>ERZ795052.1844-NODE-1844-length-27485-cov-16.213525_pt1 | contig 27485 bp, 20 predicted proteins | sample MGYA00375136_ERZ795052 | MGnify/ENA primary metagenome ERZ795052 (study PRJEB30181, sample SAMN05720156) | activated sludge metagenome | isolation source: Anaerobic digester | place: Japan | collected 2015-05-26 ... | reverse complement strand
GGTGGCTGGTTTTCAAGTGCCCATCACTGGCTGGTTTTGAGTGCCCGCTGACATCCTTATCCAGTGGTCAAGCTCCCCGGCCAGCGTCTCACAGAGGCCGGGGCGGAAGTACCCGCCCCAGCCCCGCAACAGGCTGTTCAGTTCGCCGATGACCGCCGCCAGACTCCGGCCCCTGTCGCGGGCCGTCAGCTTCCGCACCTTCCTGCGGAACCTCAGAAGGCTCTCCGCATGGATGCCGGTGCGCGTCTTCCCCATGAAACGCGTGATACGGAAATCCCCAGCAGGCGGACGCCGCCGCTCTCTTTGGGGATTTCTGCGCGGCGCACGGGACTCGGCTGAACCATTGCCGGAAGAAGTGCTGGACAAACTTCTGGACAAAGAAGGCATGACCTTCTTACGCTCGATTATGGAGACCCGCCTGGAGGTCGCTGACGTTCGAGAAGAAGTCAGAACCGACGATAAAGTCGATTGACATCCGGTATTATTTTGGTATACGGTATATACCATGGATTTCGAGTTCGATCCAGACAAGAGCGCGACAAACCTGATGAAGCATGGCATCGACTTTCTCGAAGCGCAGGCACTTTGGGAAGATGCCGACAGACTTATTGTGCCCGCGAGGACGCAGGGTGAGGCGAGGTACATGCTGGTCGGCAAGATGGGGCAGAAACATTGGTCGGCCATATTCACTTACAGAGGCGAGGCGGTCCGGATCATATCGGTTCGCCGTGCGCGGAAAGAAGAGGTAGACGCCTATGAAAGCTGAAGCCTTTGATAAGGCCTTTGACAACGGCGACGACGTGTCAAAATATCTGAATTTTCCCAAGGCAACCCGCCCCGGAAGAGAGCAGAAGCGAGTCAACGTTGATTTTCCCGTGTGGATGATTCAATCTCTCGACAAAGAAGCCCAACGGCTCGGCGTTCCCCGACAGGCCGTCATCAAAGTGTGGATTGCCGAACGGCTGAGAGTCGGCACTCACGCTTGAAATCGCTCGAACCCGTCGGCGCAGACAACGCGGCTCCCGCCGCGTGTCTGGCCTCTGACGTTGGGCAGGGAAATGTCACATCATGAAACAAGCGCAACTGCTGCCAAGTGTAAGGATGCGCATCATTCTGGCTGCAATGACCTCGCTGCTGATTCTGTCCGGTTACGCGCCACATTCTGCGCCCCAAGTTGGTGAACGCATTACCCGGCTGTCTGATCCAACCCGGGCAGGTGATATGGGCAGCACAAACGTGGTTCTGGAATGTCCGACCCTCGTTGTCAATACCCGCCGCGGAAACCGAAGCTCTCGCGCGTCAGGCCGCGCGGGAGTTCCTTGATGAAGCGAGAGGGCTTGCAGAAAAAGACACGGCCGTCACGCGTGCGGCGCATCTCGGGCGCGCACAGCACCAGTTCATCCTTGGCGCGCGTGACCGCCACGTAAAAGAGGCGGCGCTCTTCGGCGTCGTCCTCACTCTCGCCCATCGACCGGCTCGACGGGAACATCCCTTCCGAAGCCCAAATGACGATCACCACCGGCCACTCCAAGCCCTTGGCCTGATGCACGGTGCTGAGGTGCAGCATGTCGGCGTGCTCGCGCGCCATCTTGTCATACTCGTGGTCCACGTTGGTGAGCAGCGCCACTTCTTGCAGAAAGCCCGCCACACCGCCCTCGCTCTTGCCGATCTGAAGGGCCAGCTCGCGGATATCCTCCTCGCGTTTCTCTGCGTTGTCATAGACCTTGGCCAGATAGGTGTGGTAGAACACATCGCAGAACCGCTGCACCGCTTCACCGCCGGCGGCCGAGAGCCGTTCGTCGTGATACGCTTCCATCAGCCGGTCAATCTCCTGCCACTGGCCGCGCGCGACAGGCTTGAGCGCCGCGACCAAACGCGCGCGCTGTTGCGGATCGCTCGTTTCAAAGCGTCCGTTCAAGGTTTCCCACAGCGCGTCAATGGTCTTCTCGCCGACACCGCTGAGCATGCCGAGCAGGCGCCCGAACGCCATGCGGTCGGAACGGTTCTCGCAGACCCGCAGGAAGGCAACCACATCCTTGACGTGCGCCTGCTCAAACACGCCGATACCCGAAGTGATCACGAACGGCAGACGCGCGCGACCGAGCATCATCTGCAACTCGATCGAATGAAAATGCGCCCGGTAGAGCACCGCCATGTCGCACAGCGCATAACCGTCTTCCTGATACCGACGGATCATGGTCAGCACCGCGCGCGACTGCTCGTCACCGTCGCGCACGAAAAAAACCTGCGGCTTGCTGCGCGCCTTGCGCGTGGGGCGCAGCGTCTTCTGGAACTGCTCGGGATTGCCCTGGATACAGGCGTTCGCCACAGCCAGCACCTCCGGCACGCTGCGGTAATTGCGCTCAAGCTTGACGATCCGGCAGCCGTCCCAGCGTTTGGGAAACTCCATGATGTTCTTGAAGTCTGCCCCGCGCCATGAGTAGATACACTGGAAGTCGTCGCCTACCGCCATCACATTGCGACTCTGCCCCGCCAGGATGTCCACCATGCGTGCCTGCAGAAGGTTGGTGTCCTGATACTCGTCAACCAGCACATGCCGGAAACGGTTCTGATAATACTCACGAATCGAATCATGTTCTACCAGCAGACGTAGCCCGTTGACCAGCAGGTCGTCGAAATCCATCGCGCCCATCCCACGTTTGCGTTCCGCGTACAGGTTGGCGACTTTGATGATCTCCATGGGGTCCACACGCAGCTCCTGGACCGTCTGCTCCAGCACATCCTCGATGTCACAGGCGCGGTTGGCGGCTGATCCGATCAAGGACGCCATGACGTCTTTCTTGGGAAAATCCTTTTTATTGCGCACGACATCCTTGATGCAACGGTCAATCAACGCGTGCGATTCGTCGCGATCCAAGATGGTGAAATCGTTGGGGTAACCGAGCCGGTCACCAAAGCGCCGCAGGAAACGGTTGCAGACGTGATGGATGGTACGTGCCGCTCAGAAGGTTGCCTACCGTATTGCCGGCCACCTCCTTGGCGCGTTCCAGCATCTCGCGCGCCGCGCGGTTGGTGAAGGTCAGCAGCAGCAGCCCGTCCGGACGCTCACCGCGTTCGACCAGATACGCCACACGGTACACCAGCGTGCGCGTCTTGCCGGTGCCGGCGGCGGCGAGCACCAGCAAGGGCCCGTCCCCCGCAGTCGCGGCCTCGCATTGTTCCGGATTCAGGAGCTTCGAGTAGTCAGTCATGACAGTCTATAATACGTGACTCATCCGCGAAACTCAATGCCACGCGTCAAAAGGAGGATGCCACAGGACGCTTCAATGTCCTTGTCGCCGCTATAGCGGCGCATCACCGGTGCCGCCAGATGTCGTTGACTCCCTTTTCCACGACAACGTGAAGGGAACCTCCTGCGAGGCGGCGCTGAGCAGCTTCACCGCGACCACCCCGCCGGCTTCCGCCGCCGTCTGGCAGGTGATGCCGTCACCGGCCTGCGCGGCGGCCAGCGCGAACCCCTGCGGCACACGGAAGCGCAACGTGACCGGATAGTCCTTGACAACTTTGACCGTCCCTGACAACACGTTACGCGCACGATCCCAAGCCAGGCTGGTCAACTCCACGCCGCCTTGCGTGATGTGGCGGTCACTGCTGAGAAAGTGCGGCACGGCCTGGGCTCGGTGCACGGCCAGCAGGCGCACGCCATGTCCCGGCACCGGCATCTCGAAACGCGCTTTGCGCACGCCCTGATATGCGCTCGTCCAAAACTCATAGACCGCGTAATCGGCAGTACCATCCAGACCCAGTTCATCAAAAGCAAAACCGATTGCCTGTTCTTTTTCATCCCAATTGAACAGCGCCACCACCTGCCACTCCGCGAACGGACGCCGCACGTGCAGCGCCCAGACCGGCAGCATGTCGAAGACAGGGAAAATATCCAGCGGACGCACGTCGCACACCGGCAGCGCCTGCTGCAGCAGCCGCATGCGCTCCGGCTTCAGCTCCGCGAGCTTGTCGCCCGAAAACATCATCTGCCCCGGCAGCGCCACGACCGTTGTCGCCAACCGTGCTTGTTCGATGCCGAGATCGTCGCCGACCATCAGCGTATCGGGATCGGCGAAGAAAACGATGTTGTTGACAAAGATCTGGTTGAGCGTGCAGCGCGCCTGGTTCAGCAGGTTCGCCCATTTGGGCGGCTGATTCGGATGCACGATGTCAGCACCCGTGCGCGCAGCGTCGGCATAGGCGGCCTCAGGACCAGTGAAATGGCCTTGGCAGGCAAGGAACACACGATCTTCACCAATGCCCTCGCGAAACGCCCGCACACAACGCTCAAAGGGATCCGGGCAGGTCGGGTCTTTGAAGCGGGCGCGGACTTCGGGACGCTCGAAAAAGTGGGCGCAGTACCCGTGGTTGCGCCCCGACATGCCGTCGATCTTGAAATACTCATACCCCCACTCGCGCGAAGCGATGCGGTGAATCTCGCGCAGGTGGTTGATCACCTCGGGATGCGTGGGATCAATGGTGAACTTACCGTTCCAAGTCGAGAGCGGCTTGCCGTCCTGATCGTGCAGAAACCAATCCTTGTGCGCCAGATAGAAGTTGGTGCTGCCGGTGCCGAAGGGCGCGGTCCAGAGTCCCGGCCTGAAACCGAGCGCGCGGATATCGTCGGCCAGCCGCTTCATGCCGAGCGGGAACTGATGCTGATTGGGCTTCAGGCTGAGGTTGTCAAAGTTGCTGACCGGCAGCGAGTCGGAGTTGTCCTGCCACGACTCGATGTGCCAGAACTCCATGCCGAACGGCTGCAAATATTTCTGGCCGATGCGCGCCTCGGCCAGATTGTCCTCGGCCGTGGCCTTGTCGAAATAGATGTTCCAGGACATCCAGCCGGTAGGCGGCGACGGACAGCGTTTCCGGTTGATCGGCTTGTAATAGGGCACATAGCGGTTGCGGTAGTAATCGCGCTCGACCGTGACATTCACGGTGGCTTCAGACGCTTCGTGAATGGCAGCGTCCAACGTGAACCCGTAACGCCCGCCACCCTGCGTGGCCAGCCGGCACATCGATCCGCCACGCATCAACAGGGCGCGATCACGCTCCGGATCGAAGAGAGAATCGTTGAGATCCGTATCCGGCCGCCCCGTTCCCAATTGGAGCACGCGCGATCCCTTGAGCGGCTGCGTGCGGCAGGCGAAGCTATCCGGGGTAAACACCACGCTGCCGGTCAAACGCAACCGGCCGACGAAGTTTTGCGCCGTGCGGTGATAAACCAGCAGCGTGAGGCGATCCTCCCCGCCCCGAAACGCCAGATACCCCTGCACGTTCCCGCGAGGATCGAGTAAAGCGAGACGGTTCGTCACCGCGTCGCGCGGCGCCACCACACGCCACGCCTGATCGCCGGATATAAAGGCCAACGTGCCGCTGACGTGTGCCTCGCCGGACACATTCACCAGATCGAGACGCGCGTCCGCTTCCTGAAAAGTCACTTGCCAGTTACCCAATGTCAAACTGACCAACGCCGCAGCCAGAACCCCCATGCGAACCTCCTTGTCACTATCCGAATACCGCGCCAGTATAGCCGTGCAAACACGACACTGGCAATGCGTGAAATGACCGCAGTTTTATACTTTTTGACCGTAATCGGCCAGCCAGCCTTATGCCTGCAGATGGATTCTTTTCTCGCAATGCCCTTATGGAAAAGCACGTCGCGGCCGTCCCCGCAGACACGTTCCCTTCGACTTCGGCGTCCTCCTGTACAGGGAGGCGATGCTGGAGGCCATCCGCGACCAGAACGCCTGCTTCAGGAACCATGCCGATCACATGGACTACGCCGCATTCCCTGTGGACGGCATCAGCCGCGTGACCCAAGTCAGGGGAACGGGGATGCGCCCATATCGCTGACCTTGGACATTTTGCGCTAGGAAACTCACGCGCCGTTTCGCTATGCTGGTGGCATGAGCACCGCACGTTCACCCTTTCTCACGTTGGCTTTGCTCGCCATCGTCCTATTCCTTGCGTTTCAGCTCCGGGAGGCGCGGCAGACGCGCGTCACGCCACCGGCACTCCCCGCCCCAGAATCGCATGTCGAGACGTCCGCCCGCCCCTCCCGTGAAACCGAGGCCACCCTCGTCTACAAGCGTGTCTCGCCCTCGGTGGTCGCGGTCGCGAACAACGCGCTGGTGCGTCGCGGATTCTTTTTCGACTTCCAGATCTACGAGGTGCCGCAAGGATCCGGCTCCGGTTTCGTGTGGGACAAGAAGGGCCATATCGTCAGTAACTACCATGTGGTGCACCAGGCCAGCACGCTGACCGTCACCTTCCCGGACGGCACGCAGTACGACGCCAAACTGGTGGGCATCGCGCCCGATTATGATCTGGCCGTGCTCAAGATCGACGCGCCGCCCGAGCGGCTCGTGCCGGTGGAAGTGGCGCCGTCGCGCGAACTGGAAGTCGGCCAGCAGGTCTACGCCATCGGCAACCCCTTCGGGCTCGACACCACCCTCTCCTCCGGCATCGTCAGCGCGCTAGGGCGTACCATCACCTCGATGACCGACCGCAAGATCCACGATGTGATCCAGACCGACGCCGCGATCAACCCCGGCAATTCGGGCGGCCCGCTGCTCGCCTCATGCGGCAGGCTGATCGGCGTCAACACCGCGATCCTGAGCCCGAGCGGCGCCTACGCCGGCATCGGTTTCGCGGTCCCGTCCGACACCGTTTCGCGCGTCGTGCCGCAACTGATTGAAAAGGGACGGGTCACGCGCGCAGGTCTCGGCGTCAAACTCCTGCCTGACCACGTCACCGAGCGCGCGGGCCTGAACGGCGTCGCGATCTACGCGGTCTATGACCAAACCCCCGCCGCACGTGCGGGTCTCAACGGTATCGGACTCAACCGTTTCGGCGAACTGGTTTTCGGCGACATCATCGTGGCGGTGGACGGCCGCCCCGTCGCGATGATCGAGGATGTGCGGGCGATGCTGGATCCGCGCCAACCCGGCGACCGCGTGAATCTCACGGTCATGCGTGCCGGGAAAACGCGCGAAGTCACCCTCACGTTGATCGAGGAATAACCCGTCCGAAAGAGGAGTTAGGAGTTGTGCGGGATGGCGGCGTGACCGCCGGGCAAGTTGACGCCTGTCCCGTGCCACGCGGCAAACTGATTACCTCTTCCCCATTCCTTCTTGCTTCCGCACCGTATTCGTCATTCACCATGCGCTTTTTTCGTCACCACTCCACACCGCGCTGGGCGGGGGCGCCGTGGTCATACGCATGCTTCACGCAGGTCACGACACTGACGGTGTCGGCCAGTGCCGTCAATGCCGGCGGGGCGTCGCGCCCGGTCAGCACCACGGCCTTCCCGGGCGCGGCCTTCGCGAGCGCCTCGACGACCGCCTGCACGTCCAACAGTCCGAGCGCAACCGCACCACACACTTCGTCCAGCACCACCATGCCGTAGGCCGGATCGCACAGCCGTTCGGCGGCCCGCGCCAACCCGTCGCGCGCGGCCCGCGCATGTGCCTCAAAGGCCTCCCCCGTGCGCTCCCGCACAAACCCATTGCCACAGACCAGATGCTCCACACCAGGGAGCAGACGCAATGCCTGCGCCTCTCCGGTGTCCACACGCCGCTTGATGAACTGCACCACACAGACACGCAGGCCATGGCCCACGGCTCGCAGCACCATGCCTAGCGCCGAGGAGGTTTTGCCTTTGCCGTCGCCGGTCAGCAGGATCACGCGATTTGCATGTTTTGGGTTCATAGGGGTGTCCGCTAGCGGCAGGTGAACGTGAGCAAAGAGCATGTTTGCCGCCAAGCCCAATCGGGAGTGATAGTTTGCGCACAAGCCAGACGCGCAGCTGGCAGGGCGGCCTCGCCGAGACCGCCGCGGACGCCCCGGCGGCCCGTCCCTGCCGGAAGCGGTGGAGCGCTGTTGCGGGCGAGTCCGCGCCTACGCGATGCGACGGTGGGCAGACTGCCCGCGATCCCGGCCTTGCTCGCCGCTTCTCTTGAACGCATGCACTTCACGGTCCCTGCCACCAGCCGTTTGCCTGGAGGCTCCGATTGTGGTAAAAACAAGATGTGCTCCGGATCGGGCCAGAAGTGACTCCGACCGGCACCCAACACTTGTATGACAGCATACCGATTCAGCGTCTGCCCGTCACGCGCGGATTTGAGGGGGGTGGTGCGCCACCATGGCGAATGACCACACACTGCTCTTCGACGCCCGCGCGGCGACACCCGACTATCCAGGCATCGACCGTTACATCCGCGCGCTGCTGGCCGCCCTGCTGCCGGATCTTCGCCCGGACGAGCGGCTGCATGTGATCCTGCCCCAAGAGACGGAAATCCCGTGTCTGGATCATCCCGGTGTGACGATCCACCGTGTGGATGCGAACCTCACCACCTTCCGCAGCCACTGGCAGACGCTGCGGTTGGTGCGCGCGATCCGACCGCAGGTCATTCATGCCCCCTACATCCTGACCCCGCTGCGCGTGCCGGGCAAGCTGGTCCTGACGGTGCATGACGTGATCCCGCTTTCGCATCCGCAATACAGCTCTTTGGTAACCCGCCTCTTCTGGCATGTGGTCGGGCGCCGCGCATTGCGCCACTGCCGCAAGCTGATCGGCGTTTCGGAAGACGCGCTGAAAAACTGCGCCCGTTTTTTCGGTGCCCGCGCCGTGCGCCGCAGCGTGGTGATCCACCACGGCATCGACCCTGCCTTTCACCCCCAAAACGAGGCGGCGATAGAGGCCGTACGCCGCACGTACGGCCTGCCGGATCGCTTCCTGCTGTATGTCGGCTCCGACCGCCCCCACAAGAACGTGACCACCCTGCTGCACGCTTTGGCCCTGATGGACCCGACCGCCTCCATGCCGCTGGCACTGGCCGGCTTCGATGGCGACAGCACTCCCCTGCGGCGAGAGGCCGAGGAACTGAAATTGACCCAGCGTGTGCTGTGGCTGGGGCGCATCCCCGAGGCTGATCTGCCGGCGCTCTACAGCGCAGCCCACGCATTCCTTTTCCCGAGTCTGGTCGAGGGGTTCGGCTTCCCGGTGCTGGAGGCCATGGCCTGCGGCACACCGGTGATCTGTTCCGCACTCGGCGTACACAAGGAGATCTCGGGCGGTGCCGCGAAACTGGTGCATCCGACCGACCGGCAGGAGTGGCGCCGCGCGATCCACGCCGCCATCATTTCGCTCGACTGGCACGATGTCTATCGCGAGAAAGGGTTAGCGCGTGCCGCACGTTTCTCATGGGCCGAAACCGCCCGCGCCACACTCGACATCTACCGCCAGCTTTATCCGAGACACTAGCGCACTCGACAAAGCCGCCCCCTGCCGAGTAAACTATGTGTCCTTATTTGGAGCAACAACCCCTATGTTAAAAGCGTGCGACCTTAAGAAAGGCAGTCTTGTCGGCATCCGTGGGCTGCCGCATGTGCTCGAAAACCTGAGTATCACCACCCCCAGCGCCCGCGGAGCGGCATCGATCTACCACTTCCGCTTCCGCAACCTGGTCACCAAGGCCAAGCAGGACATCTCCTGCAAAGGCGAAGAGCCGTTTGACGACATCGATTTCGAGCGCCGTCCGGTGCAGTATCTCTACCGTGAGGGTGACTTGTACACATTCATGGACACCGAGGACTTCTCGCAGTTCACCCTCCCTGCATCGTCGATCGAAGAGCAACTCGACTATCTGGTCGAGGACATGGAGGGCCTCTTCGCGTTGGTCTCCGACGGCAAGGTTCTCACGATCGAAGTGCCGCAGAAAGTGGTGCTGACGATCGTCTCCTGCGACCCCGTGATGAAGGGTGCCTCGGTGACGGCACGTTCCAAGCCCGCCAAATGCCAGACCGGCCTGGTGGTTCAGGTTCCCGAGTATCTGGAGGCCGGTGAAGCGATCATCGTGGACACCACGACCGGCACCTATCTCTCCCGTGCCTCAGCCGCGAAATTCTAACTTCGCCCCGCGACTCACAACTCCTAAATCCTAATTCTTAAATCATCCCTCTCAACGCTCAACCCGAACCCCAGGAGAACCCATGAACAGCGATCAAGTCAAAACCGGATTCCAGCGCGCCCCGCACCGCAGCCTCTTCATGGCCACCGGTGTCAAACGTGACGACTTCAAGAAGCCGTTCATCGGTGTCTGCAACTCCTACACGGACATCATTCCCGGCCACTGCCACCTCAACAAGGTCGCCGAGTGGGTCAAGCAGTGCATCCGTGAGGCAGGCGGCGTGCCTTTTGAGTTCAACACCATCGGCATCTGCGACGGCATCGCGATGGGCCACAGCGGCATGAAATACTCGCTGCCCAGCCGCGAGCTGATCGCGGACTGTGTGGAATCGATGGTCAAGGCGCACTGCTTTGACGCCATGATCTGCATCCCCAACTGCGACAAGATCACCCCGGGCATGATCCTCGGCGCGATCCGTGCCAACATCCCCACGATCTTCGCCAGCGGCGGACCGATGCGCGCCGGACGGCTCGACGGAAAACCGATGGATCTGATCTCGGTCTTTGAGGGCGTGGCCCAGTACAAGAACGGCACCATCAGCGAGGAGCAACTGACGCGGGTCGAGGAGTCGAGCTGCCCCGGCTGCGGCTCCTGCTCCGGCATGTTCACCGCCAACTCGATGAACTGCCTCTGCGAGGCGATCGGCCTGGCGCTGCCCGGCAATGGCTCGATCCTGGCCGACGATCCGGCCCGCCGCGACCTCTGGCGGCGCGCGGCGCAGCGCGTCGTCGAGATGGCGAAGGCCGAATCGCCGCGTCCGCGCGACCTCATCACGCGCGCCTCGATCGACAACGCCTTCGCGCTGGACATGGCCATGGGCGGCAGCTCCAACACCGTGCTGCACACGCTCGCCATCGCCCACGAGGCCGGCGTCGATTATGACCTCGACCGTATCAACGCCATCTCGCAGCGTTGCCCGAACGTCTGCAAAGTCGCGCCTTCCTGCTCTTACCACATGGAGGATGTCGACGCCGCAGGCGGCATCCCGGCGATCCTCAAACGCATCGTCGAAATCCCGGGGCTGATCGACACCTCCTGCCCGACCGTCAGCGGCAAGACCATCGACGAGATCATCGCCGCCGCCGAAATCAAGGACGGGCAGGTCATCCGCACGCTCGACAACGCCTACTCGAAAGACGGCGGACTGACCATCCTGCGCGGCAATCTGGCCGAGCAGGGCGCGGTGGTCAAGAAGGCCGGCGTCGCCGCATCCATGCTGACCTTCGAGGGATCGGCCATCTGCTTCGACTCGCAGGAAGAGGCGTGCGAGGGCATCCTCGCCGGCAAGGTCAAGCCCGGCCACGTGGTGGTCATCCGCTACGAGGGCCCGCGTGGCGGCCCCGGCATGCAGGAGATGCTGGCCCCCACCTCCTATATCATGGGAGCGGGACTCGGCGAATCTGTGGCGCTGATCACCGATGGACGCTTCTCCGGCGGCACGCGCGGTGCCTGTATCGGCCACGTTTCGCCTGAAGGGGCCGAGGGCGGCCTGATCGGCCTGCTGCGCGACGGCGACCGCATCCGCATCGACATTCCCGGACGCCGCCTGGAAGCGCTGCTTGACGAGGCTGAGATCGCGCGCCGTCGTGCGGCCGCCCCGGCCTGGCAGCCGCGCAATCTGGGCGGCTGGCTGCGCCGTTACGCCCTGATGGTGGGCAACGCCAGCTCGGGTGCCTCACTGCAGTAAACCTGACATCGGCAGTCGGAGTTCTACAACATGAACGCCGGGGTCACAGCGGCAGACTTCGAACGCACAGACGACATCCCGACGCCTGTCGAAGGCGTGGCGGCGGTGCCGGGCAAGGCGTAAGGAACAGGCACTGCGGCGGAGACCCAAAAGCGAAGGGAATGAACCGGCGTGACTTCCCCGCGAATGCTCAGCGCATCAGCAAGAGACTGAGCGCCATCACCAGCATGCCGCCGACAAGGCCGAAGAGGCTGTCGTGCCCCTTGCCGTAGGCGCGGCTGGTGGGCAGCAGCTCGTCGAGGCTGATGTAGACCATGATGCCGGCCACACCGCCAAAGAGAACCCCCATGATCTCAGACGGGACCGCGCCGTTGCCGCTGCCCACGATGAGGCGTAGCGCCAGATAGGCGATCCCGGCGCCGACGGGTTCGGCAAGACCGCTCAGCAACGAATAAACGAAAGCCTTGCGGCGGTTGCCCGTCGCGTAATAGATCGGCACAGACACACTGATTCCCTCGGGGATATTGTGCAGCGCAACCGCAATCGCGATCGCGATGCCGAGCTTTGGATTTTGCAGCGCGGCAAGAAAAGTCGCCAACCCTTCCGGGAAGTTGTGGATCGTGATGGCCAGAGCTGTGAAAAGTCCCATGCGCAACAGCCTTTTGCGGGGCGTGTGGTCATGCAGCCCCTGACCGGGGTCATCGCACGAAGGCGGCGTCGGGGTCGGTGCGCCTGAACGGTCATGCAGGGCGCGCGTCTCGCTTTCCGCGTGGGTCTCATGCGGATTTTCTGCGGAGGGGATGGCGTTGTCGATCAGCCCGATCAACAGCATGCCGCCAAAGAACGAGATCACGTTGACCCAGTACCCGAGCGGATCGCCGAACCGTTCCACAAGGGCCTCGTTGCCTTTGACAAAAATCTCGACGAAAGAGACATACAGCATCACGCCCGCTGAGAATCCGGTGGCGACTGACAGGAACCGGTAATCGGTCCTTTTGGCGAGGAAGGCGATCATACTGCCGATGCCAGTTGCCAGACCCGCGAACAAAGTCAGCCCGAAAGCGATCCCAATTTCTCGCATGTCACCCTCTTTCCCGCATCAAGTCACACATTTTTTCGGACACATAAGCTGCTTCCGACTGTGTCGAAGTCCGAACATTCATAGCGTATGCCAGCCCGTCGCGGGCGTCAAGGCGGGGGACGGGCAGACGCGCTTTTTGTGTTTCAGCAATTCTCTCTGAGTTGCTGTTTGCGCTTGAAACACGGCAACCAGTTCGCGTATGATGTCGCGACATTGGCAAATCAAAGAACGTGGAGAGGTGGCCGAGTGGCTGAAGGCAGTGGTTTGCTAAACCGCCGTATCGGGTCAAACTGGTACCGGGGGTTCGAATCCCCCCCTCTCCGCCACTTTTAAACCGCTCTGATCCGCCGTGTCGCTCTTCACTCGGACCAACAAGAACGATGGCATGACGGGGGCCCCCTTGCAAAAATACGTATCGGGCATCGTGTTGGGCTTGTTGTGTGCCGGTCTCGCATACGCCCAAGAGCACGTCTCAACCGCTTGGTCAACCTACGTCGGCTATAGCTGGGGAGGCAACGACACGGTGAATGCCGTGGCGGTCGACAGTGCGACCAACACTTTTCTGGCCGGACAACTCGGCCAAGGCGGGATCCACAATAACGGCGGCGACGAGTTCTGGCTCTCTCCACCGGCGGCGGGCTTCATTCTCAAAGCTTCCCCTTCCGGCGCACTGCTTTGGGCACGGGATCTCAATGAGCAGGGCGTTTCTTCCGACAACCTTCAAGCGTTGTGCCTCTCGCAGACCGACCTTTTCGCCGTCGGCTATACGGAAGGCAGCCTGCAGGACACCAGCACCTATGCCTTGATCGCCGCCCTCGACCCCACAGACGGAGAACTCCTCTGGGCCGACATCTCGATCGGACACAAGGATGGCACGAACCGTTTCAACGCCGTGGCCGCCGCACCGGACGGCGGTGTCTATGCCGTCGGACACACGACGCTCTCGAACCAAGTCTGCAATGTGCCCGGCTACACCGTTGGCGCCACCCATTTCGGCACCAACCTGATGGGCAACCTCGACGCCCTCGTGGTCAAGTACGCCGCCAACGGCACCGTGCTGTGGCGCCACTACCTCGGCGGCGCCAACGCCGACTCCGCCCTTGCGGTAGCCGTCACCCCTGACGGCTCCGTCTATGTCGCCGGTGAAACCCGCTCGTCCGGCTGGGTTTCGCTCGCCTCCGGCAGCGCGTCGGCTGACAATGCCGCCGGATTCCTCGTGAAACTCACCGCCGACGGCCACCACGTCTGGTCCTCCCTCATCAATGGCAGCGGCCACGATGCCGTCCGCGCCCTGCGCGCCGACCCCGCCACCGGCACCCTCTTTTTGGGCGGCACCACCGCCTCCGCAGACTTCCTCGCGGCCGCGCCGCGTCTCAACAGCCACGCGGGCGGAACCGACGGCTTTGTCGCGCGCGTGACCGACACCAACACCGCCTTCCGCGTCGACTGGTGCCGTTTTGCCGGTGGCGGCGGCAACGACCGGATCACCGCCCTCGATCTGCTCCACGATGGCCGCCTGGCCGTCGGCGGCACCACCGCCTCGGACGGGTGGATCACGCCCGCACCAGGCAGCCAGACCTTTCAGGGCGTGCGGGACGGATTCGTGGCGCTTTACAACGCAACCAACGGCGCACTCTCCTGGGCGACTTACACCGGCGGAGTCAACGCCGATGAGATAACCGCACTCGCCCGCGCTCCGCAGGGCTTCGCCACGGCCGGCATCACCTTCTCGCCCGCCTGGATCGGCGGCGGTTTTTGGGACACCTGGACCAAGGACAGGGATTGGGATGGGACGCTTGATTTCACCGAGTCTTTCGGATTTTCCGCCTTGTGGCAGCCCGGCGCGCCGGTCGCGCCGGCCATCACCGCCGGACCGGTTGACCGCACAGTCCAGGAGGGCGAGTCCGTCACCTTCAGCGTCGCCGCGCTCGGCACCGCCCCCCTCTTCTACCGTTGGCACCGCAACGGTGTCCCGATCCCCGGGGCCGCCGCCACCAACCTCACCTTTACCGCCGCCTACAGCGACGACGGTGCGACCTACGCCTGCACGGTTTCCAATATCGCCGGCACCGCCACCAGCCGCGCCGCGCATCTCACCGTGATCCCGATGGGCACATTGACGGTCAGCCTTGCGCCGGCCGACGCCGTGACGCGCGGCGCACGCTGGCGCATCGACGGTGTGACGCCCTGGCTGACCAGCGGTGCGGCCACCAACCTGCCCGCCGGCACCTACACGGTCGACTTCCTGCCGCTCACCGGCTGGCACACCCCCGCGCCGCTGGTTGGCGTGCAGGTCACCCACGCCGCGACGGCTCACCATTGGGGCGCCTACGAGCCCATTCTGCCCGAGGCTGACCGCGCGATCAACGGCACCAACGTCACCCTCACCGTGCGCGCCCCGGCCGGCCTCGTGAGCTGGAGCCTCACCGAGACCCTGCCGCCCGGCCTGACGCCTTTCGCCATCACGGGCGGGGGCGTCTGGAACGACGCCTCCCGCACCCTGATCTTCAACGGCTCGGCGGCCACCACCAGCACCGTCACCTACAGCGTCGCCTGCACCACCTCCGGCCTCTACACCGTCACCGGCGCCCTCGCCGTCCCGCATGTCAGCGGCACCGTGCCGGTCGCCGGCGACAGCACGATCCTTAAGGCGAACCTGATTCGCACCATCAGCAGCACCAACGTCACCATTCAGGTGCTGGCCGGAAGCAACGTGACGATTACCGAGAACATCCCTCACGACCTAACGGCCGCCAACATCACCGGCGGCATCTTCAACTTCTACAACGACGACCAGATTACCTGGTTCACACCGACTACTCCTGCTACCCTCACCTACACCGTGTTTGGTGATCCCGGAACCTACACCTTGAGCGGTTCTACCGGAACCGAGCCGATCTTCGGCGACAGCGTGCTGGTGATTCCGGGTGACGAAGAGGTCGACGTCCCGCCGCCCGACATCCTGGCGTTCGTACCTGCCGATCCGGGCTTCTTCACGCTGACCTTCACCTCGGTGGTCGATCAGGCTTACGCGGTGCTGACCAACGCCGCCCCCGGCGGGACCAACGGCTGGGGCGTCTGCATCGCGCCCGTCGGCGGCGCTGTCGGCACGACGGACGTCCAGGTTCCGGCCGTTCCGCCGCGCCTGTTCTATCGCGTCAGGGCGCTGGACTCTGAGTGAGGGAAAGGTGGAGCGCATGGCCTTCCCGACGATGATCGGTGTCTTGCTGGACGCGGACTTTGACTACGGGGTGGAGGTGCTGGAGGGCGTGCGGACGTTCGCGCGGACACGCCCGGACTGGCACGTCATGCCGATCCCGGCCGCGCAGGAGGGACTGCTGACGCGGCTGGCCCGGTCCGGCGACCTGCACGGCGTGGTCGGCGCGTTTCTGAGCGACCGCTGGATCGAAAGCCGCCTGCCGCCGACGCTGAAGGTCGTGAACGCCGCCAACCTGTCGCCGATCACCAGCGTCTGTTCGGTCGTGCCGGACGACTTTGCGGTCGGACGTCTCGCGGCGCGCCATCTGCTTGATCTCGGTTACCGGAACATGCTGGTCGTCGCGGACCGCGCCACTTATGCCTCGCACCTCCGCCGCGAGGGATTCTTGGCGGCCGCAGCCGCAGAGCCAGAATGTCATGTGGAAGACCTGACAGCCGAAGCGTCAGGGTCGTCCGCCACCTACCGGCTCGAAACCGTCTGGCAGGCATGGCTTGAGACGGCAGAGCGGGAAACCGCCGTCTTCTGTGTCAGTGATCATCTGGCCTGCCGTTTCTGGTCGGTCTGTCGGGCGTGTGCGCCCGAGGTCCAGGCGCGCGTGTGCGCCATCGTTGGCGTGGGCGACGCCGTGGCCGCCCGCGTGATCAGCGGACTCGATCTCACCTCGGTGCCATTACCCGGACGCACGATCGGCCATCACGCCGCCGCCCGGCTGGAACGGCTCTTGGCAGGCGGCACCGGTGTCTGTTGCGAACGGATCGCACCGGAGGGGATCACGGTGCGCGGGTCAACGTCCCGGTATGCCTCCGCCGATCCTGTGGTGGCGCGCGCGATGGGCATCGCGCTGCAGACACTGGACCAACACTTGGGTGTGGACGAAATCGCGCGGCGCACCGGCGTCTCGCGCCGGACGCTTGAGCTGCACTTCCGCATCGCCTTCGGCCGCAGTCCGGCCGAAGAGATCCGCATCCGTCGTCTGGAGTTAGCCCGGCGCCTGCTGGCAGAGACCAGCCTGCCTGTGGCGTCGATTGCCGCGCGCGTGGGGGCCGGCAGCGTACAGGCCTTCACCACCCTCTTCCGTCAAACCTTCGGTCTCCCCCCCGCCGCCTGGCGCGCGAAACACGAGCGCTGAGTCAAAGACTGGTGCGCCTGGCGGGGGTCGAACCCACAACCTCTGGCTTCGGAGGCCAACACTCTATCCAGTTGAGCTACAGGCGCACAAAAAGTGGTCGTATATTACGGGCTGGGGGGGCAAACTGCAAGGAGGAATTAGGATTCAGTTATTACAAAGCTTGAAGAGCCTGAAAGAGCGAGTCCAGACGCTGAGCGGTATTTTTCCCTTTGAGCAACGGCAAGTGTCCGTGAACCAGAAGCGGTGTCCGTTCGCGCAGTCCGTAGAAATAAATCTTCTGATCGCGCGTTTCAATGCGCCCGAGTGATTTTTGCGCCGCCCGCACCCGCAGCTCGGTCAGGCGCAGCAAACGCAAGACGGCCGCCGGCGGCCGGCCGTAGCGGTCGGCAAGCTCTCGGCGTAACGCATTCACTTCTTTCACAGAGGTCGTTTCCGCGAGACGGCGGTGCAGGATCATTCGATGCGCCTCGTCCTCGACATAGGCGTATGGCAGACAGGCCGCGCTCTCTGGATCGGTGGAACCCGGTGAGAGATCGATGAAATCCAGATCCAGATCGACATCGACCAGCAGCGGCGGGGCCTCCCCTTTGAGACGCGCGATGGTCCGCCGCAAAAGCTGGCAGTAGAGACCGAAACCGATCGCCGCAATGTGCCCGCTCTGCGCCGCTCCCAATAAGTTCCCCGCGCCGCGGATCTCCAGGTCGCGCAAAGCCAGATTGAATCCCGAGCCGAGGCCGCTGTGCTTCTGCAACGCCGCGATGCGCTGGCGCGCGTCCTCGTCAACATGCCCGTGCTCCGGCAACAGCAGCCACGCAAAACCCTTTTGCGAAGAACGTCCCACGCGCCCGCGGAGCTGATAGAGATCGGCAATTCCGAAACGGTCGGCACGGTGGATGAGAATGGTGTTGGCGCGCGGGATATCGAGCCCGCTCTCGACAATCGTCGTGCAGAGCAGCACGTCGATCGCGCCCGCCTCGAATTCGCGCATCATGCGCGCGAGTGTTTGCGAAGGCAACTGCCCGTGCGCTACGGCGATCCGCGCTTCCGGAACGAGACCTTCGAGGCGGCGCTGCATCAGTCCGATGGTCATCACGCGGTTGTACAGAAAAAAGACCTGGCCGCCGCGGTTCAGCTCTTGGCGAATCGCGTTGCGCAGAACGGTGTCCGAATCGCGCGCGACTCTGGTCTCGACCGCCACGCGCTCGCGCGGCGGCGTCTGCAGCAGGCTCATGTCGCGCGCGCCGGTCATGCTCATGTAGAGTGTGCGCGGGATCGGCGTGGCCGAGAGCGTCAGCACATCCACCACCTGCCGCACCTGCTTGAGCTTCTCTTTGTGAGCCACGCCGAAACGCTGCTCTTCGTCGATGATCAGCAGGCCGAGATTCTGGAACACGACGTCGCTGCCGATCAACGCATGCGTGCCGATGACGATATCGAGGCGTCCATGCCGCAGATCGGCGAGGATGCGCATGCGCTTCGCGTGCGACTGGAAGCGGCTGAGCACCGCGATCTTGACCGGATAGGCGGACATGCGGTCGACAAAGGTTTCGTAGTGCTGTTCGGCCAGCACGGTGGTCGGCACCAGCACGGCGACCTGCCGTCCGTTCATCACCGCGATGAAAGCGGCGCGCATGGCGATCTCGGTCTTGCCGTAACCAGCGTCACCGCAGATCAGCCGATCCATCGGACGCGGCGACGCCATATCGCGCTTGACCTCTTCAATCACCTTGATCTGATCTTCGGTCTCCTGATACGGGAACGATGCCTCGAACTCATGCAGCCACGGGGGTTCAGCGTTGAAGGCCAAACCTTCGACCACCTGCCGCCGCGCCTGCGTGTCGAGCAGTGAAGCGGCCAGATCCGCCACCGCGCGCTCGGCATCGGCCTTTTCGCGCGTCCACCGCCGTCCGCCAAGACGGTGCAGCTTGGCACGATGCCCAGCGACCCCCACGTATCGGCTGAGCAGATGCGCGTGGGTCACCGGAACATGCAGCTTGGCGCCCTCGGCATATTCGATCGTGAAGACTTCGGAACGCTGGCCGTCAACCTCGACCTCAGTCGATCCGAGAAAACGTCCGATGCCGTAATCGACATGCACCACGAGATCGCCGGGCTCAAGGTCAGCGGCATTTTCAACACGCCCGCCGCGTACTGCCGCGGCAGAAGGCGCACGGCGCAGCGACTGTTTGCGAACCGCGTAGAGATCGGGTTGCGCGGCGACCGTGAGCCCCGGCATCACAAAGCCGCCAGAGAGTGCGGCACGGCGGACCTTCACGCGTGCATCTGGCCCCACTTCGCGTGTCAATAACTCGCAGGTGCCCGGCGTGTCCGCAAACAGCAAGACGGTCTCACCCGCCTCCGCACGTCGACAGAAATCGGCGAGCAAACGTTGCCGCGCCTGCATCAGCAGCTCAGGATGGTGGGCCTCCTCCGCACCGAGTTCGGCAAGCCCCGGCAAGGCTGCGATCTCCAGCGACAAGGCCGGCGTATGCGGGGGCGGCGGATCGCCGCTGTAAAGCTGCATGTCAGGCGCACGGTTCGCGACGCGTTCCTGCAACGCCTCCCACGACAAGGGATCACGAACGCCATCAGGCGGAAAAAGCGTGCCGGCGCGGATCCGGTCATGTTCGAGCCAGAGCACGGCACACCCCTCCGGCAACAGGTCGATGAGCTGTACCGTCGGCAATGCGGCTTCCGTACAGGGGGGCAGCCAAACGTCCGTGCCTGTGCCGGCCGACCGTTGCGTCACGGGATCGAAGGTGCGCAGCGATTCCAGTTCCGTGTCGAAAAATTCCGCACGCCACGGCGCGGGCTCGGCGGGCGGCCAGACATCGAGCAGACCACCGCGCACGGCGAGCTTTCCCGGCGCGTCCACGTCCGCACTGCGTTCGTACCCGGCCGCGACAAGGCGGGCGACGACGTCATCCCATTCGTATCGCGCGCCGACTTGCAGGCGCAGAGAGGCCGCCGAAAGCGCCTCTGGCGCCGGCGCAGGCTGAAAGATCGCCTGCAGCGAGGTGACAATCACCGTCGCGCATCGCTCAGACAACGTTGCCTGCGGCATCTCGCTGTTTGCGGCACGAGCGGCGAGCGTCGTGATCACACGGGCACGGATGCCCGTGCTTTCCGTATCGTCGGCTGTGGTCGGCGGAAAGCTCTCGGGCGTGACACCGCTGTCGCGGCCCAATGCACACAGGTCGGCATAGACACGCTCGTGGTCAGCCGGACCGGGAACAACCGCAAGCGCGACGCGCGCCGGCGCGTGCCTAGCCAGTGCGGCAACGGCCAAGGCCGCGCTGGCACCGGGCAGGCTGGGCGAGGCCAGCCGTCCGGCCCCGCGCGGCAGCGCTGCAACCAGCCGGCCACCGAACAGCGTGGACAGAGACGGCACTTACTTCACCTCGGCCAACGTGGCCTGGATCATCGCACGTTCCTCATCGCGCGTCGCCCACTCGAGCGCCCGTTTCAATGCGGCACGCTTCTGTTCGACAGGGATCTGCTGCGCAGGCACCAGCTTGGCATACGCACGCAGCGCCAAAATACCGATGCGCGCGGTTTTATCCGCCGTGATCAGCGCCTCCAGATCCGGCAGGACATCGGGAGACTGCCAGTCGCACAGGGCTCGCCGCGCGGCCTCTTTAAGTACCGCGTCATCCCTGACCGCCGCCGTCCGTACCAGCGCCAAGGCTTCGTTACCGCCGATGTTGCTGAGGATGCGCAACAACGCAAGCTTGGGCGATCCCGAAGCCCGCGCATAGGCATCGGTCAACGTCTTGAAAACCGACGGCGGCAACGCAGCGGCGCCGACATCCAATCGCAGCGTGGATCCCTCGTCCGCCTTGGCCTGGCACGGCACGCCGTTGACCGTATAGGACATCTCGAACTGCTTGACCTTGCCCGGAGCCGAGTCGCCAAACGAGCCATTGGAGATTTCAAGCACCGTCGCCCCGTCTTTGATCAGTTTCGTGACTTTGTCGGTGACATCCTGCTGCGGGCCGTCAGGCAACACGCCATAGACCGCTTTCATCACAGACACCGCTCCGGGCTTGAGCACGCTCTGCCTTTGGCACACCGCCGACACCGCACGTTCGGCCGCCTCAAGTGCCGACGTCTTCTGTAAGACCGCCAGCAGCACGGGCAGTTCGTCCGCCCTGCCCAAATCACCGAGCACCTTAAGGCTAGCCGCCGCGAGCTGCGCGTCTTCTGCGGACGCCAGGGCCAGCAGACGCGGTACGGCCGCAGCGATACGACGGCGACCGACCAGATCGATACCCAGCAGACGCAGCGCCTTATCCGGCCTGTCCAGTAATGCCGCGATCATGGTGTCGGTCTCCGCACCGGCAAAGGAAACCAGCGCGGATTGGGCGGCTTTCACGACCTGCGCATCTTCCGTAGACACCGCCAACCGGGCCAGTACCGGCAACGCCGCGGCACTACCCAGACGTTTGATCGCCGCGATGGCCGCCACGCGCACAGAAGGATCACCCCGTTCGATCAGCGCGATTAGTGCTGGCGCAGCGGCGTTATCGCCGCGCTCGCCCAACAAAGCAATCACGCCAGTCTGCTTGGCGGTGGGCAGACGCGGCAGTTCCTCTGCCAAAGCCCGCGTCACAACGGCGCCGCTTAATTCTTGTCCGACTCGCATCGCCACGCTGTACATCGTTGGATCGTCGCTCCGGAGCTGCTCCAGCAGCAGCGACAATCCGGCTTCTGCACCGCGCGACAGCATCGCACCGCGCATAGCGGCCATTCTCACATGCGGCGGGATCGAGGCCACGCGCAGCCGATCGTACAGCGCTCGCGCATCGGCCGGCTCAGCGGCCTCGGCACAGGCCAGCAAGCCGTCCGCCGCCGCAGGAACCCGTCCAAGCGCATCCGTCAGGGCCTGGCGCGCGGCCGGCACGCCAATGCGACCTAGCGCGTGCGCCGCAGCCGCCGCAACCTCGACGTCTGCTGCACCGAGATGTTTGGCCAACGCCGGCACCGCCCGCGTGTCGCGCCGCACGCCGACCGACTGGATCACTCCCGTCAGCAGGCGTCCCTGCAGGCGGTCAAGCGCGGTGCGCAACGCCTCGTCGACCGACGGGTGCGGGATGGTCTCCAATGCGTAACGCGCCATGTGGGAGAGTTCTTCATCAGCCAGCAATGCGGTTAGCGGAACCACGGACGCCTGCGATCCCACGCGGCCCAGTTCAATACAGGCATCGCTCTTTTGATGATACGACGATTCACCGGTCAGCACCTGAATGAGTGCCGCTTCGGTCATCGGCTCCGCCGCCAGCAACGGCAGGCTCAAACTACATGCACACAAAAAAATCGTTTTCATCCGTTTTCCGACTTCGTATTCGAGGGTTAGATCTGCCACGGCTGACGGCTCGCGCGCGAACGCATGCGGTTCGCTTCGGGGTCGTTGATGAATTCATCTTTGGCCGGATCAAAATGCATGTCGCGTTTCAGCCACATGGCGATGTTCGCCGCGTGAACGGACGCCATCGAGTGGTGCATGACCGATGCATTGGCTACCGGCTGTTGGCGCGTGCGCACGCAGTCTAAGAAGTTGCGCATATGGCCCATGCTACGTTCCGTACGCGCCTGATAATCGCTGACCAATTTGGCGTAATCGCCCAATAGCGACGGGTGCGAGACTTCCGGCCGCTGATAGCCGTCGGCGCAGGAAACCCACCCCTCGCTGCCCTCATAGCGTACCCCACATGAACCGTGCCAGCCAGAACGTTGCGATATCATCTCCACGCCGTTGGCAAAGCGCATCACCATACCGTCGCTGGAGTCGTTGTTAACATAGCCATAAAAGACCGGTGCGGTATGCCCCAGCCCCAGTGCCACATGGCATTGCGCAAAGGTGTGCGAGCCCCATTCACCGATACAACTCGTATGGAAATCGTACTGTCCGTGCCAGCCGCCTTTGACATAGCGCGGGTTGTAAGGCCGCCACGGCGCCGGCCCAAGCCAAGCGTCCCAATCCAGTTCATCGCGCGGCGGCTCTGGCTCAGCCGGCAACCAGGCACGGTTCATGTAGGCGCTGTCCCACGGCGCGATATGTGCACGCACCCTGCGCACCTCACCGAGCCGTCCCAACCGTAACAATTCGTTGGCCACCGTGAAGTTCGCCTCACTCAAGCGCTGGGTACCGGTCTGAAAGACACGACCGTAACGGCGCACCGCCTCCACCACCGCCTGCCCTTGCGCGATTGTCATCGAGCCAGGCTTTTCACAATAGACATCTTTGCCGGCCCGCATCGCCAGTACCGAAGCCGTGGCATGCCAACGATCACTGGTGGCGATCAGCACCGCATCGATGTCAGTACGCGTGGCAAGGAACTCGCGGATGTCGATGTAGGTCGCGCAATCCTGATTGCCGTATTTGGCGTCCACCATGCGTTTGACCGCTTCGCGCCGATCCTTCCGCACGTCACAGACCGCCACGAACTGGACATCCTTCTCAGGCAGAATGCCGTGGCCCAGATCGGCCGAGCCACGCCCACCGATCCCGATGCCTCCCATCACGATCCTTTCGCTGGGCGCGACTGCGCCGTCACCGCCTAAGGCTGAAGCCGGCACCAAGACCGGCATCGCGATCGTCCCGCCCGCCGCGGCGGCACGCTTGAGAAAGCCGCGACGACTGACCGCGCCGCCTGTTCCCAACAGTGCGCTTCCGATGCGTGTTGACATAACTCCTCTCCTCGTTTGGTTTCATCCACCTTGAAATGTTCCGCTCACGGCGTGCCGGATGCAGCGTGGTCGCGCTGTTCGAACAGACGCTGCATGCTGTGGCTTGAACGGCAACACCTCCTTCTCCAGCAGCACCAACGCTTGCCGACTGTTACGTCCGGGGAAACCTTTGCTGATCACGTTCACCTGAGGTGTTGCGGCGCAGGCCGCCAGTGCCACACACCAGATGCCAAGCACACACATTCCGATCCGCCTCATGGATTCACGCTTCCTTTTTGTGCGTACTGTGTGCGCACTTACCGCGCGTACCGCAGTTTCACCGCCTGTTGGTTCCGTTTGTTATGCTCCACCTCTTGCTTGAGCACGTCCATCGCTGCATCAAGCTGACGATCCCGGCCAGCAGCCGCGTCGCCCGGCTCGTTCCAGACCAAGACATCCGGCTGCGTGCCGTTCAACTCCATGTCAGTGCCGTCAGGCAAAAACCACCCGCGATGCGGCAGCCGCAGTGTACCGAGATCAAGCAGCGCGATATCCGAGGTTGCGATCACGCCGCCGCAGGTCGGTACACCGACGATCTTACCGCGTTTAAGTGTCTTGATGGCGTGCGTGAAAATCTCGCCGTTACTGACTGTGTTCTGGTTGCACAGCACCACGATCGGCTTGTCCCAGATCGGGCGTCCCCAATAACCGGAGAGATAAGCCGGCGCCGCATCACGCGCCACGGCGATCGAATGCACACTTCCGCACAGCACGCCCAAGATGCGGTCGGCCACAAAACCGCCCGAATTGTCGCGTACGTCAATGATGATGCCTTCTTTGTCAAACCCTTCGGCGAAGATCTCCTGCTCGAACCGGTAATAGTCATCCCAGCGCATACGCTGGATGTTCAGATAACCGAACCGTCCGCCGCTCGCCTCGCGAACCCGCGCACGTACCGCCTCGTACGCGGCCGTCTTGAGTTTTTCGCGGATCGCAGTGAAGGTTGTGGCTGGAAGCAAGATCTGCCGTGGTGCCTGATCCCCCGAGCGTACGGTCAGTTCGATGTTACGTTTTTCGGGGCCGCTCAGCACTTCTGCGGGATCGGTCTCCGGCCCGACCGGCGTCCCGTTCACTTTCAACACGCGGTCGCCAGGCGCCAGTTTCAGCGCAATCTGATCGGCCGGCCCGTCCGGCACCACATCGCGGATCAACCAGCCGGGGCCCAACGCCGAAGGATCAAAACGCAGACCGAGGTGGGCGGTCACGACAGACCATGAATGGAAGCCCGCTGATTTGTCCCACTCTTTCTTACTGCTATCTGACGCTGTGAATCCCAAATGCGAGGAGTTCAGTTCACCGTGCATCAGCGCTATCACGCGCTGGAAAACCGAGTAGCTCGGCGCGTTGCGCGCGGCATCACAGTACTTCGTCTTCACACGTTGCCAGTCCGTGCCATGGTAACCGGCGTCGTAATACCAATCACGCAACTTGGCCCAGGCCGTCAGGAATCCGAGTTCCTGATAATCGCGCAGATCTGTCTCCTGATACACCGTGAAGTCGAAGGTTTTTTCGAAATGTGCGGGCAGTTTATCGCTCATCCAGAGCAGACGGTTGTCTTTGGCCAGCCACCGGATCGCGCGGCCCCGCCGACGCGTCAGCAATTCGGGCGTCAACTTGTCCGGCAGCACGACCTTGTAGGTTCCCGAGACCCCGTTGACGGTTGCCTCGAAGGCGATGGTGCGGCTGTCATGCGAGAAGAAAGGATGCGCGGGCGTCACGCCCTTTAGTGCGATGCGTCGCACGCGCGTATGCAGGTCTTCGAAATCGATAGCGACCGGCATGACATCGGACGCATCTTTTTTCTCGCCGTCCGACTTCTTTTTGGAGTCGCCGCTTTTGATGATCGCCACGCGTGCTGCCTCGCGTTTCTTGTCAAAGGTGTTGCGCTCTTCATCGGCCCGACTCAACCAGACGTAGAAGAGATCGGTCTGATCGTCTGGACGGTGGCCCACGAATGCAACCAGCTTACCGTCCGGCGACCAGCACGGCTGACCATCCCAACTGAAGTGACGCGAGATATTGTAATCTGGGGTTTTGCCATCTGCCGCGAGCAACCAGACATCGGTATTACGGTAGTCATCGGCCAGTGCGGCCACCAGCCAGCGGCTGTCCGGCGACCAGGCGTAGGCATCCACTTCCGATGCCCGTCGACAGCGTGTGATCACCACGCCGTTGGTGTCGGCCACAATCAGATTACCGCACGGTTCGACCCAAGAGAGGCGTGTGCCATCAGGACTGATCCGCAGCAGACGGCGATGTGTCTCATCGTTCGTCAGCACGGTCTTTGGGAAAGACGTGTTCTCCCACCAACCAATCGAGGCATTCGCTCGTTCCGCGCGCCACAACGCGACACCGTCACCTTGATCTGACAGATAATAGAGTGCCGTACCGTCAGGCATGAACACGCAGTCGCGCTCGTGCGTACGCGTGGATCCATGCACGCATTTGGGTTCGCGTAACACCGTGTCCATCACCCAGAGGTCACCGCCGGTCGTGAAGGCGATCTGCATGCCGTCATCACAAAAGGTCACGCATCCGGGTTCGTCATTATTCCAGCAGGACTCGTAGTAGCGGCGACGCGAAGCCGGCCGCAAACTGGCCGCGCCGGGCTGTAGCACGATGCGCGTCGCAGGCTGTTCCGGGCAGGTAGGATCCATGCGGTAAAAGTCGAACAGCCGGCGGAAGACCATCGTGCGTCCATCGCGTGAAAGGGAGGGATGGATCACCGAATCCTCCGTGTAACGGGTGATCGGCCGCTCATCCCCGGTGGCCAAGTCGTGGTGGCGCACGTTCATGCAACCACCCTCCCCCGACACGTAATAAAAGCCCTTGCCGTCAGGCGTCCAGAGCGGTGTGCGGCTCTCGGTCGCGCGTTTGACCAGACAGGTAAAACGCTGGTCGCGCCGGTCGTACAGCCAGATCTGGGCGGACTGGCTGCCGGCGGCGCGCGCCCGATAGAGGCCGCCGCCCTCAATCGTGAACAACAGGCGCTGGCCGTCCGGCGCGAGGCAGGGCTCGCTGGCCGGGTTGTCGAACAACACCTGTTCCGGACCGCGCGCCGCGGCCGGCAAGAGGGCGGCGCGCTCCAGGGCGCGTCCGCCGTCATGATCGCGTACGATGACGGCCAGCAGCGCCTGTCCGTCCGCCGTCCAGCCATAGGGGCGCGCGCCCTCCGAATGAAACGAGAGCTGGCGCGTCCGGCCGTCATCCAGATTCACCTCGAAGATTTTCCAGCCGCCGTCGCGGTCGCTCTGGAATGCCACGCGCCGGCCGTCCGGCGCAAGCACCGGCCAGACGTCTTTCGCGCTGCCGTTCTGCAAGGGGGTGGCCGTGCCGCCCGCCGTCGGCGCGAGCCAGATGCTGTCACACCACTCAAAGACAAATTGGCTGCCGTCGGCCGACACGGACGGGCGCGAGCCCAGATAGATCCGTTCCAGCGTGTCCGGCTCATCGGCGGCCTGGCCGCACACCGCCGCGGCCATTAACCCGGCGAACATCCTCCGCGCCATCCTCCCGTTCAAACGCATAGATCCCCCACTTCATCATACTGACGGGGATACCATACACGTTTCACGCGGGTTTCGTCAAACTTCAGCCTCCCAACCCTGATAGCCGCTATCGCAAACTCAATCCAAATCGCTATCGGTATCGGAATCGGA
>ERZ795052.1818-NODE-1818-length-27753-cov-5.523720_pt1 | contig 27753 bp, 24 predicted proteins | sample MGYA00375136_ERZ795052 | MGnify/ENA primary metagenome ERZ795052 (study PRJEB30181, sample SAMN05720156) | activated sludge metagenome | isolation source: Anaerobic digester | place: Japan | collected 2015-05-26 ... | reverse complement strand
AAATAGCCGGCCCGATTGCCAGCTTGACGGTGGGATAAATGCGCTTGATTGCCTGCGCCAAAACATGTGAGGCGGTGTGGCGGTAGGCGGCGCGGCCTTCCTCGTCGGCGAAAGTCAAAAGCTTGAGCTCGCCGTCTTCGGTAAGCTTGGTTGAAAGGTCAATCGTCCGCCCGTTGAAGGATGCGGCAAGCGCGCCCGCCATGCTTCCGCCCGCGGCCGCGACCGCGGCGGCGACGTTGGCGCCGTTTTCAAGTTCTACTTCTTTTCCAAGATACGATATTTTCATCGTTCCCTCTCTTTAAGCCTCGGCTTAGTTGCCTCGGCCTCGTATATGAAGGCGGATTTCCGCCCGATAAGCTTATTGTTCCCCGCCGCTAAAGAATCATATTGACTATAATATATTAGCAGCTAAAATCCGAAAAAGCGGCACTGCATATATTAGCACAGTTTAAAGCGGATTTGCAAGAGAAAAACACATTATAACAAAATCATTTGACATAATATTTTAAAAGAGTTATCCTTAACGCAACCGATAAAGTTTTAATTCCCGCCTCCATATTTCGGACGATAGGAAAATTTAAAATTATTGTTCGGAAAAATTCTAAAAAGGAGGAAAGTATGGAAGACAAAACTTTGACTTGCAAAGACTGTGGCGCCGGATTCGTTTTCACCGTCCGCGAGCAGGAATTCTACAAGGAAAAGGGCTTTGACAATGATCCCGTCAGATGCCCCACCTGCAGAAGAGCAAGAAAACAGCAAAAGTCCCAGGGCGGCTACCGCAGATAACTGGAAATCAAATTTAAATCTTATAAAAAATAACCTCCCGCTAACGGAGGTTATTTTTTTCAGTTTATAGTGAATTTTGTCCTTCGGTATATAAATATAAGCGTTGAAATCAGTAGGTCAATAATTTTTAAAATATCGTTGGTTTCTGTTGGCAGGGATATCGGGATGCATCAAGCCAATTAACCCCGCTTCGATTGCGGGCAACAAATAATTAGAACGGAACGACGCTTTTAAGCAAGTAACGGACATTATAAACGGAAAGAGCGTGGGGGCGAAGGTGCGCGGCAAGAACTTAGAAGAAGGGTTGTAGATTGCGTCCTTTCAAATGCGAGGGCGAGGACGCTTAAATACCGAGCGGAAAAAAGCTTATAAGCCGACCAAACCCAAGAAGGGTTGCAGGTTGCGGACTTTTGAGCGCGAGGGCGAAGGCGCGTATATAGAAATACGAAACTGAGCCCGAGACACGAAAAAAGGACGCAGGATGCGCCCTTCTCCTAGGTTTGGTGCGGTCACCGGGACTTGAACCCGGATGATTGCTCATACGCCCCTCAAACGTACGCGTCTGCCAGTTTCGCCATGACCGCAAAAAAAGCATATTTATTATAGCACAGGCGTTTTTATTGTCAATTGATTTTGTTGTGGTAAAAAAAGATAAAAAAGCCCCAAAGCGTTTTTTAACCGAAAATTTTCGGGATTATTTTTGAGACCGAAATCACCGCTTTGATGTGTAATTGCATTTTTACTGCATACAATATTTTATATGTGGACGAGTGTAATCAGCATCGACAAATCGCTCAAGGCGGAACTGGATTTTTTAGTGTCCAAGCTTTCCAAAATCAAGAATTTATCTTTTGCCGTAGAAGAGTCCGACGACCGCACTTTCGTCCACATCGCCGCGCTTTGCGACTACGCCGACGCCGTGTCCCGAGAAATTAACGCCATACTCGTCGAGCTCTATCTCTGCCGCATGAAGCTCAGCTATTTTTTAAAGCGGCTTCGGTATAAATCGTTCGGCTACGCACTTGCCGCGCTGGTTTCCTCCCTCACCCACTTCGATCGCGAGTTTGAGGAGGCGGTAATCTTACGCTCGCTCGCCGAGGTCGCCGAATATTCGGTGGACGGCATCTTCAACTTCCGCTTAAAGCGCCTGCACCAAAACTGGGAGGAGCTCGCCGAGCTTTCCAACAACCTCATAGCCGTCGCCGACAACGACGAGGACATCTACAACGTTTCTTCATTCGTAACGGGCACGCGCCGCGAAAAGCTGGTGCTGACGCTCCTTACCAACAACGGCAAAGCGGTGCTGAAAAACGCCTATGCCGACGAGCTCATCGACATCGACGCAGTCTTCCCCGACGAACACCACAACCTCATTTTCACACTAATAAAAGAGCGCCCCGACGAAATCGAGCTGGCCGCCAAAATCCCCGACGAGCTCATCAACTGTCTTCGGCATATAGCCAAAATCTCGGTTTAATCCTTTATTGCTGATTTAACACGCAATATCACTGAAAGGTGCCCTCTTTCAAGGAGTTTTTGAGCGCCGAAAGGCTCATTTGCTTGATATTTGGCCGCGACTTTGATATAGTTTAGGTATTCTTTTTAGGCAAAGGTTTATATGAGAACGGAGAGAATTAAATCCTACGACGGCACCGAGATTTTCGTTTCGATTTGGGACGAGATCGAAAAACCCAAAGGGGTCGTCGAAATCGCGCACGGCATGTGCGAATACGCCGGTCGCTACCACGCTTTCGCCGAGTTTTTAAATTCAAGGGGCTATATCGTGTTCGCCGAGGACCACCGCGCCCACGGAAGGACGGAAACCAAGGAAGAAATCGGGCGGCACAAGGGCTTCATTTTTGAAAAAAGCGTTAACGATTTAATTTATTTCGGACGCCGCCTAAAGGAAAAATACAACCTTCCCGTCTTTTATCTCGGCCACAGCTACGGCAGCCTTTTGGGGCAGTCGGTGCTCGAGGAGAGCGCGAGCGGCGATTTTGCCGCCTTTGCGCTGCTGGGCTCGGCGTATATGCCAACGCCCTTGGTGAATTTGGGCAGAGCTCTTCTTTTCCCCCTTTATTCCGTTGCCAAAGACTGGCGTCCCGCCTTTGTCCGCACGATATCGGACGGCCTCTTCGGCCTAAAATACAAGGGCGACAAAGGGCCCAGCCAATGGCTGACGCGCGATATGGAACGCCGCCAAAACTTCATCGACGACGAATACTGCGGCATAGACGTCAGCATAAACTTCTTTTATTCGATGATGAAGGGAATAGCCAAGGCTAACAAGACCGAAAATACCCTGAAAATTAACCCCGATATTCCGATAGCGCTCTTTTCGGGCGATATGGACCCAATCGGCGGCTACGGCAAAAAAATTAACGCGCTCTACAATCACTACAAGCAGTGCGGCGTCAAAAACGTGACGCTCCATCTCTATTCCGAAGCGCGCCACGAAGTGATAAACGAGCTCGAGAAAGAAACGGTTTACAACGACATCGCCGAATTTTTCGATAGCTGCCTAAATAACCAAAGTTCGGCAGACTAAACCAAGCCGAAGACTCCCCCTGACTCAGAAAATATATTAATACGATAATAAAAATGAGAGCCGCTTCAGGCTCTCTTTTTTATTTGTTAAATTTCCTCGCAAACTATTTTTTGTCCATCTCGGCGAGCAAGGCTTGACGGACCTTGCGGTTAATGAAGATGTTGCACTTGATGAACAGCCTCTGAGCTTTTTCGCTCTTTAGGTTTCTCAACTTATAGAAGAAGTATTGCCGACACAGTATAAAGACGTGATAGTCTTGCAGAACAGACTCCCAGCGCTCGACAAGCGTTTTATCCCTAGGTTTTTCGATATCGAAAAACTCGACGGTATGCTCGCCTGCCTCGATTTCGACTTGGGGCGCGGACGCGGTGGACACTATTTTGCCGTCAACGGCGACGGATGCCAGCGCGGCGTCCTTCAATATCACTTTATACTTGCGCCCTTCTATCGTTTCGCCTTGCGGCTTTTTCAGCACAAACGACACTTTACCTTCCGAAAACGACACGCTCATCGGCGTTTTAGTGCATTTGCCCGATTTATAATCCATACTCTTTCCGTCGTCGTCGAACAGCGTAAACTCGCCGTCGCCCGAGTATATCCAAAGCTCAAGCTCCTTTGGAACGCCGGTGTTTTCAAGACCTTGAAGCGGGATTATGGCGCCGGCTTTGGCAAACACCGGAATCTCGGTAGCCCGCCTGAAGACGCGGTAGCTGCCGCCGCTCAAAGTCTCGCCGCCGAAAATATCCGTCCATCTTCCTTCGGGAAGCCAGACCTTGGCGGAGGCTCGCAAAAACCGCCGCGGGCATTTTTCGGTTATCGGCGCCGCTATCATGGCGCTGCCGAACCAGTATTGATTTTTTACCTTGTAGGCTTCCTTGGTTTCGGGGTGAGTATAATACATCGGACGGATTAAAGGCTCGCCCTCCTCCGCCGTCAGCGCGTTCATGGAGTAGAGATAGGGCAGCATGCGGTGGCGGAAACGCAGGTGTTCGGCGGCCGAGTCGGCGGTTTCGCGCCGGAAATTCCAAGGCTCCTTGCCGGTAAACTTGCCGTTGGAGGAATGCAGGCGGTTGATGGGGCTGAAAACGCCGAACTGAATCCATCTGAGATAGAGCTCGTCGTCGCTTCGTCCCATGACGTGGCCGCCTATGTCGTGCGACCACCAGGTGTAGGCGGCGTTGGTCGCGGTCGCCGTGAAATAGGGCTGGAACCTGAGGCTTTTCCACGCCACTATGGTGTCGCCCGAAAATCCTACCGGATAGCGGTGGCTGCCCATGCCGGGATAGCGCGACAAAATCAGCGGGCGCTTGTTTTTAGCGTTGTCCAAAAAATGATAGTGGTTTAAAAGCCAAAGAGGGTCAAGCCCGGGCAATTTGGAGCGCGTTCCCTGCTGCCAGTCAATCCACCAAAAATCGACGCCGCCCTCCTCATAAGAATGGTGCAAAACTTTAAAATACGCCTCGACGAAATTGGAGTCGGTCATGTCGAATTTTATCTGCTGTTTTGTCGCGGGGTCTACGCCCATCGCGGCGCACATCGCGCCATACTGTTCTTCAAAATACCGAACGCCGTCGGAGGGATGGAGGTTGAGCGTCACCGCCAGCCCGCGCGCCTTGAGCGCCGCCAAAAACCGCTTGTAATCAGGGAAAAGCTTGGTATTCCATGTATAGCCCGTCCAGCCCGGCCGCCCCATCGAGTTAGAGCCGCCGTCCCTCGGCGCGTCCTTGACAAGGTGCCAGTCCATATCGACGGTCGCCACCGTCAGCGGAATGCCGCGCGCCTTGAACTCGTCCATGAGCGCTAGGTAGCTCTCTTCGGAATAGGGAAAATAGCGGCTCCACCAGTTGCCGAGCGCGTGGCGCGGCAGCAGCGGAACGGAGCCCGCTATCTTGAAAAAGGCCTTGATGCAGCCGAGATAATCGCGGCCGTAAGCGAAGATATAGTAGTCGCCGCCTTCTGCCGCCCTCGGCTTGAGCGTGCCGTCGGCCTCGATAAGATAAGATGAGGAATCGTCGAGCACGGTGACGCCCGAACGCGAAATAAGGCCGTCGTCGAGCTTGGCCGAGCCCAGCACAAAGTCGAGCGTGCGTCTGGTGCCCTTGAGGTTGCCGCGCGCCGAAAACGCCTCAATCGGCCGCTCGCCCGCCTTAAAGCGCACGAAGACCTTAGGCGAGGACACCGAGCCGTTATATAAAAACTCGACGGATTGGGTTTTGATAAACAGCCCGCCGCCCGATTTCTTTACCTCGAATGCCACCGCCCCCAAATCGCGATACCAAATTTTTTGCGTCGGCGCATCGGTGAAAAACTCCGTCTTCCCGGTTTCCAAACGAATCAGCCTGTCGGTCAAAACGGTGACGCGGAAGCCCTGCCCTGTTATGACGTTTTCGGGCTTTGCGGCGGTGCCTTCAATGCGATAAATTTTATCCAAAATCATTACCCCCGTGGTTGATATAAAAATGATAACATACGCTAAAGAAAAATTCAATTGTAAGCCTAAATATTATCTATCCACAACCCCGCGGCTTTTATGCATTCTGTCTCCCGCCGCACGGCTTAATAATGCCTTGACAAACTCTGTCACGCGGTCTAAAATTTAATGGATTGAAAAAGAGAGGTTTATCATGAGCGTTACATGCGAAATTGCCGAAAGGCTGGCGGGACTCAGGCGCGATCTCAACATATCGGCGGAAGAGATGGCGGATGCGGCGGGCATTACCGTCCCAAAATACCTTGACTACGAAGCGGGGAAAATTGATTTCGGCGTCACCGAGCTGTTTAAGTGGTCGCTAAAGCTCGGCGTCGACGTCACCGAGCTCATAACGGGCAGCGGTCCCAAACTGTCGTCATATTCAATCGTCCGCGCCGGCCGCGGGCTTGCGGTGAAAAGAAGAAGCGGCTTCAGCTATGAGCACTTGGCGTCGACTTTCAAACACCGCCTCATGGAGCCTTATAAGGTTACTGCGCCCTACATCGCGGCGTCCGAAAACGCGGATATCGAGCTATCCCGCCACAGCGGACAGGAGATGGACATCGTCCTTTCGGGCACGCTGAAGTTTTCGATAAACGGCAACATCGAAATTTTGAACGCAGGCGACACCATCTACTACGACAGCTCCAACCCCCACGGCATGATTGCGATAGGCGGCGCAGACGCCGTGTTTTTGGCTATCGTAATCAACAACTAAACGGCTGCGCCGAAGCGGCTTCGCCGAATTAATAATTAATAATTAATAATGAATAACGGCGGATAGCGGCGCGGGTAGACGCGCCGAACGAAAAACGCTCAACGAAAAACGAAAAACTGTGGATGACGGCGCAAGCGCCGAACAAAAACGGGCAACATAGCGACGCAAAATATAATGATAATTGATGCACACGCGCATATATTCCCGAGTAAAATTGCCGCCAAGGCCTCCAAGGCCATCGGCGATTTTTACAATTTGCCAATGCGCGCGGAAGGAACCGCCGAGGGGCTTCTCGCTCAAGGCGCGGGCGTGATTTCACGCTACATAGTCCACTCCTCGGCCACCGCCGTTCGGCAGGTGCGGCCGATAAACGAGTTCATTTTTGAAGAGATGCAGGCACACCCCGAGTTTATCGGCTTTATGACACTGCACCCCGACATGAGCGAACAGGAAGTGGACGCCGAGATGGCGTGGTGCGAGAATAACGGATTTTCGGGCATCAAGCTTCATCCCGACTTTCAAAAGTTTTTAATTGACGAAGAGCGCGCCCTCAAAATCTACGAGGCGGCGTCGGGCAAATTTCCCATCCTCATTCACACAGGCGATATGCGCTTCGAGTATTCCCGCCCCGAGCGGCTGGCGAAAATCGCCAAAGCCTTCCCCGAGCTTAAGCTCATCGGCGCGCATTTCGGCGGATACAGCCGTTGGAATGAAGTCAACTGTTATAAGGGAATACGGAATATATACATGGACACATCCTCCTCGCTCGCCTTTATGCATGAGGGCGAGGCCGAGCGCTTCATAAATTATTTCGGTGCGGAATGGTTTTTCTTCGGCTCCGACTATCCGATGTGGGACATAGGGGAGGAGCTTGAAAGGTTTATGGCGCTCAAACTCACCGACGAGCAGCGCGAAATGATTTTATTTAAAAACATCAAAAGCCTACTAAATCTTTAGCGTTTTTGCGCTTTTTCCTGATTTTATACAAATTTTTTCAAATTCTCCGCGGCGGAAAGAGCTTGATTTTAGCCGCATATTCTGTTAATATATAGAAACCCCATGGGGGTGTTTTGGATTCGACGGTGGGTTGAATCGTATCGTAAGCATGCGGCAGGCTCGGCTGCCTTAAAGACGGAAACCTAAAATTAAATGCAGAGAAATCTGAAAGAAGCTCTATGAGCTTCGCCCTCGCCGCTTAATAATATAGCAGCGTGTCGACCCGGCGCCACCGTTCCGCCGGCAATCGGCATCATATAGGACGGCCACTCTCGCGGCTTTGCCCAAGCCGCGGGAGTATGCGGGCTAGCCGTGAAGAAAGGTTGTCAATGTCCTTTCAAGCGGGACTTATAAACACTGACTAAGCATGTAGAAAGCGGTTGGGTTTGTCTATCGGACCGGGGTTCGACTCCCCGCACCTCCACCATAGACAAACGGAACAACGAGGTTGTTCCGTTTGTATAATGAAGCGCCTTTCGGCATGAAGACATGAAGAGGGCTATTGCCCGTGAAGAGCGGGGCAAGCCCGCATTGAGGTAATAAAAAAATAAGGCGCTTCTCTTCATAATTTATTAAAACCATTATACTGCTAAACAAAACTTAATCAATGTTAAATTTAAATTATCCAGTAACGCTATTAAAAAATTCGCAATTTATTAAAAGCATAGGATCCGCTGCCTGCGCTTTTTATGCCCCATTGAATGTTTCTATGGGGACAATTTTATAACAGAATTTTTTTGTGTAAGCTCCCTCGCCCTCACGCTAAAAGAATGCTATCTGCAACCCTTTCGCCGATTTTGGGGACAAAATAAAGATGGGCGTTCTGCAATCATTCCTCATAATTTTGAGGAACTTATTTGCATTTGAGGAACTTATTCATATTGAAATAATTAATTTCTTATGATATAATTTTAATATCAGCTTAATTTTGATTCGTCAGATAAACGAGATTCTCTAATAAATCTTGAGAGGGTAGTAGCGTAATGAAAAAGCAGGCTGCTATAGTTTTATTTATCATGTTAATTCTAACCTCATTGATTCTAACGGGCTGCTCAAATGCTGTTGTTGTTGATGGCATTAAGCTGAGCAAGACAAAAATCGATGTAACCGAGGGGAAAGACGCCGCGTCAGGTGCCGAATACAAAATATTAAAATTTGCTTGCATTGTGGAAAATACAACTGACAAAACGCTTAGTTTCGAAGTGGTATACAGTTACAGAAGCGGCGGCTTGCTGAACATGAGCGCAAAGAGTCCCAAACAAGAGATTATCTTGTTGCCGGGCGAAAGCAAATCTTTAAGCTATACAACCGATAAAATTTACGACGGGGTTATAGACCAGAAAAAAATATATGTCCAAAAAGTCAATCAAGCGCCTTTAGGTTAAAACAAATTCATTTACTTAAAAATTGCGGCCATTTGATAACCAATTCCATCGAATAATTATTCCGTTTTTAAAAAATGTTGTCTAAACTAAACGAGCGCATCTTACTTTAAAAGGGCACAGGAAAATTCCTGTGTTTTTTGTGTTGTGAAATTTATTGTTTTGTGAGGAGGCCTTGGGTTTCGCCTTTTATTTGATTATATCATAAGGGCTTAGTTTTCGCCCATGCCCATCATGGTCGAGGATAAATCTTTGACATAAATATAAAGTTTTCGGGAAAATCTCCCTACTTAATTTATATATTGACATTTCTTTGGGATATATAAATCTTTCAAAGTTTAAAAAAATCATAGGTTTTTTGTTGACAAATAGGCTCCGAACTGTTTATACTGTATATAAACAATATGCACAGTTAAGGGAATGAATATGTTGAGCGTAAGGAATTTATGTAAACGCTATCCCGATTTCAGCCTAAAAGATGTCGGCTTTGATGTGGAAGAGGGGTTTATCACCGGTTTTATCGGCAAAAACGGCTCGGGCAAAACGACGACGCTCAAGTCGATGCTCAATCTCGTGATACCGGACAGCGGCCGGGTCACTGTTTTCGGGCGGGATATTAACGAGGCCGAAGCCGAAATAAAGCAGGAACTCGCCTTTATGTCGGGGGGAATTCGAATATTACCCCCAAACCAAAGTGTTTGTCCTTGCCAAGATTTTTAAGAAATTTTATAAAAACTGGGACGACAAAGTTTTTTCCGACTATCTTGAGAGGTTCGGCATAAATCCAAAAAAGCGTGTAAAGGAGCTTTCGGCGGGAACGAAGGTCAAGCTGGGGCTTGCGCTCGCCCTCTCACACGGCGCAAAACTTCTGATTTTGGACGAGCCGACCAGCGGCTTGGACCCGATAGCGAGAAGCGAGGTGTCGGATATTTTTCAGGAAATAGTGGAGGACGGCCGCCACAGCGTGCTGTTTTCCACCCACATCACCTCCGACCTTGACAGATGCGCCGACTATATTGTGTTTATCGACGGCGGAAAAATCATTTTAAACGAAACTAAGGACGACATTCTTGCCGGCCACCTCGTGGTGAAGGGCGCGACTGATATGCTCAACGAGGATATGAAAACGAAGCTTATCGGATGCAAAGAAAACCGCCACGGCTTCTCAGCCCTCATGAAAAAGGCGGATTATTCGCCGGATAGCGGCCTACTGGCGCAGGCGCCCAATCTCGAGGACATCATGATTTATTACACCGGCTCAAAGGGGGAAAAAGCATGAAAAATCTCATATATAAAGAATTGAAGCTGGTTCTCGACCCCAAAATCTACATTTTCAGCCTGCTTTCCGGCCTCATTATGATTCCAAACTACCCCTATATGATTGGGATAGCCTATTTCTTCCTCGCCGTTCAAATCATCTTTTCAACGATGAAAGCCAACAAGGACCTCGAATTCACCGCGCTTATGCCGATTTCGCGCGGGAGCATAGTGAAATCAAAATATTTCACCGTCATATATTTGGAGGCCGTCCAGCTCGTCGCCGCTATTCCATTCGCTCTTATTTCCTCACTTTTAATAAACAAAAGCGGCAACCCGGTGGGAATGGACGCCAACTTCGCCCTTTTCGGAAGCGCGCTTATATCCATGTCGGTGTTCAACGCGATATTTTTGCCGATGTATTTTAAGTCGGGCTATAAAATTGCGGCGCCTCTCATATTCGGTTTCACCGGCTTCGCGCTTGCCGTGATTGTTTTAGAGTTCACCATCGCCTTTGTCCCCGTCTTGAGAAACAACCTCGACAGCCTGTCCCCTGCTACTTTCGGACGGCAGCTCATTTACTTGGCAGCAGGGCTTCTGGTATTCGCTATAACTCCCCTCTTAACCTTTAAAAAATCGGTAAAAGCCTTCGAACGGGTGAATTTATAATTGGATATAGTAATTTTAGAGCATGGCGAAAAGCCGATTTACGAGCAGCTTTTCGAGCAGGTTACGGCGCAGATACTTTCGGGCAAATTGCCCGCAGGCTTTTGTTTGCCGTCGATGCGGACGCTGGCGGCCGATTTGTCCATCAGTATTATAACGGTAAAAAAAGCCTATGAAATGTTGGAGGCGGCCGGCCTTATCTATACGCGCGCGGGCAAGGGTTGCTTCGTCGCCGAGCACGGCACCAAAAAGCTGGACGACAAAAAGTTTGCGCTCGCCTCGGAACAGCTGAAAAAGGATTTGCTTTATTATAAAAACCTGAGGCTTACAAGAGCCGAGCTCATCGAAATGATTAAAGCCGAATGGGAGGATAACGATTGAAAAAGCAGGGCCGCGGTTAAAAACCGCGGCCCTTTTTTGGCGTTATTTTTCTAAAATGTGTTCACATTAGCTTATCGCGACGCCTGCGCTGATATAGCCCGAGAATTTTGCCGCCACGCTGAATTTGGGCGGCACGAGATAGAAGACAAGCAGCAGACGGTCGCCGGCCGAAACTGGTATATTGAAGGTTTTCGAGCCCGTCGCGACGTCGCCGAAAGATACGCTTAAGCCCGGAAAAGTGGGCAGCAGCGTGACGTCGGTAGGAGCCAAAGCGATAAAATTGTTGCTGGTCGGCGTTTGGGAGCGGAACAGCTGGGCATGGATTTCGTAGTGTCCGATACCTACGCCCAAGGCGGCGGTGACGCTGAATAGGGCGTAAAGGCTGGTGAGCGTGCCGTTTCTGGGCACCACGAAGGCAAAGTTGAGGATTTGGCCGATAGGCGTGCCCTCTAAATTAATGGTATTTCCGAAGACGGAAAGGCCGGGCGCGTTGGAGCCGAATCCGACGAAGCTGGGAAACCCGATTAGTCCGCCCGCCAAAGAGGCGAGGACGACGGGTGTGCCCGAGGCGTAGGGAATGATGGCGCTGCTGCCGGGAATGCCCTGAGGGCCGCAAGGGCCCCTCTCGCCCTTCTCGCCCTGCGGGCCCCTCTCGCCCTGTATTCCCTGCGGTCCCGACGCGCCTCGCGGGCCTTGGGGGCCGGGACAACCCCGAGGGCCCGGCGGGCCTTGGGGCCCGGGCACGCAGCAGACGCAGCAGCAGTCGCGGCGCCTAAGCTCGGAGCCGCAAATGTCCTGACGCCAGCGGTCACAGCACAGCGGAAGGCGAGGGCCGGATTGGCCAAACTCGGGGCACCAACGCCCGCATTCGGCACTTATATTATCGTGACAGCAAACGGGAATACGGCGGCCGAAGCAAAACGGAAAGCGGCGCTCGCAGCAAACGGGAAATTTATGCTCGAAGCAATCCGCCTGCCGAGGGTCGAAACAAACGTGAGGCCCGTTGTCGGACCTCAGACCGTCGGATCTTAAATTACCAAAGCAGAAACGGTTGTCGTCTCTTAAAAAACCTGTTTCTTGCTTTTCATTGAAATCGTTGATAAAAAAACTCATACTTCCTCCTAAAGCGTTTTATTTATAATAAAAAAGTATATTTATTAATACTTCTTCCACTTCACACTATGAAACGGCAAAAAATATGGTTCAATACGCCTTTCCGCGACTAATCAAGCCCTTTTCATTTAAGCCGGAAAGGAATAAATTTGATTAAAAAAACGATAAATATCTTGTGTTTTTAATTTCGGTAATGTTATTATTAAATTAAGTAATTTAAAACTGTTTGTTTGATTAAGCTTATATTAAGGGGCGGAGGTGAATTATGGGCTTTGAGGGCGCGGACAACCCGTTTGAGGAATTCGAGACGGATAAAGAGAACGCCATAAAGGAAGGCGAAAAGGCGGACGCCGCGGAAATTTTTGAGTTTGAGGAGAGGGAAGTAACTTCCGAGGCCGCAACCAAATTCGAGGCCGAAGCCGAGGCGAACGAAGGCGACGGTTCGGACGGCGGAAGCGGCAAAAAAAGAAAAAAACCGAGGGTAAAATACCGCGACAAATCGGATGCCGAGAAAAAGAAATTCAAAAAGCGGCTGATCATTTTAATATCGGTTCTTTCGGTTTTTGTCATCATCGGAAGCGTGCTGCTTTGGCTTTTCTGGGGGCTAATAATCAACAAGGCGCTAAACTCCGACCTCGGCAGCTACTACGGGCTGTTCGGCTACGCGCCCCAAACCGACGAGGATTCCATTTACACCGACTACTCGGCGCAGTTCGAGCTGTTTTCGACCGAGATTGAAGCGGCGATGGAAGACGACGCCACGCCCGAGCAGAAGGCGCTCGCCGCTTACATAATCTACCGCATAGCCTGCCTTGCCGACGCCACCTCGCCCATGCGCGCAAAATTCACCGTCGGCCTAGGCCGCGCAACCGGCGGCATGACAATGAACGACACCAGCATTGAGATTTCGGGCGGCATGGATTTGACGGCCACTTATTACGATCTAATCTATCCTTTCAACGCCAAAATCGCGATAGCCGACCGCTACACCGACGCCTATAAGGTTTACAGCGTATCGGAGGAATACACCCAAGTGCCCAAGGATTCGGTTGCGGCCAGCGACGAAAGTCTGGTTTCAATCGGCGAGCTGGGGCTTAGGAGCCTGTTGCCGTTTGCCAGACGGCGGATAAAGACGCCCGAAAAGCAGGTGGTTTGGACGGGCGACGCGCTGACGACGGCAATCACCAAGACGGGCGTTACGGCGGATTTTTCGGAGGCACAGCGCAACTTTGACATAAAATCGCGCGCCGAATACGAGGCCGCCGAAGCGGAATTCACCAGGCCTTACCCCGACGACTACGGCGACCCCTACGGCCTTTCGGCGCACGATATTTCGGTGCACGTCATAACGCCCGACGTCGTCATGGGCGACACCGTCAAAATCGAGAAAAAAAGCGGCACCAAGATCGGCGACAGCATCATCGAATACTATTCCGTCGATTTCGAAGTGGACACTTTGTCCGGCCGCGGCACCGAGGAATGCGCATCGTATTACGCCGAAAAGCTCTATCTCAGTCAGGCGCCCGGTATTTTCCTCGATATCCTTAAAGACTACAGCCTCTACTACGGCAAGCTCAAGGTCAATATGACGGTCTTTACCAACGGCTATATGCGCACCTGGACGACGGAGGAGGTTTGGGAAATGTCGGGCAAAGTCGATCTCGGCATCCTCAAGGCAACGGCGTCGGTCACCTCCAAAAACGACAGCACCGAGGCTTACTGCTACGACTACGACACCATAATGCAGGGCTTCGTCAACCGTTGGTATGGCGATATCGACAAAGTCAACTATAAAATGTCGTCGCTTCCTTTTTACTCGCTTTTGAAGGAATTTCAGAAGCAGGCCTACGGAAGCTATCGATAAGAATATAAAAACTTAATATATTTCAGGAGAGAAAAATGTCATTACTGGGATTTGTGTTCAAAGTCGACGATTTACTCAAAGACAAATGGTGCAACGACCTCGATTATCCGGGCGTAACCGAGGAAAATAACTTGGTTTACGACGAGCGTTACCCCGACGTCTGCCGCCTCGATTTGCTTTACGACGAGTCAAAGCGCCCCGAAAGCGGCAAGTTCCCGGTGCTGTTGAACATCCACGGCGGCGGCTGGATAGTGGGCGATAAAAAATACCGCCGCGGCTTCTCCCTTCAGTTCGCCGACGCGGGCATAGCGGTTGTCAACATCAACTACGGCTTGGGCCCCAAATACCGCTATCCCTTCTACGTCCAGAACATTTACGCCGCTCTAAAATGGATTGAGGAGGCCGCCGGCGTCTACGGCTTCGACCTTGACAATCTGTTTATTTCGGGCGACAGCGCGGGCGCCCATCTCTCCGCCGTCACGCTGGTGTCCTTGAAAAACGCCGATATGCGCCAAAAGTTCAAGGTTGAAGCGTCCCCGCTCTACTTCAAATCGGCGCTTCTTTACTGCGGGCCTTACGATTTCGACGAACCGTGGTTTCAGTTCCCGCTGCTCAGGACGATGACGCTCGACATGACGGGCATCAAAAATGTTAGCGAGCTCAAAAATTACGAATACTATTCGGTGATGAACCCCATCCCCTATATTACCTCGGAGTTCCCTAGGACGATGGTCATCACGGGCAAGCAGGATTTTATAACAAAAAACCACAACGTCAAGCTCATCAATAAGCTTATTGAACAGGGCGTGGAATATAAGCATTTTCACGCGACCGATCTCTTCAACAGCTTCCACTGCTTCCATCTAAAAATATTTATGAGCGAAGCCAAAGCTTGCCTCAAAGAGTCGATAGCCTTTGTCAAGGAAGCAATAAAAAGCTAACGGCAAAAAAGACGAAAGGTAAAAAGAATGGAAGGAAAACGCGTCTCCGACTCCAAGGCGGAGCAGGTTCAAATATTACTGGCGGGCACGCTGAACGGCAGCGGGCGGCTTTACGGCGGCCAGCTGATGGCGTGGATAGACATTGTGGCGGCGGTGGTGGCGCGGCGGCATTCCGGCCGCAACGTCACGACGGCCTTTGTCGATTCGCTGCGCTTTGAGGAGCCGGCGCGGCTCAACGACACCGTGGTGCTTAAGGGGCATCTGACCTACGTCGGGCGCACCTCGATGGAAGTCTGCGTCCAGTCATTTGTCGAAGACTTGAGCGGCGAAAGACGGCTTATCAATAAAGCCTATCTCATCATGGTTGCCTTGGACGAAAACGATCTTCCCGTCGAGGTCCCGCCGCTCATTGTGGAAACCGAGGAAGAACGCGCCGAGTTCGAGGCGGGCGCCAAACGCCGCGCCCTTCGGCACTCCCGCAAAAGCGAAAACTATTGACACTGGTATTACTGCGACACCGAGCAAAGCCAAATAACCTGAATGATAGCAAACAATGAAAAACCGAAAATTACCAAACAGGCATATAAGCCTAACAAATGCGAGGATAAAGTATGGATAAGGTGAAGAGAAAGCGTATTGTATCAAGGGTATTGTTGGTTGTTTCGGTAATACTTATCGCCTATCTGCTTGCCGTTGTCTGCAATTTCGTGCTGGCGGCAAATCAAAGCGCAAAAAATAAAATCGAATTTGCCGACGACCAAGCTTCGCGGTTTTTGGCGGTGCAGATGGCATACGCCGCCGGCACCGCGCCCCAAATCGACGAACAGGCGTTTTGCGGCTTTGACCTAGACGAGGCAATAGCCTCGGGCGTCAAAGTCAACGAGCTGGTCTATCTCGCCACACATAACAGCTACAAGCAGGGGCTACATAAGGAATCTTACGCTTTCTATAATTATCTTCTCGCGCCTTTTATTGGCAGAGATTTTAACTACGGTTTTGACACATTGACCGAGCAACTTAATATGGGCATAAGGAGTATCGAGCTTGACGTCTCCAAGCTGGTATACGAAGACGGAAGCTTCGCCATTCAATGCTTCCACAACTATTTTTTGGAAACCAACAGCACGGCAATCAACTTCGAAATGGCGCTCAGGGAGATAAAGTTTTGGTCCGACTACAACTCGGGGCACTTCCCCCTCTTTATTCTGATTGAGCCCAAGCCGACACTGCCGTTCACGCAGTGCAAGGCGCTCGACGAAGCGGGGTTTGACGCGCTCGACGCCATGCTCGAGGACGTCTTCGGCTCCAAGCTCGTCGACTATCAGGAGTTCCTTAACGGCAGTGCTAACGCCAAGGAGCTTCGGGAAACCAACAACTACCCCACCCTTGAATCCATGATGGGCAAGGTGGTGTTTTTGCTACACGACAAAGCGGCGGCAAGAGAGTTCTATTACGGCAGAGAAAATATGAAAATGCTGCCTGCGGTCGCCAACAACTACTTGACGCGCGGCAAATATACCGACATCGCCTGCTTCGCAATCGCCAACAACGCCAAAAAAACTTCAATGCTCGAGCAGTTCGTCGCCGACAATTACATGGTGAGGACGCGTATCGACGTCTATCCCAACTTCAGCGCGAAGAACACCGAGTCGGCGCTTTCGGCGGGCGCCAACATACTTTCCACCGACTTCCCGCCCTCGATAAACCACCTCTACCCCGAACACACGGCGTCCATTTCCGACAATCCCGCCGTCACCGTGCTACTCAGGCGCGGAGGCTAGATAAAGTTATTTTGCCTAGGCGATATAAAGATTGCAGCAATAAAGCATTTAAACGTATTAAAAGAAGCGGCGGACAAATTTCCGCCGCTTTCATTATTTAATAAAGCTAATCAGAGGCACGCTGCCTTGCAAAACAGTTTCTAATATGCTTGCCGGCAAAAAATACAAACCTTTGTTTGATTCAGCTAAAAAATCATATGAATTATTGGATTTCGGTAACGCTTGAAAGCGTAACCTCGACATCCATCAGCTCGCCGCCGCGCTCAACGGAGAAGGAAACGACGTCGTTTTGAGCGAAGCGAAGACTGAAGTCCACCAGCGTGAACAGCCTCGCCACGCCGTAGGTTTTGCCCTTGAAGCTGAAGGAGAGGATGATGTCGCCGGCCTCAAGCTTGCCTTCCGCCGCGCTTCCCGCACTGATGCTTTGAATCTTAACAGTCTCCACGATTTTCGTAGTTTTGGAGCTATCGCTGTAAACCGCCTTGCTGTCCTGAACGGTCAGGGAGACGCCGACCATGCAACGTTTAATTGTGGTATTTTCCTCGCCGTCGCAGTTTCTCATTATGTTGTCTACGGCCGACAGCACGATATCGGAAGGAATGGCATAGCCGATGTTTTCGACGTCGTCCGAAATTATTTTGGCGTTGACAATGCCGATGAGTTCGCCTTGGCCGTTGAAGAGCCCGCCGCCCGAGTTTCCCCTGTTTACGGCGGCGTCAATCCTCATGACACGAAGCTCGAGAGTAGTGATGTCGTCGGCGGCCGTTATCGACAAATATTCCGAATCGACGCTGATGACTCCCGCCGTCGCCGATATGCCCTTGCCGCCGGGGTTGCCCACCGCAACGGCGAATTCACCCACGGCAATGTCCGACGAGCTTTTTATTGTCGCGGGAACGGAGGCGCTGTCGCGGTAAAGCGCCGAGTTCTCGACCTTTAAAACCGCCAAATCATAGGTCATCGAGCCGCCGAAATAGCCGGCGGGTATGGCGTAGTCGGTGAACTGCATGCCGTAGAGGAAAACCCTTATGTTGGTGCTGATATTGGGGCTGGCGGAGGCATTGAAAACGACGTGGAAGTTAGTGATGATATAGGCCTCGCCAATTTCTTTGTCGCCGCCTATTATGACGCCGGCGCCCGCGCCGCTCTGGCTTCCGCCCGAAACACTAAAAGTGCTTACGACCGACACCGTCGAAAGCAGCGCCCGATTGGCGGCTTCGGCCAGCGTCGAAAAACCGGCCGAGCCGCGCTCTCCGACAATCGACTGAAGCCATTCGGCCTCGGTGCCCGAAAAACCGTTGCGGACGGCAATTTCGTAGGCGGAATAACCGCGCTCCACCGCGCTTCCGTCACGGCCGTCTTTACCCTTTAGGGATTCGAGCCATTCGGCTTCAGTCCCACTAAAGCCATTGCGAACGGCAACCTCATAGGCGGATTCGCCGCGGATTACCTTCCCCGTGGACGAAAAAGCGCCGCCAACTACGCCGCCGCAGCCCGAAAAAACGATCATAAAAATAATGATTAAAAAACTTGCAAAAAACGCCTGACGAGCAAATCTTTTCATATTACACCTGACTAAATAATTTTTTCCCAAAGCAAAATAAATATAGTAAATATAGTATGTTTTTCGGCACGTTAAATTAAATTCTTAATTGAAACAAAGAATTAAAATTATCTAAAACGACATTTCCATCGCAAAAATTTATATGTTTCTTGCTCTCGGCTGCCCAAGCGCTTATGACGCTTTGAACATGATGGAGGCGAAATTGGCCCATCTCTCCATGTCCTTATGGTAGCCGGGCGTGTTGCCGCCTTGGCTGCCGTCGGTCGCCATCATATAGGAGTTGATGATGGGCGTCCCCAGCGAATTGCTGGTATCGGGCACGTAAATCTTGCCCCTCAAATATCCTATCGGCGTCAAATCAAAGACGTTTAAGCCTAATCTCGGCGGGACAAGCGCAAGAGTGTTCAGCGTCTCCAGCCGCTTGCACGACTTGAACGCCGAGTTTCCGATATATTCGGTTTGGGCAGGGATGGTGAAGGATGCCAGATAGGAGCAGAAATAAAATGCGCTGTCGTTTATCGACTTCAGTTTGCAACCTTGGGCGAACACGACGCTTACAAGCGCGGTGCAGTGCGAAAAAGCGTTGGAGCCGAGCGTTTCCAGCTCTCTTCCGAAGGAAACCGAGGTCAGCATCTTGCAACCGTTGAAGGCGTAGTTGCCGATTGACTTGAGCGAGGCGGGCAAAGTTAGCATGCCCTGCGCCGCGATATTTCTGAAGGCGCCCTTGCCGATTCGCTCAAGCGCGCTTACTTCTTCGAACATCAGACCGGTTATCTTGCCCAGCCCCGAGAAGGCCTCGTCACCGATTTCGACGACGTTTTTGGGAATCGTCAGCGTGCCCGAAAGGCCGGTGGCGAAAAACGCCTTTTCGCCGATATATTGAAGGGCGCTGACGCCGCTTCCGAAGAAGGACAGACGGTTATAGAAGAAGTTTTTATTAAAGGCGAAGTCGCCGATATAGACGACGGTCTTGGGAATATCGAGGGCGCGCGGCCGGACTTCTGCGGTCGAGTATCCGCTGCCCGCCGAGTCGAAGGCGTGATTGCCTATGGAGTAAAGCGCCGAGCATTCCGAAATAGGGAAGGGCTTTAGATGGGAGCAACCCGAAAATGCGTAATCGCCGATGCCGGTCAACCTGTTTTCGGCCGAAATGGTGACGCCCGTAAGGTCGTCAACGCCTTGGAAGGCGTAACTTCCGATAACGGAAAGGTTCTTGCCGATATAAATGTTTTTGACCGAGGTCGCGGCGAAAGCGTAGCTTCCGACGCTTATCAAGTTATCGGTAAGCGTGACACTAGTCAGGCGCGCGGTGTTGTAGAATGCGTAATCGCCGATTTCGAAAAGCTTGTTGCCTGCCGAGAAGCTTTGAACTCTGGTATCGGAAAGGGCGTAGCTCTTAATGACTGCCGCGTTCGACGCCGAGAAAGTCGCCGTCTTGGAGCTTGCAAGCGCGAATTCGCCTATTACTTCGGCATTGGCGGCCGAAAACGCCGTTATCGCGGTGCCGTAGAAGGAGTAAGGCTCGACGCTCTTCCCCGTAATATTGAAGGAGCCGGCGAGCAAGGCCGCGTTTCTGAAAGCGCCCGCGCCGACGTTGACGAAAGTTGCCGGTGTAACGGCGGTCAGCGCCGAGCAGTCGCGGAAAGCCTCCTCGCCGATGTCGGTCACCGAGGCGGGCAGCGTCACCGAGGTAAGCTCGGTGTCGGCCAAAAACGCGCGCGGCGCAATCGCCTTGACGATGACGGAAAGCTCCTCGCCGCCAACTTCCAAAACCATGCCGGTTAAATTGAGCGCGCCCGATTCACCAAGTTTTTGAGCGGAAAGGACAACGGCGTCAACCGTGGTTGCGGTTGCGCTGCCAAGCCTCAAATTGACGGAGTAAGCGCCGTCCGCGGTTTCTGCCAAGGCGGTTTCGGGAATCTCGGAGTCGACGATTCGGGCGGCGTATTTAGACCAGTTAGTCTGAGTGCGGAAAGCCGCGGGCGCGAAGATAGTGAAGTCGGTGCCGTCAAAAGCGGACGCCTGAAGCCACAGATTGCCCGCCGAAAACGCTTCGCCGAGATTGAGCCTTGTGATGTCGGTGTTGTTTTTGAAAGCGAACTCGGCAATCTCGACGACGGTCGCGCCGCCCAGCGTTTGAGGCAGCGCCACCGCGCCGCCCGCGCCGTTATAACCGGTGATAATGGCTTCCTCGCCGTTGACCGCGTAAACAAAACCGTCCGCCTCGTCCGTCGTAATCCCCTCGAAGAAATGCGCCCACTTCTTCCATTCGGCATTGCCGAGATAGGCGGCGCGCGCCGATGCGGGAACGGCTATGGTGAGCTCGGAAACGCCCGAGAAAGCGTTAGCGCCTAAGGTCAGCCCGCCTTCCGTCAGCGTGATTTTTGAAAATTCGGCATCGTAAAAAGCGTAGCCCGCTATGCCCGAAATCTGATAGCCGTTGATGGTGGCAGGAATCGTCAGCTCGTCCTTCCCCGCGCCTGCCGCCGAAACGCCGGCGAGCACGGCCTTGCCGCCGCTGACATAGTAGGCAAAATCGCCGTAGCTTTCGGTAGTCGCCCATTTGGCGTAGAGCGTGAGGTCGGACGCCGCCATTATTTCGTCTTCAAACAGCTCGGTAAGATCGGCGTCGCTATACCAGCCGACAAATGCGTAGTCGGCGCGCGCAAGCTGGGGCAGGCTGATTTTTTCGCCGAAGAAGGATTCGGTCGGCGCTAAAATTTGGTCGGAATTAGTTTGATAGTAAATGTAATAGGGCGCACGAGTGAAGATGACGTGATAGACGTTGTTGATGGAGGGCGCGCCGCGCATAAAGACTTTAATCCAGAATTGGTAGCTGGTCGAGGTGATGGGAATGTCAATGCCCACCGTTTCGTCGAACTCGGCAATAAAATACTCAACCTGCTGGGTGCATTCGGCATCGGAATAAAGGCGGTAAGTGGAGCCCGCGGTCGTTGTGATGTTGTCGAAAAAGTTATAGGTAACCTTAATTTCGGCCGCCAAATCGGAAAAACGCGGAAGCTCTTGCGTCAGCGTGTTGCCGCTGACGGTGAAGCCGGTGTTGAGCGTGAAATCCTCCAAGCTTTCGCCGAAGTCGATTTCGGGCAGCTCCTCTTCCTCGCCCGGGTTGCAGGCAAAGAGCGCAAGCGCAAGCAAAACCGCCAGAACCGCGATTAGAGCCGTTAAAATTTTTGACCTCTTCATGCGCCAACTCCCAAAAGCCGAATACTATACGGAAATATTATATCTATATAATATCCTTAAGTCAAGAATTATTGGAAAATCGGCATTAAATAACTAATTCCAAGAAAAAGAAAAAATCCGTTATAAAAACGGATTTTTTAGCTGATTTTCATTGGATTAAATTAAATCTTGACGGCAGTAAAGCCAAAACACCGGAAAAAGACGGATTTTAACGCACAATCAGGCTTGTTCCCGTCATCTCGGCGGGAATGTCGAGCGACATGATTTCGAGCATCGTCGGCGCAATGTCGCTGAGCCTGCCGTCTTCGCGCAACTCGGTAAAGCGGTCGTCTACGACGATGACGGGCACGCGGTTGGTGGAGTGCGCGGTGAGTGGCGAGCCGTCGGGTTCGGTCATGGCGTCGGCGTTGCCGTGGTCGCCCGTTATGATGGCGGAGCCGCCGACCTTTAGGACGGCCTCAACCACCGTCTTGACACATTCGTCGACGGCGGTGACCGCCTTGACGGCGGCCTCGAAGTTGCCGGTGTGGCCGACCATATCGCAGTTGGCGAAATTCAAAATCATGACGTCGTATTTTCCCGAAAGAATGAGTTCGGCGGCCTTGTCCGCCACCTCGTAGGCGCTCATCTCGGGCTTTAAGTCGTAGGTCGCCACCTTGGGTGAGGGAATGAGCACCCTGTCCTCCAAGGGATTGGGCTCCTCGACGCCGCCGTTGAAAAAGAAGGTGACGTGGGCGTATTTCTCGGTCTCGGCAATTCTAAGCTGCCTTATCGAATTGGAAGCGAAATATTCGCCCAGCGTGTTTTTGAGCGACTGGGGCGCGAACGCCGTGGATATGTTTTGAAAACTGTCGTCGTAGCGCGTCAGCCCGACGTAAACGGGCTTTAAGTAGCCTGTCTTTCTCTCGAAGCGGTCAAACTCGGGCGAAATAAAGGCGCGTGTGATTTCGCGGGCGCGGTCGGGGCGGAAATTATAGAAAATGACGGAGTCGCCCTCGGCAATGACGGCGCGGGGCTCGCCCTTTTCGCAAATGACGGCCGGCGTTATGAACTCGTCGGTGACGCCGCGGGCGTAGTTTGCTTCCATCGCCTCGATTGCCGAACTATATTTCTCGCCCGCGCCCACCGTCAGCATGTCGTAGGCCTTCTCCACTCTGTCCCAGCGGTTGTCGCGGTCCATGGCGTAGTAGCGGCCTGTGACGGTGGCGATTTTGCCGACGCCGAGCTCTTTCATGTATTCCTCGATTTCGGCGATATAGCCTTTTCCGCTAGTCGGCGGCAGGTCGCGTCCGTCCATAAAGCAATGGACGAACACGTTGGAAAGGTCTTGCATCTTGGCGAGCTTAAGAAGCGCGAAAAGATGCTCGATGTGGCTGTGGACGCCGCCCGGGCCGGTCAGTCCCATTATGTGCAGTTTTTTACCGTTATCTTTGGCGTTGGCAATGGCTTTCAAAAAGGCTTTGTTTTCAAAGAAATCGCCGTCCTTGATGGCCTTGCTGATGCGTGTGAAATCCTGATAGACGATGCGGCCGGCGCCGATATTGAGGTGACCCACCTCGCTGTTGCCCATCTGCCCTTCGGGCAGTCCGACGTCGAGCCCGCTGGCGCCTAAAGAGGCGTGCGGATATTTCTCGACAAGCGATTTTACATATGGCGTGCCCGCCGCCGCAATAGCGTTGCCGTAAGGCAGCGGGTTGAGCCCGAAGCCATCCATGATTATAAGCGCGGTAAATTTCATAAATCCTATGTGCCCCGCCTGCTGCGGGTATGTAGCATACCTCAAGTATGCAGTTTTTTTAGCGATTAAGCTTGGTAGCTTTCTCTTGCGTTTTTTAGTAATTTACAACCTTGGAAAAATCCTCGGCCTTGAGCGAAGCGCCGCCGATGAGACCGCCGTCGATTTCCTCCATCGCCATCAGCTCGGAGGCGTTCTTGGGGTTCATGCTGCCGCCGTATTGGATGCGGATGGCGGCCGCGCACTTGGGGCAGTAGAGCTTCGCTATGGTGTTTCTAATGATTTTAATTGTGTCGTTGGCGTCGGCCGCGGTGGCGGTCTTGCCCGTGCCTATCGCCCAAACGGGCTCGTAGGCGATGACGATGTTGTCAAGCTCGCCGGAGTCGATGTCGGCAAAGGCGGCGACGGTCTGGCGCACCACGACCTCCTCCGTCTTGCCCGCTTCGCGCTCGGAAAGAAGTTCGCCGACGCAAATAATCGGCTTAAGCCCGTGTGCCAGCGCCGCTTTCACCCTCATATTGACGGTTTGGTCGGTCTCGCCGAAATACTGACGCCTCTCGCTGTGGCCGATTATGACGAACTCCACGCCGAGCTCGGTCAGCATATCCGCCGATATTTCGCCTGTGAAAGCGCCTTTCTCCGCCCAGTGCACGTTTTGAGCGCCGACCTTGATATTGGTGCCCTTGACCGCCTCGACGGCGGCGGCAAGCGAAGTGAAAGGAACGCAGACGACCACTTCGGCCTTGGCGTCCTTGACAAGCGGTATGAGTTCGCCGATCAGCTGTTTGGCGGCGGCGATATTATTGTTCATCTTCCAGTTTCCGGCTATTATGGGTGTTCTCATCTTAATCCTCCGATTCCTTAAAATCTTAAATTATATTTTTATTTGTTTGCGCAATCCGTGTTTTATTGTCTTATTCTGAATGATAAACTCCGATTTTGCGCAAAAACCTTATTCTTAATTATTTATCGTTCAGGCAAGCTATGCCGGGAAGCTCCTTGCCTTCCAAGAATTCAAGGCTGGCCCCGCCGCCCGTCGAGATGTGGGTGACCTTGTCGCCGTAGCCCAGCTGCACAACGGCCGCCGCGCTGTCGCCGCCGCCTATGATTGTGACGGCGTCGGTTTTGGAAAGAGCTTCGGCAATCGCCTTGGTGCCCGCCGCAAAGGCCTCGAACTCGAAGACGCCCATCGGCCCGTTCCAAATGACGGTCTTGGCGGTCGCGATAACCTTGGAGAACTCCTCGACGGTCTTGGGTCCGATGTCCATGCCCATCATGCCGGCGGGGATATTATCGCCCACTATGGTCTTTTCGGCGTTGGCGTCGAAGCGGTCGGCCGCCACGTTATCGTGGGGAAGAAGGAGCTTTATGCCGTTCTTTTCGGCTTTTTTCAAAAGGTTCGCCGCAAGCTCGGTCTGTTCGGGCTCGAAGAGCGAGGTGCCTATTTCAAAGCCGAGCGCCTTTTTAAAGGTGTAGGCCATAGCGCCGCCGATTAAGAGAGCGTCTACCTTGTTCAAAAGGTTGTCAATGACTTGAATTTTATCGGAAACCTTGGCGCCGCCAAGTATGGCGACGAAGGGACGGACGGGGTTTTCGAGCGCGCCGCCCATTATCTCGAGCTCTTTTTCAATCAAAAAGCCGGAGACGGCGGTCTTGACGAAGCCGTATTCCACTATGCCGGCCGTGCTGGCGTGAGCGCGGTGCGCCGTGCCGAAAGCGTCGTTGACGTAAATTTCGGCGAATGCGGCAAGCTTTTCGGCAAATGCCTTGTCGTTCTTCTCTTCCTCGGCGTGGAAGCGGACGTTCTCAAGCAGCACGCACTCGCCGTCCTTAAGCGCGGCGACGGCGGCCTCGGCGCTCTCGCCTATGACGTCGGCGGCGAATTTGACCTTGCCGTCAAGCAGTTGGTTGAGGCGGTCGGCGACGGGCTTTAGCGAGCATTTTTTAACCGTCAGCGCGACGAGCTCCTCTCTGCTCTTGCCCTCGTCCTCGGGCTTAATCTTCTTTATTTCCTTGCTGAAAATGCTGTAAGGGCGGCCCAAATGCGAGCACAAAATCACTTTTGCGCCTTTGTCTATCAAATATTTGACGGTGGGGAGCGCGCCGTTTATGCGGTTTTCGTCGGTGATGACGTTGCCCTTGAGCGGCACGTTGAGGTCGAGCCTCACCAGACATTTTTTGCCTTTGACGTCTACGTCCTTAATGGTTTTTTTCATATAAATATCTCCTTAAAAGGTTCTATTTTTTATATTTTGGCCTTTTTTTGTTTACTGATTGCGTCTAACTTATTTTGCCCTTAAAATTTTGCGAGCTTACCGCAAGCCTTAAGCCCGAGAAAACCCGTCTGCCTGAGCGCCTCGTAAAGCACGATTGCCACGGCGTTGGAAAGGTTCAACGAGCGCGAGTCCTCAATCATGGGAATCCTCGCCGTCCGGTCATAGTTTTTATAGAGCAGTTCCTCGGGCAGCCCCTTGGTTTCTTTGCCGAACACAAGATAATCCGAGGGGCGGTATTCTATTTCGTCGTATCGCCTTGCCGCCTTGGTCGAAAGGTAAAAAAACCTGCCACCGGTATTTTTCTCAAAGAATTCATCTAAGCTGTCGTAGACCACAATATCGGCGAGGTGCCAGTAATCGAGGCCGGCGCGCTTGAGCGCTTTGTCGGAAATGTCGAAGCCGAGCGGCCCGACGAGGTGCAACCGCGAGGCGGTAGCCGCCGCCGTCCTCACGATATTGCCGGTGTTTTGCGGTATTTCGGGCTCGACCAGAACGATATCCATTTAAAAGAACAGAGGCAGTAGATATGCCGCGACGATTACGATGAGCGCGATAAAGTAGACGGCGACCCAAACCGCCTTTCTCCTTTTGACAAACGACCAGCCGAGAACGGCGGCGATCAGAAAGAGCGCGATGGTCACCAAATTTTTAATAATGCCGATTGCGGGCGAGGCGTAGTCGAACACCGAAAGCAGCGCCTGCGCGAGATGGGCGGCCGCCGCAATCACGAAGATGAAAAAAGCGGCGCCGTTTATAAACCTGCGGCTCGACGGCGACGCCGGGGCATTTTGACTTTTATTTTGTCCCTTGTTTTTCTTCATAAAAATTCCCAAACTTAGCTTGTTTTCGCTGAATTATTATATCACAGGCTGTGATAAATAACAACCGATAACGCCGACTAATAGCCTAATTATATCTCTTTTAGTATTTTAAATTTGCGGATTTTTGCTAAAAAAATCTTTCGACCAACTCTAATAAATCGGGAAAATCTTTCACTTCGGAAAGCGCAAGGCGCACCGCCTTGGCGGCGCCTACGTTTTTGGCGCAAAAGCAGAGATGTTTTTTCATTACGTTGGCGACGACACGCTCGGGATAGACGCACTTTAATATTTCGATATGTGCAAAAATGTCGGCTTTAACGTCAAAATGGTAACTGTAATCGTTGAGTTCGGCGAAAATATAGGGTTTTCCCAGCGCGCCGCGTCCTATCATGAAGCCGTCGGCGGCAGTGACTTTCAAGGCTTTTTCAAGGCTTGATTTATCGGCGATGTCACCATTGGCGATGACGGGAATTTTGACCGCCGACTTGACCTCGGCTATCTTTTCCAAATCTGCGGCGCCCGCATACATATCGCGCTTAAACCGCCCGTGGACGGTGACGGCGGCGGCTCCCGCATCCTCCGCCGCTTTGGCGACGGCGGGCGCGGTAAAGGCAGAGGCGCCCAGCCACATCTTAACGGTGACAGGCCTGCCCCCTGCGGCGTTGACCGCCGCCGACACTATTTGGCCGGCGAGCGAGGGCGTATCCATCAGCGCGGCACCCTCGAAGTTTTTGTTGATTTTTAAGACGGGACAACCCATATTGATGTCGATGATGTCAAATTTATCAAGTTCGGGCAAGGCCAAAGCTTTTGCAAAAAATTCGGGCTCGCGTCCGAAAAGCTGCACCGCCTTAACGCTTTCGGCATCGGTGGTATAAAGCAATCCCGCCGCCGAGTTTTTAGACAGCACAAGCCCCTTGGCGCTGACCATCTCGGTGAAGGCGAGCGCGGCGCCGTAGCGAAGGGCGAGCGCGCGGAAGCCGGCGTCGCTGTAACCTGCCATGGGAGCGAGTAGAAGATTGTTTTTTAGGGTAATATTGCCTATTTTAAGCATTTTTTAACTAAACGGGCTTGAATTTGGGAATTTTGCTCTTTACCGTCTTTTTAAGAGTCTAAATATATTTTGCTCTTTACCGAAGCAGCTTTGCGAGTATCTCAAATTAATATGATTTTCGTTAAATATTATCGAATTTTTTGGAGCGCTGCCACGCTTCCTCCAGCTCGTCCAAAGAGAAGTCGGTCAGCTTTTT
>ERZ795052.1811-NODE-1811-length-27813-cov-6.291484_pt1 | contig 27813 bp, 27 predicted proteins | sample MGYA00375136_ERZ795052 | MGnify/ENA primary metagenome ERZ795052 (study PRJEB30181, sample SAMN05720156) | activated sludge metagenome | isolation source: Anaerobic digester | place: Japan | collected 2015-05-26 ... | reverse complement strand
ACCCCTGTTACCAGGATGAAAACCTGACGTCCTAACCACTAGACGAATGGACCATCAAAGAACTTAAAAATGCGGATGCAAAGAAAATACCTTTTTTGCTAACTGCAAAATTTTTAGTAAAAATAAATCAATCAGGAATATGCCGTGAAATTCTCAGAATACGTACCTGATGGATAATGCCCCGTTAATGCCTCCCCATCCCGTGGAACCGAAAATATTTACCGAGGGAAGGAGGTCGAGTGAAAGATTAAGTGGTATCTCGTCAAAAGTATATTCCAGTCCGAGAATCCCGTCCAGTCCCACCACTGATCCTGTCGTGTTTACATACGGGTTACTGTCCCAGAATCCGATATGTGCTCCCACTCCCCAGTACCAGTGAAGGTTCGGGTAACTGCCGGTTGGTGCATCTTTTTCGAGAAGGGCTGTTGCCACAAAGCCCTGCCAGCGGCTTGCCAGGATGCCTTCCACCGCCACCGACCGCGACATGAAATGTTTTATGGTAAGACCATAGGGCACGCCTGCCCTTAAACCAAGGCTGGTTTTGTAGTTCTGAGCCGAAGCCGTGATACTGAAAACGACTGCAAAAAGTAATATTACGCCCGCTTTTTTCATATCCTGTGTTTTAAAAATTTGATGCGCAAAGATAGTGATTCCTGCGATAAAAATAATACCAGTCAGCCAGACTTATCCTGCGTGGGTTATTTTACAATTTCGATTTTATAGTCCCCCGGCTGCAGCCTGATTTCCGGTTCTCCCTTCCTGTGCCTGTTTCCGTTAATTTTTAAATTACCTGACCCGGGAGGCAGAAGCAGCAGGGTTTCGTTAATCCCCTTGGGGATGCTTAGAAAATATGTCTCTGTTCCGTTTTTGCTTTTTACAAATCTTCCGTGAACAGGACCTTTTACGGTTGGTGCGGTTATCTCCGAATATTTCAGTCCGGCCATCTGAGGCCTTATTACGGCTTTTTCAAAGCCGGGGGCAAGTGGTTTGATGCCCCACATGTTTCTTACTATGATATTTGCCGGTGCGGCTCCCCATGCATGGTTCCAGTCGAGGTTAGGTTTATACTTCATATCCCACGCTTCAAGAGTTATTGTGGAGCCGGCCCTGATCATATTGTACCAGCTCCGGTCGGTTGTTGAGGTGAGAAGGCTGAAAGCATATTCAGCCTCTCCGGCCTCATATAACCCTTCAAGCAGGAACTGGGCCCCGTAGACGCTGCATGCCATCCCTCCCGATTTTATAAATTGTACCACACTTTTTACATTTTCCTCAGGCACCAGCCCGAATGCAAGTGGGAACATATTTGCGTGAAGCGAGGAGTGTTCTGATCCCTCCCCGTCGACGTATCTTCCGGTGGCGGGATTAAAAAGCTTTGCATTGACGGCATCCCTTACCTTCAGGGCGCGGCCGGAGAAAAACCTGCTGTCATCCTCTTTCCCGAGTTTCCGGGCAATCTCCGACATCAGTACAAGATTATGATAATGGAAACTGTTCACTACAGTGTTTATTTCCTTCATTTCATATCCGTCCCTTTCACCCTCCGGTGTGGCCAGTTTCCATCCTGTGTCCTTCTGTGCAGGGGGCCAGTCGACGATATCCCTTATCCTCTGTGTCGTGTCGCTGAAGCCCAGTTCCCCCATCAGCCGGCCTGTAAGTTCAGGCGACTTTGAGCTTATCAGTCCGTCTTCGCGAGCCAGGGATAAAAGAGTTTTCTTTTTAAGACTTTCATAGTATTTCTCAATCAGGGATATATCGCCGGTGTACATGTAGTCCTGGTAAAAAAGCATGACAGTATGGAGTATCCATTCCGTGGGCCAGGTGGGATGCTCCATAAAGTATTCACAGGTTCTTCGGGCAGGTTCATACTCATTGTCAACGGCGTAGTGGCTGAGCTGGTTTATATAGGCATCGGCCTCGTATGGTATCCGTTCCCTGTCGCCGTCGATGTAACAGCCAGTAAAACTTGTCGCCTTTATAGTGTATTTGCAAAGTTCCCAGACGGCGTTAAGAATGGTGTCGGAAGAATAAAACCGGCCTGCCAGAGGATTAAACTTCCATGAAAATGCCTTCTGCTTCAGGCTGCCCGGAACGAGAATTCCCCGGAAATTCTTAATCTCACAATACCTGAACGGCATAACAACGCCGAATGAATCGGGCAGGCTAACAGCCGGCGGATTTGTATTTCTCTTATCGGGCGGGAGGTTTATTACATACTCTTTACTGTCGGGGCCAACAGGCAGCATCACCCTTGTGTACCTTATCGAGCCACCGGGTTTCCTGTCGATCCTGCCGGGTGCCGCAAGTTTTTCTCCCAGGTGTATTTCAAGAGTATCCCGGCGGTCTGTATTTATTTGGAGGATAAGGGTTCCGAAAGCATCCTTTCCGAAATCGGCGAACCATGAATCTTCAGACGTTCGAACCAGACGGACAGGAGAATTATACTCAATCACGAACTGGGCCCTGGCTGGCAGGAATGAAGCTGCCGCAAAAGCAATAAACACTAACCGGGGTACCCTCATTTGTCAGAACTGGTGGAAGCTCATGGAAACAAATTCGAGCACAACCGGAAGTGAGGCCCTCCAGTATGTCCAGGTATGCCCTCCGTCGCGAACCCTGTACTCGTGAGGTATCTCTTTCTTGCGCATTGCTATGTGAACGAGAGAGTTGCCTTCATAAAGAAAATCGTCATCACCGCAGTCAATAAACCACCTTACCGCTCTTTTCTGGTTGTCGGGCATATTTTCAATCAGATAAAGGACGCTGTATTTCCTGAAATATTCTTCCATCTGCTGCTGAGTGGCTTCAGCGGCCACACCCCAAAGTCTGTAATTCTTAAGGGCTTCAACGTTCTGGGGTCCGGTGGCGGCGCTGAGCGGGCAGGCCGATGAGAAGAGTTCGGGGTGATGAAGGGCATATATGAATGTACCTTCGCCGCCCATCGAAAGACCGGCAACAGCCCTGTATCTTTTTTCGGCCCTGATACGGTAACTCTTTTCAATAAACGGCATAAACTCCTCAAAGAAAAAATCCTCATACCTCCATTCATTCTTCATGTCGTTTACATATCCTCTTTTGCCCGTATTGGCATCGGGCATTACAATAATCATAGGAGTAGCCTGTCCGCTGTTTATTGCCTGATCGGCAATATGCAGCACTTCGCCAAACTGCACCCATCCCGACTGGTCGTCACCCGCTCCGTGCAGCAGGTACAGAACCGGGTAACTTCGCTGGGACGTTTCATAATCGGGAGGCAGATACACTGCATATTTCCTGTCCATTCCCAGGATTTTGCTTTTCATCGAAAGGTTATCCATCACCTTTCCTGTCTGAGCCTGAAGACCAATCAGGGCAAATGAGAGAGATAAAATAATAAGAAGACTCCTTTTCATAACCGATATCATTTTTACCATGTTTCCTCAAAGGTATCCATATTTTTTACAATCTTTACCATCAGACATTACTCTGGCAGTTTATGAAACTACATCTGTTCAACATAGCCAACTTCAAGGTTGACGGCGGCGCAATGTTCGGCGTAGTGCCGAAAGCCCTCTGGTCGAGGGTCTATCCTGCCGACGAAAACAATCTTGTCACCTTAACCCTGAGATCGCTGATAATTGAGACAGGAGACCACAGGATACTTGTTGATACCGGCTGGGGCGATAAACAGGATGAGAAATTCTTCAGGCATGCATATATTCATAACGGCGAGGGGCTTACAGAAGGCCTTGCCGCAAGGGGATTCAGACCGGAAGATATAACAGACGTTTTTCTGACTCACCTCCATGCCGACCATTGCGGCGGCGCGGTTAAAAGAAAAAACGGCGGCGACGGGTATGAGTTAACCTTCCCGAATGCAGTTTACCACGTCAGCCGTACACAGTGGGAATGGGCCGTGAAGAACAATCCCCGCGAAGAGGATTCTTATCCCGAAGAAAACATTATCCCCATTGGCCGGAGCGGACGCCTGCAGTTTCCCGACGAAGATGCCGAACTCTTTCCGGGCGTGACGGTAAAGACCTGTTACGGTCATACACCGGGACTTATGATACCGGTAATCAGTTACAAAGGAAAAACCATTGTGTACACCGGCGATCTTATACCCACATCGGCCCATATCCCGCTGATATGGAACATGAGCTATGACATCGAATCTCTTAAATCGATAGAAGAGAAAAGGGATGTTCTTGAAAATGCTGTGAAGTCGGACCATATCCTTCTCTTTCAGCACGATTATGAGGTTGAGTGCTGCACCGTTCATGATACTCCGAAAGGAATAAGACCAAAGGAAAAGCTGCTTTTCCGGGATATCCTCTGAGAGGCGCTATTCCTTAATCTCCGGCTGATACCGGAATATGTGGCTAAATCATTGTCTTTGACATTAATTCTTAATACATTTGAATAAATGCCGGCGGAATGAAGAGGCATTCTGATTTTATTTTTCTGTATTACAATTAAATAAAAATATTATGCCAGGTTTTGTATATGAGAAAATGTTTCAGACCGGAAAGGATGAAACCGAATACAGGCTCCTTACGAAAGATTTTGTTAAGGTTGCAGAAGCGGGCGGAAGGAAGATATTAACAGTTGATCCTGAAGGACTTGTGCTTCTGGCCCGGGAGGCTGTAAGCGACCTCTCTTTCTTCCTTCGCTCTTCACACCTTGAGAAGCTCAGGAAGATACTTGACGACCCGGAGGCAAGCGACAACGACAGGTTTGTTGCATGGGTGATGCTTAAAAATTCGGTGATATCGGCCAAAGGCGACCTCCCCTGGTGCCAGGATACCGGGACAGCAACGGTTATAGGGTACAAGGGTGAGGACGTATACACGGGGGCAGATGATGCAATGTTCCTTTCAAAGGGAATCTATGAGACCTACCGTGACAGGAACCTCCGCTATTCCCAGATTGTGCCGCTGACAATGTTTGATGAAAAGAACTCATGTACCAATCTTCCCGCACAGATAGACATCTATGCCGCACCCGGAGACTCTTATGAGTTTCTCTTCATAACCAAGGGAGGCGGTTCGGCAAACAAGATGCTTCTATATCACCAGTCAAAATCACTTCTCAACGAAGAGGGGTTGACAAAATTCGTAAAGGAGAAAATAAAAGATCTGGGCACTTCCGCATGTCCTCCCTATCACCTTGTTCTGGTTGTCGGCGGTACATCAGCCGAGGCGGTCCTTAAGACTGTTAAACTTGCCTCTGCAGGCTACCTCGACAACCTGCCCGTTACCGGCAACGAAAGCGGAAGGGCTTTCCGCGATATTGAATGGGAAAACAAAATTGAGAAAATATGCCGTGAATATGGTGTGGGAGCTCAGTTCGGCGGGAAGTACTTCGTGCACGACGTAAGGGTGATCCGTATGACCCGCCATGCAGCTTCTTGTCCGGTAGGACTGGGGGTAAGCTGCAGTGCCCACAGGAACATAAAGGCAAAAATCACTCCTGCAGGCATATGGCTTGAACAGCTCGAACGCAATCCGGAAAAATACCTGCCTGCAAAGGCCCCTGAACTGGAAAAACCGGTTCCGGTCAATCTCGATCGTCCGATGAAGGAGATACTCGCCGAATTATCAAGGTACCCCGTGAAAACAAGGCTCAGCCTTACCGGTACCCTTATAGTTGCAAGGGATGCTGCCCATGCCAGGATTAAGAAACTGCTCGACGAGGGTCATCCGATGCCGGAGTACTTTAAAAACCACCCTGTTTATTATGCCGGCCCGGCCAAAACGCCCGAAGGTATGGCATCAGGTTCGTTCGGCCCCACTACCGCCGGAAGGATGGATACGTACGTGGAGCTTTTCCAGAGCCTGGGCGGCTCACTGATAATGCTTGCCAAAGGAAACAGGAGCAGGCAGGTTATTGAATCGTGCAAAAAATACGGCGGGTTCTTCCTCGGCTCAATTGGAGGACCTGCCGCAATACTGGCACAGGAAAATATCAAATCGGTTGAGCTTGTCGATTTTGAAGACCTGGGTATGGAAGCCGTGCGAAAAATAAAAGTCGAGAATATGCCGGCATTCATTCTCACCGACGACAAGGGAAATGATTTCTTCGACAGCTATAACAAATGATGCGGCGATGCAGACGATAATGATACTAATCTGATTCTCTGCTTTGCCCGGATATAAATGTTTCTGATTGATTTGATTGTGTCAGTTCCCCATCTCGGAGAGGAACTTGATTCTAATGAGTCTTATCTCTTCCTCCTCAAATTCGCTTCCGAGGGCATTGATAGCCTCTTCGAGCGAGTCGGTCTCGGCTTCCTCCCTGAAGTATGAGTATATGTCATGCTGCCTCTCCTCATCTATTACCATGTCGATGTAATAATCGAGGTTGATTCTTGTGCCTGAATTAACTATAGCTTCAATCTCCGAAAGAAGTTCGTCCATATCAAGGCCTTTTGCTTCTGCAATATCCTCAAGAGGCCTTTTCATGTCGATACTCTGGATAATGTAAACCTTCAGTCCCGACTTATTCACGACAGATTTCACCACCATGTCGAGGGGCCGGATGATCTCCTTCTCCTCAACATACTTCCTGATTACCTCTACGAATTCCTTACCGTACCTCTGTGCTTTGCCGGCTCCAACACCGGAAATATTCTGTAGTTCATCGATTGTGACCGGGTACTGAATAGCCATATCTTCGAGTGAAGGATCCTGGAAAATGACAAAAGGAGGCACATTTTTCTGTTTGGAGATCTTTTTCCTCAGGTCCTTGAGGATGCTGAAGAGTTCTTCGTCCATTGCTGCCGTCCTGGCTCCGAATCCGCCTCCCTCCTCTTCTTCGGCATCGCTGTAATCGTGATCTTCGATAAGCATGAACTCGGTCGGTTTCTCGAGATACTCTTTTCCCTTGGGTGTAAGCTTCAGAAGACCGTAGTTTTCAATATCTTTTGTAAGCAGTTTGGCAATCAGGGCCTGTCTTATCACCATATTCCAGAATTTCTCGTCCTTCTCCTCCCCGATTCCGAAGATTTCAAGCTTATGGTGCTTATAGGATTTGATGGCCGAAGTGGCTTTCCCGGCCAGAATATTGGCTATATGATCTGCCTTGAATTTCTCTTTTACCGCAACAACGGCTTCGAGTACATTTACCACATATTCACTGCCTTCAAACTGGGTTTTGGGATGGAGGCAATTGTCGCAAGCCTCGCAGTTTTCCTGTTTGTATTCCTCCCCGAAATAATGAAGCAGCGTTTTGCGCCGGCAAATTGAAGATTCGGCATATGAGACCGTCTCGAGCAGAAGCTGTTTCCCGATTTCCTGTTCGGCTATCGGTTTACCCTGCATAAACTTCTCAAGCTTCTGGATATCGTTATAGCTGTAATAGGCTATGCATCTGCCTTCCCCGCCATCTCTTCCGGCCCGGCCTGTTTCCTGGTAATAACCCTCCAGGCTTTTGGGAATATCGTAATGTATCACATAGCGGATATCGGGTTTGTCGATACCCATTCCGAAGGCTATTGTGGCAACGATCACGTCGGCCTCTTCCATAAGAAACTTGTCCTGGTTCTGGGTTCTCGTGGAAGAATCCATCCCGGCATGGTAGGGAAGAGCCTTAATGCCGTTAACTTTCAGCGTTTCGGCAAGCTCCTCAACCTTCTTGCGGCTGAGACAATATACAATACCGGATTTGCCGGGATTGTTTTTGATATACTTTATAATCTCCTTCGTTGCATCAACCTTGGATCTAACCTCGTAATAAAGATTGGGGCGATTGAATGAAGACTTAAAGACATCTGCCTCAAGAATGCCGAGGTTTTTCTGAATATCGTGCTGAACTTTGGGTGTTGCCGTTGCGGTAAGGGCAATGATGGGTGCACGGCCGATGGTGTCGACAATCGGTCTTATCCTGCGGTATTCCGGCCTGAAATCGTGCCCCCATTCAGAGATGCAATGAGCCTCGTCGATGGCATAAAATGAAACCGTGATATTTTTAAGAAAATCAATGTTCTCTTCCTTTGTAAGCGACTCAGGTGCTACATACAGAAGCTTGGTGACACCCGAGATAACATCTTTTTTGACCTTGTTGATTTCGGTTTTATTCAGAGAGGAATTCAGAAAATGTGCAACATCATCCCCCGTGCTGAAATTCCGCATTGCGTCAACCTGGTTCTTCATAAGGGCAATCAGCGGTGAGATGACGATGGCGGTTCCTTCCTTCATAACGGCGGGAAGCTGGTAGCACAACGATTTGCCGCCTCCCGTCGGCATAAGTACAAATGTATCCCTCCCGGCAAGAACGTTTTTAATAATAGGCTCCTGGGGCCCCTTAAAAGTATCGAACCCGAAATACCTTTTTAAATAATCATGAATCACCTTATCTTCCGGTACATTCCCCATTTTGATATATTCCCTTTCTGTTTTTCCTTATTTCAATAATAAATTTACTCTTTTTTCCCTTATAAATCACATTTATATCAAATATAATCAAATTGATGATCAACTCCAAAATTAAATTCAGGTAAAAAATGTTAAAGTCTTTCCCCCGGCTTTTCTACCCGTTTTCGGGGCAAGCCGTAAAGACCCCGAAATAATTTTCAGAGGTCAGGCGGGTTTCAAGGGGATGCAAATATACTATTGTTTTGGAAAATAAGTTTTATCATCTTTGCAGCCTGAATTTAAGATAATATAAATGGCAGCCGCTAAGCGCACCAGATCTGACGGGGAGAAAGAGATGTCCTTTCTTGAGCATCTCGAGGAACTCAGATGGCACATCATCAGGTCGGTTCTTTCAATAGTAGTTTTCACAATCATTGCCTTTATTCTTAAAGACTTCATATTCAATACAATAATTCTTGCGCCAAAGAATCCCGATTTTTTTACCAACAGGCTTCTCTGCGAATTCGGCCACAGGATGAACACCGACCTCCTGTGCATCAACACCAAACCTTTTGAGCTAATCAGCATAAAAATGTCGGGCCAGCTCACAACTCATATTGCCGTTTCGATAGTGGCCGGACTAATAATGGCCATACCGTTTGTTTTGTGGGAGTTCTGGAGGTTTTTCAGGCCTGCCCTCTATTCAAACGAACGCCGGTATGCACGCGGAGCGGTGGGATGGGCCAGTTTCCTGTTCTTCCTCGGCGTACTGTTCGGGTATTTTGTACTCGTGCCACTTTCCATTCATTTTCTGGGCTCCTACCGGATAAGCGAACAGGTTGTTAACCAGATATATATAAGATCGTATATAGGTTCGATCTCTTCTGTGGTACTTGCCACAGGACTTGTTTTTGAGTTGCCTCTCATTGCCTTTTTCCTTACCCAGGTCGGAATAATCACACCCGATCTTATGGTCAGGTACAGGAGATATTCAATAGTTGTTATCTTTATAGCTGCGGCTATTATAACACCTCCCGACATATTTTCTCAGGTGCTTGTAAGTATCCCGCTTCTGGGTCTTTATGAAGTGGGTATCCTTATCTCAAAAATGGTCTATAAAAGAAAGCAGAAAGCACATGAAGATTTTATGAAGGGAGAGAATAATTCAACCGAGGTTTCAAAACTGTAAGAAAATGAGACTTTATACCGACAACCTGGTAAAGAAATACCGCAACCGCAAGGTTGTCGACCATGTATCCATTGAAGTTGAACAGGGTGAGATTGTCGGTCTTCTGGGTCCCAACGGTGCAGGCAAAACGACTTCCTTCTATATGATTGTCGGCCTTATCAAGCCTAATGAGGGCAAGATTTATCTTGACGATGAAGACATAACCCAGATGCCCGTTTACATGAGGGCAAGAAGAGGTATCGGGTATCTGTCGCAGGAACCTTCGGTTTTCAGAAACCTTTCCGTCGAGGACAACCTGAGGGCCGTTCTTGAATTATCCGGTTTCCCTCTCTCCGAACAAAAGGAGAGACTTGAGATGATGCTGGATGAATTCGGACTTCAGAAAATAAGAAAAAGCAAAGGCATACAGCTCTCAGGAGGGGAAAGGCGACGTACGGAGATTGCCAGGGCTCTCAGCCTTAAACCAAAATTCATACTGCTCGACGAACCCTTCGCAGGCGTTGACCCGATTGCCGTTGAAGACATACAAAGTATAGTCGCACACCTTAAAGACAAAAATATCGGCATCCTGATCACCGACCACAACGTTCATGAGACTCTCTCAATAACCGACAGGGCTTACCTCCTCTTTGAAGGAAGAATCCTCATGTCGGGGACAGCCAGACAGCTTGCCGAAGATGAACACGTCAGAAGAGTGTACCTTGGCAGGAACTTCGAACTCAGACGCTGATTTCTCCTCCTTGCATTACTGTTTTTTTTGAGTACCTTTGCCGCGGTTTTCGCGGATGTGTCGTAATTGGTAGCCGAGCAAGACTTAGGATCTTGTGTCCTAGTGACGTAAGGGTTCGAGTCCCTTCATCCGCACAAACAAATAATTAAAGTAGTTTTTTGAATCTCTAATTTATTTTTAACTGAATGAACATAGTAAAGGAAGAAACCGGTAATCTGACCGCTGTGGTGAAAGTCGGCATAACAAAGGCCGATTATGCTGAAAATGTTGAGAAAACTCTCAGGGAATACAGGAGAAAAGCCAATCTGAAAGGCTTCAGGCCGGGAATGGCCCCCTTCGGCCTGATAAAAAAGATGTTCGGAAACCAGGTTAAACTCGATGAAATAAACAAAATCATTTCCGAAAACCTGTTTAAATACCTGCGCGACGAAAATACTGAAATACTGGGAGAACCCATTCCCGTTCCCGACGCTGAGGAAAACCGCGATTTTGAAACCCGCGAAGATTTTACTTTCTCGTTCGAAATAGGCCTCTCCCCTGAAATTGAAATTAACCTTTCGAAAAAAGATAAAGTTTTCTACCACGAAATAGAAATCAGCGAGAAAATCAGGGAGGAATATGTCAACAACTACAGGCGCCGTTACGGCAAGTTTGTAACCGCCGACATCTCCGGTGAAAAAGATATCCTTAAGGGAAAAATAAGCCCTGTTGCCTCCGAAGGAGCAGAGACACCTGAGGGTTTCTCAAACGAAAATGCCACTCTTGCCATCAGCATCGTCAAGGACGAGGAGATTAAGAATCTCTTCATTGGCAGGAAAGCAGGAGATGTTATTGAATTTGACCTGAAAAAGGCATTCCCGAACGACTATGAAATATCCGGGCTCCTTGGCATCAGCCGGGAAAAGGCGGCTGAAGCATCCGGGGTGTATGCATTTACAATCTCAGAAGTGTCAAGGTTTGAAATGGCGGATGCCGACCAGGAACTGTTCAACAATGTTTACGGCGAAAACGTTGTAAACTCCGTTGAAGAGTTCCACGGCAAAATTGACGAAGAAATCACCGCCAACCTTGCAGGCGAGAGCAATTACAGGCTGAAGCTCGACCTCAAAAAACTCGCTCTGGATAAGATAAACTTCGACCTTCCTGACGAGTTTCTGAAAAAATGGCTTCTGAAGGCCGACGAAAAAGCAAACGCAGAAGAGATTGAAAAAGAATACCCGGCCTTCCGCGAAAACCTGAGGTGGCAGCTCATAAGGAAAAAAATTGCAAGGGAAAACGACATTAAAGTGACGGAGGATGAGCTTCTGAAAGAGGCCGAAAACATCACCCGCTACCAGTTTCACCAGTACGGGCTGTTCTATGCCACCGACGAACAGATAACAAATTACGCCCGCGAAATGATTAAAAAGGAAGAGGATGCCCGGTCTATTGCCGACAGAATACTCGACGAAAAAGCCGTAGAGAAAATAAAGGAGATGGTTACCATCGAGAACAAAAAGGTCACTGACGAGGAATTTGACGCCCTCTTTAAATAAAACGACACCCCAAAGGTTGAAAAAACATTATTAGTATCTTTGTGTTTTATTAAAAAGAGTTTATTATGAGTCAGTACGAAGATTTCAGAAAATTTGCCGGCAGCAAAATGGGACTGAGCAGCCTTACCCTGCACAGGTATACATCCATTGCCAACAGTTATATCTCACCAACCATCATAGAGGAGAGACAGCTGAACATAGCAACCATGGATGTGTTCTCGCGGCTGATGATGGACAGGATAATCTTCCTCGGGCTTCCCATCGACGATTACGTGGCCAACATTATCCAGGCCCAGATGCTTTACCTCGACTCCACCGATCCCGGAAAGGATATCCAGATATATTTCAACACTCCGGGAGGGTCGGTACACGCCGGACTGGGCATATATGACACCATGCAGTACATAACAGCCGACGTTGCCACTATATGCACGGGAATGGCAGCCTCAATGGGGGCGATTCTGCTGACCGCCGGCACAAAGGGAAAAAGATCGGCACTGAAACACTCCCGCATAATGATTCACCAGCCCATGGGAGGCGCTGAAGGACATGCTTCAGATATAGAGATAACAGTAAGGGAAATCCTGAAGCTTAAAAAGGAACTTTATGAAATCATTTCGCTGCATTCGGGAAATCCTTACGAAAAGGTTGAGAAAGATGCCGACAGGGATTACTGGATGACCGCGCAGGAGGCGAAAGACTACGGCATGATAGACGAAATACTCCAGAAGACATCACGTTAATGAAAATGGACAGGTGTTCATTCTGCGGACGGACAAAGAAAGAGGCCAATATACTTGTTGCCGGTCTCGAGGGTCATATCTGCGACCATTGCATCGAGCAGGCATACAGTATAATGAACGAGGAACTTGGCCCCAGGCCCGGATCTTCGTTCGACTCGGTAAACCTTCTTAAACCGGCCGAAATCAAAGCCTTCCTTGATGAATATGTGATAGGCCAGGAAAGGGCGAAAAAAATCATCTCGGTAGCAGTCTACAACCATTACAAGAGGCTGATGCAGAAACCCGACAACCAGGATATTGAAATTGAAAAATCCAATATCCTTCTTGTGGGAGAAACGGGCACCGGCAAAACTCTTCTGGCACGCACCATTGCACGAATGCTTCATGTCCCTTTCACAATCGTCGATGCCACCGTCCTTACCGAGGCCGGTTACGTGGGCGAAGACGTCGAGAGCCTGCTCACACGGCTGCTTCAGAACGCCGATTATGACGTTAAGGCTGCAGAAAGGGGAATAGTATTTATCGACGAAATTGACAAGATTGCCAGGAAGGGAGATAATCCTTCAATTACAAGGGATGTCTCGGGAGAAGGAGTGCAGCAGGGTTTGCTGAAGCTTCTTGAAGGCTCCATAGTAAATGTACCACCCCAGGGAGGAAGAAAACACCCGGAACAGAAAATGATTCCGGTCGACACCAAGAACATTCTCTTTATTTGCGGCGGCGCCTTCGAAGGCATTGAGAAGAAAATTGCACAAAGGCTTAACACAACCGTTGTCGGTTACGGAGCCTCAAAAAACAGGGACAGGATAGACAAGGAAAACCTGTTGCAGTATATTGCGCCCCAGGATCTCAGAACCTACGGACTGATTCCGGAAATCATCGGCCGCCTGCCTGTGCTTACTTTCCTGAATCCGCTCGACCGCAAGGCGCTCAGGGAAATCCTTACCGAGCCAAAGAATGCCATTGTGAAACAGTATATCAAGCTCTTCAAAATGGACAATATAGAGCTCACCTTTACCGATGAGGTGCTTGACTATATCGTCGACAAGGCAATCGAATTCAAGCTCGGGGCCAGAGGACTCAGGTCAATATGCGAAACAATTATGCTCGATGCCATGTTCGATATGCCGTCATCAGGTTCATCGGAACTGGTAATCACAACCGACTATGCCAGGAACAAAATGGAGAAGGCCGATATCAAGGTTCTGAAGGCCTCCTGAAAGAATATCCTTCCGGGGAAATTTAACTTTCAAGGCAATATAAAAAGCAAAGAGCGCAAAGAATCTGATTCTTTGCGCTCTTCACATTATTATACCGATGATTTCTTATGGCTGCATCAGCCTGTGCTTGTGCCTCAGTGTAATTTCCTTTGTAGCATCTCCTTTTTTGATTGTTGCTACTGCATCGCATTCCCCTGTGCCGTAGTCAAGTTCTACCGGTTCGGCTCCTTCCCTTTCAAATTTTATCACGCCCGATACAAAAAACTCACAAACCCTTTTCCAGTGAAGTGCTGTGAGAATGGTATTTGTATATGCAACACCATTGATGGTTTTGCCGGTGGCTGTTCCCGTAATGAGGCATTCATCATCCCATATATTCCTGGTGAGCCATCCTGCTATCCATTCCCTCTGGTGATCGACATTGCGTTCTATTGTCTTTCCGTCGGGAAGAGTCAGTTTGCCGTTGGTAAGCTTAACCGAGAAAACAACATGCTGCGACTCGTTGGGACCAAGGTTCTTTACCTCTTTTGTGCCCTCAACCTTAATGCCGTTGAAATAATAGTTGTCAAATGTCACCGTACGGGTGGCGTTCAGTACATTGCGGCGGGCCGTAACAGTAATTATGATTTTACCGGCTCTTGTGCTACCGTAGTAACCGGTGCAGCCTGTACCATAATCAATGGTGATTGTTTTCGGCCACACCTCCGGCGAGGTGCTGCTTACGGTAACGGTGGGACAGGAGTCTGCCATGACATACTCCCCTCCCTTAGCATCTCCCTTGCCAAGAACATCTTCCATCATCAGGGTGGCGTTGTCGACGGTGCTGAAAATGTCATCAAACACCACATTTGTCACTGCATCATCATCTGCCAGGTTGACTGAATCATTATCGATGGGACTCGAATCCTTCTGGCATGCTGTGAATGAAATAAAAGCCGACGCTATGAGCAAAGTAAACAATTTTGTTTTCATACCTTTTGTTTTTTGGTTCGTAAATTGATTTAACAACCTTTTAGATTAACCATTCTTCAAAAGGTTTAACGGAGAAAATAAAAAAATGTTACAGTCTTTCGTAAATGCAATAGGTATAGGAGGGGAAGATGCCGGCTGTACCCTCGTGATATTCAGAGAAAACCACTTTCCATTCCTTTTCCGGAATCTCGGGGAAAAAAGTGTCGGCTTCCGTCACGGAATGAATCCTGGTAATATATAACCGGTTTGCAAGCGGCATAAACTGGCGGTATACGGAACCGCCGCCAATGATAAAGGCCTCATCACAATCACCGCATAACCTTAACGCCTCTTCGACCGAGTATGCAGTGATGCCGCACTCGAAGCATTCCCCTGGATTATCGGTAAGAACTATATTTTTTCTGCCGGGAAGAGGTTTTACCGGAAGTGATTCCCATGTTCTTTTTCCCATAATGACGCATTTGCCCGTTGTGAGCTTTTTGAATCTTTTAAGGTCATCCGGGATATTCCAGAGCAGCCTGTTGCCAAGGCCTATGCCAAGGTTTTCGGAGACTGCCGCGATTATTGATATTATTTTTGCCATTTATACGGAAATATCGCCTTTGATATGCGGGTGTGAAATATAGTTAACCAGTTCGAAATCCTCGTACATGAACTCTCTGATGTCGGTAACGGCCGGGTTTATCTTCATCTGAGGGAGTGGGTAAGGCTGGCGTGTCATCTGCAGCTTCATCTGTTCCACGTGGTTAAGGTAGATATGGGCATCGCCGAGTGTATGAATAAAATCTCCGGGCCGTAGGCCTGTTACCCGGGCAACCATCATGGTAAGCAGGGAATATGATGCAATGTTGAAAGGCACCCCCAGGAAAACATCGCAGCTGCGCTGGTAAAGCTGGCACGAAAGTCTTCCCCCGGCCACATAGAACTGAAACAGGAGGTGGCAGGGAGGAAGGGCCATTTTATCGAGCTCGCCCACGTTCCAAGCGCTGACAATATGCCTTCGGGAATCGGGATCTTTCCTTATGCTTTCGATTACGTTCATCAGCTGGTCGATACGTTCGCCACCCGGGGCGCGCCATGACCGCCACTGGCTGCCGTACACCGGGCCGAGGTTTCCTTCGCTGTCGGCCCATTCATTCCATATCCTCACACCGTTGTCGACAAGGTATTTAATGTTGGTATCCCCGCTAATGAACCAGAGAAGTTCATGGATTATTGATTTAAGATGGAGCTTTTTTGTTGTAAGCAGCGGGAAGCCTTCCTCAAGGTTGAACCTCATCTGGTAACCGAAAATACTTATGGTGCCCGTACCGGTACGGTCGCCCTTTGTCACGCCATTCTTAAGTATATGGTCTGCCAGATCGAGGTATTGTCTCATTTCGGGGATATTTTTGCCGCCCATCCGCCTCCCGGGGCCATGTGAATTTTCATTTTTATTCCGGGTCTCACCTCAAGAAAGCGGTGGCTGTAATCGCCTGCATACCTGTCGGCATTTATACCATCTTCAAAAATCTCCATGGTATATTCGCCGGGTTCAAGGAAAGAAAGATCAAGTTCAAGGTCGCGTGCCGACCAGTCGGTTAATCCGCCGACAAACCAGTTCTTTCCGTTTTTCCGGGCAAGCAGAACATAATCGCCTGTTTTGGCCTGCAGCACTTTCAGGTCATCCCATACCACAGGCACCCCGGCTATAAAGCCTGTGCACTCTTTTTCACGTTCATAGTTTGAAGGTGAGTCGGCAAGCATCTGAAGGGGGCTTTCGAATACGACATACAAAGCCATCTGGTGCACTCTTGTGCCCTGGCTTGCCGGCCTTGAGAAAACAGGCTGGAAATTGTTTCTCTCCATATTTACCATAGCTCCGGGGGTGTAATCCATTGGTCCGGCAACCATTCTGGTAAAGGGTAAGGTTACATCATGTTCCGGACTCACGTCCCTGCTCCATTTGCTGTGCTCCATTCCTTTTACACCTTCGCGTGTGAGGGCGTTGGGATATGTCCGTATAATTCCGTCGGGCTTGTATGACCCGTGAAAGTCGATAAGCATTTTATGTTCGGCAGCCTTTTGCGTGGCCCTGTAATAGAATTCCACCATTTTCTGGTCGTCGCGCTGCATAAAATCGACCTTTATTCCCTTTACGCCCCACTCGCTGTACCTGGCAAGGGCCTCATCGAGTTTGTCGTCGAGCGTTTTGAATACAACCCAAAGTATTATGCCGACATTTTTCGAAGCGGCATACCTGCATAATTCGGGTACATCAATCTCAGGCACAACATCAAGAACATTCCCGAGCCTGTACCAGCCTTCATCGAGGATAACATATTCGATTCCGTAACGTGAGGCAAAATCGATGTAGTATTTGTAAGTCTGGTTGTTGATCCCTGCCCTGAAGTCAACGCCGTAAATGTTGTTTGCATTCCACCAGTCCCATGCCACCTTGCCGGGTTTTATCCAGCCGGTTTCCTTAAGGCGCAGCGGAGAGGCAAGCCTGAAAACCATATCGCTTTCAATGAGTCCTTCGTCGGTTGGAGATATTACAAACACTCTCCACGGGTAGCTTCTTTTCCCGGCCACCTTTGCAATATAATCTTCTGTTTTGGTTACATACAGATTTCTGTCGCTTTTGAGTCTCTCTTCCGCAGGATAGGCGGGCCATACACCATGAAGTTTACCCTCTCCGTCTCCCCTGAGCCACATGCCGGGGTATGCTTCAATATCGGATTCGGTAAGCAGCACGTTAATGTTTCCGGTTTTGAAAAGCACAGGCAGGCTTGCAAGGTGCCTGCCCGTAATGGTGTCGAGAGAGGAATACCTGAATGTGTTCTCATTATGCGACATAAATCCCGCTTCGGCAGGGAACCACGATTTTGTCTCGGCAGGAAAAGCGAGTTCGGAAATTTCATTTTTAATAATAAGCGAATCGTTAATGTCCGACTCAAACCTGTATGCCACTCCATCGTTGTAAGCCCTGAAGGTAAGGCTAAAGCCTGATCTGAAAGTAAGTGTAATGAAGTTACAGTTATCTGTTATGACCGCCCTTTTATGTGCCACCACAGGTCTGATCTGCTCATTTATTTTACCTGTAAGCTGTTTCCTTACAGACTGGTTTTCAACCGGAATTGCGCCGTTTCCCGTCACAATTGCCACCCGCGGCGAAGTGAACAGCTGAACCCCGTCATAAGTAACTGTCCAGGATATATTTTTGTCTACGCTTACCGTCAGTGCAAGCTTTCCGTCGGGCGAGCTTATTTTGTAGTCGCGCGGAATTACCGGGTTTAATATCAGAAACCATAAAAGAAAAACCGAAACATATTTTTTCATGTTCTGTAAATTAAAATGTGGTTTGGGATTATTAAGATTTGAGTCTTTTTCTTTTTTCAATTTCATCACGTATCAGAGCTGCGCGTTCATAATCCTCAGTTTTTACCGCCTCATCAATCATGCCGTACAGTTCTTCATCGGTGAAAGAGCTGAATTCCGAAGATTGACTGTTCTTTTCGGGAGAATCATCTTCTCTGGATTTCCCGTTCTCTGCTGCCTGTGAAATTGTTATGCCGGCCTTTTCCAGTATTTCGGGTGTGGTGTAGATGGGGCAGTTAAAGCGCAAGGCAAGTGCCACGGCATCCGACGTACGGGAGTCTATTTCAATTTCTTCGTCATCCCTGTTGCAGATAAGTTTCGAGTAGAAGATTCCGTCTTCCAGCTTGTAAATGAATACTTCCGTAATGTCAATGTTAAATGCGTCTGCGAAACTCTTGAAAAGGTCGTGCGTCAGAGGCCGGGGTGGTTCAAGATTTTCGATTTTAATCACTATTGACTGTGCTTCAAAACCTCCTATTATTATAGGAATCCTCCTTTCACCCTGTTCCTCCATCAGAACGAGTGCGTAGGCGCCCGACTGTGTCTGGCTGTAAGATATACCCAATACTTTCAGCTTGATCCTCTTCATAAGCCCATTTTATGGGAGAAAGTTGATTATTTTACCTGACCTTCGACAAATATAAATATTAATGCCCTAACTGGAGGAACAAATAATATTTTTTTATTAACCGTCATGTATAATTTGTATTTAATTCAATTTTTATATCTTTGCAGTCCGAAATAATAATCCGGCCGGGGCATGTAAAGTTACCGTGTTTAAGAAACGGTGCGCCTCACGGAAAAACATAACGACGACATTTATGTACGCAATCGTGGAAATTGCCGGGCAGCAGTTCAAGGTGGAAGAAGGAAAGAAGATATTTGTCCACCGCCTCCAGGCAGAAAATGGGAAAAAACTTGAATTTGACCAGGTTCTTCTTATCGAAGACAAGGGTAAAGTAACCGTAGGAGAGCCTGTTATTAAGGACGCAGTGGTTGAAGCAAAAGTCCTGGAACACCTTAAAGGTGACAAGGTGATTGTTTTCAAGAAGAAGAGAAAGAAAGGCTACAGGGTAAAGAATGGCCATCGCCAGTACTTCACCCAGGTGGAAATTGTAAGCATCAAGGAAAAGGCAGCAAGGAAAAAAGCTGAACATCATGCCGAAAAGGCCGCAGAGCCGGAGGCTGCTGTTCAGACCGGAGCTGCAACCGCACCCGAAGCAGCAGAAAAGCCTGCTGTAAAAAAGCCGCGTGCACCCAAAGCCCAGGCTGCAGGGGAAAAGAGTGCTGAAAAGGCAGCCCCGAAAACCACCGCAAAGAAAAGCGCATCAAAGAAAGAATAATTTATCCTCAATAACGGGATTTAAAACTTTTAGTTATGGCACACAAGAAAGGAGCAGGAAGCTCGCGCAACGGCAGAGATTCTGAAAGCAAAAGACTGGGAGTGAAACTTTTCGGAGGCCAGTTTGCAAAGGCTGGCAACATACTGGTACGCCAGAGAGGCACAGTCCATCACCCCGGCCTTAACGTGGGAATAGGAAAAGATCATACCCTCTTCGCCCTTGTTGACGGAGAAGTGGTGTTTACAAGGAAGAAAGGAAACAGATCATACGTTTCCGTTAAACCTGTCAGCAGCCAGGAGTAACAAAAAACACCGGCTCTGATTAATTACCCGATTAAGCAGTTACGGCAAACAAGTTTTTTATAATTTTACAGCAGGCTCCCGAAGCCTGCTTTTTATTTAAATAAAGTTATGCTTACACTTAACCTGATAAGGGAAAAAAGAGATTTTGTAATCGAACGCCTGAAGATCAAGAATTTTGATGCCGCTCCCCTGGTTGACAGGGTTCTTGAGCTTGACCTCCGCAGAAGAGAAACCCAGAAAGAGTCGGACGCTCTTCTTGCCGAGCAGAACAAAATCTCGAAGGAAATTGGGATGCTGATCAAATCGGGCGACAGCGCCGGAGCCGAAAGTGCCCGGGCAAAAACAGCCTCGCTGAAAGAGGAGTCACGGCGTCTGGCCGAAAAGCTGGCTGCACTGGATGAAGAACTCAGAACCGAACTCGTAAAGATTCCAAACCTCCCCCATGCATCGGTCAACCCCGGGAAAGGTGCTGAAGATAATTTTAAAGTCAGGGAGGGCGGTACGGCGGTTGAACTGCCCGCTGATGCCCTTCCCCATTGGGAACTGATTAAGAAGTACGGCATAATCGATTTCGAACTCGGAATAAAGCTCACCGGGGCCGGGTTTCCCGTATATAAAGGCAAAGGCGCAAAACTCGAAAGAGCACTTATCAACTTCTTCCTCGACGAGGGTGAAAAAGCGGGATATCTCGAAATCCTGCCCCCTATTGTCGTCAACGAGGACTCGGGCTTCGGAACAGGTCAGCTCCCCGACAAAGAGGGCCAGATGTACCATGTTACCGCCGATAATTTCTACCTTATCCCCACCGCTGAGGTTCCGGTAACAAATATTTACAGGGATGTAATCCTGAATTCTGAAGATCTCCCCGTAAAGAATATGGGTTACACCCCATGCTTCAGGCGCGAAGCCGGATCGTGGGGAGCCCACGTCAGAGGCCTTAACCGGCTTCATCAGTTCGACAAGGTGGAGATAGTCCAGATTGCCCACCCCGAACACTCCTACGAAGCCCTTGAGGAGATGGTTTCCCACGTTGAAGGCCTTGTAAGGAAACTTGACCTTCCCTACAGGATAATGAGACTCTGCGGCGGAGACATGTCATTTACCTCGGCCCTTACCTACGATTTTGAAGTATGGTCGGGCGCCCAGAAGAGATGGCTCGAAGTAAGTTCGGTATCAAATTTCGAGTCCTTCCAGGCCAACCGCCTGAAATGCAGGTTCAGGGAAAAGGGGGAGAAACAGAACAGGCTGGTGCATACACTCAACGGCAGCGCCCTTGCCCTGCCCAGGATAGTCGCCGCAATTCTCGAAAACAACCAGACAAAAGAGGGCATCCGCATACCTGAAGTACTGGTTAAGTATACCGGTTTCGACCTTATTGACTGATTTATAAACCTCAAACCTGAACATGACCAGGACGCAAAAGTCATATCTCTATGCCATCCTGGCGGTTCTTTTCTGGTCGACAATACCCACGGTCTTTAAGATCGGCCTCTCGGAGACAGAAGTCCTTCCGATGCTGGCCGTGGCTTCATTCACATCCACACTGGTGCTTTTTGCGGCGGTATTGTTTACAGGCAGGATTGGTACGGCGCTCCGGCCACGTAAAAAGGAAATAATCTCCTCAATGATTCTGGGCCTGGTAAATCCATTTATCTATTACATCATACTTCTTAAAGCCTACAGTCTTCTGCCCGGCCAGGTCGCACAACCGCTGAACATGATATGGCCGATAATTCTTGTTTTTCTCTCGGTTCCCATACTGAAACAAAGAATCCCGGCAAAGAGTTTTCTGGCACTTTTCATCAGTTTCGCAGGTGTTTACATTGTTTCCTCCCAGGGCCACCCCCTGAACCCGGGCATAACAAATCTTCCGGGAATATTGCTGGCGGCCGGCAGCTCATTCTTCTGGGCACTTTACTTCATCTTCAACATGAAGGATGGCCGCGACGAAGCCGTGAAGCTATTCACGGGGTTTCTGTTTGCTTCCATATACCTTATAATTGCAATGTCGGTTACAGGAGGATGGAGTAAGATACCTGGTTTAAAAGGATTTGCAGCATCGGTCTATACGGGCATTTTTGAAATGGGCATCACATTCCTGTTATGGCTCAAGGCACTTCAGATGGCGGAAAACACAGCCCGTGTGAGCAACCTGGTATATATCGCACCGTTTATTTCACTTGTTTTTTTATACTTTATCATCAACGAACCCGTTTATTACACAACACCGGCCGGGCTGGTTCTGATTGTGGCCGGAATCTACATTCAGAACAGGAAAACACCGGTGGCATATTAATTGTTATTACTTTAGCAAATCTGAAATCATTATATTCTTATGTCAGCCAGAAAGAATTTAATACTAATCATTGCCGCGCTGCTGTTAGCAGGTGCCTGCAAGAAGGATGATATCCAGCCCGTTACAAATACATCAGGGGAGACAAAGGCAAACGAGGCACTTTACAGCCTGATGAAGGAGTGGTACCTGTGGTATGATAAACTTCCCGTAGTTAAGGCATCCGATTACAAGGATCCGTATGAACTGATGGTTGACCTCAGGTATAAACAATACGACAGGTGGAGTTTCGTGGCCGATTATGCATCTTTTGTCGCCTCAATGCAGGGAACATTTGTGGGACATGGAATAAGGATGGGTCTCGACAACGATAATAAGGTCCGCATAGTTACAATCTATAAAAACTCTCCTCTTTATCCGCTGGGGGTGCGCAGAGGCTGGATAGTCAAAAAACTCAACAACACCGACCTGGCTGCCGTATTCCTCTCGGGTGATGCAAATGCATATAACCAGCTTATAGGGCCCTCAACAGCCGGCGTTACCAATACCTTTGTTTTTGTAACACCCGAAGGAAAGGATTCGACCATTACCACCACTAAACAGTCGTTCACTCTTAATTCCGTCCTGGTCGACACTGTACTGAACCTCTCATCCGGAAAGACAGGGTATCTTGTTTTCGATGAGTTTATCGAACCTTCATCAAATGAACTCAAGGCATCATTCGCAAAATTCAAACAGGAAGACGTAAAAGACCTGATACTCGATCTGCGGTACAATACCGGGGGCATTCTGAGTGTGGCTACCGAACTGGCCAGCTATATCTCGGGACAGTCTCCTTCAAGCATACTGATAAAGATGCTTTTCAACGACCTGAAGTCGTCGGAGAATCAGACCACCTATTTCAAGACCATGCTCTATCCACTGAATCTGTCGAGGCTGGTGGTAATATGCACCCGCGAAACAGCCTCCGCAAGCGAGGTTGTTATCAACGGGCTGAGGCCCTATCTGAACGTTGTGCTTGTGGGCGACACCACCAACGGCAAACCCACCGGCATGAATGTATGGACATACCCCGGAACAGTACCAAAGTATGTCTATGCCCCGGTTACCTTTAAGTTGGTTAACAAAGATAATTTCGGGGACTTTTACACGGGGCTGCCGCCACAGAAGCTTGCCGATGATGATATCAAACATAACTGGGGCGACCCTGCGGAGGCCAGCTTCAGCCAGGCAGTATATTATATGGAAAACGGAACCTTTGGCGCCAAAGGCTCTTACACCGGTAAGAGAGTACAGTATTTCAGAGAACGGCCCGGACTGATGAATAATGCATACATCATTAACAGATAATAAGTTACAATAAGGAAGCAGTTGAAAAGAAAACCCGAGGACAGGATCATTCTCGGAATTGACCCGGGAACCAATATCACAGGGTACGGCATCATAGAATGCTCCGGCAAAGAGCCCAGGCTGATTACCCTGGGGGTTATCGAACTATCAGGGTTTAAGGACCATTTTCTCAAGATAAAGCATATCTTCGAAAGGACCACCGGTCTGATAGAAGAGTACCATCCCGGCGAACTGGCAATCGAATCACCCTTTTACGGCAAGAACGTTCAGTCGATGTTAAAGCTGGGGAGGGCTCAGGGGGCAGCCATCTCTGCCGCCCTCTCGAGGTCGGTGCCTGTTTTTGAATACGCTCCCCGAAAAATAAAAATGTCCATCACCGGCCTCGGGTCAGCCTCCAAGGAACAGGTTGCCTTCATGCTTATGAGCATACTGAAATTCAGGGAGGATGAAATCATACTGGATGCCACCGACGGGCTCGCTGCCGCGCTTTGCCATTATTACCAGAGTAATAAGCCTGCCGCCGGGAAAAGTTATAACAGCTGGAAAGATTTTATCAGTAAAAACCCCGGCAGGGTGAACAAATCAGGCGGGTGACCAGGCCATTGCAGCCACACTTATCTTCAGGTTTTCAACTTTCTTAAGCTCAGCCGCACAGGCTTCTATGGTCGACCCGGTTGTGATAACATCATCCACAAGCAGAATATGTTTGTTCTTAAGCATCTCCTTGCCGGAAATGGTGAAAATACCTTCCACATTCAGCCACCTGTCGTACCGTGACCTTTTTGTCTGGGTTGCGGAAAAAGCTGAACGCTTCAGCAGATTTGTTTTTACCGGTATTCCGGTCGCTGCAGAGAGTCCGGAGCAAATCCCGGCACTCTGGTTATAACCTCTTTTTCGCTCCCGGGCCGGATGCAGAGGGACAGGCACAATATAGTCTATCCCTTCAAGGAAACTGCTCTCCATCAGCTGAGTGCCGTAGATCCTGCCAAGAAACTCCCCAAGCTCTTTTACCCCGTCATACTTCAGGGCATGAATAATTTTTCTTATCCGCGACCCCCTGTTGTAATAAGAAAATGCAGCCGCTCTTTCGATGCTGCAGCGGCCCCAGAAAAGACGGGCGACGGGATTATCCTCTGAAAGGTGATACCGGGTGCGGGGTATCGCCACGAGGCATTCTGTGCAGATAAGCTTCTCATTTCTGAGAAGATGTTCCCCGCATCCGTGACATATACGCGGGAAAAAAAGCGACAGGAAGTCATCGGCCAGTTCGTAAAAGAAACCCATGCAGCAAGATCAAAAGACCTTACTAATTTAGTAAAGTTTTCAGTAAAATGATTTATAAATCTGTTCAGAGTGAATTAAACCTCGATCCTATCCTGGATGCAATCTCTTTAAACTGTTCGGGAGACAATTTAAGTTTTGGCTTTTTAAAGTTGATGTCTTCCATGGTATTCATGGGTACGAGGTGTACGTGAACATGAGGAACTTCAAGTCCCACAACTGCCACTCCAATCCTTTCGCACGGTATCTCGCTGCCTATTGCCAGAGCCACCTTCCTGGCAAAGAGCATCAATCCGGTATAGGTCTCCTCATCGAGATCAAATATATAATCGACCTCTTTCTTTGGCACGACCAGGGTATGCCCCTCGTTAAGAGGATTTATATCGAGAAAAGCAAAATACCTGTCATCTTCTGCCACTTTGTAACAGGGTATTTCCCCGTTTATTATCATGGTGAATATTGATGCCATGGCTTCCTGTTATTCAGATTGAGATTGATAAAATTTCAAAAGGAATAGTGCCGGAGGGCACTTTAATATCGACCACTTCACCGACTTTTTTCCCTATCAGACCCTGGGCGATGGGTGAGTTGATTGCAATTTTGCCCTGTTTAAGGCTTGCCTCGCTCTCGGGGACAATCTGGTATTCCATAATTGAATTGTTTACCCGGTTCTTGATTTTCACCTTATTAAGGATTCGAACAGTGGATGTGTCAATCTTTGAATTGTCAATAATCCTTGAGCGTGCAATGAGATCCTCAAGCTTCGAGATTTTAAGTTCCAGCATAGCCTGCGCCTCCTTGGCGGCGGAGTATTCGGCGTTCTCGGTCAGGTCGCCTTTTTCTCTCGCTTCCGCAAGCATCCTTGCTATCTGGGGCCTTTCGACATTTCTGAGCTGCTCGAGCTCTTCCCTGAGCCTCTGCATTCCCTCCTCTGTAATATACGTATTATCAGCCATTTGATTCTGATTATATTAAAAATAAGAAGAATTCCAGCCTTACCGGAACTCTTCATGAACACAAAATTAAAATATTTTTTGAAAATTCAAAAAAAATTACACTCTATTATGTGTGTTTTTCAATTAATTAACCAACTATTTGTATTTCCTTGCAGCTTTTTTTGTTGCCGATGATGTCTGTTTCTTCTTCTGTTTCTCCCTCACTGCAATATCTTTCTCGTTTTGCTTCATACGTGCCTGTACATCAGGCGACTGTATCTGAAACGCCCTCTTTTTTGATTGCTTAACGAAATCGTTATACTCTTTTTTGAGCTTTTCCTCCTTTTTCTGTTGTTCTTTCTTCTTTTTCCTCACACCGCGCGATTCAACAACCTGCACCTTTCTCTTCTTGCTGAACAGGGCCTTCTCGGGGCTTTTTCCTCTTGTCCTTGGACGCTGCTGTGCTTCGGCCGCAGCCGTGCCAAGAAATACGAGCAATACCACGCTGATGGAGAATAAAAGAATCTTTCTCATACAACTATTAATTGGTTTTTTGCGTTTTTATTCAGAGTTGATTGTAACTTTGGCGCCTTAATGTAATTCATGAAACCGAAACCAAATATATTATTTTCATTCTTAATTTTAACCTCTTCGCTATTTTTCTCTTCCTGCAACAAGGATAAAAATGATGTTATCCCTGATGTTTATGTCGATTTCTTTATAAATCTTTCCGATCCTTTGTTTTTCGACCTGAATGCCGTCGGCAGTTTTGCCTATGTCAGCTACCAGACGAACAATCTCGGATCGGTGGCTGCAGGGTACGACAACAATGGGATAATTATTTACAGGGCCACTCTTGATCAGTTTTATGCCTACGACCGTACGTGCCCGCACGATTTTGTATCGGAAGGGGTAAGCGTAAAAGTGAATGCTGATGGCAATTTTGCCGTTTGTCCACGGTGCGGTACATCTTATGCCCTGCCGGCTTCGGGCACCCCTTATTCGGGAGTTGGAAGGTATCCTCTCAAGAACTACCGGACCTCTTTCAACGGCTCAGTGGTTCATGTCTGGAATCACTGAGACCCCCGGTTAATAACGGTAATGTTCCGGTTTATAAGGTCCTTCGGAATTCACACCGATATATTTTGCCTGCTTTTCGGTAAGTGTTGTAAGCTTCACGCCGAGCTGTTCCAGATGGAGCCTGGCAACTTCCTCGTCGAGATATTTCGGAAGGCGGTAAACCCCGGTCTTGTAGTTCTTCTTCCAGAGGTCAATCTGGGCAAGCGTCTGGTTACTGAACGAATTGCTCATAACGAATGAAGGATGTCCTGTCGCGCAGCCGAGGTTAACAAGTCTTCCTTCGGCGAGGAGATAAATTGCATGCCCGTCCCGGAACTGATATTTATCAACCTGGGGCTTGATATTTATCCGTTTTGCTCCTTCGTATGCATTCAGGCGGTCGACCTGTATTTCATTGTCGAAATGTCCGATGTTGCAGACGATTGCCTGGTCTTTCATTTTAAGCATGTGTTCGAGCGTGATTATATCGCAGTTGCCGGTAGCTGTCACGTAAATATTTCCTTCGCTTAGAGTATCTTCAACTGTTTTAACCTCGAATCCTTCCATTGCAGCCTGGAGGGCGCAGATAGGGTCAATTTCGGTGACGATAACCCTTGCGCCGTATGAGCGCATTGATTTAGCGCAGCCCTTTCCCACGTCGCCGTAACCGCACACCACAACCACCTTTCCGGCGATCATCACATCGGTGGCTCTTTTAATGCCGTCGGCAAGTGACTCCCTGCAGCCGTAAAGGTTGTCGAATTTTGACTTGGTAACAGAATCGTTAACGTTAATTGCAGGAACAAGCAGTTCTCCCTTCTCAAGCATCTGGTAAAGCCTGTGCACACCGGTGGTGGTTTCCTCAGAGATACCTTTCAGTTCGGCCACTACCCTGTGCCATTTGCGGTTATCCTCCTTCTGTATTTTCCGGAGAGTATCGAGGATTATCTCCTCTTCGCGGCTGCCTGCTTTTACGTCCAGAACGGAAGGGTCTTTCTCGGCCTTGTATCCAAGGTGCACCATAAGAGTGGCATCTCCGCCGTCGTCGACAATGAGATTCGGGCCTTTGCCGTCGGGAAATGAGAGGGCCTGAGCAGTGCACCACCAGTATTCTTCGAGAGTTTCGCCTTTCCATGCAAACACGGGGATGCCTCTTTCAGCAATGGCT
>ERZ795052.1810-NODE-1810-length-27823-cov-5.801786_pt1 | contig 27823 bp, 20 predicted proteins | sample MGYA00375136_ERZ795052 | MGnify/ENA primary metagenome ERZ795052 (study PRJEB30181, sample SAMN05720156) | activated sludge metagenome | isolation source: Anaerobic digester | place: Japan | collected 2015-05-26 ... | reverse complement strand
GGCCCAGCCGAGGGCATCCGGCGCCGTGAAGATTTCATCGTCGGCGGACAGCAGCATGATGCATTTCTTCATAGCCGCAACGCCGGGCGTGAGCGCGATGACCGGTTCATCGGGGCGAAAAAGAAGGGGAAGCTCCTCCGCCCGTTCGGCAAACTCGGCAAAGAGGGCAGCGTAGAGCCCGTCGTCTTCTCCGGCGCAGACCTCCGGGTTAAGTCTCGTCAGGCGATGATGCTTGAGCGACCGTCCGCCGTAATTTTCCTTTTGAATGATGATTTCGTCGATCAATCCCCGCGCCTCCATGCAGCGCAGGGCGATAAGCCGGTTGGCCCAGGTATAGGAGGCTTCCTGAAGAAACTGTCCGACGGACTCTTCACGTGATCGTTCCGATTGCGGGGCAGATAAGATAAAAGCGTCCACGATCAGCCGGGCGCGGCGATCCTCTTCGGATAGATGGGAGAGCTGTTCGAGAGGCAGGGATTCGCGATCGCGGCGAACACCCAGGGCGGCCAGACGCTCCTCCATGTCGCCGGGATGCCAGACGCCGTCGTTGTCATAATAACCTTCCAGGATATGACGGAGATCGAGGATAATGGATTTGAGTTTCGCTTTATATTGAGATTCCATGTTCAGGAAAGCTCCACTTCATCGCCCTGATCCAATGCGATACTGATCTGGGCATCCAGCTCATCTTTCAGCCCGGTCCACTCGGTGAGCGATTTGATTCTTTTCGGTGAAGGAAAGAGTTTGATCTTCTTGACCAGCTTGCGACCATCTCCGCCACCGCCACCCGTATCTTTGCCTTTGATAAGTTGATCCAGTCTCAAGATCAGATCCTGCGTCCGGCCCGAGATGCTGTCCGGCAGCAGGGCAATCTTGATCAGGTCGGTTTCTTCATCTATTTCTATGGCCATACTATTATGTGCTGTTTCAAAGGGAGAGATTTCTTGCTCCGACAGAAACCCCGTGGCTTTTGCCTCTTCAATGGCGTTCTTAAGAGATATCAGTGCCTCCTTTGCCGATTGCTTCCATATGCGTTTCAGCGCCTCCACTTCCGTCAGGACATGGGCCTTGTTATCCTGGAGGGTCTGCCAGACGTCCTTCCTATGAATCGTTTTATCCTGTTCAGCCGTTGCATAATTTTTAAGAAAATGATGAATAACATTGTCTTTGGGTATTTTATATTGAATGCTCTTGAGGCTGATATAATGCTCTCTAATTCCTTTGAAGGGTTCCGCATGCTTGCCGTAAAATGTGTGGACAGCGAGGATTTCATTTAATTCATCTTCTATCGTCGGCGACTTTGCCTCCCACTCCTTGACATGATGAACCGGATTGGTCAGATTGAGCAGGGTTTCGATGCTCTCCATTCCCGCCGTGAAGAAGTCCGGCAGCGGGAAATTGGCCGCGTTGGCCCAGATCCGTGCGTCATCGCCTTTCTTTTTCACCTCCTGCAAATATTTGACGGACGCGGTGGTGATGTCCGAAGGCGTTTCATCAATCTTGCGATTTCCCGTCAGCTTGATCAAAAGCGTCCGCACAGCAATCAAAACCGCCGTATCCACGTCCGTCTCTTCCAGAATGACTTCCGCCTTGTTGAAGGCCTTGCTGTTGCGCATGGTTGCCGACAGTTCCGTATCCGCCGGATTGGTATAGATCTTCTTGCCAACGGCAATCTTGATCATACCCGCCCTGACTGACGCGGCAATCCCGATGCGTACGGCGTTGGGGTCCCAGCCGTAGGGCGGCGTTTCAAAATGGTCCAGAATTTCCTGTCCCAGGGTGCGTTGCTTCTTGTTCTGACGGTTTGTCAGATAGATGCGGATTTCATCGATCAACGGTATGTGAATGTCCAGTTGCCCTGTCTTGTCGTAAAGCTTCAGGGACTTCACATCCTGAGACAGGGTCTTTGATCCGGCAAGGACATCGGAGATATCCTGTTGCTCCGATTTGATCCAGATGGGCAGTTTGTCGTATTTTGGATAAAGCGTGCCGAAGTAATGACCGATTTCCGTGCGAACGGCCTCTCCCGCCTGTTGTCCCGTTTTACAGACGATGGCGCGGCTGCTGCCTCTGAAGATCAGGTGTCCCTGCCTCAATCCCTGACGGATGGAGCCTTCCACGGCATCTTTTAATTTTGGCAGATCGATCGTGGCTTTGCTGTTGGCCAGTTCGCGCTCCGTGGCTGACTTGTTTGGGTCGCCCAGCCATTTGTCCACCACCTCTTTCATGGCGATGTAACGGTCCAGTTGCTCGCTGAATTGAGGAACACGGTCGCAGAAGATGTATATCGTCTGGTTGTTCTCCGGTTTGAGACTTTCATTTTCGTAATCGCTGATGGATTTTCCCGAATAGTGACCAAAAGGAGAAATGATTCGAATATCGACGTGGCCGTTCTTAACCATCATCTTGTTGTCAAAATACAGGCGCGCCTGAAAATCGTGTCCTTTAAAAGGAATGGTGTCGAATCCCAGAATGTGGGTGCTGATGAGCTTGTTCAATCCCTCTTCCCGGTCCTGAAATTTCAATTGCGCGGCGATCGTTTCCACTGCTTCTTCAAAGGTGCGCCGCTCTCCGGTCAGGAATTCCCATTCGTCACCGACTTTGGCAACGATTTTGGATTTCTTTAATTTTTCGAGTTCAGCTTCGATGATCGGTTGCAGGGAAGCCAGATCCTGTGAGGTTTCGGTCACCAGAAGCCTGGCCAGATTGTCCGCCGACTTGGGAAGGTAGTTCAATTCCCCGGTCAGGAATAGAACCTCCGCAAGTTTGGGCGTGAGGTCAGTGGCGGCGGGCACCACGCTTTGGATTTTCGATATTTCTCTACGGATGTCGGCTGATATTTCCCCTTCCTGGAGCAAGTTGAAGTAGATTTCGTCAAAAGACACCATTTCCCTTACGGGGGATTGCAGGTAATTTCTGCGGCCGGCGCGAATGACATCCTGCGTGATCGCCAGCAGTGTGCGTGTCGAACCGGAGAGCGAATCGGAGCGCCCCCCTTTGGAGCGCAGGGCTTTCACGATCTCGGGAATCAGGTGGATTTGGTAGGGGAAAAAGGGATAGAATTTTACAAAGTTCTCGATGCTACATTGCGGAAGGTTCTGAGAGACATTGGCCAGCTCCCCCAAGCCGCGAATAACACCGGCATTGTCCTGATAGATTGTCTCCACTTCCTTCTTCCCGGCCAGCGTTTTCTTGAAAATCCGGTCTTCCAGCACCAGTTCGATGTTTTCCGTGGTCAACCCGAATTTGAAGCGAAATCGTCCTTCAATCTTCTTAAAATCGCTGTCCAGAGCATGGGCGTTTTTATAGACAGATCCCATATCCTCATGGGTGGTTACGAGAATCCATATCTTCCCCTGACCCTGAATAGCCGCCTCTTCCACCAATGCCTGCAACTGGGCCAGGCGTCCCTGTTGATCCTCGATCCATTGGCCGGATTCGTCCAGAACAAAGAAGATCCGGGCAGGCTTTCCCGTTTCTTTCTCCTGCGCTTTGGCGTCGGTAAGAATCGTCTTAATCAGGAATTCGATATTGAATATCTCGCCTTTTTCAGCGTTACGCAGGGCCTCGGCAACTTCATCGGGGGTTGAGAACAACTCGGGGGCGATGGTGCAAACAGCCCCATAGAGATGCTTCCGGTAGAAGTTCGGATTGGTCTGGATATTTTCCCATGACTTCCCAGATCTTTTTTCTAACTCCTGGTGAAAGGCGGTCAATTTATGGAGCTTATCCAGCTCCGCCTCGATGACTTTGGCAAAGATATAATTGCTGCTGTATCCCTTAGAGAGATAATATTGCGAAAGGAGAAGCGTGGGCAGGGGGGTGCTGCGGCTGTCTGTCAGGGTATTGAGATTGAAGGCCAGAACGGTCGTCGCACAGTTGTTCAACAGGCTCAAGGATCGCTCGATGGATTTTTTTCGGTCCGCCGATGAAGGGACGCGGGCGTTGAAACGTTTGGACGCCGGAATGCCGTCCAAGGAACGGTTTGCTGTAACCTGGGCTAGCATCTTGGCCAGGTGAGACTTGCCGGAGCCGAAATACCCCGATATCCAAACGCCGATTTCGGTGGTCTGCTTGCGAATCGTTTCGGTATAGTGATCGAGAAAAGTATCCGTGTATTCTTCGATATGGGGAGTGACAACAAAACTCCCTATTTCAGAGGCGAGCTTCTTTTCGTCCTGCACTTCCCCTACCTTGATGACAGGTTCGATCTTTTCTGTGATTTTAGTTTCAAAAATTTCGCCGATTTGCATAATCAACTCCCTCTGTGCAGAATTATAGGATGTCACCGCGATACATGAATTCTTCTTTCGTGTTCAGAAAAAGATAAACCCTCTGTTCCAGAAGCCTCCCGGGGATAAAAACGACCACCGGACAATGGATGATTTGGCTATGCATGTCCCATAATTGCTGAAGCAAAAATCGCGGACCTGCCACCGGATATAAGGCGGCGGTCTTTTCGATGACGAGAACAGGTGGTTTTCCCTGATGCTCAACAAGTTTTGTCTTTATAGCGGTAATGATTTCGGAAATCCAGAGATTGGCCAGTTCCGCTTCAGGATCCGCCCCCGGCATGGGCTCTTCCTGGGCAGCAATGATGTTCTCGACGCCCAATTGATCGCAGCACCGGGTCGTGATCTCCAGCAGGTCAATATAGATGAGATCATACTGATCGGCGAAGATGCCGGCCTGGGCGCGCCATTCCTTCATTGTCCATAGTTCTGCTTCCTGGGGAAAGACGATGGCCAGAAACGGCGCCCCTGTCTGGTGACCAATAAAGTGATAACGGTCCTTGATGCGCGCCGCCGCTTCCTTGATTTTCCAGGAGATGTCTTCGTTCATAATTATTATTCCTTCTCAGCCGTTTGTTCGCCGTCTTCATCATGTGCCGCTTCAGATGCTTCGCCAAACGTCAGATGGTATTTTTCCGTTTTGGCGGCTCTCGCGAGATCAATTTCAATGATATTTTCCAGGGCTTCTTTTTGCTCCAACGGATTGTTCAATATGAGGAGCACGTTCTCAAGATTGTTCTTCTCATAGAGCCGATATAGAAAATACTGTTCCGCATAAATCCGCGCAGCATCCAATTCATTTCCTTTTAAAGGTATGGATCCTTTTTCGTTGGATCTTCCCTTCACTTCAATGAATCTTTTTATCAGCGGAGGGTTGGAATTTGGATCCTTCTTATATTCTTGCCAATCAGTACCAGTCTGGAAACTGATGATGTCACAACCAGGCCCCTCATATCCCTGAATGTGTGACACCCTGATGGGATATCTTCCTTCTGATTCTTCAAAGCGTATAACCTTTTCTTCGCAAATATTCCCATCCGTGATGCGCCGGTACGTCGTAATCGGAGGTACTCCCTCTCTTGCTTGTTTGCGGATTACAATCTTTTTCTTTCCAGTTTCTACGGGTTGATGTTCCGCTTTGGTAACGCTCATTTCCTCAGAGGTGGTTTCTGGTTTGGCGGACTCGTCCTGCCTACCTGATGCTTCAACTTTCTCGCCCTCGGTTTTTGGGGCAGGCGCTTGTGGCTCTTTAGTGGCTTCTTTTTTCGGGGGATAGACAATTGTTATCTGACGATCGGCCTGTGAAAACTCCTTCTTCAGCTCTTCAATATCGGGTACGGCTGATTCACCTATTATTCTTTTCAATAGTTTTATTCGATCACCATTACTTTCACATCTCAAGATCCTGGCGAAATCGCCCCCGTTTTCAAGGCGTAGAATGGTCGCAAGGACCGAGCCGATACTGTCAACAAAAATATCCGATCTGAACGATGCTTCTTCTTGCGGGTCCTCAAGAATGAAGGCTTGATCGTCCTTGAGAATCCACTGATAGGGTTCATTCAGAGATAATTCGAGGTTCAAAGTCTCGTAGGTGAGGGTAACTTTTATCATGCGACACAAGACAAGCGCCAATTTCTTGAAGGCACTGATTTCCTGGTATTGCTTCGTCTTTACCTGGCGTAACGCATATAAATATGGCTTACATGTTTCGAAGAGATATTGGATATGACCATTCCGCGGACTTTTTTCGAAATCCTTGATTTCGATTGTTATTTTTCGGCGGTCTATGGGCTCTACACCGAATATATTCTGAACCTTTTGTGCCCCCACGCGCTTGGGAATATCAACATAATTGATTTGATTCATTAGTTGTTCCGGTAGGTCGTCTGTATCTGCATGTCTAAGTTCTCTTACAGGGAAATATTGATAACCATCCGGTCCTTTACCCCACATATGACCTTTCTGTTTGAAAATTTTAACCGGTTCTTTCCAGTCGTGCCGATCCAATTCAATGTTTTCCAGGATGTTCCGGTAAAGTGCTCTTGCTGACTTTCCCTCTGGATCAATGCTCGGTAATTCGAGCAGGATGTCGATGATCTGTTTAGGGGTCAGATATGAGATACTTGGTAAAACACCGGCGTTATCCCAGGCTTCCCGCAATCTTAGCCGGTCGATATGATATTTTTCAAAAAGTGGATGTTGAAAATAGGCCGGCATGGGAAGTATCTTTTCCAATGCCCTTTCGCCATACATACATAATCCGGGTTTTGCATTTCTATTTTCACCGACAGGTAACCATTCAGTATTTTTAATTTTCCAATGCACGTATGATGGCAAAACTCCCGTATAGTACCTATAATTAAAATCATTTCCCCGTCGATCAGTCAGCGTCGCTCTTTCTTCGTCTTGATATCTCCATTTACTGGTGCGATCATCAATGGCTAACCAGGTTAAGATAGCAGCAGGGTCGGATTTTAAGATCCCAACGATATTGTCTATCGATTTTATTTTACTTAGCCTTGGCCTTTTAACGTCTTCTCGCGATGAGGCATAGTATTCTGCAAAATGACAAGGATATCTTAAGGAATCGAGAATATAGTCTAAATAGACTGGCTCTACCTGCTCAATGATGGTCTCGCGCGGCAAATCTGCTACGCCAAGCCATTTTAGAAAACGATTATAGACAGGATCAGCGCCCTTGAATCCAAGATCAAAATCCTCAGGTGCTGCGATGAGGTTTTCAGGGCAACAATGCCCATATAACGCTTCTAATAGGTCTCCATTGGGCTCATAACCTGCACTGAAATAGAGGGATCGCGCATCGGTAAAAGAACCTTTTTTATTCGGCAAAGGAATTCCGGTAGTTTCTTCTAACTTTGGAGCATCGGCGTCTTCTGGAAACATCAGGAACAATGCAATTAAGGTTTCCTGGATATATTGCTTTGTTTGTTCTGGTTCTGCTGCAATCCGTCGTCTAACTTCGGCAATGATTGCGCTGGCGATATTTGCCAGGGCGTACTCGTTGACCTTAAAGTGGGATAATTTTTGCCGTAGATCTCTCTGATCGGCAGTGCGGAGATATGCTGCAAGACGCGCCCTCAGATCATTATTGATAAAACGCAGGTTCAACCAGGCGGGGAGATCGAATTTTTTCGCTGATTCAACCGGCGGCAAATAAATTCTGGCACTTTGGGGAATGACTCCATTTGATTCGTCCATCAGTAGATCAGGAGCCGGATCTTTGGGCACGATATCATTTGTAATCAGTCCCGTGATGACCTGTGCACGATGATCAAGATCAGTAAAGATGATGGAATTCAAACGATCCCGGAATACATTTGCTGATAATTCATCTACTGCGAGTTCATTTAACAGGGTTTTGATATGTCTGTTTTGCGTAGGTAAAATGATATCGGCAAAATCGGCAATCGGTAACCAGCTGAGGTCTTTCGCATCGATCTCCTTAATGGCCGTTGGCTTCATATGGCATTGCGCCAGGGTCGGGAGAATATTGCGTTCTCTCGCCTCTGTCAGAAGGTGATCTCTAAAACCGAGATGAACCATGAGTGGATCTAAATCTCTTGTCCTGGCAAGGATTCGGGCTTTGCACCACGGATCTGCATTATTGCTTTGACATTCTGCGACACTTGCAAGAAGGCCTGCAATTTCCTTAAAGATGAATTTATTTACGTTGCTGGCTTGGGGATGTTTTCTGTTTGTTTCCAATTCAAGTGTAGCATGGCAAACAACCGGATATGGAAATAACACTTCCGTAGGAAAGAATGAGAAAAGGGGCGTTGATCCGGGGAGGTCTTCTTTTCTATCAGGGATCGCAATGACAATTTCATATTCTTGCAATGAGTCATTGTGTTCGTCGAGATAATCAGGGGGCACCTTCTCTGATTTTTTGAAGATATGCCATTTCTGGGGTTCCGGCGGGTTTTCTTGATCGCCCGATGAAACCGCGATGCTCTTTGTGTCTTCTCCCTGGTCAATAATTTTCCAAACTATTTCTTTTTGCTCGGGCAGTGTTAGAGAGAGTTCTTCGATGTTATCCGTAAAAAGAAGTATCTCGGGCTTTAGAAGATCGATTTCATTTTTCGCAGTCACAAAAGAATCAGGATTGTCAAAGGGCATGCCGATGACCGTATCGTAATCCTGATAACGAAGTTTTTCACAAAGATCGAATACTTGATGGTCATGTCCATTGTTGATGAAAGCTGGGAAAGCCAATGAGGGAAGAATAAGATCACCAGCATGGCTTTGTTCCTCTTCGATCCTGCGCTTTAAAAATGGATCTTTCGCTTTGAGCGCTTTTAAAACTTCTTCATTCTTTCTGGCGCTATATGTGAGAGAAAGGGCACCACTTAAAATCAGGGGCTTGCGAGACCAATTGAGAACAGCCCTGAATCCTAAGCCTTTATTGCCGATAAGATATTTTTTATTTCGCTTTGGGCTTAGATCGCTAATTCTCAGGGACTGCACGCCACCTACTGTAAAAGGTTTCCCCGTGTTTGCTATTACCAGTCCATCTTGCGAAAGGATCAGTTTGACTTTACCCTTGATATCCTTTTCAGCCGCGGCGTCGTTTGCATTTTGAAGCAGTTCAAGAATTTCCCGCCCTTGATAGTCTCTGGTAATTTGTTGTTCCCGTCGATAGTCTGCAATCAACTGGTCAGGAGAAATCGAATAGATGCTTATTCGCTGTTCTTCCTGCAATGAAAGCCAGGCAACCCACTCATCAGTCGAATTTAGCACATGATCTTTTTCGTACATAGCTATCATAGGACCGGAAACATTCATTCAATTCTAATTTCAAGATTCACGATACTTCCTGATTTTTCGTATCTTATCCACTTTTCCTGAGAAAGTTTTGTCAGCATTCGGGAGACATCCTGCTCATCCCAGAGAAATATCCGCCAGTCTTTGGCCTCCAAGATTTCCTTGCCGGAAAGGCCTTCAAGTTTGAGCAGCCGGACAAGGTGGAAGGCTGTTCGTGGCACAACGGGAGGACGACTGATGGTACGATGTTTTGTTCCGGTCACGAGACCAAAGTCCTGAAGTGTGGAGACCGTGTTGCGGATCAATTTTCCTCTTGATTCGGCTGTTATTTTTGGGAGCGAATCGAATTCTTGTGATAATTTTATGAAGAACCGGCTGCAATCCTCGCTGTTAATGGACAGATCATGGTTCGTCCATTTGGCCCAAACGTCGTCGGTCGCAAATTCGAAAGCGAACCTATCCCTTAAAACGAAATATAGGTAGAGGATAGAAATGAGTTCGGGGGAGTCGGGGCCATGTTCACTTGCTGCGATAAGCTCTGATTGCACCCAGGGATCGGCGATATTGAGATAGCGCGTCCGGAACATCTTCCACAGCGCCATTCGAGTGCTGTAGGCATAATTGCCGAGTAACGCGCCGTCCGCCAGTGCGCGCCTTACTTGTTCAGCGCCAACGCCCTTTCCCAGTTCCTGTAAGAAAAGCCAAAACTCCCGGATGCACCCGGCCCGGATGGTGTTCCGAAAGCTGTATTGATGGTGTTGTCGGATATCGATCATCCTCTTATTGATTTCCTTCCCTTCTGATTTGTTCATTTTCCCGCTTCAAATCATCATACGATCCTAATCGCCTTCCACGGTAGCATTAATTAGAAGCTGCCAACGATCATTCTTTCTTGCACCTTTTGCCGGCTGAGACGGATCGAGCCTCGCCGGCAAAGGTTTCTGATCCGCGACCCATCGGGATAATGCTTCCACTGCGGATGAGATCAAGGGTGGTAGCCTCCGGTGTGGAGACGGCCATATAGCCGGTAGGTATCTTGATCTGCGTGCCCGGTGTGGCATAGAAATTGGTTTTGAAAAAGAAGCGATGTTGTCGAATATCTGGGGCATTGTGTAATAGTCCTCCAGAATCAGCTCAAAGCCCTTTGAAACTCGTTGCCTAAAAAATCAATAACCCCGCTCTCTTCTGGAGACACGGGGTTTTAGTGATCATTCCATAGCATCCTCACACAGGGGTTGCTGGTTCAGGATTCTAAACGTTAGCGTTATGCAATGTGCCTTTTCCTATCACACTGAAATTTATATTGCAATTGCGAAACGAGGAATCAGATGAAATATTAATTGTCCTCGTAGACATATCAATATGGTTGATGAAAATTTTTTACGCTTAGGAACTGGCCACGATTTATCACATAGGGACGAGAAAGTCCCCAAGGTTCTCGATCTAGCCTTTCCAAGAAAAAGTATAGTCTTCTTTACGTTCCAGCCATGCCGCTAAATCATTTGCCAGTTCCATAGCCTCATTTGGAGCTAATGCTAATTGAATGTCGGCTGTGAATGGTGCACCATCCTCCAGCATAGTTTGATAGATTCGGAAACGTACATAACGATAGCCATTTTTTACAGGCAGCACTGAAATATCCAAACCAAACCATGTTTGGCCTGCGGTTCCCGTTTGGGGATGCTCTTGGTTGAGATCTGATACTTTCAGAGCCCAAACTACATCAGTCAACATAGATTCATTTACGTAGATTTGAATATTGGCCCTAATACGTCCACTGCCAACCGTAACGTTACAAAATGTATCTGGGTCTGAAAAGTTCGGCTCTATGAAAAGGTATCTTTGCATCATTTGAATTCTTCCTTAATTCATATTGATAACAACCACGTAAAGATAATATGTCCCCTATATAGAAATGAAGCCGGCCAACCATCCTTGTCAATTTCAAGTCTTTTAGTCAGGGTTGCAAATTTAATATTGGGGCCAGCTGGAGAGAGCTTCTGCATTAAGAATAGTCACTGCTTTCACCATATAGTTATGAAACTAATGGAAGTCCAATTCCTGGAAAATCAAATTCTTCTTATCCAGTTCTCCAGATCAATCCCGTTTATGGTTGGCTGGCAGCGCTGTAACTCGTTTTGAAGCCAGGAAGCGCTTTTTTCAACAATCGCCCGCCACGATGATTCGAATTGGCTGAATTTTTTTGTCAAAAGTTCAATTGTCAGCATCGTAAAGAAAAGCAAATGCTTGTCACAATCAGCCTTCACAATCATTTGATCGGCCATGGCACGTAACTCTTCGAGTGATAAACCAAGTATATCTGCCACATCCCTAGACCAGATGAAGCCGCCCTGAGGCTGTTGACATGACAAGATATGCATCAGTTCTTCTTGTTTTTTGTCTGATGAGCTTATGGACCTTTCTAAAGCTGAAGTCGAGCGTCTGAGAAATACAGGCATTTCCAATATATCTTCGTCTGAAACGTCCTGCTGATCTGAGGTGAAATAAGACATCGGTTGTGCTTTACGCATGAAGGCGGGCTTAGCTATAGAGCAGCACACAATGGAAAGTGATTTGTCAGAATATAGTGGGATTGGTTCTGCAGTGATGCCGCCCCATCCTTTCGCCAACATCACCGGCACTTTCCTCAAAACAATTTCATGATCATCTCCCTCAATAGCAGCGCGTTTTTCTATAGCTACATAACTTGTATTTTTGCTGATCACACCATATTGTTTGGAGATGGAGACAAGATCTTTCGACAAATGATCTTTCTTCCTGTTCATCTGCCGAGAGCCATTTTCTGCGAATGTAGACTCTTCTATATCCCGGATCTTTTCCTTGGCCCACAATACCGGGATGGGGATATTTGCTCCCGACAGAGGCTGAAGTGGGAGATTCCAAAGAATTTCATGTTCTCCAGTTGAACCGATTATTGTTAGGTTTTTTGCCAGCAATGAGCCGTCCTGTGTCTTAAGAAAGAGTGTTACGGCCTCTCCCTTCAACAGAAAGGGATATGCTGGCGCATGATCGATATGATGGCCATTGCTTACATGTAGATCACTTATTGAAGAAGATGCCATTTTTTGAAATAGTCTCAGCACCTTGGGTTCAATACGCTCTCCGGGGGCTACAAATTCACACGCTCCACCAGCAACCCTTGCAGCCTGGCGGATTAAATATTCATTTGAGCTGTAACCAATTCCCACGCTATGCAAAACGCTATGGTCGGCTCCCTTCTTAATAATTCTCACAACCTCGTTTTCGTTACTTATGTCCCCATCCGTTATCAGCACAACATGCCGCTTTCGCCCTTTAGTTGGGAGTGATTTATAAATGTCTTTCAGCGGGCTGAGTATTTCCGTACCACCTAAATCAGCATCGATGGAACACACATAGGACAGCGCTTCCTTGAAATTCGTTTCATTGTACGGCACGCATTTGGGAAATTTCTTCTCAAAGCGACTGCCAAAGCGATAAATGTTGAAGTGACTATCCTGAGGAAGAGCCTTGAGGAGTATGTCGATGGCTTTCTTCGCCTGCTCGATGGAACTGCCGGCCATAGATCCAGAACAGTCAAGAACGAAAACCATCTCTTTTGATTCCGTCTCAGCAGTTTTCTTGATATTTTCAAGCTGGTCATCGGCAATTTCACAAAGATCTACCTGGATAAAGATATCATCTTGATGACGGCACCAAAAGGCACGATTAGAAAATACCTGGTGGTAGGTTACTGTCAAAATGAAATCCCTGTCCATCGCAGCTTTTTCTTCGGCAAAGGTTACGATAATATAGCGATCAACGATTGGTGCTTCTTTTTTTGGGAAAGCAATATTTACAGGATGGGAAGGGGAGCGGATGGAATCAATCTCATCAGCGCCGTGTACAGAGATGCTTACACTCAATTCATATGGAATCTGAAGCTGAAAGGGCGGATTTACTATCTCATCCACCGGAATGCCGTCCATTTCAGGCATATCAGCGGGTGTATAGCGAGGCGCAATCGTTGTGGGTAAAAAGAATCTCGTTTCCCTTCCGTTGGTTTCCATAAGCGTGACATACTCCAACTCTATGCAGGCCTTTTTCCCTGGCGGCAGATTTCCCACCGACATGGTAAATATGTTGGGACGCTCCTCATCCAGAAGATATGCCCCGTCACCTTTGCTCAGCGCCTTGTCATACAAAGCAAATGCAGTATCTCTGTCTTCTATCTCACCAATGATTATACGATCATCAACGAGTGCGCGAAACCCGCAAATGGCAGCTCCTTCTGGCAAAGGGAATTTGTATACAGCCTCGATTGCCTTATCTTCAGCATTCAAAAAATTCTGGATTACTTTCACTCTGGCACCCCTGCCGGCAATATCAGCTCTCAACTCAACGCCCGTCAAAGGAATCGGATTATTTCCCGTAAACATTCCACAAAGCTCATTAATCATGATGATTTCTCCTCCTTCATGATCGCTCGGGCAGCCCGGATCAACTCTATGACCCGTCGCCTATCGGTTATTTCTTGGTCTCTACGGATATGGATTTCAACCCCCGGTCCAATTTCATAACGGACCCAGATATCCTGACGGGAAATCGTCTCAGGAGGTTTATCTTCTGAAAGACGTGCTTGTATTGCTTGGAGCGTAAGACCCTGTTCCTGAAAGGCTCTAATTTGACGCAACTTATCGAGATGAGTGTCGTTATAGAATCCGCCCCGTCCACGTCCTGCAGGGGAATCGATAATCCCGGACTGAACATAGTATCTTATTGTTCTTCTTGAAAATCCTGTAAGATCACAAAGGTCTTCGATTGTGTATTTTTTGGCTTCCATAAATTTATTTTGACACTTATATGTCGTTTTGTCAAGAGGTATTTTTCAACATGGCGGGAGAATTATAGACTTGATTATTATTTATCACGACCGCATTACAATCCAAGCATTCAGCGATTACGGGATTAATTATGGTATACATAGCCATATTAATACCTTTATATTGTAACATTCCCTAAATTCTTTACATATTCCAGGATTTAAAAGCTGCTCTGCCTGCATTCCTGGCTGAATTTGGCCAGCCATTCTCCAGCGAGTCGCTGCATGCTGTGGCGATCTCGATGAAGGCATCTGTTTTCCGGCGGATGAGACGCAAAATCTGTTAGGGCGTTGAAAGCCGCATAGGCATTGTCGCCAAGATCCATGAAATAGCGATCGCATAACAGCCCTAAATGATTGTTAAGCAACTTCCAGTCTGCGGAGATTTTATTGTCAATATTTTCAATATCTTTGGGCTTATGAATGGCAAGAACTTTACGAAGCAAAATTTCGAAATACGCGCGGGGCAACCTGCATTCCTTCAATCCCCCTACCAGATCTTGAAAGCTGTCTTTGAGTTTTGACAGTTTCTGATTGTCGATTTCAAATCTGAGCGAGTTACCAATGTCTCTTCGCATGTGATTGAACTTGAACCGTATCACGGATTCGGGAATGATCATCCCGTTCTGACAGACCTTCCGATAAAAGCCAACATCAAAGGCCAAAGCACGCAATCCATTGTAGCTGTTTGTGACACGGATAAACGGACCAAAAGCATCAGGGCGGCTTTTGGCGTCAACCAGATGGAAATCCAGGTTACTTGAATTATGCACCAGATCGATAAAGCAGTGTCCTCCTGTCTGGGGAGCATCGCTGGCCTTGACTTCCCATTCGACAGGCTTGGTATTCGGAAAGACCATAGTGCAGCATTGATATGCCCACTCCAGCGCTTCGGTGTTCTTAACCAATCGGTATCCTCGACTTACCACACCCAGAACACGGTTAGTTTTAGAGTTGAGTATCGCCTTTTTATCGGATACCGGCAGGCGCCGCTCACCCGATTTCATCTTAACATGAACAAAAACCGGGTGCTCTTCCACTGGAAACAGAATATCCTCTATCTTAGCAAGCCGTGACATGGGTTCCCCTCCTTTTCGTTCTTTTGGCTTGACCGTAATCTTTTGTCTTTGTTAATTCAATGCCTCGACGACATACGCAGGTCGCATTATTTTTCATCGAGTGATTTTTTTCGAAAGAGGAGGGAAAGGGAATGGGTCGTGACCACAACACACAAACAAAACTGATCCGACTGGGCCAGATCCTCAGGATTTTTATGGAGAAAGGACAGGTCTCCAGCACTTGGTTGAGTAACCACTTCCGGACGACTCCAAGGACTATCCAACGGGATCTCCTTCTCATAAAGGAATCCGGCTTCCCGATCCATGAGATACAAAAGGGGATCTATTCGATGAGCAAGGATTTGGTGAAAAACTTGGAGGTCTTTGACGATACGGAGTTGGCTTTGGTTGTGGCCCTGAAGAATATCGTCGGCCAATTGGGAGAGCCCTTTCAACAGGCTGCGGACGGGGTTCTGGATCGTTTGTATGATTGCGTCGCCTCCATGCCGGTTTTCGTTAAGATCGACGATGCCATTACACTGAACAGCGCCCTACTAAACAAGATTGTCCGGGCCATCAGAGAGAAAAAGCAGGTTACATTCCAATATGACGCAGGCAAGGGGACTCACCCGGTTCAGATGGAACCCTACCGAATCGCCTATTTCAGTGGATTCTGGTATCTTGTCGGCAATGAACCGGCAACTGGGATTTTGAAACGTTACGCCCTCGACAGGATAGGTGATTTCCGTCTGCTGAAAATTTGCTGTAAAGATGTGCCCCGGGAACTTGATGTGATTATGCAGCAGAGCGCAAACATCTGGTTCACCGGGGATATGAATTTAGAAATCAAAGTGCTTATCAATGCCCAGGTCAGCCACTATTTCAAACGCCGAAAGATGTTCCCTACCCAAGAGATCCAAGAGGAGCGACCGGATGGATCACTTGTTGTCACCTTCCGGATCGGCAACTACGAGGCAATACGGCCTATGCTCAAGTCCTGGATACCCAATATTGTCATTCTGGAGCCGGAAGATTTTAGAAAGGCTCTCTTGAAGGATGTGAAAGCGTGGGTTATGCAACAGGAAATGTCGGCGTAACCCGGTTTCGGGGGACACCTGAGCAGTGGAAATTAGAGTTGCCCCTAATTGACCGGGCACTGTTCAAACGTGAGTTGGTACCGTCTAAACTTCATCAGCCAGGAAGAATTTCTCGAAGTCCCTAAGATGGTTACTCCTACATTCATGGGCAAGAATGTTTACATAGACGATCCGGCAATAATTTATCTTGCCCCTCTCGGCAAAAAGCTTTAATGGAACAGACATAATACACTCGAAAAACAGGAGGATTCAAATTATGGCTTCAGACTTACTCGAATTGACAGTAGACATCGTGGTTGCCCACGCTTCGACAAGCGAAATGTCACCGGATGAATTGTTGAATGAGATCAAGATGGTCTATGTGACCCTGAAAAACATTGAACATGATGATGCTACAAAAGAGATTGCGGAGACAGAAATGCCGGAAAAAACGCAGAACACTGCCGCCGGAGATGCAAAACCACTAGCGCCGGTTCTGTCCGTTGAGGAAGCGTTCAAGCCGGATCAGGTAGCCTGCATGATCTGCGGCAAGAGCGGCATGACGACCCTGAAGCGCCATCTCATGTCTGCACACAATATGAAGCCTGGCGAATACAGGAAGGCATACCAAATTCCCAAGGACCAGCCCTTGGCCGCCACAGAATACGTCGCCAAGAGACGTCAGATGGCACTGGACAGAGGATTGGGTGAAAACCTGGCCAAAGCTCGGGCAGCCAGAAAGGCGAAGACCTCTGAAGCCTGAACGGATCCAGAATTGACCTTTTACCACAGGAGAGACTCTACGTCGCTAAGAGACGTCAAATGGCAATAAGAAGTGAACATACGATATCATTCCTGCCGGGCGAGGGAAATTTGCAAGATATCCCGTCAGAGTAATCTATTCCAATGCCATCGATTCTTGCTCGTTCAAAAGAGGTAAATTTCCATGAAGCTGCATAAAGGCTCTATTGCGCCGGAATTCACAGCAACGGATATTGAAGGAAAAGAAATATCTCTCTCGGGACTGAGACAGGATGATTCTGTCGTACTTGTTTTCCTGAGAGGTTTCAGTTGACCGTTTGCCAGGAAGCATCTGGGGCAGATGAAAAAAGAATATCAGGAATTCAGGAACAGAAAAGCCATCATCGCAGTGATCGCCCCTCATAAAATGGAAAAGGTCAGAGACTACTGGCAAAAAGAAAATCTGCCCTTTCTCGGCATCCCTGATCCTGATGGCATATTGGGGAAACTGTATGGCCAGGAATGGAATTTAATCAAACTAGGGAGAATGCCGGCATTATTCGTAGTCGATAGGAAGGGAACTATTGTATTTTCGCAATACGCAAAGAACATGACGGATATTCCAGAAAATCAGGACTTATTCAAAATTCCGGAAGGAACCTCTAATTGAGAAAGACCAATAGACCTTGTTGATCAAGGGAAGACTGAATGTAGAAATGATTGATTTCCGAAGATGAAAAAGATTGGATGTGCACTATTTTGGGGATGAAGGGATCGTTGGCGGATGGAAGGATCTCTTTGGGGATATCGCCATTGGAGATATGAAGGAGGGAAGATGCTATATATAGACAGAAGGCCAGCCCCTGCATGATTTGGCTATCCCAACTCACTGATTGAGGATGCTTTCACGCAAGGAACTGGACCTTCTGGTTATTTGAAGGATAATCTCTGTTGACGCTGGTCTTCAGAGATTTTTGCTTTTCTGGAAGCAGTGTTCCTGTATCTCGCCGTTACAAAATCACCATGACCAGTGAATGCTCAATCGACCATTTTTATATGGGTAAAATGAAAGGGTGAAATGTTTTTCTGCTCCGGACAGAGCTGGCGACCGGGACGGATACGGATATCTCACTTGCCCTGAATCTATCCTCATCCCGCCCCGGGCGTTTTTCATTTTCTGAAGCATCGGCTTTTTCATCAATCCCACAAGCTCACGCCGATGATGAAGAAAGTGGCTCAATCCATGACAAAGAAGATTCTCCTTTCCCCTTTTCCCCTTAGGGTCCAAAGGGGAAAGGAGAAACGTCAAGAGCTTCTTCACATAGGCAGAATCAGGTCTTTCCCTTGAGACATGACAGCATTCAGAAGAAAATTCATGATCGATCAAGGGCAGGATCTGACGAGTCTTGCGTTCCATCAAGATTATCACGCCAGCTCCTGTTTCAGCTCACCCAATGGCAGCATTCGCCCCTTGATCAATCATTCCGACCCATCCATCAATCAATAATGGGCTCCGGGTAAGTAGCCCGCGAGCAAGAACCAAACAGCGACAGCAATCATCTCATTATACTGACTCTTGCCGCTGTAGAAGATGAAAAAGACCGGATACAGCGAATGGGAGTTGACTCGCATCGGCGTGATTAAAGTCGTCTGCCGTAGGGCGACTGTCAAAATGTTTAAACGGCTGCCGATGCCTAAACTTTATCCCGGTAAATTATAGTTAGATGTTTAATACCATTGGAAAAATGAAAAGGGTTCTCATTTTGGGGGATGGGGCGAGAGCTGACGTTGATGTCGGGATTTTACACATCCTTCGAGCTCTTGCCGCTTACAGAACCTCACAACCATCATCTTTACAGGCTTTTTCTGAAATTCAAATTTTAAATATAGAAATCCTTTCAGGAAACTTATCCTGAAAGGAGTTTCCTGATGAACAAAAGCATAGATAAGATCCGGCAACTAACAAAAGACGAAATCCGTGTTGGCAAGGTATCCCGTGAAGAATTTCTTAAAGTGACAAGAAATCCCATCTATTTGGTCCTAGATAACCTGAAAAGCAGCCATAACGTAGGAACCATCCTGAGATTATCTGATGCGCTGCTGGTCGAGAAGGTGTTTATCTGCGGCGACGGAGCTTTACCACCCAGCAAGAAAGTACGAAAAGGCTCTCTTGGCGCTGAAAGATGGGTGGATATTTTTCTTGACAATATGGCCTGACTTCATTAAAAATTTCACAGTTTGGTTTCAGTTGATCGGGAAGACCAAGCCGCCGCTAGGCGGGGAAGTAGATTTGGGAGGAGTATGGGATACGGACTCTCAACCGATGCTGAATTTGATGCGCTCCCTGGACGGGGCGGGGCGGCAAACCTATGGTAACCGTCGAATTGCTGGCTACAGAATTCGCGAACGCCCTCCAAAACGACTATCACCTCATTCCACTGAATAATTCTCAGACTTCACACAGAGCAGTCAAAATTAAGGGCAACTCCATACAGGCCCTATTTTACTAAGCTACCGCTAAGTGCGGAATTTTGAATTTTTTCAGATCTTTCAAGCAATTAAGGCATATCTGTTTGTTAGTGGCAATTCACCTAGATTGATTTAATTTCTAACTGCGTTTGTTCTTTTAGTTTTATGTTTTATACAATAAACGTAAATTATCATAGTCTTTATAATATGTGATATTCGCAATAAAGTTTTTAATAGGGAGGATATGGCAGAAATGGCTCGGTCAAACAATCAAGAAATAGATAAAAATGGAGCTGTTAAAATTTACGGTTCACCGATAAACGGAATCAATGACTATTGGGATAGATTGGCTTTAATTGTCGCTGAAGCTGCGGAAGGAGAAGCTGGTAAATTTGTGAAGATCAGCAGTCAAGAAGAAAAAATTAAAAAACTCGAGTTAGACTTGGCAGAATTGGAGAAAGATTACAGAAAGGCCGAGGAAGGACTCTCGGAAGTTCAAAAGAGCGCTGATGATGCTGAGAAACTTGTCCCTAGATGGGGGACTTGGATGCTTGCTCCTTTTATTTCAGTTCCACTTATTATCTCGCTTGCCATACTTAAAATATTCGGTACCAATATGGCATTGATAACAGGACTGATTCTCATATCTGGTTCTATGGGACTTTATTTTTATCTGAAAGTTCGAGAATCAAACAATCAAAAGAATGCATTAAAATATTTGTATAAAGAAATAAATGAGAAGAATGTAGAATTAAAAACAATAGCCAATAAAATTAATGAAGTCCAAATTTCTATTGATAATAAAAAAATAAATATTAATAATTTAATACCCATGAAAATTATTGAGTCGATAAGTTTCTTCCCGTGTACGTTTACAAAAATGAATATTGCGGGCTTTCCAGTAGTAGTTGACGATACAGGTATTTGGCCTGAAGTCTCAATTCAGCTACCAAATCTCACAACTGAGCCAGATATTATAGAAACTATTAACAATAATTTGGAGGTAATTAAACAAAAACCTGTTCTACTAAGAAAAGATGAAGATGCTTATCACATGATGACAAAGCTTCACGGTGAAGAGAGTAAACTTAAGGAGACGATAGAATTGTTTATGGATATGATTCGCGGAATTCAAATCAATCACTATACATTCCGAATATTACCAAAAAAACTACAATTCTTGCGAGAAATTAATGTTAATCCGGATAAATGGGAGAACATTCAGTTGACAAATGAGAAGCGAAAGCAACTTAAGTTAGATTTATTTGAATCTAAACGTGACGAAATCGATGTATTGAATAATATTGTGAAAAAGTTAAGGAAAAGCGGGATTGGCTTGCGTCAGTTTATAGAAGAACAATTTCGTAATATTGAAAATAATCTTGAGGATTATAATACCATTAGAAGATCTTCTGTTAGTTCTTTTCACGATAGCCTGAAAATTGCGATGAATCGATCTAGCCTTACGGAAATTCAGTATTTTTGTCCAAAATGTAACCGCATTCCTAGCTATTTGTTTTATAAGTTAGGAGTAAATCTTGAGGAATCTCATCTTTTGAACCAAGAACAACTAATAACTCGTATGCTGGAAAATGATGAAATAGCAGACAGGATCACAAAAGAACCTAGCATTTTAGACGATATTTCAAATATCCATAATGCACTACTCGAGACACTTCACTGTATGGAAAAAGAAAAGCAATTACTTCAAAATGAGTCCATGGCTGTCGGATCAGACCTTGCAGCAGGAGCATCTGGAGTAATAAGATATAAGTCTCTTGAAAATCAATATAATGCCACACTTAATCAATATCAGGCGTTATTAAGGAAATTGATTACCGGTAACGATAAACCGCTTTATGAGCTTAGTCGTCAGGCAAAATTATACATAGAACCAAATTATGATATCGATGACGACGGAGACATTAAAGACGCAAATTTTGAAATCTGGCAGTGTGGCGCGTGTCAAACTGTGTATGATGATCCTAAAATTATAGATATGGGCAGATTGATGAAAGTTAATGTAGATTTGTTAATGCCTATGTGGCAACAACTTTGGACGGAAATGGATGATTTTCGAAAATCTGAGATCTTTAGGACAAATGAGCAATTACAGAGATTATCAGAAAAGGAATCAGAAAAGCTTATCGACATAGGTGAGCAATACCGGGCTGATATGCGACCTGTCAGAGAAAACCTCATTCGATATTCTACGGAGGCTAAGAACAAAATAGAACAGTTGTCTGAAACAGTGGAGGGATTATATGTAACTGGTATGATTGAGCGATCAAAAAAAGATATTCTTTTAGAGCGCTCTAAAAATGAATTCAAAGATGAATTAGGTACTATGAAAAGACATGTAGAAGCAAAAGAATTATTATTAAATTTAGAACCGCAAGCCCAAGTCCGTCGTCGATCAATGGCAGTAGATCCAATAAATTTTTTTATGACTCCGGACAAACTGTTCAATTTCGTTGTGCCGGATCATTTAGTGAAAGAGTTAGCTATAGGTAATAATAAAGAGTTAGTAAGTAAATAATATATGCGGTATAAAGTCAAATATAATGTCACTAGTGTCCGGGTGTTTCATCGAATAAATTTAACTGGTTACGCATTGTAACATTTTCTTCTTTGTGTCTGTAATTTGTAAATAGCTGATATAGAGGCGTTCTTTCGAAAACAGAGACGCTGAGTGCCTGTAAAATTGTGTAGAGACTGGCAGGCAACCGGAGCTCCTTCTTCAAGATGGCAACGAGCACGTACACGGAGATGGCAATCCAGATCTGCGTCTTCACGGCATTCTCCGAGGTGCCATAAAAGCTCTTGATGCGGAGGTTCTGCTTGATCCACTTGAAGAACAGTTCCACCTGCCAGCGGCAGCGATACAGTTGCGCGATAGTCAGTGGCGGCAGCGAGAAGTTGTTGGTCAGGAACACGAAGGTTTTGTCGGTTTCGGTGTCGTAATACTTTACACGGCGGATTTTGTTGGGATAATCTTTGGCTTGATAAAACCCCGTGAGCATCACCGACTGATCGCAGATCAATCCAGTGGAGCGATCGACCGGATGGGAATACACCCTGCGCCACTTCATGTTTGATTTGGCGCGGATCAGGAAGAAGGCCGCCGTCTGGGACAGGGCGTAGAGTCTGGCGAAATCCAGATATCCCCGATCCATCACGTAGAAAGCGCCGGGTTCCCAGGGAATCATGTCGAGGGAGTTGACCTCGTGGAATTTTCCGTCGGAGATGTGAATGAACGTCGGGATGCTGCCGCGGAGGTCCAGAAGCGTATGCAGCTTGATCGCGCTTTTCGTTTTCCGGAAGTGTGCCCAAGGAAACACGGAGAGACACAAATCGATCGTCGTCGCATCGAGGGCATAGACGGTCTGTTCCAGCTCGACGGCAAACTGCTCGCTGCTGTACAGCCTGCGGGCTATAGGAATCAGTGCATGCGCCAGATCGGCATAGATGCGCCAGTCTCTCTGTTCGTTGGCATCGGCGATCGTTGAGCGCGACACCTTGCCGCGGATACCCATATGGTACAGCTTCTGCTGTTGGGATCGAAGGCATGTTTCGATATCTCGCAGACTTTCCCGGTAGGTGAGCTGGGCAAACGCCATGCAGAGATACTGATCGAGACAGGAGAAACTCTTGACCTTGAAGTTGCCGTGATACCGTGCCACGCACTGACGAAAGGTACGGACAGGCACGAAGTCCATGACCTGAGAAAAAACGAGTTTGCCAGTATACATAGGGCCTTCCCTCCTTCATCGAAGGAAGATGCCCCAAGTGCCAAGCAAATTTCAAGTCGAGTACACGCATAAAATGGGTGTTTCTTCTTCTATTATAAACGGTTACAAAAATTCAAAACGCCGTATCCCGGACAGCAGTGATATAATGTCTCTCTCAAATTCATAATTCAGGGAGGTGAAAACGAATTATGGCAGAAGAAGAAGGGGTAACCGCTTCATGGGTTTTCAACAAAATTAACAATCTGGAATCAAAATTAGATTCTAAAATAAATTCATTAAGTCATGATTTGAATTCTAAAATGCATTCTCTAGAGAAAAACCTTAGATTGTTGGAGGATGAAATGTCAAGGACAGCAGAAGCGATTGAGAAAATGTCAATGATTGTTAAGCGAAATCTTGAAGAAGTACTCCATAAGCAAGAAGAGGCAAATTATTCATTAGATAATTCACTTAAAACATCACAAGCTATATTAGCTGTGAATACTGCCGGTTTTACAGATAATGCTATAGCCACGAGGCAGGTTAATTCAAGTGTTAACGAAGTTGATAAAACAGTCAATAAGAATACGCAAGCTATTATAGAGATTGAGCTTCTTCAAAAAAGCTCAGAAGCACAGCATCCAATGCAATTTGTACGAAATTATGCATTGGAAATTGATGAGAGATTCGCAAAGGCTATCGAGCGGATATGGCTTAATAGAAACTTGTATGACGAGCATTTCAATGTTTTGTATGCCGAATACGATAGCAAAATGAGAACTATTGGAGAACATATTTTTAGAATTATAGAAGAGGACTACTCAGCGGATATGGTCGAGAAGCTTCAAATCCCCATGACAGCATACCTCCAGTTACCAGAAGCAGTAGATAATAAACGACTTGAAGAAAGATCTTCTCAGCTCGACTATAGTTTTGAGGAGTTTTATGCTAAAGATTTGAAGCCAATTCTTGAACTTCACAGTAAATTTGAAACAGAAATGGCTTCAAAATATTCTTTTGAATTTTCTGATGAAGAGTTAAATGATTTCATCATTCCCACTCTAATTAGGATATCAACAGATGGGAAAATAGACATAAAGATTGATTCGAAAATACAATCAAAAAAGATAGACTCTGAAGAATACAGGAATGGCTTTAATATATTGTCATCTAATTCATTTAGTGAATTAGAAAAAGCACTCGAAATGAACACATCAGCCATTGCTCGACAGCTAGTTTTACATGAAATTACAGAAGATGAAATCGAAAAGCTAATGCAATCAATGGAAAAATTTGCAACTAAAGGAATCATCAATCCTCGATTGCTTACAGGTTATCGCCAGTATTTGAAACGTTATGGCCTGAAAATTGATCATATAGAAAAGATTATCTAACCTGTGCGGGAGGGCCATTAGAATGACCGAACGAAAGGATGGAGATAGAATTATAATAACTGGCTATTCCGGAGGTTCTCATTTTCCGAGGCAGCAAGAGCTACTTAATTTTGATTGGGAGGCAGATGGAACTTCCGAAGAAGGCCCATTTAATCTTGAAGGATCAGTTTATGGGAAAAATATTCGTTTTAATGGACCGGGGTTAATTCGAGGTGCAGTTCTAGGGAGAGGCGATATCTTATTGGACAATAGTACTAATAGAATTCAGAGTTTTATGGGCGGTATTAAAACAGCCTCAAACATTATCTCGAAAAGTGACGATAAAGGGCTTCAGAATTCACTTGTTGGCGATATACAAAAAGCTCGGTTTGTTTTTCGAGGAGATGTAATAGGACAAAACGTTGTACTTGAAAACGCCATTGTATTTGGAAGGGTTTACGGCCAAAATATCAAAGTTCAACAGAGTATAATATTTGGAGCTGCTATAGCGGAAGATAAATTGACGGTCACTGCTTCAACATTGATGTATTACAACTCTAAAGAAATTGAATTTGAAGGACCATGTGTTTTTTTAAATGCAATGGGCGAAAGTGAAAGAGAACCGATAATGGTGCCATACCAGGATGCAACGGGGTTTATATGGAAGTCTGATCTCCTTTTTTATCCGGCCTATAGGGATTATGAAATTCATACACCAATGACAAACCGAGTGTGGGAAAATAATGGCGGTAAATATGATCTCGCAAAGTTATTTGCAGATTCAGATTGGGTGCTCGTTCCTGTAAAAACAAAGATCACCAGAATGATTGATGGAAAACTTAAGGAAGAATACGTGGAAGGGGAGAGATTCATATTAAGTATAGCGGGACGTTGTCTCAATTTTGAACAAGTAAACAACATGTATCGAAAATTCTTTACTCTGATTAAAACGGGATTGGAATATTTTCATTATAATCATAATAACAGACGAGAAATTAAGCGTATGTGGGACAATATGAAAATCACGAGTGACGAAAAATATATATTAAATTTAATCACGGAGCCAGTAATTTTATGAACAAGATCATCCGAATTGCTATAATTGTTGTTATTCCAATTACTTTTCTATTATTTCTCAATCTATCTATTAAGCAACTTGCACAAGCATGGGGGCCTTTATTGACTTTTCTTCTTTTTTGGTCATGGCTCTTTATTTATCGATTAATAATCATACCTGCTGATATCGATACGGGTACGTACGGAGGCATCCTCTTTTTTGTAATTCCTATTTTAACAACTATAGGCGTGGCTTGGGGATTAATCGGACTATTAGCATGCAAATGGTCTGTAACAGCACTACAAGATATATTCACTGGCAGATACTATTTAGGGATATCTTTACTATTGTTTTGTGCGATACTTTCATTCCAGTTAATATTTAGAAAAAAGCCTGTTTCTGGATCGTTGCGGGAGGGAGGACGAATTGACGTACCGAAGGAAATCATGGAATCACATGATACACCAATTATAAAAGCAGAACATTTGAAGGACACAAAATCTGGCTCAAATCCATAAGAGAGGAGATTGTATATGGCGGGAATATTTAAAAAATCTGTTTCTGATCTTTATATAGCCCGTCCGGCAGAGCATGCTGGCGATCTTATATGGCGATATCCCGACCAAAGCATACCCAATGGCGCTAAGCTAACAGTAAGATCGGACGAAGAGGTTATTTTCTTTAGAGAAGGTAGAGTCATAGGGCAACTACAGGCGGGTCCGTATACCTTGGAGACAGCAAATATACCCTTTCTCGGGGATCTTGTTGTGGGACCGCTTACTGGAGATAATCATTTCATCACCGAGCTATTCTTCGTTAGAAAAGCAGAATTTTTACATTCCATCACCAATAAAATATTGGGAACATATGTCGACTTAAACTCTCGTAATTTAATCAATATTGTTTACACGACTAGGTTCGGAATCAAAATATCTGATTCAGTTGCTCTAATAACTAATTTGGGTGGTATGCAGGCGGCTAGTGAGGACCAGGTCTTGTCATTTCTTGACGCACGACTTAAAAGCATTTTGTCTGCCTGTGTTGGAGAGATGGTATCAAAGCATCCTGTCCTGTTTGTCGTTTCAAACCAATACAGCGAAGAGATAGGTAATGCTGTTCAATTGCGAGCTGCGGGAAATTTTGTGCCTCAAGGTCTCACGTTAACAAGATTTCTTGAATTAAATCTTAGCTTGACAGAGGAATCAGAAGAACTGCTGCGAGAATTTGGTAAAGCGCAAGCTAGTTTAAACATTCAACGTGAGGGAACAGAAATAGCTAGTAATCCTGGATTTGCAAACTATCATATTGCTCAAGGTCAAAGATCTGCAATGGAGGGATTGGGGCAAGGTTTGTCAGCAGGTACAGGTACGGGTCCAATACTCGGACTTGGGCTAGGGTTGAATATGGGAATAAGCGGCCACCCCGTATACTCACCACCTTCTATTAAACCAGAGGCCTCATTTACTGGTAAACCAGTTTTAGCACCGACATCACAGCCTGGCTCTGTCGATAATACTCTAACAATGAAATGGTATTTAGAGTCTTCCGGAGGCTCTGAAGGTCCTTATAATGTAAGACATTTGGTTCTAAGAGCACTCGCAGAAGGTCTTACTGCAGACACTGCTAGAGTTCGAGGCGAAGGTGATCCCGAGTGGTTCCCGGCTGCTCAAGAGGAAGTTCTGTTAAAAGAATTTAGGAAGCGTCAGCGGGTCGCTCATCAGGAAAATAGAGACAAACGTCAAGAAATTAATGATGTCGACACATTTGAAAAACTATTTGCTCTTTCTGTTGTAGATGATGTTTTAAAAGAAAAAGAATTATTAATGCTCATTCCCATAGCGATAAAAGCTGGAATGGCCGCCACAGAAGAAGGTGCTGCCGAGTTAATTAAAATACGAGCTAAAGCAGTGGGATGTGTTTTAGAAAATAATAGAACACCCACACAGGTAGATCAATCATCAAATCAAAACGTTTGTCCACCACCACCACCGCCGCCACCTAAAATTAACATACAATATTCTTACAATGATGGCAAAGAAACATTGCACAACTTATCTCCGGAAGTAATCGCTGAAAAAATCATGGATGATCCTAACGGTTATCATATTGTATGGAAACAAGGAATGGTAGGATGGGTTAACGCTAATGATATCGATGATATAGCCAAATTATTAAGACAGAAAAAGGTATGACGATTGTATTTGGCAGCATGGTAATATGGCTATAATTCTTCCTAAAACTCGATTACAGCGATACATAAAGAATTTCCTATATTCAAGGTTTTCATAGAGAAATTATCCTTCAATACCGGCCAGAGCTCCTGTTAAAGCAGGAAACCTGGCCTTTTTCACATTCTTCATTCAACATTTCCCGCCACATCACC
>ERZ795052.1805-NODE-1805-length-27864-cov-4.343306_pt1 | contig 27864 bp, 21 predicted proteins | sample MGYA00375136_ERZ795052 | MGnify/ENA primary metagenome ERZ795052 (study PRJEB30181, sample SAMN05720156) | activated sludge metagenome | isolation source: Anaerobic digester | place: Japan | collected 2015-05-26 ... | reverse complement strand
GACGCTGAGCCGTGTCTGGGCGCTGGCGCGCGAGGACACGAAGGCGCCGCTGCCGGCGCGTGTCTTGACGAGGCCCTCCTGTTCAAGGCGCTGAATGGCGCGGCCAGCCGTGGCCACGCTGACATCATGGTCCCGGGCAATGTCGCGCACCGTGGGCAGCCGCGCGCCAGGCGACAGCTTGCCCGATCGGATATCGCGCGAGAGCAGATCACGAATCCTGGACACAACGCCTTGGCCGTGCGCGGGAGAACCGGTTCGGCGCATCCCTGGAACGGGTTTCGCCTTGGCGTCCACTGTCTCATAGTCTCTCATATTGTCTCAGTGTATCATTTTTCAGGGAAAAAGCAAGGGAAATCTGGCGGCAAAGGACGGCCGGGACATCAGGGGGAGGGCGAAAGAGGGAGGTGGCGGAGGCTGTCGGCGAGCAGAGTGGGTACTCAGCGGTCCTGGGTCCAGCTTGGCGGCGCCAAGATGGCTCTGACAGGGCTGGCCTCGCCATCCGCGATGTTGAGGGGCAGACAGATCAATGTGCGGTGTCCGGCGGGCGCGTGGGCCAGGTCCAGCCCCTCCAGGATCAGCGTCCCAGCGCCAAGAAGGCAGCGGTGGACCGGATAGGTCTCGTCGCCCTCCGCGTCCACGCTCAACGCATCAAGACCCGCCAGCGCGGCCCCGCGCTCCACGATCCACTCGGCCGCGGCCAGCGAAAGGTGGACCGGCCTTGGTGGCGGCGCCCGCCCCTCTTGCTTGGCGCGGCTGTTCTCTGTGCGGAACAGGATGGCCTCTCCCCTGGCCAGGTCCACGCCGTCCAGTTCGCGCTGCTCCACGCTGGCGGGGTCGCGGATGTCCACGACCAGCGCGGGCAGGACAAAGGCGCCCACGCCGTAATCGCCGAGCCGCCGGCCGCCTGGGATGAAGTGCGCGGGCGCGTCGAGATGGGCGCCGCAGTGCGCGCTCATGGACACCCGCGCCAGCTCGAACGCCGCGCCTTGGCCCGGCCGCAGCAGAACCTCGCGCTCAAACGGGGGGTCGCCGAGGTAGTGCGCCGCTGGCGATTCCATCGCGGTGGAAATATCAATGAGGTTCATCTTGAGGGGGGGCTTGGGCACGGCTCAGACCCGAAAGGAGCGCCGGCGGCCCGCCTCATCCTCTGACGCCCGCCCCTCGCTCCCATTTTTCCCATTCTTCCCATGATGCCCAGCGACCGCCGTTGGGCGGCCTGCGCAACGCGCGCGTCACGCGGGCGCCGAACTGCGGATGCGATTGAGGTCGTCGGGCGCAAGCTTGTCGAACCGCACGCCCAGCCCCAAGGCGTCGCGAGTGTCAATGCGCACCGGATGGCATTGGGCCTGGAAGCCCTCGGCCTTGCCGCCGATGATCTTGACCGAGAGAAGGAACGGGCTGGCCGGAAAGGCGCCGTTCTTCAACTGGATGCCATCCAGGTAGGCGCCGCCTTCGCTGATGTCCTTGACCAGGGCTTGGCCCACGTCGATCGCCCTGGGCTGGTTCTTGAGGTAGAGTTCGAGCTTGGCGGGCCAGTTGGTGGCAAAACGCGGGCTGCGGCGATGCTCGTGGCTGGCGCTGCGGCTGTGGCGTTCGGTGGAGTGCAGCCCGGCCATCACCCGAATCTGCGCCGCCACCTCGTCCAGCTTCCACGGCTTGGGGAAGAAACGCTTCGCGCCCATCTCCTCGAGCTCGGCCGCGTCCACAACCTTGCCCGGAGGAGCGCACAGCCCAATCTCCACAGGCTCGGGCAGCGGCAGATTCCTGACCGACCGGATCACGTTGCGGCCGCTCATGTCGGGCAGGTCAATGTTGACGAGCAGGAAATGGGGCGGGCTCTCCATCACAAGCCCGCACACCGCGCACCCTTCGCCCGAGACCTTGACTTCGACGCGGCCATCCGCGGACAGGGCCTCGGCCAGGGCTTCGGCGTCGGCCTGCGCGCCATCGACAATGAGGACGCGCCGCTGTTCGTTCCGCAGCGCGGTCAAGGGCAGGCCGTGCGACTCAAGGAAGCGCGCCAAGCTCTCGCGCGACACGAGCCGCTTGCCGGTCAACGGGTGCCGCTTGCCTGCCAACTCCCCGCGGTCGAACATGCGGATCACGCTTGAGGGAGAAATGCCAATAATGGCGGCGGCTTCTCCCGTAGTGTAGAACCGTCCCTGCGAAAAAGACATAAGCTCCCCTTCTGGCCTCAAGCCCTCGCTTTCACGATCACTTGAGCTCTCCCCTCCACTCCGTTTGATTGATACCACGTTTTTAGCATCCTGTCAACCTCTCAAACAACTGCATCGCCCGGCAAACCTTCAGAGAGTGTGGCGATGGTCCTGCGGGAGAAGCATGGCCTAGGTCTCCAGCCCGGAAAAATGGAGAAGGCGCAGGCGTGGTGGCGCGTTGCGCGTGTTTGATTCCACGCAAGACCAGCGTTTGCCCCAGGCATTGGCCACAATTCGGGTAGGACGCGCGTGCTCGACTGCGGTCCGAGCCCCAATAACGGTTGAATTACGTAGGCGCCAAGTGGCCGAATCTACCGCATGGATACCTCGGCGATTGCGCCTAACAAAAAGCCCGAAACCAGCAGACCGGCCCGCAGGGCCGCTGGCTTCGGACATGTCGTGAGACGATTCAGCCGCCCAACGCCACGTTCATACTAAGGCTTGCCGCCGTGGCCGCATGAGCGAACTTCTGGTTCTTGTTGTAGGAATAAACCGGGCGATATGACTCGCTCGGCAGGTCCTCGGTCCTCATCACGCCACGGCGCGTCGTAGGATCGAGAACGTAGTAGGCGCCGCCTGCAGGCCACATGACCCAGCAGTGCATCTCATGGTCTGATGCGTGCTTGCGGCCAATGCACAGTCGCGCCTCATCCACGCCGGAGGCCAGCAGCTTGGTGTAGAGCCAAATGGCCATGTCCTCGCAATCGCCACCGCCTCGCGTCTCGGTCTCGTCCGGCATCTGCCAATGGTCCTGGCCTCGCGCGTCAGGGATGTAACGAAACGCCTGCGCCCGCTTCAACAACTTCTCCACGTGGCGGTACTTCATGTCAAAGGGCGTGGAAGGCACAACATGGCCCTGCATGTCCGCTGGCGCCGACACGGACGCGCACCCCACCACCGAAGCCAGCGCCACCGACGCAAACAACAATCGCAACGTCTTTTGTATACGCAACGCGTAGTCAAGCTGACGCCGCGTGATCGCGCCCATCGCCACGAGGATTTCACCCAGGCGCCTGCGCATCTCGGCCTGGACCTTCAGCGCCCGAGCCAGTTGGACGCGGCTCAACAAGCCTTTGCGCACCAGAATCTCGCCCAGCCTCGCCCCGAGGCTCTTCTGCGCGCTAAGCGCAGCCGCCACCTGCTGCTTCGTCAGAAGCCCCATGTCCACCAGCACGTCGCCCAACTTGCGCTCAGGAGCCTGCGCCCCCAACGCGCGTTGCAAGTCCGCCTCGGAGACCCACCCGATGTCCAGCAAGATGCGCCCCAGCCGGGCATCCTCTGGAAGCGGAAGATCGGCAAAACCCTGCCTGGAGAACGGCAAGCAGACTTCGGCGCCCGTGCTCTCGCACAAGCGCACGCCCTCCATGGCGACGCTCATGGCCCATCTCCACCCGTGAATGGAACAACACCTGCCCAATCCCTGGGACGCGGCGTATCAAGGCAATCATCGGGTGGTTTCGCCCCGCGGTTTACGAGAAATCTTTTCCCATCGCCCCATCCTCTGGCCCGAAACAAAAGTAACGGCGGCTTTGCGTCGCCGCCGTTCCCTGGTCATCACGAATCGTCATCCCGGCGCTATGGCGCCAGAATATCGCCCGCCTCACCCTTCCTTCTTCATCAGGTCCGCAAAGGGATTATTGAACGCCTTGTCGCGCTTCTCCTGCGGCAGTTCCACGCGCTCCGTCCGCTCACCCCGTCCGCCGGGCCCTTCGCGCCGGCCCATGCCCCCGCCCATCCCGCCACCCATCCCGCCGCGACCACCGCCGCCCGGCCCGCCGCGCCGGCCGCGACCCTCACGGCCGCCTTCAGCCGGCGCTTCCACAGCCACCTTCTTGCCCAGCCGGTTCGCCTGCACAACCCGGCGCTCCGGTCCACGCTTGGGCGCGCGACGCTCTTCCTTGCCGATCTCCGGCACGGATGGCCTGGCCGGACGCGCGGCCGAAGCCGCCGCCGCCTCAGCCTCCTTGGCGTGCTCCTCGCTCGAAGCCGGCCCTGCCGGCGCGGCGCCAGCCGGCCGGCCGGCCCGCGTGCGCTGGGGCCGGGCGCCAGGCTCCATCCTGGGCCGCGACTCTTTCGGCTTGGCCTCTTTGGCCGCGGCCGGATCGGTCAAGCTCAGCGAAATCCGCTTCCGCTCTTTGTCCACCGCGAGGACCCACACGGTCACCGGCTCATGCAACTTCACCACGTCCGCCGGGTTCTTCACGTACCGGCTCGAAAGCGCGCTCACGTGCGCCAAGCCGTCCTGGTGCACGCCGATGTCCACGAACACGCCAAAGTTCGTGATGTTCGTCACCACGCCAGGCAGCTTCATGCCGGGCGAAAGGTCGTCAATCTTCTCCACGCCGTCCGCGAACTTGAACACCTCGAACTGCTTGCGCGGGTCGCGGCCCGGCTTGGCCAATTCCTGCATAATATCCGTCAACGTCGGCATACCCACCGCCTCGGTGACGTACTTCGCCAGGTTCATCTGCACCTGGTGGCGCAACTCCCCGCTCTTCATCAGGTCCGCCGGCGAGCAACCCACGTCGCGCGCCATGGCCTGCACGATCGGATAGGTCTCCGGGTGAACCGCGCTCGCGTCCAGGGGGTTCTCGCCGTCGCGAATCCGCAAAAAGCCCGCGCACTGCTCAAACGCCTTGGGGCCGAGCCGCGGCACCTGCTTCAACTCCTCGCGGCTGCGGAATGGTCCATGCTCGTTGCGATACTGCAAGATGGCCTTGGCCAGGCTGGGCCCCAGGCCCGCCACGTAGGTCAGCAGTTCCTTGCTCGCCGTGTTGACCTCCACGCCCACGGCGTTCACGCAGCTCGTCACCACGTCGTCCAGCGAACGCTTCAACTCGCCCTGGTCCACGTCATGCTGATACTGCCCAACGCCGATAGACTTGGGGTCGATCTTCACCAGCTCCGCCAGCGGGTCCATCAAACGCCGGCCGATGCTCACCGCCCCGCGCACCGTCACGTCCTGATCCGGGAACTCCTCGCGCGCCACGGCCGAAGCCGAGTAGACCGACGCGCCCGCCTCGTTCACCATCACCACAATCACCCCCTCGGGCAGCGGCAGCTTGCGCACGAACGTCTCGGTCTCCCGGCCGGCCGTGCCGTTGCCGATGGCGATCGCCTCGATCTGGTGTTCCTTCACCAGGGCCAGCACCTCGGCCGCGGCCTCGTCCGCCCGGCTCTGCGGCGGGTGCGGATAGATCGTGGCGTTGGCCAGCAGCTTGCCCTGCCGGTCCAGGCACACCACCTTGCACCCCGTGCGCTGGCCAGGGTCAATACCCATCACGTTCTTCTGGCCCAGCGGCGGCGCCAGCAGCAACTGCCGCAGGTTCTGCGCAAAGACCCGAATCGCCTCCGCGTCCGCGCGCTTCTTCGCCTCCAAGCGGACCTCCGTCTCCATCGAGAGCGACATCAGCCGCTTGTAGCAGTCCGCCGCCGCCTCCTTCACCTGCGCCGCGCTGGCGTTATCGCCCTTAACGAAGAGCTGCTCCAGCAACGCAATCCCCTCCGCTTCCTCAGGCAGCACGCGCAGCGCAAGAATCCCCTCCTTCTCGCCGCGCCGCATAGCCAGCACCCGGTGCGAAGGCGCCTTGCACGCCGGCTCCTGCCAATCGAAGTAGTCCTTGAACTTGGCGCCGGCCGCCTCCTTGCCCGCCGCCACCTTGCACCGGAACTGCGCCTTGGCCATGAAAAGATCGCGCATCTTGGCGCGCGCCGCCGCGTCCTCGTTCATCATCTCCGCCAAGATGTCGCGCGCCCCGGCCAAAGCCGCGGCCGCGTCGGCCACGCCCTTTTCCGCGTTGACGTACGCGGCGGCCAATTCCTCCGGATTCACCTCCGGCTTCTGCTCCCACAGCGCCATAGCCAGCGGCTCCAGCCCCTTCTCCTTGGCCACGATGGCCCGCGTCCGGCGCTTGGGGCGATAGGGCAGGTACAAGTCTTCCAGCACGGACATCGTCTCCGCCGCCGCAATCTGCGCGCGCAGCTCGTCCGTCATCTTGCCCTGTTCCTCGATCGACTTCACCACCGCCTCGCGCCGCTTGTCCAGCTCCGCCAGCTGCAACATGCGGTCGCGCACAGCCGCGATAGCCACTTCGTCCATCCCGCCCGTCACCTCTTTGCGGTAACGAGCGATAAAGGGCACCGTCGCCTCGCCCATCAGCAGCGTCGCCGTCGCCTCGACCTGCGCAACCTTCAGCCCCAACTCCTGAGCAATTCTTACAGCGTGCGTCGCGTTCATGGACTATCCTGACCTGGTTTTCAATCCACGCGCCCGCAAGGCGCGCGATGGTTGCCTGCACAAAGCTCTGTATCTTATCAAAAACCGCCCCAACACGCCAAAACCGCGAAACCGCGCTTCACACCGCCGGCCAGCCGTTTCTTCCGCCCCTTTCCGTCCCTCGAATCCTTTAAAGACCCGCCACGCCACGCGCTCTCAGCCCCCACTCTCCAGCCATGCCATCTCCGCCGGCGTCAGCTCGATCTCCGCCGCCGCCACATTCGCCTTCATCTCGTCGCCGCTCATGCACCCCACCAGCGCGTAGACATCCAACGGCTGGCTCATCACCCAGGCCATGGCGATCTGCGGCACGGTGACGCCCTTCTCCGCCGCCATCTTCTCCGCGCGCTCCAGCCGGTCGAAGTTCACGGGGTGGCAGTACGCCGCCACGGTCGAACGCTCCAGCTCCACCGTCTTCGACTCAAATCCCGCCCGCGTCACCCGCCCCGAGAAGAAACCCCGCGCCAGGCTCGACCACACGAACAGCGGCATCTTCTGTTCCGCGTACCACCGCCGCGCCGCCTCGCCCCGCGCCCCGCTGATGCTCACCGTGCCAGGCCACGGCTCAACCACCTGCTCGGCCAGGCTCAGATGGGGACTGCTCACCTGAAAGCCGTGCACCTTGAATCCTTGAGCAAAGCACACCTTGCGCGCGTAATCGTTGGCTTCGGCGATGCGCTCATGCGTCCAGTTCGACCCGCCCATCACCAGGATGCGGCCCTCGCGACGATGCTGGTTCAGACACTCCACCATTGGCCCCACGGGCAAGGCCGGGTTGTCGCGGTGCAGCATGTAGACGTCAATGTAATCTGTCTTGAGCCGCGCCAGCGAATCGTGCATGTCCGCCGCGACATCGAACGGCGTAAAGCGATGCCGGTCCTTATTCGGGCACGCCCCCTTGGTCACAATCACCACCTGCTCGCGGTTGCCCCGCGCCTGCATCCACTCCCCCATCACCCGCTCCGCGTCGCCCCCGTTATACAGCCACGCCAAGTCAAACGTGTTGCAACCCTGCTCCATGACCGCGTCCAGCAACGCGAACCCATCCTCCTTCTTGGCCATGGACAGCATCATCGTCCCCTGGACCAGCCGCGACACCGGTTTGGCCAGCCCCTCGATCTTCCCGTATCTCATCCGCAGCCCTTTCCACCACGCCGACCCAAGCCCACAGAGCGCTCCGCCAACAGCATACCCCCATGCTCACCGCCCGGCAAGCCGCCCTCCCGATCCCCAGATTCGTCCGGCGTGTCCGGCCTGTCCGACTTGCTTGGCCCGTCCGGCCTGTCCCCCTTGCCCCCGCGTCCACGCCCCGCTATATTCGTGCAGAGCCCACACACAAGGAGAGCCCCCATGAACCCCGACTGCGTCTTCTGCAAAATCCTCGCCGGACAAATCCCCTCGGCCCGCATCTTCGAAGACTCCACCCGCCTCGCCTTCCTCGACATCGGCCCCATCCAGCCCGGCCACGTCCTGCTCATCCCCAAGACCCACTACGAGCGCCTCACCGACATGCCCGAGGAAGAAGCCGGTTCCCTGCTCTCCGTCCTCCCCCGCCTCGCCCGCGCCGTCGTGGCCGCCACCGGCGCCGACGGATTCAACATCCACCAGACTAACGGCGCCTGCTCAGGCCAGAGCGTGCCCCACGTCCACTTCCACATCATCCCCCGCCACAACACCGACGGCTACAGCTTCCACTGGAAGCCCGGCGCATACAAACAGGGCGAAATCCAGAACTGGCAGCAGCGCATCCAGAAAGCTCTGGGCCGCTAAGCGCTCCCCGCCCGCCAATCAGCCCGACTTGTCCGACTTGTCACACCCGCCCCCTCACACCCTCTTCACCCCCCAGATATCCCGCGCATACTCCGCGATCGTCCGGTCGCTCGAAAACTTGCCCAGCCGCGCCACGTTCAGGATGGCGCTGCGCGCCCAGCGCCGCCGGTCCAGGAACGCCCTGGACGCGCGCTCCTGCGCCTCCACGTACGACGGCATATCCGCCAAGTGGTAGTAGTAATCATGCTGCGTCAGCTCCTCGTGCAGCCAGGCGAACTGCCCCGGGTTCGCGCCGTCGAAACGGCCCACCTTGAGCGCCTCCACCACCCGCCGCAGCCACCCATGCCGCTCCAGCATCTCCATCGGCCGGTACGACCCCTCCCGCCGCGTCTTCTCCACCTCTTCCGCCGTTAAACCGAAAATGAAGATATTCTCCTCGCCCACGCACTCGCGGATCTCAATGTTCGCCCCATCCAGCGTGCCCATGGTCAGCGCGCCGTTCAGCCCGAACTTCATGTTCCCCGTGCCCGACGCCTCCATCCCCGCCGTCGAAATCTGCTCGCTCAGGTCCGCCGCCGGGATAAGCCTCTCCGCCACCGAAACGCCGTAGTTGGGCGCAAAGAGCACGCGCAGCAGCCCCTGCGTCCGCCGGTCGTAATTCACCACATCGCCGATGCAGTGGATGAGCTTGATGATCAGCTTCGCCGCCCAGTAACCGGGCGCGGCCTTGCCGCCGAAAAGGTGCGTCCGCGGCGCCAGCGGCGCCTCGCCGTCCTCCACCAGGCGCAAGTATTCGTGCATCACGAACATCGCGTGCAGCAACTGCCGCTTGTACTGGTGCATCCGCTTCACCTGCACGTCATAGAGCGACGCCTCGTCCAGAGGTGTGCCCGTATATTCGGCCACGAATTCCCCCACCCGCCTCTTGTTCTGCAGCTTCACCTCCAAAAAGCGGTCCTGGAAACCCGTGTCGTCGGCCACCGACTCCAGCCCCCGCAGCTTCTCCAGGTCCCCGGCCCAGCCATCGCCAATCGCCTCCGTAATCAGCGCCGAAAGCCCCGGATTGGCCAGCAGCATCCACCGCCGCGGCGTCACGCCGTTCGTCTTGTTGTTGAACCGCTCCGGCCACATCTCCGCGAAGTCACGCGCCAGGTTCTCGCGCAGCAGCCGCGAGTGCAGCTCAGCCACGCCGTTGACCGAATGGCTGCCCACCATGGCCAGATGCGCCATGCGCACCGACTTCACCGCCCCCTCCTCGATCAGCGACATCCGCCTCAGCCGGTCCACGTCTCCCGGCCAGCGCCGGCCCACCTCGTCCAGAAAGCGGCGGTTGATCTCGTAGATGATCTGCAAGTGCCTCGGCGCCACGCGCTCCATCAGCGGCGCCGGCCACTTCTCCAGCGCCTCCTGCATCAGCGTGTGGTTCGTGTAGCCGAACACCGCCTGTGAAATCCCCCACGCCTCCTCCCAGGGCATGTCGCGCTCATCCACCAGCAAACGCATCAGCTCCGCGATGGCCAGCGAAGGATGCGTATCGTTGAGCTGAATCGCCACCTTGTCCGCGAACTGCGCATACCCCTCGTGGGCCGCCTCATAACGCCGCATAATGTCGCGCATCGAGCACGCCACCAGGAAGTACTCCTGCAGCAGCCGCAGCTCCCGCCCCGCCTCGAACACATCCACCGGATAGAGCACCTTGGACACCGTCTCCGACCAGACCTTCTCATCCATCGCTTTGTAGTAGTCGCCGGTGTTGAAGATCTGCATATCGAAGTCCTGCGACGCCTGCGCCGCAAAGAGCCGCAGGCGGTTCACCGCCTGGCTCCCGTAGCCAGGGATCAACATGTCGCACGGCCGCCCCACCAGCAGCTTCCAATCCACCCACATCGGGTTGTAGCGCCCGCGCCGGTCCACCCCGTGCTCCACCCGTCCATAGACCGGCGCCAGACAGCTCTCCCCGTGCATCATAATCTGCCACGGCGTGCCGTGGGCCAGCCAGTTGTCCGGCCGCTCCTTCTGCTGCCCGTCCTCGATCTCCTGCCGGAACAGGCCGAACTCGTAGTTCAGCCCATAGCCATGCCCCGGCAGACCCATCGCCGCCATCGAGTCCAGAAAACACGCCGCAAGACGTCCCAGCCCGCCGTTGCCCAGCGCCGCGTCGTCCTCCGTCTTCACCACCTCCTGCCAATCCATCTTCAACCGCTTCACCGCCTCGCGGCACTGATCCAGAATCCCCAGGCACAACAGATTGTTCTCCAGCATCCGCCCCATCAAAAATTCCATGGACAGGTAGTAGACCTGCTTGGCGTCCGCCTTCTCGGTCCGCGCCTGCGTCTCGAACATCCGGTCCACCATCAGATCGCGCGCGGTCAGCCCCAACGCCATGAACACATCCCGCGGCCGCAACACCTCGGGCCGCTTGCCCAGATCATAGCGCGCCCGCCGCAACATGGTGTCGAAGACCTTCTTCGCCGAGACGCCCTGCGCAGCCTTAGCCATACCCGCCTCCTCTTGTCCTCCTCTCACTCATCCTCAGACGCCAAGTCGTCAATCCGCGCCGGACGCCGCAGAAAGGGATTCACCACCAGCAGAAAGTACTTCATCAGCAGCTTCAGGTCGTGCCAGAAACCCGCGTTCACGGAATAGAACGACTCCGCCGAGTAAACCGCGTCCGCCGATGGCTTGGGCCCGTGTTCCACAAAAGCCTCGGAGATCAGGCCGGCCTTGCTGCGCAGGTAAAGAGCCCGCCAATCCGGCGGCAAAGCCGCGATCTCCTCCGCGCTGCGCGGCTCCAACCCCACCAAGCTCAGATCATTGCAAATCAGATTCATCAGACCCGGCAGAAAACGCTTGGCGAAGTGGCCCAGCGCCGTGCCGTGGTAGGCCGTGGAGATGCCCTCGCTCGCCTCCACCTTGGCGGGCGCCCCGTCTTCGCGCTTCTCAAACCGCCACATGCGGAAGGTCTTCCACATCAGCGGGTCCTCGGGCGCGGGCAGACGCACCGCCTCCTTGCGCGCCAGCGCCCAGCGGCGGCCGAAGAGCTTGAGCCATAGCGCCACGATAGCCAGCAGCGGCCCTACGGCCACAAACACCCCGAGCGCCCACAACTGCGCCAGCGACCTCCACAGCCACTGCCGGATCGGGTCTTCCGCGATATTCCCCAAAATGAAGTCGTCCACCACCGGCACGGCCACGCCCGCGCTGACGCTCACCAGGCAGTTCTTGTCCACCAGCGCCTCTGCCACCTCCAGCGCCTCGCCCACGTAACTGCCGGGAAAGACCACCGAATCGCGCACGACGCATCGCTTGTCCAGCACGCAATCCGCGCCCACGACCACGCCCGGCCCCAGCGCCGCCCCTTCGCCCACGCGGCTGTTGGCGCCGATGAACACAGGCGCCTCCAGCCGCGCCGTGGGGTGCAGCGACACGTTGCGCGAGATCCAGATGCCTTCCTGCGCTTCCCGCCCCCAGGGCAGCGCCACGGGAAAATCCTTGGAGATGAGCCGCCGGTTCGCGTCCAGCAAGTCGCCGAACGTCCTGGCGCTCAGGGGCCGCGGCGTCTCCACCACCCACCCGTTGCGCAACCCAAGCCCCAGCAACGCTTCCTCGAACGCTCTCTCGTCAAGGCCCGTGTTCAGTTCGTCCACGTCTCTGGCCCGCAACAGCGCCCACCCCGACCAGCTCCACGTCTCGCCGTCGCGCCAGCAGAACAGACGCGGCGCCGCCGGCGCCGTCCCCTCGCGCACATCCAGCGCCGCCAGCCGGTCCCCCTGGCCCAGCAGGAACACCTCATCAGGCCCCGAAAACCGCAGCACGCGCAACCGGCTGTAAGGCCGGTCCGCGTCGCGCGCCAAGTGATGCGTAAACCGCGCCCCCCACCTCTCGCCGTTGCCCAGCAAATCCTCCATCTTGTCCGGCAGATGGCTGAGAACGAAATCGAACTCATTCACGCCCTGCTCGACGAGACTCTCGACCACGTGCTGCACGAACGGCCGGTCCACCAGCGGCAGCAGACCGCTCGGGAAGCGCAGGCTCAGCGGCTCCATGGCCGGCCGTTCGCTCGCCGCAAAGATGATCGCTCTCATGTTCTCCGCCGCTCTCTCTCAAGAGACTCCCGGCCGCCCGGTTGTCTCTCCAACAGCCGCCCAACCGCCGCCGCAGATAATGCGTTCGTCATCCCGCCGGGCGCCTCCGAAGCCGCTCCCACCCCACACGCCATAGGAACACCACGTTCCCCACGAAATACCGCTTCCACATCCTGCCAGGCTCCTGCAAGAAACGGAAGAACCACTCCAGCCCGAGTTCCCGCATCCACACCGGCGCCCTCGCCACCCGGCCCGAGTAGAAGTCGAACAACCCGCCCACGCCCATCGCCACCTTGACGCCTGTATCCTTCAGCCGCCGGGCGATCCACTTGTCCTGTCTCGGCGCGCCCAACGCTACAAGCAGCACATCCGCGTTCGAGCGCGCAATCTCTTCGGCTACCGCCGCTTCCTCGTCCTCGCTGAAATAGCCGTGCCGCGTCCCAGCCACGCGCGCCGCCGGCTCGCGCCTGGCCATCCACGCCGCCACCCTTTCGGCCACACCAGGCCGCGCGCCCAGCAGAAAGACGCTCCGGCCCGCCGCGGCCAGCGCGTCGCACAACCGCGGAAACAAATCCGTGCCGTTCACGTTCTGGCGAATGTCCCAGCCCAGAATCTTGCCCGCCAGCCTCACGCCGATGCCGTCGGCCAGCGTCATATCCGCCCGGTTCAGCACGGCCTTGTAGTCCTCGTCGCGTCGCGAAATGTTCAGACAGTCGGCGTTAACGAAGCAGACTTGCCTGGGCTGGTCCGCGCCGGCCCACCCGCAAATCTGCTCCACCGCCTCCGCCATGGTCACATTATGCATCCTTACGCCCAGCGCCTCCACCTCGTCGGGCGCCGTGGCCACGCCGTGGCCCACCAGCATGGCCGGAACCGCTCTCAGCGCAATGCCCAAGTCGCCCTTCAGGCTCTGGCTCTCCACATACTCCGCGTCCAGCGACGCCTCGCGCTCATAGGCGATGTTCGCCCGCTGGCGCAGCCACCACAGGCTCACCACGCCGGGCCGCACGTTGTAACGCTTGCGCGCCTCGCGGTCGCGCGGGCTCATCTCGCCCGGCGCCAGCCCGCGCGGCCCCACCCCCGACATCTCCCCCCGCAGAATGTTCAACAACACCGGCGTCCCCCGCAGACCCGTGCGCGCCAGCCATCCCTTGTCCGGCGCGGCGAACCGCAGCCGGTCGAACACCACGCACCATCTCCCCATCACCGGCGTCCGCTCCAGCGCCTTGCCCTTCGACGCCAGCAACCACCCCGCCACCAACACCATCAGCGGACTCAACGCCGCCAGCAACACCAACGCCACGACGAAATCCAGCGCCCGCTTCAGGCCCGGCGCCACGCGAATAGCCATGAACCAAAGCATCCCCCGCAGCGCGCGCGCGCGGCGGCTCCGTCTCAGGCCGCCCTCCGAAAAGCGCCTGTACAAGTCCTCGCGCAGCGCTTCCCGGCTTTCTGGCCCGGCTTCGTGGCCTGTCATGTCAATGCCACAGCCTCATCCCGGCCGTCTCCGGCCTGTGCGCCAAGCCCCCGTCCTGAAGATGGTTCGAGGGAGAAACAACCAACACCCACCCAACGGCGCCATTGCGAGCCCAGCCGCGCACCGCAAGGACGCGGCAATCCCGCCGCCAAGCACACCCCTCGACAGCCGCGCGGCCCTCCGTCGCGAACAGACCGCCTTCGCAGTGAAACCGCACGGACGAGCCCATCTCTCCTCCGGAGCCCATTCAGTACGCTCCCTTGCCCAGCAGCACCGCCGGTATCGTCTTTAGAAGAACAACAAAGTCCACCCACAGGCTCTGGCTCTCGATGTACTGCACGTCCAGTTGCACCTGCTGCGGAAACGCAATGTCGGACCGGCCGCTCACCTGCCAGAAACACGTCAACCCCGGCGTCACGTCCAGACGCCGCCGGTCAGCCAGCGTGTAGGCCGCCACCTCGCGCGGCACAGGCGGCCTCGGCCCCACCAGCGTCATATCGCCCTTCAGCACACACCACAACTGCGGCAGCTCATCAATGCTGAACTTGCGGATAATCCGGCCGATCCACGTAACCCTGGGGTCCCGCTTCATCTTGAACGTCACGCTGTCCTTCAGGTCGCTCTGCGCCAGCAGCGCGTCCTTCAACTTCTCAGCGTTCATCACCATGGAGCGGAACTTGGGGAAGCGGAACTCACGCCCCCACTTGCCCACCCGCGTCTGAACGAAGAAAGCCGGCCCCCCGTCCGTCAGCTTGATCATCAGACCCACGGCCAGAAACAGCGGCGACAGCGCCACAAGCAACGCGCCGGCCACGACAATATCCAACGCCCGCTTCATGACCCTCGCCCCGCCCACGACCAGCATCCACGCGTACTTCTTCCACAAAAACCTCAACCGGCCGGGCCAGCTTGCCGGCCCTCGGGCGCGGCCGTAGCGCTGGTACAGCTCCTCCATCAACGCCACGCGGCGGGTCTGGCTGGCCGGCCGGCCGGCGCCCCTCTGCTCCGCCTGCCGCCGGGCCGCCTCCATATGCCCCATCACAATCGCCACCGACTCCTCGATCGGCTGGCCGCCGTCCACCACCAGGTCCGCCAGGCGGCGCGCCGGCGCCACGTGCAGGTCGCACATCGGCCGAACGGTCGCCGCGTATTGGCGCCGCACCTCTTCCGCCGTGCGGCCCCGCTCGCGCGTGTCCCGGCTCAGCCTGCGCTCCAGACACATCTGGTCCGGCGCGGCCACGTAGACACGCGTGTTCAGCATGCCCCGAATGATGGGATCGCTCAGCGCGAACAGGCCCTCCAGGATCACCACCCGCGCCGGTTCCACGCGCACCGTCTCGCCCGTGCGGGTGTGGGTGGCAAAGTCGTAAACGGGGATATCCACGCCGCGGCCAGCGGCCAGCGCGCGCAGGTGGTCGCGCAACAAAGCCAGGTCCAGCGCGCCGGGCTCGTCGTAGTTGTGGCGCTCCTGCTCTTCCGCGGTCAGCCCCGACAGATCGCGGTAATACGCGTCCATGGGAACGATGACCGCCCCGTCGGCGGCCGCGGCCAGCGCGCGGGCCAGCGTCGTCTTGCCCGAGCACGACGGCCCAGCCACGCCGACCAGCCAGGGTTTCATGTTCACCGGCTCCCCGCCGCTTCGCGGAGCGCCTCCAACGTCCTGCGCGCTGTCTCCGTCCATGAAAACAGCCGCCTCCTCTCCAGACCGCGCCGAACCAGGTCCTCGCGCGTCCCCGGCTCCGTCAGCGCTCTCCGCATCGCCGACGCCATCGCCTCCTCGTCGGCCGGGTCGAACATCAACGCCGCGTCGCCCGCCACCTCCGGCATGGACGAGGCGTTCGAACAAACCACCGGCGTCCCGCAGCACATCGCCTCCAGCGCCGGCAGGCCAAAGCCCTCGTACAGCGACGGAAACACGAACAAGTCCGCCCCGCAGTAGAGGTCAGGCAAAGACTCCTGCGGCGCGAATCCGCCGAACACGATCTCGCGGCTCCACCGGCTCTCGGCCGCCGCCGCGTGGACCGCGTCCGCCCGGGTCCAGTCGCTGCCGGCCAGCAGCAGCCGGTGCGGCAGACCTGTGGCCTCCTTCAACCGCGAAAAGGCGGCGATCAGCCGCACATGGTTCTTGCCAGGGTGCTCAATCCGCGAGACGTATAGGATGTACGGCGGTTCCACGCCGAAGCGCCGCCGTGTCCGCTCGGCCGCCTCCTCGCGGTTCCGCGGATAGAACACCGTCTCGTCCGCGGCCAGCGGCGTCACCACCACGCGGTCCTCCGGCACGCCCGCGAACTCCACGATGTCCCGCTTGCTGCACTCACTGACCGTCAATACGCGCGTCAGCCGCCTCGCCAGAAACGGCAGCGCGCGCTTGATGTAAAACAGCCGCGCCCGGTCGTACTTGCCAGGCACGTGAAGGCTGGAAAAATCGTGCACCGTGCCCACGGAAGGCGCGCCCGCCCACACCGGCGCCCGCCGGTTGGCCGCGGGCAGGAACACAACGTCATATCCCCGCCGCCGCGCCAGCCACGGCAGACACGCCAGATGCCACGCCACGTTCACCACCGGACGTCTCAGCCACTTCCCGCGGCAGAGCGCCCGGGTCCTCAGCGGGTCGGCGATGAACAGCTCGCGCTCGTCTTCGTAGACGACCGCTTCCCACTCTATGTCCGGCGCCAGCGCCGGAAGCTCCCTCATCAGACTCATTACATAGCGGCTGATGCCCGACTTCCCGCCGTCGGCGCCAAACGTCGTGATCCCGATCCTCATGGTTGCCCGGCCTGCAAACCGCCTCAACCCCCGCTCACGACGCCATTCTACCCCGCGCTAGTCCTTGCCGCAACCGGACGGGCGCGATCCGCTGACCGGCTTGTCTGACGGACCCGCGCGCTCACCGCGTCACTTGGTCAGCACATCCTGCATGTGCACATCCTGCACCACGTCAACGCCTGCCCACGTCTTGAGGACATAGAACACCCCCGCGAGGATGAGCAGACAGCAAATGAGCCCCCAACTGATGAACAGCGCCGCCATCACGGCCTTGCTCTTCTGGCGGCGCTCGAACTCGGCCATCGAGGTGCGGCCGCGGCGGTCACGGCCCACGAGGAACACGAAGTAGAGCCGGGTCACGATCAGAGGCAGAACGCCCCGGAAGTCCACCATGTGCTGGGTGCGGGGTTGCGCGCCCCCGATCGCCTCGCGCAGGGCCGCGCTCTGGGTCGGTGTCAGCGTGGCCAGGATCATGGGGTCAATCCTGCGCATCACGCTGTCCACGTACGCGTTGGACATGGTCTGCCCCTTCTTGCGGCGGTCGAACTCGGTCTTGGCCGCGCGGCTGCGGCGGTCTCGGCCCATGAGAAAGACAAAATAGAGCCGGATAAAGAACAGCGGGATGATGCCGCGGATGTCCACCTTGTGCTTGGTCTCCGGCTGGGCGCCGCTGATCGCCTCGCGCAAGGCCGAGCGCTGGGCCGGCGCCAGCGTGGCCATCACCATGGGATCAATCCTGCGCAGAACGCTGTCCGCGTAAGCGTTGCCCGGATCTCTCTTGGTCATGCGCAATCCGCTCCTTTGCCCGCTGGCGGCGTCTGGCCGGACAGAATAGACTCCAGCTTACACAAATATCGGTCAAAACCGTATCTCTCCTCATAGCGCTGACGCGCCGCCTCTCCCAGCCGCCGCGCCAGCGCGCCATCGGCCAGCAGCCGCTCCAGCGCCGCCGCCAGTCCAGCTACGTCCTGCTCCGGCGCCAACAGCCCGGTCACTTCGTCCTCCAGCCAGTCCGGGATCCCCCCCACGGCGAACCCCGCCACAGGCCTTCCCCGCGCCATGGCCTCCACACCCACCATGCCGAACGGCTCCGGCCAGCGCGACGGCGCCGCCACCACCCGCGCGGAATCGTAGAAATCACCCAACGCCTCGTGCGGCGTCCAACCCGCGAAACGCACGCGACCCTCCAGACCAAGCCTGGCGCACAAATCCCTCAGCTTGCCCTCCCCGTTGCCCGCGCCCACGATGGAAAGACGCCATTCGACTTTGAGCAGCGCCACAGCCCGGAGCAGCAGGTCCACGCCCTTGCCGCGGATCAACTGCCCCACGTAGAGAATCTCCGGCTCCTCCGGCAGAGGCGCCGGCCGCGTGTCCGCCATGCGGACCATGGGCGCCAGCAGGTGGATGCGGCCTGCGTCAAAACCGTTCTGCGCAAGCTCGTCGCGCATGAACCGGCTGCCCACGATAAGGGCGTCCAGCCGCTGGTTGCGCTTCATCTCGCGCCGGTGCGCCGCCAGGCACACGAAGCGCGCGCCCAGCCGGCGACCGCGGTCGCGCGCCAGAAAAGCGCCGTCGAACCAACACCGCCAGTCCGCCCTGTGATTGCAGACGCGGCCTGTCCTCAGAAAGTACTTGTGGCGCCGCGGACAGCACAAGTCGTGGTCGTGAACCATGCGCACCGTCCGCGCGCCGCCTGTCCCCTCCAAGGGCAGCCGCGCCGCCTTATGGTAGTAGATAACATCGGGCCGCGCCTGCGCCGCGATCTGGGCCATGTCCTGCGCCCCGGCCACCCGGGCGCCCAGTTCCGCGCACGGCCACGCCCCGTCGAACAGGCGCGCATACTCCTCGGGCGCGCGGTCCGTCCTTTCGCCCCACGCCAAAAAGCAGGCATGGCCCCGCCCGCGCAGACCCGCCGCCGCGTCGCCCGCGTTCTGCTCCACACCCCCAAAGAAGCCCAGCTTCTCATTGACGAAGAGGATTCTCACGAATCACCTCCTCGTAAAGCCCGGCCAGACGCCGGGCAATGCCCTCCCATCCGTATTCCTCGCGCGCTTTGCGCTGGCCGGCCGAGGCCAGCCGCGCCGCCAGCGGTTTGTCCTTCAACATCCGCGCCACAGCCGCCGCGCCGGCCGCCGCGTCGTTGCTCTCGAACAGCAACCCGTCCTTGCCGTCCGCCACAAACCACGGAACCCCGCCCACGCGCGTGGCCACCACCGGCCGCCCCGCGGCCCACGCCTCCAGGATGACGATGCCGAACGGCTCGTGCGCGGAAGGCAGCAGAAACACATCCGCCGCGTGATAGGCGTCCACAAGCTCCTGGCTGGCGCCGTCGAGCCCCTCGATCAACGTGACGCGACCGTCCAGACCGCGCTGGCGCATCTCAGCCGCCACCTCGTCGCGATAGGCCGGGTTCGTGACATGCCCCACCAGCGCCAGCCGCGCATCCGGCTCGGTCTTCATCACCTCAGCCAGGATGGCCAGCGCCAGCCTCTGATTCTTCTGCGGGTCAATGCGGCCTACGGTCAGGACCAGCTTCGCCTCCCTCGGGATGGCTCTCAGCGCGCGGAACCGCTGGCCGTCGCCTTGCGCAAAGCGCGCCGCGTCCACGCCGTTGGGCTGATACACGACCCGATGGCCCGGCAGGCGCGCGGCCACAATCTCCTGCTCGCGCTTGCCCACGCAGATCACAGCCGCCGCGTCGTCCATCACCCGCCGCGACCCCACCCACCACCCCAGCGCCTTGCCCCATTCCCAAGCCCCGCGCGCCGGCTCCGTCCACGTGGCCGCCTCCGCCGCGGGCACGTCCAGCGCCCCGCCGTGCAGCGACAGCACGTAGGGAATCCGCTTCTTGCGCGCCACATGGCGGCAGATGCCGCCCAGCCGCTTGCCCGTGTGCGCGTGGATCACGTCCACGCCGGCCATCTTCTTCAGCCTCCGCATCAGAGAGAACGAAAACAGGTTGCCGCCCTTGAGGTCCAGCATCCTGCGCGCCTCTCTGCTCAGGCCCAGGTAGGGATAGAAGTACGGCGCGCGCCGAACCCTGACGCCTTCCATCTCCTCCTCATCCGACGCGGCCAGCGCGTTGGGGCACAGGATCTCCACCTCGTGGCCCAGCTTGCGCAGCCACTTGCACGTCTCAAGGATGACGGTCTCCGTGCCACCCCACTCGCTGCGCGTGAACCGCCTTGGAACGTGGATGATCTTCATCGCTTCGCCGCCGCCTCGGCCAGCCACGCCTCCAACTCCCTGACGTAGCGGTCCAGCGTGAACCGCTCCTCCACGGTGCGCCGGCCTTCCAGCGCCAGAGCGCGGGCGAGAGCCGGGTCGTCGGCCAGGCGCATCAGCCTCTCCGCCAGCCCCTGCGCGTCCTCCTTGGCGAAGACCAGCGCGTTGCGGCCGTTTTCCAGGAACTCGCCCTGCCCGCCCTCCGCGGTGCTGGCCACGGGCGTGCCCGAGGCCATGGCCTCCAGATGCGTCAGGCCAAAAGGCTCCTGCCACAACGACGGGAACACGAACACGTCGTGATCGCGATAGAGCGCGGGCATGGCCTCGTGAGGCGACTTGCCCGCGAACGTCACGCGCGCCTTGCCTTGCCCGGCCAAGCCCCTCAGCCTGGCCTTGTAGTCCTCGGGCCCATCGCCCGCCAGGGTCACGGCAAGCGCGTCGGCGCCCCTGGCCTCGGCCACGCGATGCGCCGCCTCGACCAGCGTGTGCACGCCTTTGTAGCCGTGGAGCTGCCCCGCGTAGAGAACGCGCATTGGCCGCCCCACACGGCCCGGCTCAGCCTTGAGCGGGAAGCGCTCGATGGGGATGCCTTGGTAGATGACGCGGAGGTCGGCCGCGGGCAGCCCGCGCGCCAGCAGGTTGTCCTTGAGCAGACGGCTGATGCACGTGCAGCGCGCAAACCCAAGCCCAAACCATGAGGCCTGACGAAAGAGCCAGTGATCCAGAACGTAGCGCGCCAGCCCCCTGGGGCTCAAGCTCAGCGGCGCGGGCCGGTAGCCCATGATGTTCTCGTCGTTGAACGTATAGACCGTGGGCAAGCCCGAAGCCTCGGCCGCGCGCGCCGGGCCCACCGTCAGCCGCAGCAAGCTCCACACAAAGATGATGTCCGGCTTGAATTGGCGGATGATCTCGGCCGCCGCCGCCTCGTTGGCGCGGCTGGTCCGCGCGCGCGCGCCGCGCACAAGCCGCGCGGGCTGGTCAAAGGGAAGGTAGAGCTTCAGCCGCCGCCACACCCCTTGCTCCTGCGCCCCGTCCCCCCGCGCTCCGTGATCGCTCGTCAGCACCGCCACTTCGTGGCCCAGCGCGGCCAGGCGGTCCCGCGCCTGTCCGCACAGAATCTCGTATCCTCCCAGCACGTGCGGCGGAAAGAGATTGGAGATGATGAGGATCTTCAAGGTCTGCGTCCCGTGGCCGGTGGCGCGCGGACAACGGCCCGCCGGAACCCGCCTCTCTCCCGGGGGCGCGTGGCCGTCCGCCCTGTCACGGGCCGGGACGCCACGCCCCGCCAGCGCGCGCTTCGGCGGCGCGGCTACGCCACGCGCTCCATGTAGAACGAATCCACGCCGTTCAGCACGGCGCCGATGATCGGGGTCCCGGCCGTGGACAGCCGCGCCACGGCCTTTCTCAGCGCGGCCGCCGTGCACGTCCGCGCACGCACCACGAGAAGAATCGCGTCCATCCACTGCGCCAGCGACTCCGCGTCCACATAGGGCAGCACGGGCGGCGCCTCAACGAGCGTCAGCGTGAAGCGCTGCGACGCCTGGAACAGCAAGTCCTTCATGATGTTCGACCCCAGAAGATCGGGAATCACGGCTTCCCCGACCTGAGGCACGCACTCGACGCCGGCGAGCACCGTCGGCGCCACCACATCGTCCATGTTGTCGGTCTGGAAAGACAGGTACTCGCCCAGGCCCTTCATGCCCTCGGGCGCGCCGGCAATGAGATCGCGCATGTCCAGCCGCGGGCCTTCGGCGCGGCTTTCCAGCCCGCGCACCTGAGCGTCCAGCAACAGCACGCGTTCGTCCTGGCGGCCGAAGCAACACGCCAGGTTCGCGGCCACCAGGGTCTTGCCCTCGCCGTGCGTGGCGCTGGCGATCATGATCCTGGCCCCGCGTTTGGGCGATTGCAGACGCACGTGGCGCGCCAGAATCTTGAACGTCTCGATCATGGGCGGGTCGCGCTCGCCCGGCAGCAACGACGCGAAACCACCCACGCAGGGAACCTCGCCCGCGACGTCCACGCCCACGCGCGCCCTCAACTCGCCGCCCGACTTGATCCGCGTGTCGAGCAACTCCAGGAGCACAATCAACACGAACCCGAAACCGCTGCCCACGACAAATACGCCCAGAAAAATGACTTTGCGCGTTGACCGGCTGGGGGTCAGCGGCGGCTTAGCCACCGACTGCACGACAAAATCCGTCGCTTCGCTGTTCAGCGCCAGGCGCACCTTGGACAGCATCTCCTCCAGCGCCTTCTTCTCCGCCTCCAACACGCTTACCTCGCGGGTGAGCGTCACGTACTTGCGCTGCAGCTCTGGAAGGGAGTCGAGTTTCTTCTTCTTTTCAGCATAGAGGCTTTCCAGATGCTTGACCTTGTCGCCCGCGGCCGCCTGGTCCAGCTGCAACTGGAAGTCCTTCAGCATCATCTCCCGCAGCACCTGGCCCGAAGCGGTGCTCTCCTCCTTGCCCGTGGGGATGACAATATCGTTCAAGCGGTCCAGCTCCGCCTTCATCTCCTTGATCTTAGCCGTGTCCACGGTGAGAGCCTTCTGGCGCTCGTAGTCGGCCACGGCGGCGTCCAGCTCCGCCTGCGACACGATGCCCTTCTCTTTCAACTCTCTCGCGCGCGCCAGGGCCACCTCTTTCTCGGCCAGCAGCGCCGTGTTGGCGCGCTGTTCACGGTCGTCGTAGATCGCCTTGCGGAGCCGCTCCACGCGGATGTTGATGTTGCCCAGCCCCTCAAGCTCGGACGAAGACTGCATCTCCGCCTTGGCGCGCTCCTGAAGCTGGCGCACGATGCGGCCCAGGTTCTCCACCTGCAAGTCCACGGAGATCTTGTCGATCTTCGCCTTTTCAAGCATGGCGCCCACGGAAACAAGGTCCTCCAAGTACCACTGGGCCTCCTTGCTGAGGTCCACGACCTTGTTGGTGGTGGTGAAATGCTCCAACGCCGACTCGGCCTCGGCCAGCTCGCGCCGCACAACCGCCAGCCGCCCCTCCACGTCCGCCACGCGCTTGCGCGCCTCGTCCTTGCGCACGGAAAGCTGCCGCTGGATGAACACGTCGCGAAGCGCGTTGGCGATGGCCGCCGCCGTTTTGGGATCGCTCCACTTGACCGTAATCTCCAAGAGCTGCGTACGGCTGGGCACGTCCACGTCCACGGCCGCTTCCAGCGCCCGCGTCGTCACGGGCAGTTGCAGCCTCTCGCGAACGGCTTCCAGATTGGCGTGGATGGTGACCAGATGAACCTGCGTTTGCAGCGGCGGCGGCGCAAACTCCTCGCCCAATTGCGTGGCCATCTGCGGCCGGTTCAGAAGCACGGTCTGGGCCTCGTAGGTCCGGTGGCCCATGGCCAGCGCCAGGATGGCCCCGGCCGCCAGCGAAACGCCCACGAACACCGCCGCCACGGGCCAGCGCCGCCAAAGCCCCAACAGCAGCGTCCGCAAGTCAAAAGGAAGACCCCCGGCCAGTCCTTCCTCTGTCTCTGGCCTGTCCGTGTCCGGCCTGCCTGTCGCCTCGCTCATAACCTCTCCCGGCCCGATCCCTGACCAGGTTCCCTCGGCGGCTGCCGGTTCACAGCAACCATGTCACGCGTTCCCGCCTTGGACGGCGGCGGCGCCCGCGCGCCGCCCCGCCTTGGCGGCCGCTATGTCGCGCCGGCGCGCCAAGCGCTCCCCCATGACCACCCGTCCAATCGCCACCATCAACCCCGACATCACCCAGAACAGAAAGAACACCTGTGTCTGTCGCAACACCCACTCCAGAAAGCCGTTGAGGTGCGTGGCGACAAAACCCAATAGAAGCCCGATCAATAATGCCCCATAATAATCATCGCGCGCAAAGAAAAGCAATACCACGTTCCGGAACAGAAACCACGCCAGGAACAGGCAGAAAACGATCATCCCCAACCATCCCGTTTCCGCGGCCATCAGCAGGTAAATGTGATGCGCCGTGCCCATGCGGCTCTCGCCTTGAGCACTGGCGCGAAACTCGTCCAAGTCCTCCACCGCATCAAGCGCGTCCTGGTAGACCAGCCAGTAGTAGTCCGTATTGCGCAACATCCATGAGTAGGAGTTGAGCCCTGTGCCCCAAAAGCGGTCCCGCGCCATGGCCAGCGCCGCGCGGTTGAAGTGCTGACGCGTCTCTCCCGACTCCGAAGGCGCGGTCTCGAAACGCCGCACGATTCTGGGGGCCGCCAGCACAGTCAGCACAATCATGCCCACCGCCCCAATCGCGAGGAGCCGCACCTTGCGCCGGGTGGGCCAAAGCAGCAGCGACAGCCCCGAAACCACGCCCAGCGCGCACAGCCCAATGACCAGCGCGGCTCGCGACTTGGTGAAGACCACGCACACGACGCCCCCCAGCACGGCGGCGCCGCGCAAAGCGTCCAGCCACCGGTTCCTGGCCGGCGCCGACAAAAGGGCAACCAGGATCACGGGCAGGATCATGTTCATGTACATGGCCAGCGAGTTGTAGTGTGGGAACGAACCCAGCGAGCGGTAGACGTATTCGCCGGTAATGTACTTGTCGTAGAACACCACCCAGCTCTGGTGCAGCGCCGCGGCCACCAGCCCCCAAAGGATCGCCTCCACGTCCCGCCGCTCCCTCACCGCATTCACGATCACCCAGTAGAGCAGATAGCCGCGGATGAACTTGTGGAGCGTGAACAGGCCATAGTAGGCGACCGGGCTGAAGAGGAGCGATACCGCGCTGACGGCCAGGACCAGCAGCCACAAGCCCGTGTTCCACGGCCACCAGACCTTGCGCAGCTTCTGGCCTCCCATCAGGATGAAGAGGAGAAAGCCGAACAAGAGCATGTCCGTAATAGTGACGCCGAAACCGCGGTCCACGCCGCGATAGTTTACGAAGAACACCTCCTGGTAAAAGGGCTTGATGATGTAACAGGTGGACCAGGCCAGCATGCCCAGCATGGGGCGGCGCAAGCGCGGCGCCCCGAACAGCAGCATCGCCGACACGGCCGTGCCGCCCAAAAAACCCATGATGCCCAGCATGGAGGCCAGGAACGGGCTGCCGCCCAGCATCCCCTGCGCCAGAATCGCCCCCGGGGTCATCGCAACGCCCTCCCCGGCTCGTAGGGCTTGGCGAACCCGGCCAGCGCGCGCACGGCCTGAGCCCAACACACCGGGTTCCCCGTCCGCAGTTTCAGCATCAGCCAGCGCCGGCGATGATACGCATAGAAGAACTCATGCGCCGCCTCGGAAAAGACCTCCCCGCCCAGCCCCTCCAGAAACGCCGATCTCAACCTTTGCCGATACGCTCCAGGCTCTGTCGCGTGACACAGCGCCAAGTCCAGATTGTAAGCGTCGTTGAGCGTGTGGCTGTTGAACCACGCGTTGGCGAAATCGATCAGGCCGAGCCGCTCGCCCTGGACGTGGATGTTGCGGAACACGAAGTCCCCGTGCGCGAATGAAGACGTTTCGCCCGACGCGCGGTAGGCCGCCGAAAGCCTCTCGGCGCTGGCGCCCATGCCCTTGAACAGCCACGCGCCGAAAATGGGCGTCTCCTCCAGCCGCCGCGAGCAGTACGCCATATACTCGAAGTGGAACTCCGCGGGCGGCAGGCCGGGCTGGGCCGAGCGCCGCCGCAGACGCGCCAGCAGCCTTCCCAGCCCCCCCATCAGGCGGGCCGCCCTGTCCGCCTCCCGCGCGTCGCGCCTTCCCCGCCTCACGACGTCCGTCATCCGCTCCCCTTCGACGAACGCAACGCAGACCAAGCCTTCCGCCTCATTGGCGGCCAGCGTCCAGCAATCCATCAACCCCTCCGCCCCGGCCGCCACGTCGTGGTAGAAGTCCACGGCCTGCGCCTCTTTTGCGGCCTGTCCGGCCGCGCCTTGGCGATAGTGTTTGACGATGACCCGCCGCCCCCCCGATTCCCCTTCGTAGATGTGGCAGTAATCGTTGGCCTGAATGAAGCGCAAGCGGCTGAGTCCCAGGCTCAGCGCCGATGAGAACCGCTCTCTCAGGTCATCCATGGCCGGCATCAGTTGAATCGCTTCCACGTCTCCAGGAATCGCGCCGACTCGGCAGGCCAATCAGCGGCCGCCGGACCCGCCACGCCCAGCAGCCGCGGCGCCTGGCGGTAGAGGTCCTCGCGGCCGTATCGCCACGACAGCGCGCGCCGCGCGGCGTTCTGGGCCGCGTTGCGCGCCAAGCGCCAAGGCGTGTGCAGCTCCGGCTCGCGCAGCCCGCGCCACGCCACATACTCGTCCAGCGTGCGGTGTCCCTTGCCCGTGCGCCTGTTCTCCACCCCCAGGAAGACCCTTCCCCAGGCCGCGGCCATGGCGCCCAACGCCTTATCGTCAGGCGCGGGCAAGTCCGCGCCGCCAGGCGAAACCTTGAACCTGAGCGCGGCCGCGTACATCTCTCCGGCGCCCAGCCGGCGGACCTCTTCTCGCTCTCCCTCCAGCGCGGCCAGCCGCTGGTCCCGGCCGGCGCACAGGGTCGTGTAGCGTTCCCACGCGATCAGCGCCGCGTCCCCCAGGGCCAGCGCGCACTTGTAGTAGTTGCGCCTCACAAAATCGCTGTCGGGCGCGGCCTCGCACCCGCGCGCCACGCGCATGGCCCAAAGCAGCCCGGCCCCCCGGTTGAGCAGCAACCGCGTGGCCTCGATAGCCGGCAGAGGCTCTCTCAAACTCGCGGGCGCCAGACGCGCCAGGATGTCAGCCGGACCTTTGACGACCACGTGGCCGTTGAGCAGATCCTGCCACATGAGCCAGCGCGGCCAATGCGCGACGTCATCTTCAGTCAACGGGCGGCTGAAGTCCACCTCCACGCCCGCCGCCTCGCGGCCGCACCGGCTCACAGGGGCGAGCGCGGCCGCAACGCCTTGTTTGCGGCGGACGATCACGGTAAAGTCCAAATCATTATAGGGCCGCTCTTGGCCGTCCAGAACCACCACGCCGCCCTCGCCGCGGCCATAGCCGCCGCCCAGGACAAGCGCCACCAGGTTCTGGCCCAAAGCCGCCTGCGCGTCGTCGGCCACGCGGCGCACGGCCTGGTCCAGCCATGCGTTGAAAGCCTCTGACCCGGCCGAAGCGTAGATCATGGCTGGGCCGCCTTCTCTTTGAGGCCAGCCACGAAGCCGGCGCGCCGGCCCAGCGCCTGCGCCGCGCGCACCACGGGCGACCGCGCCGCCCACAGCAGCCGCCCCGCGCCAAGACAGTGCTTCACGTCGCTCAACACCTGGCGCCCCCAAGGCAGCACGGTGTAGCGCAACAGGCTGCGCTCCCAAGGCGTCCAATCGAAGATAGCCGCCTCGGCCTTCCCCTCGCCGTAATATCGCCGCCAGAGCTGGCGCAAGGTGTAGTTGTGCGAGTGAAAGGCCACGGACGCGGGCGCATAGCGGATCTCCCAGCCGTCCTGCCGCGCGCGCCATGTCCACTCGATGTCCTCGGAATAGCGCAGCTCCTCGTTGAAGGGCCGCCGCTGCCACGCCGAGCGCCGGATGGCGGACGAGGCCATGGAGAAGCAGTGACGCCAGCGCTTCTGGCTGGCCCCGTCGCCAAAAGCGGATTCCGTGTCGCGCGCCAGAAGAGGCTGGCAATCGGGCCGGGGCCGCTGCCGGCCGAAGACCGCGGCCACCCGGTCGCTGTCAAAGCCTTCGAGCAGGCGGGCCAGCCAATGCTCGTCGGCCGGCGTGCAGTCGGAGTTGAGGAACGCGACCCGCTCGCCTTCGGTCATCTCCATGCCCTGGTTGAGAACCCTGCCTGGAACATACTGCCCCTCCGGCACGCCCACGACGCGCGCGCCGGACTTGGCCACTTCCTCCAGCGTCCCGTCCGTAGAGGCGTTGTCGAAGACGATCAGCTCGTGGGCCACGCTCTGGCGCGCAAGCATGGCCAGCGTGTCCGCGATGAGCGGCATATCGTTGCGCGACCTCATGACCACCCAAGGCTTCATGTGGCGCCTCCGTCTATGCCCGCCGCCGGCCCAGAAAGTACAGAGCGCGTTCGCCGTAGTACGCGCGTTCCTTGGCGTCGAGGCCCAACGCCGCAAAGGCGATGACGAAGAGAACGCAACCGCCCGCCTCC
>ERZ795052.1798-NODE-1798-length-27924-cov-5.246654_pt1 | contig 27924 bp, 23 predicted proteins | sample MGYA00375136_ERZ795052 | MGnify/ENA primary metagenome ERZ795052 (study PRJEB30181, sample SAMN05720156) | activated sludge metagenome | isolation source: Anaerobic digester | place: Japan | collected 2015-05-26 ... | reverse complement strand
AGATACAGCGCTTCCTCGCAAGCCGAATCGCCGCCCCCAACCACCACCAGCGGCTGGTTCCGAAACACGGGCAGCGCGCCGTCACACGTTGCGCAATACGTCACCCCCTTGTTCTCGAGCAGCCGCTCGCTTTCCAGGCCCAGATGACGGTGCCCCGCCCCGCTGGCGATAATCAGGCATTCCGTCTCGATCCGCTCGCCATCGGCCGTCAGCGCGAACGGCTGTCGCGACAAGTCCGCGGCTTCAACGGTCGCAAACTGCATTCGCGCCCCAAACCGCTCCGCCTGCTTCTGCATGCGCGACATCAATTCATAGCCATCCACCCCCTCCGGAAAACCGGGATAATTCTCGACCACAGTCGTCGTGGTCAGCAGTCCCCCTGGCTGGCGGCCCGTCAGCACCAAGGGCGCCAGATTGGCGCGCGCCGTGTAAAGGGCCGCCGTCAACCCGGCGCAACCCGAACCGATAATCACCACTTTTTCCATAGACCGTGCAAGTTAAGTGCCGAGCGCTCGATTGGCAAGAAACGTCACGGAAATTTCGAGATTCGGGCTTTTTGAATTGAGAGGGGTCGGATAAGCAGGAGGCGCACGCCACCTGCTGAGTAGCGCACGATGCGGCGGCGAGACGGTTCCCCTGGACCGTCCGGTTCTGCGGATTGGACGAGCTTAGGACGGATGCTTTGCTGCAAGGGGTCTGGAGGGGAATTACTTCGACGCCACAGGGGTCAGGGTGACGGGGCCGAGGAGGCCGGAATCGGTCAGGGGCCAATCGGAGGCGTCGAAGGGTTTGTATTGGAGATTCACAAAGTTGATGTCATAGAAGTTCTTCCATTTGACGCCGCGCCGGTCCAGGTCGCGAATGCGGTTGGCGGAGACGTTGGTGACTTCAACTTCGAGCCGGTTATTCTTGGGATTCAACGGGACGGTCACGCGGAATGGAGGTGTGAACAACGTGCCGCAATCCTGTCCGTTGAGGCGCACGCGGGCGCTTTGGCAGACGCGTCCGAGGTCAAGGCGCCAAAGCCCGTTCGAGGCGTAGGGAGCGTCGAACCGCAGGGTGTAGCAAGCCGTGCCGGCAAACCGTTGGGCGTTGGCGTCCTCGCGTGCCGTCCAAGAGGTCAGCATGGCCTGTTGGAAGGGTGCCGGCAGCTCCGGCCCCCCTTGGATAAAGTGCACCTCCCAGAGCCCCTCGAGCTGGGCGGTGGACCCCGTCGTTTGCAGATAAGGCCATTCGGGCCCCTTCACGCTTCGAGCCGGAAGGCAGCGGAGAATGAGGGAGGCACCCGGTTCCAAGTCGAGGTAAACCTCGGCTTGCTTCTGGCGATGGTGGCGGAGTTTGCCGCGTCCGGTGCGGCCCGTCAGCGGGTCCATGACGACCACCGAGGCGCAGTCGCGTGCGAGGGGAACCCACTGGTGTATGGAGTTGGTCTGGCTGCGGTTGGCGATGAAATAATGCCAGTCCCCCTGCCCTGCCCTCCGGATGCCCATCAAGCCCGGCAGGTCGAATAGACACTCGCGCGGCACGCCGGCGCGCGAGAGCGCCGCTTCCAAATCTCCAACCAGCAAGCGTCCTTTGCCAACTTTGGCTTCACGCACAATAGCTTCGGCCCGTTCGCGCCATTGCAATCCGTTGGCGAGTTGCCGGAGCCGGTCGCGACGTTGTTCCAGCGCACTCCAACCGGGCACATCCGAGGGCATTTGGTGTTCGAAGATGATGGTGGCTCCGGCGCGCGCCAGGTCCAGGAGGCGTTCGAAGGTTTCAACCGGCAGCAGGCGGGTGGGGGGGAGAACCACGGCGCGGTAGTTGCCGCCGGGGACTTGAACGCTGCCGCCGTGAGCGGTGGCTGACGCGAGCTGCCGGTCGGAGACGTAATCAAAGGCATAGCCGCGGTTCCACAACTGTTCAGCGGTTTTGCCGATCGGTTGTTCTTCGAACCAGTCGCGCGCGTGGACGGTGAGGTTGCGGACCATGCCGGTGGGATTATGCCAGAAGTCATGAAGGGGCCAGTAGAGCAGCAGATCATTATCCGGCCGGCCGGATTGCAGGACGGCCTGGCAGCGGGTGGCATAGGCGTTGAGGGCGGGGACGTCGCGCCAGATGGAATTGCGCGGGTTCATTTCGTAAGAGGCATAGAAGAGCCAGCCGGGCCAGGGGGCGTCGTCCGGCGAGTAACAGGTCCCGTGATAAAGCACGTGGTTGACGCCGGAAAGAAACAGGTCGTCGAGCAGGTACTTCATGTCGGCGAGCGTTTCGGTGAAATGTTCCTGCAGCCAGGTGCCGGTTTCGCAAGCGACGAGGGGTTTGCCAGTGACGTGAGCCGCGGAGGAGGCGAATTTCGAGATCAGCTTGTTGCGGTCCTTGTAAAACATTTCAGTTTCGGGGATGTCGGCCGTGGCATAAAGGTCGAGCCAGTTTCCGGGCGAACCATGCGCCTCGTTGCGAGTGAGGAGCTGGCGATTGCGGCACCACCCCGCCCACAGGGGCAATGTTTCCTCCACCATGACGTCCGCGACGGTCTCCCGATAATCGCTTTTGACGCGGGCGGCCCGATCGTCCATTGCGCCGCCGACCAAGGCGTCCAGCCCGGACTCGAGCCGGTAGCCGCGCCGCTTTTCGAAAGAGCGAAACAGGTCGGGGGCCCAATCCGAACGGTATTCATAGGAATCATGGTACATCGCGCGCGGCCAGGGACCGGGGTAACTGGCAAAAGCTTCGTCGAACCACCGCAGGTAATTGCTCATCGCCGGCGCATAGAACAGGTTCAGCATGTGACCCTGGCCCCCCGGGCCGGCGCGTTTGACTTTTTGCCCGGAAGGACGCTGGCTGACGGCAAAGACGCGCCACGAACGGTGGTCGGCAATCCAATCCACTGTGCCGTCCGGCGCGATTCTGGCAGTCAATTCGACCGGCTGGCCCTCGTTGGGAAACGCCACCAAGGCCTGGATGGTTTGGGGATCAAACTTGCGGTCGAGCCTTTGACCGGCAGCGACCTCGAGCTTTTGCGCCACAGCCAGCGCGTTGGCCTCGGTGTCGGTCACCCGGGGTCCGCCGAAGCACCAACCACTGCCGGTGGTCATGTCCACGCCAAGGTCCAGGCGCTCCGCCTGTTGGACGGTAAAGCGGAGCATTTCCATCCATTTCGGGCTGAGATACTCGATAAAGCGGTCTTCGTAGCCCTTGGCGCCGTAAATGGGGATGATGTGAACCCCGCCCATGCCGGCCTGCTGATAGCGGGTCAACTCGGCCACGATGTTGGTCGGGTCCACAGCGCTGGCCATCCACCACCAATAGGCCCACGGCCGAGCTTCCCGGCGCATGGCCGGCCAGGCAAAGGGGTTGGTGCGATCTTTTGCAAACGTGAAGGAAGGCCAAAGGCCGCCCAAGCTGATGATGGCCAGCAGGAGTGACAGTCGAAACGCAAGACCGATATTGGGAGGAAGCAGCAAGGAGTTCATAGACATGGAGCAGGCGGGGAGTGTCACATGGTTTCAAGGGGTCCTCCAGAGCGAGCCGAGGCCGGGAACTGTGACCGGGCCTCGCGGCTGCAACGTCCACCCGGTGAGGTCCGAGGCGGGCGCCCATTGCGCCATCAAGAACGGGAGAACGAAAGCGCAGGCCGCCAGGTTTGCCGATGTCTGTCCTGTAGGACTGGAGGAGCGCGTCAGGGGGACACGCCCGCAGAGGATCTCACCGGACGGAAATGGCATGGTTCAGATGCGCACTTTGAACATCTCGCCCTTCTTGAGCGACAGGGCAAAGGCAGCGAGGAGCTGCGGTATGAGTTCAAGGTCTTTAAGGCTGACGACTTCAACCGGGGAATGCATGTAACGGTTGGGGAGACTGATGAGCGCGCTGGGGATGCCGCCGCGGGTCCAGAAGATGGCGTCGGTATCCGTGCCGCTGGTGGAGGACATGGCTTCGTGCTGGAGGGGGATTTTTTTGGCCTTGGCGACCTGTTGGAGACGCGCCACCACTTCGGGATGGTTGCAGCCGCCGTGGGTGAGGGTTGGCCCCGCGCCCAGGCGCACATCACCATGCTGTGGTTTGTTCACAGTGGGGTAATCGGTGGCGTGCGTTACGTCCACGACCAGCGCGACGTCGGGTTTCAAGGAGTAGGCGATCTGGCGGGCACCCAACAGGCCAACCTCTTCCTGCACGTTGGAGACCGCGCAGACCTCGGGATGCAGTTTCGCGCCTGACTCCTTGAGCAGCCGGAGGGCCTCGGCGACAGCGAAGGTGCCGATGCGGTTGTCGAAGGCGCGGGCCACAGCCAGGTCGTTCCGCAGCAGCTCGAATTCGTCGGCCAGAGTGATGGGGTCGCCGATGTCAACCAGCTCCCGCGCATCCTTCTTGCTGGAAACGCCGATGTCAATGAACAGGTCGTGAATCTTGGGCGGCTTGGCGTCCTTTTCCTCCTTCATCAGGTGCGGAGCGACGTTACCCACCACGCCTTTGACGGGGCCGTTGCGGGTATGAATCACCACCCGTTGGGCTTTGGTGATGGCGGCGTCCACGCCCCCCATCTTTCGGACATGGATGAACCCCTCGTCTGTGATGTAATTGACGGCCATGGCAATCTCGTCCGCGTGGCCCGCGAGCATGAGGCGGGGGGAACCGCCCTTGTTGAGCACGGCCACACAGTTGCCGTAAGCGTCGGAGAAGGTTTCCTCGGCGAAGGCGTTGACGTAGTCGAGCCAGACCCGCTGGCCGCGGACTTCATGGCCGACGGGGCTGGGGGTATTCACCAGGGTTTTGAGAAACTGCAGCGATGCGTTGCGCATGGGGCAATTAAAGAAACTGCCGGTTAAAGCGCAAATAGAAACGAAGGCGGGGGGAAACTAGGGCGAACAATAATAAAGCCGCGCGGGGAGGATATGGAGGATTTCGACACCGCGGGAGACCTGCCCGAAGACGGCCTCCAAGTAGGGCAGGACCGAATCGGACAATTGATAGACCAGAAACCGGCCGGTGGGTCTGAGCACGGAATGGGTTTTCCGGACAATGGTATCGCGGAGCTGGTGAGGCAGGGTCGCAAAGGGGATGCCTGAAATGACATAGTCTGCCTGGGCGAAACCGAGGCGGGCGAGGACGGCATCAATCTGCGCCGCCGACTCGCGGACCAAGTGAAGGCGCGGGTCCTTGATGGCGCCATTGAGGTAGGCCACAAAGTCGGCATTGATTTCGAGGGCAATGAGGTGCGCGTCGGGCCGCATTCGCTCCAGCACCGGCTCGGTAAATTGGCCGGTGCCGGGGCCGTATTCAACAATCAGCCGGGCCCGGTCCCAATCCACCTGGCGAAGCACCTCATTGACCAGGCGGGGAGAACTGGGCAACAACCAGCCAATTCTCGAGGGGTGCTTGAGAAAATTTCGGAAGAACAAGAGGTTCGCCGGGGTCAGCAACCTCCCGCGCCGGGAACGATGATTTGGTTTTCGTGCCGTATCGCCCATGAGAACAGATGTTCGACTGCTCCGTCCCGAGACACGCCGCACCCGCTCACGCCCAAGCGTCAGGGCCAGATTAGCACACCCGCACCGCCTGCGGTGTCTATCATTCTATTCTATCATGGGGCCGGTGTTTTTTCCAGCGGCGGGCCGGGTCAACGGTGACAGGTCGCGTAACCGCGGAAGAAGCCGATGCACTGGGCGACTTCCGGCACGTTGTTGTCCCAGTTGGTTTCGTATTCGATGGCGATGTTGCCGCGAAAGCCCTGCGCCCTCAATTCATCGAGAATCGCGGCGATGTTGAGCACACCGGTCCCAAAGACCATGTCCGTGCGGGCCTGGCCAATCTCGGGCCGGTCCTTGAGGTGGACGCTGATGATGCGCCCCCGGAGAATGCGGAGCGCTTCGAGGGGGTTGACGTTCGAGCTGGCCCAGTGGCCGGTGTCGGCGCTGGCGCCGATGCGCAGGTCCCGATCCTTCACAACCGATAGAACGTAGTTCGGGTCCCAGACCTTGTACTCCGGATTGTTGGGCCGGCGGGGATGCTCGTGAATGCCCACGCGGATGTCGTATTCCTTCACCAGCTTCTCAAGGATATCGAGGTCTCCAACCGCTTCGGTGGTGATGGCATAAAGCCCCAATTTGCGGCCCAGCTCGAAGACCTTGCGCCACTCCGCCTCGCCGCTGGCGCCGACCACGCCGTAGTTGACGGCCACCACCCGGTGCTGCGCCAGCTTATCCTTCACCTTTTGGATCACCTCATCGCTGGCGTGGTGGTCAAACTTGAGTTCCGGCTCGGCCGGGCTGAGTTTCTGGCCCGGGTAGAGTTCAATCACGCGGGCGCCGGCCTGGGCGGTTTTTTCGATGGCTTCGAAAACGCTGAAGCGGTTGAAGGTCCACGCCTGGCTGCCCACGGCAAAACCGCCGATACGCACGTCTTCGGGGATGGGGGCGGCGGGGGCGTTGAGCGGCGAGGCCATTCCCAAGGCCGCCAGGGCGAGGGACAAACCAACGGAGGAAACAACGGTGGTGTTCATGGAAGCTCCTGTTGAATGATTGTTGCGTTTCATTTCAGCGGCGTTATTGAAGACGAGCCGGACCCGGTTGTAAAACTCGAAATGGCGGTTCAAGGGACCACCACCTGCAAGGGCAAGGGCTCGAAGCCAAAACGGGCGGGCAGATGCCCCGCGAGGTCGCCGTCCACCTCGAACGGCGCCGGCGCCGGGCTCGACAAGGCCAGTGAATCGGTCTGAAAACGGGTCACCACAGACTCCGGAAGGCGCCGCGCTCCCAGCAAGACGGGCCCGCACCGGAGCAGCGTGAACCAATTGATCCGGGGAAACACACAGACCTCGAGCCGGCCATCGCGGAGGTCCGCGTTCGGAAAGACCCGGTAAGAGCCGCCGTAGAACCGGCCATTGCCCAGCAGCACCAGGCCCCCGGTAACGCTCCGGCCGTGTGCGGCGGCCGTGATCCGCGCCGGCGCTTCCGCCAGGGCCTGCAACCCGGCAAGCACATACGCCAGCGGACCCATCCACTTTTTCACCGGCCACCGGACCAGTTCGATGGCGCGGGCATCCAGCCCGGCGCCGGCCATTTGAACAAACCGGCGGCAGGTGGCGCCCGCGTCCTTCCCGAATTCGACGCGCGGGAGGTCTATCGAGGTCTTGCGGCCCCGCCGGATTACCTCCCATGCCGGCCCAAACTGCTGAGGAATCCCAAGCTCGCGCGCAAAGACGTTGACAGTGCCCAAGGGGAGGACCCCGAGGCGGGCGCGCAGCAAACCGTCGGGGCAATCGGCAATGCCGTTGACCACCTCGTTGACGGTGCCGTCTCCGCCGGCGGCCACGACCACCTCAAAACCCTCGCGGACCGCTTCGGCAGCCAGCGGACGAGCGTCGCCGGGGCCGCGGGTGAGCTTCAACAGGCTCGAGCGCGCCAGCTCGTCCAGATGCTGTCGGAACCGTCGCGCCTTGTCACCTTTGGCGGTGGGGTTGAAAATCACGCACGTGCGCACCGGCCACTTTTTGCCCAGGGCGAGGGGCAAGTCGAGCCCAAAGGTGACGGGGCACCGGCCGGCTGGCTGGACACGGCGACGAACAAAGCCTCGGGGAGGTTGAAAGGTCTTGCGAGGCACCGACTACGCGCCGGGGGGAAAATGGATTCACTTGAGAAGCGGAAAACGTCGGGCGAGTTTGACCCAAGTCAAAGCTGCCCCTTAAAGAGGTCGCTAGGCTGTTCCTGAAGATGAAGACTCTGCCGCCCGCTGTGATTTGTCTGCTGACATTGCTGCGCACCACCGGCGAACTTCCGGCCCAACCTTCCGCCGGGACAGACCCGAGTCTTTAGGGAGGCCGCACTTTGTATGAGCGGCATTGCAGCGCCTGCCACGCCAGCAATGGCGATGGCAACGGCCCGGCGGCGGTGTGGCTCTATCCCAAGCCCCGCAATTTCAGCGCGGGATTGTTCAAGATCAAGTCCACGCCCGGCCAGGCGTTGCCAACCGACGAGGATTTGTTTCGCACGGTTACCCGCGGTTTGCCGGGCAGCGCGATGCCGGGTTTTTCTTATCTCACGGAAGCGGAGCGGCGCGAGCTGGTGCGGTATGTAAAACATTTGACGGCGTACCTCAACCGGGAAGGCATACGCATCAATCGGTTTGAGGAAGCCGCAGCCCAAGGAACTCTGGCCCAGCCAGTCGAGGTTCCGCCGGAACCGCCGGCGGATGTGGAGGAACTGGGGCGGGGCAGAGAGGTTTATAGGCGGATGCAATGCGCGCTGTGCCACGGGGAGACCGGAGCGGGAGACGGTCCGCAGGTTGCCAGCTTGAGAGACATCCTTGGATTGCCGATTCGTCCGCGTGATTTCAACACCGGGCAGTTTCGCGGAGGCTCCACGGGGCGGGATTTGTATCTGCGGATCCATAACGGGCTACCGGGCACCCCAATGATCCCCTACGGCCCAGAGCAATTGAAGCCCGAGGAACGCTGGGCACTGGTGCACTACGTCATTTCACTGCGCCGGACCGACGCGGCAGTCAACGACCTGCTGGCACCCGAGAACAACCTGATCCATGTTCACCCGGTTTCGCGCCTGCCCGCCGGTCCGTTGGACGGGTTCTGGGACTCGCTGGATCCCGTGCGAGTTCCGCTCAACCCCCTTTGGCCCGAACCGAACCAGGTTTACGCCGTGGCGGTTTCCGCGGTGACGGACGGGAAGCGGCTGACACTCCTGTTGCAGTGGCAGGATGACCTGCCGCAGAACACGGCCATTCGCGTTCAAGACTTTCAGGATGCGGCCGCCGTCCAGTTCTCCATGACGGGCCAGTATGGCTTTCTCGGGATGGGCGACAAGGACCACCCGGTGAATCTCTGGCACTGGAAGGCGGGCTGGCAACTCGAGGCGGACGGCCGCGCACCGGAGATGCGAAACCTGTACCAGGCGATGCATGTGGACACATATTTTCAACCGGAGCGGCATTTTGCGACCGCGGCCAGTGCCGGCAATGTGCTGGCTCAGGCCCACCGATCCCCCGTCGAAGACGCCAACGCGAGCGGGTTCGGATCATTCCAGTCCCAGCCGATGAAGGGACAAAACGTCGCCGGCCAGGGCCTGTGGCACGCCGGTTTCTGGAATGTGATGCTGGTTCGGGACCTGAAAACGCCCGATCCTGAGGATGTTCAATTTGCCGCCGGAACGACGGTGCCGGTGGCGTTCGCCATCTGGAACGGCGAACAGGAGGACCGCAACGGGCGCAAGATGGTAAGCAACTGGTATCAACTGGTTCTGGCCACCGCGACGGCCGGAACCGCCAACCGCTGATTTCAGCCATGAGCAGTCACCTGAACGACCCCCTTTCCCGCCGTTCCTTCCTGCAACGGAGCGGTTTGGCCGGAGCGGGCCTTTGTGCCGCGCAATTGCTCCCCCTGCGGTTTCTGCAGGCGCAAGCGGGAGTGGATGTGGTGAATCCCCTGGCGGCCTATCCCAACCGGAATTGGGAGGAGCTGTATCGCGACCAATACACTTACGACCGGGAGTTTTCCTGGATTTGCGCTCCCAACGACACGCATAACTGCCGGATCACCGCCCAGGTCCGCAACGGGGTGATCGTCCGGCTCGGCGAACAATATGACTGCAACAGCTACACCGACCTCTACGGCCACCACGCGACCGCGAACTGGGGCAACCGCCATTGCGCCAAGGGTTACACGTTCCATCGCATTCTCTATGGACCTTACCGCCTCAAACACCCGATCATCCGTCGGGGGTGGAGGCGCTGGGCCGACGAAGGCTTTCCTCAATTGACGCCGGAACTGAAAGCCAAGTACAAATTCGATTCGCGCGGCACGGACAAGTTTGAGCGGCTTTCGTGGGACGAGGCGTTTAACTACATTGCGCGGGCGGTGGTGGCGATTGCCCGGCGCTACAGCGGGGAAGCCGGGGCGAAACTGCTGGAAGAGCAAGGCTACCCGAGGGAGATGATCCAGGACATGGGGGGGGGCCGGGACACGGACGATCAAGATGCGGGGCGGAATGGGGTTGTTGGGGGTGTTAGGCAAGTACGGCATGTACCGGCTGTGCAACTCCCTGGCCTTGCTGGATGTGCATTTGCGAGGGGTAACGCGGGAGGAAGCCAAAGCCGGCCGTATTTGGTCGAACTACACCTGGCATGGCGACCAGGCGCCTGGACATCCCTGGGTCCATGGCTTGCAGAACTCGGAGACCGACTTCAACGACCTGCGGAATTCCAAGCTAATCATCATGAACGGGAAGAACCTGGTGGAGAACAAGATGGCCGACGCCCACTGGTTTATCGAGTGCATGGAACGCGGAGCCAAAATCGTGGTGATCGCGCCCGAATATGGCGCGCCATCCACGAAGGCCGACTATTGGATTCCGATCCGTCCTGCAACCGATGCGGCCCTCTGGCTGGGGATTACCCGCATCCTCATGGAGAATCGGTGGTATGACGCCGCGTTTGTAAAACGATTCACCGATTTCCCGCTGCTGATTCGCACCGATAACGGGAAGCGTCTGCGCGCGGCGGAAGTGTTCCCGAATTACTCCAGCACCCTGCCCTCCGATGGTCCCAGCAAGCAAGTCCAGGGCATCACGGACGAGCAGCATCGAAAGCTTGGCGACTTTGTGGTGTGGGATGCGAAAAGCCATGCGCCGAGGGCGCTCACGCGCGACATGGTCGGCACGAGGCAAGACAAGGCGGAGATAGACCCCGTTCTGGACTGGCAGGGCAAGGTGAAGCTGGCCGACGGGAGCGAGGTCGAGGTCGCGACGGCCTGGAGCCTCTATCAGGTTCATCTTCGCGATTACGACCTGGACACGGTGGCGGAAATCACCTCCGCGCCCAAGGAGTTGATCGAGCGGCTGGCCAAAGACCTCGCCACCATCACGCCCGCTTCGATTCATCAGGGCGAGGGCATCAATCACTGGTTCCACGCCACCGAAGCCAATCGGGCGGCGTATCTGCCCCTGCTGCTGACCGGCAACCTTGGCAAGCCCGGGGCCGGCTGTCACGGCTGGGCAGGAAACTATAAGGCGGCGCTTTTTCAAGGCAGCCAGTTCACCGGCCCCGGTTTCAAGGGCTGGATCGCGGAAGACCCCTTCGAGCAGAACCTCGATCCCGCGGCCCACGGCCGGGAGATTCACGCCCACGCCTATACCAAGGATGAGGAGCCGGCGTATTGGAATCACGGCGACCGCCCGCTCATTGTCAACACGCCCCGGGAAGGCCGGAAAGTATTCACCGGCCAGACGCACATGCCGACACCCACCAAGGCGATTTTCACGACCAACGTGAACCTCATCAACAACGCAAAGTGGGCGTATGGGATGATTAAGAACGTAAACCCGAACGTCGAGCTGATCGTGACCATTGACACCCAAATGACCGCCAGTGTGGAGTATTCCGACCTGGGATTACCCGCCAACTCGTGGGTTGAGTTCCAGGATCTCGAGGTGACGGCAAGTTGCTCGAACCCGTTTCTGCAGATCTGGAAAGGCGGCATCAAACCGCTTTACGACTCGAAAGACGACCTCAGCATCCTGGCCGGCATAGCCGCCGCCCTGGGCAAGGTGACGGGAGACCAGCGTTTTTACACGCACTTCCAGTTTGAACACGAAGGCCGCCGGAGCGTTTATCTTCAGCGCCTGCTTGACACCTGCACCACCACGGCAGGATACCAGGTCGCCGACATCATGGCGGGCAAGTATGGGCCGCCCGGCGGCGCGCTGATGCTGTTCCGCACCTATCCGCGAATTCCGTTTTACGAGCAGGTGCATGACGATTATCCGTTCTACACGGAGACCGGACGGTTGCATGCCTACAGCGACGATCCCACCGCGCTGGCGTGCGGGGAGAATTTCATCGTCCACCGCGAGGGGCCGGAGGCGACGCCGTATCTGCCCAACGTGATCGTGAGTTCCAATCCGCTGGTGCGCCCGAATGACTACGGGGTTCCCCTGGACGCGGAACATTGGGACGAGCGCACCGTGCGGAATGTGAAGCTGCCCTGGGCGGAGGTGAAGCAGACCAGGAATTTCCTGTGGCAGAAGGGGTTTCAGTTCTACTGCCTCACGCCGAAGTCACGCCACAGCGTCCATTCCTCGTGGGCGAATGTGGACTGGCACCTGATCTGGAACTCGAACTTTGGCGATCCGTATCGGGTGGACAAGCGGCTGCCCAACGTGGGCGAGCATCAACTCCACATGAACCCGCAGGCGGCCCGGGACCTGGGAATCAACGACGGCGATTATGTGTATGTGGACGCCAACCCGGCCGACCGCCCATACCTGGGGGCCACGCCGAGCGACCCCTTTTACAAGGTCAGCCGCCTGATGCTGCGCGTGACCTATAACGGGGCTTACCCCTACCACGTCGTGATGATGAAGCATGGTTCCTTCATCGCAACGGAGAAAACCGTCAAAGCGCAGCAAACCCGGCCGGATGGCCTGTCGTTAACCGAGGAAGGTTACATTTCCAACTTCCGCTTCGGGTCCCAGCAGTCGGTGACGCGCAACTGGCACATGCCCATGCACCAAACTGATACGCTGTTCCACAAGGCCAAAGCGGCCATGGCCTTCATTTTTGGTGGCGAGGCCGACAATCATGCCGTCAATACGGTCCCCAAGGAATGCCTGGTTCGGGTGACCAAGGCGGAGGATGGGGGGCTGGGAGCCCGCGGTCCCTGGAAACCGGGGCAGAACGGCCTGGCACCCGGCGCCGAAGACGAGCGCATGAAGAAATACCTTGCCGGCAATTATACCGGCAAAGGCGAAGGCGGCGGAGCCATGTTTGAATAACGAACGCTGGCCCACCCCGAGCACGAGCGGCAAATCAACAAGGGCGGCCAGCCGACACAGCCATGCCAAAAGACGAATTCGATTTTGAGGATCCCTTGGAGCTGAACGGCGTGGCACTCCTCGTGCCCGAGGACACCACCGGCGCGATGGCGGACTGTTTTATCGAAGAGTTCATGCGAATGGGCCACAGTCCTCAGCACATCCTGACGCTCTTCCGCGACCCGCATTATCTCGGTCCCAACCTGGCCTACAAAACCAAAGGCGAGCCGTTCATTCGCGACCTCATCGTGGAGGTGTTCGCCCGCTGGGGGCAGGCCGCAGCCTGGGGTGAGCCCGGGGGAGGCGCCTGCCAGCGGCGGCATCCGCCAGCCGATGCGGCCCCGACCCGGTCCGACTTACCCGCAAGGGCCGACCTGCCGCCCGTCCCGGCGGCGCCGGTCGTAGAAAACCCGGTCAGCAAGGGACCTGCCGAACGTCCTTAATCTTTCATTTCGCATCCCATCATGAGCAACGTTTTCAACTGGCAACTGGGGCGGGAGATGGAATACCCTTACGCGGCGGCTTATCCCGACCAGCAGTTTGCCTTTGTTTTCAACACCAACCGCTGCATTGGGTGCCAGACATGCACCATGGCATGCAAATCCACCTGGACCTTCTCGAAAGGTCAGGAATACATGTGGTGGAACAACGTCGAAACCAAGCCCTATGGGGGGTATCCGCAGCACTGGGACATCAAGACTCTGGACTTGCTCGAACAGGCCAATCCCGGCGGCCAAAGGTGGGGGGGAGCGCCGACCGATCTGAAGGCGCCCTACGGCAAGTTCAACGGCAAGACCATTTTCGAGGCGGCCAGGACCTTTCTGGGGCCGGGTGGCCCGAATCGGGCCGTGGGCTACCTTCCGACCGATGAGGAGTGGGCGGCGCCCAATCGGTACGAAGACCATCCTGTCAGCAGCGAGGCGGGCGAAAAGGGTCGCTATTTCAAGGGAGGCGAGCTGCTCCCGGAGCACAAGACATGGTTTTTCTATCTGGCGCGCATCTGCAATCACTGCACCTATCCCGCCTGCCTGGCCGCCTGTCCCCGCAACGCCATTTACAAGCGTCCGGAGGATGGGATTGTGTTAATAGACCAGGAGCGGTGCCGCGGCTATCGCAAATGCATGGAGGCGTGTCCTTACAAGAAGACTTATTACCGGGGCACCACGCGGACCAGCGAAAAATGCATCGCCTGTTATCCGCGCGTGGAGGGCAAAGACCCGGCGGGCGCCGGACAGCCGATGGTCACCCGCTGCATGGCCTCCTGTATCGGCCAGATTCGGCTTCAAGGCCTGATTCAACTCAATGCCGACGGCACGTGGCGGGCCGCACGCCACAACCCGCTTTTCTACCTGGTTCACGTTGCCAAGGTCGCCCTGCCGCTTTATCCCCAATTCGGCACCGAACCAAACGGCTACTACATCCCGCCGCGCTGGGTGCCGCGGCCTTACCTTCGCCAGATGTTCGGACCCGCCGTGGATGAAGCCATTGAGAATTACTCCGTACCCGACCGCGAGTTGCTGGCGGTGCTGCAACTTTTCGGAAAAGACCCGCGAATCTGTGACCGCTATGAAATCAAGGAGGGGCCAAAGGTGTTCGAAACCGAGGTTCGCGGCCGGAAACTCGCGCTTTATAACGACACGATCATCGGCTACGCCAAAGACGGCACCAAAATCATCGAAACCACCGTCGAGGAGCCACTCCACCTGCGCCCTCAGAAGCATGCCAACTCCATCTAAAGCCCAACTTCGCGGCAAGTGGAAAGCCCGGGCCAGCCGGCCCGGCCGGTCGGTTTTCGGCAACTACCTGCCGGAGGAACCCTCCGCAGTGTCGCCTGCGGGCCAATCGGCCTGTCCCAGCTTGGCAAACCCGCTTGAGCGGTTGAAGGGTGGCAGGCCCGGCGCGGCGGAGCGGCCGGCGGCGGACGTTGCCTTGGCCCGGGCGTTTATCTGCCGCTTTCTGGCCAAGGCCTTCGAGGACCCCGCGCCCGAGTCTTGGGAATGGCTGGGTAGTGAGCAAACTCAAACGGCCCTGCGCACGGCCTGGCAGGTGGCGGTGGGCAGGCCGTCGGCCCACCCATTTGAGGCAGGGCGTTTTGAGGGGTTTCATTCGGCTTACCTGGCGACATTCGGCCACGCGGCGCGTGGTCCCGTCCCGTTGAACGAGATCGAATATGGGGAGCCGAAGGCCGACCCGTTGTTCCAACCGCACCGTCTTGCCGACTTGGCTGCATTCTACCGTGCTTTCGGCCTGGAGCTCGCCGAGGATGCCGGAGAACGGCACGACCATATTTGCATCGAACTGGAGTTTCTGTGCGTTCTCGCCGCCAAGGAAGCTTATGCGGTGACAAACGGCCTTGACCGCGCGCGGCTGGAGCAATGCCGCGAGGCAGAGAAGAAATTCCTGCAGGAGCACCTCGGGCGATGGGTTCCGGCATTCAGCCGCCGACTGGCGGCGGCCACGGACGAACCCTCCCTGCGTGCGCTGGCCAAGCTAACCCGGGCCTTCATTGAAACGGAGTGCGCACGCTTTGGCGTCACGGCCGGCAGCGAGTATTTGGTGCTTCGTCCTGTGGATGAAGCCGGCGAGAGCCTGTGCGCTGTCTGCGGACTCAACCCACTCCCGCCCGGCGCCCTGGCGGCGACGTGAAGTCATGCAACTCTTTTACGACGAGGGTTTTATCGAGTCGGCCGTTCTTCTTTGCGCCAGCAGAGGGGAAACCGGCCGCCCGGCTTTCGCCCCCGGCCAGGCGGCCGCTGGCCGGGTCCAGCGGCTGCAAATCAGCCGCTTCCGTCGCGAGCGCGAGAAGCTGTACCGCATTCTTGATCCCGACGAACGCAACGCCGCGTTCTTCAAACTGCATCTCGATTGGTTCCGCGAATGGGGTTTGGAACAACCGCTCACCGACACGCTTAACGAATTCCCGCTCGTGCGCGAACTACTTGGCGTGCTGGCGGTGCGCCGATCCACCGGCAAGGATGATGAAGGGGCGGAACTTTACGTTAACGAGGCCAACCGGCGCACCGGCGTGCTCGCCTTGCGACTTGAGCGGCTGATGCAGGACGCGGCGTTGCGCGATTACCTGCGCCACGAGTTCACGCATCTGCACGACATGCTGGATCCGGCGTTTGGTTACGCGCCGAGGCTGGATTTGCCCGGTCTCAACGCGGCGCAGCAGCGGCTGGCGCGGGAGCGCTACCGCCTGGTATGGGACATCACAATTGACGGCCGTCTGGCGGCGGCCGGTCACGCGCCCTTGGAAACCCGCGAGCAACACGCCGCCGCGTTCGCGCGCGGTTATTCCTGCTGGCCGGAGCCAAAGCAGGTGGAGGCCTTCAACCTACTCTGGCACTGCCGCACCCCGCGTCATGCGGACTTTCTCGCGCTGATTGCCGATCCACGCGGTCTGCGTGATGCCCGCCGGCCCGCGCCCGGCGGGTCGTGCCCGTTGTGTGACTTTTCCACGTTCCACTGGGCGGATGCGAATGTACTGCCGCCCGAGATAATCGGGCGCATCAGGGCCGAATTCCCGGGTTGGTCGCGTGAGCAGGGATTGTGCGGGCGTTGTCTGGAGACCTATCAAGCCTTGGCCGCGGCGGGGGGGGCCGCGGCGCCGTGAACCCGTCAATTTGTGTCATGGTGCGCCCCGAACACCTTTTCATCTCCCCCGGCCACAATTTCTTTGGCCATCACGGTCAACCCGCCGGGCAGAACCCCATCGTCGCAGTGGAGCAGATCGAGTGCGTGGCCGGGCGCGGGATTCGCGGCGACCGGTTCTTCGACCACCAGGAAGACTACAAGGGCCAGATTACGTTCTTCTCGATGGAAGTGTTCGAGGCGTTGCGGCGGGAGTTGAACCTGCCGGCGGCCCAACCGCAAGCCCTGCGCCGCAATGTGCTCGTGCGCGGCGCGGATTTGAACGCCTTGATTGGAAAAGAATTCGAGGTGCAGGGCGTGCGCTTTGCCGGGGTGGAGGAAAGCCGGCCTTGCCACTGGATGAACACCGCGCTCGGCCCGGGCGCGGAGGAATGGCTGCGCGGACGCGGCGGGCTGCGTTGTCGCATCCTCACCAGCGGCACGCTGCGCCGCGAAAGCTGAATTGAAAACGGGTGACGGCAACCGCCGGCCGGCACCTCGGCTCCCTGCCCCCTTGGTGCATGACGTGATTTGGAATCATTCCCGGTGCCCGTTGAAGGATTGCGTCGAGGAACGTCATCAAACGGGCGGAGTCGTGCTGCAAGAGCCCGACACGCCCGCCGCCTTGAATCCCAGCCATGTCTGAGCATTTCCGCCGCTCCTCCCCGACATCGCCGCCATCCGAATGGCCGGCGTTGACCGCGGTCATCCTGGCCGGGGGGGAATCGCGCCGGATGGGCCGCGACAAGGCGTGGCTGGAATGGAACGGCCACCCGCTGATTGTTCACGCGGTGGAAAAGGCGCGGGCTCTCGGTGCTGCGGAAATCTACATTTCGGGCCGCGTGGGGACGGATTACTCCGCGCTGCGCCTGCCGGTGCTGACGGATCTGGTCCCGGGGCTGGGTCCGCTGGGCGGCATTGAGCGCGGGCTGCGCGAATGTGCTTCGCCGCTGCTGCTGGTGCTGGCGGTGGACCTGCCCCGAATCACCCTGGGGATGCTAACCCGGTTGCGGGCCCGTTGCGATCACTGGACCGGTGTTGTCCCCGCGTTGCCGGGCGGACTCGAGCCGCTGGCCGCCATCTACCCCAGGCGGTGTCACACGTTCGCTTTTGCCGCGATCACCCAGGGCCGCCGCGCCGCCCGTGACTTTGCGAAAACCTGCCTGCAGGAAGGGGCGGTGCGGACGTTTCCGGTTGCGCCTGCCGCCGCCGGTTGTTTCACCAACTGGAATGCGCCGGCTGATTGCTCGCCGCCGAAGGTTTGACCCAAATCAAACGTCGAGCGGGCCCACTTTGTTACACTTTATTCATGCCGGACTTGTCCATCACGCAGACTGGCTTGCTGCTGGCCGCTGTTGGCCTGGTGGCCGTCCTGTACTCCTCGGTCGGCCACGGCGGGGCAACGGGTTATCTGGCTGTGGCGGCATTGTGCGGGCTCTCGCCCGCAGTGGCCCGGGCCGGCGCGCTCTGGTTGAATTGCTGCGTGGCAGGGATCGCGTTCTGGAGGTTTCAACGCGCCGGCTTCTTTGATGCTCACATCTTCTGGCCGCTGGCGGCGGCCTCCGTGCCGTTGGCGTGGCTCGGCAGCCAAGTGCATCTGGATGGCAGACTTCATGGCCTGCTGCTGGGCGCGGCTTTGCTGGCGGCGGGCTGGGTTCTCGGCTGGGGCAAACGGGATTCCGGCGAGGGGCAACGTCGCCCCCTGTCGTGGCCGGTCGTGTTGCTCGTGGGGGGAGTGCTCGGGTGGCTGGCCGGATTGACCGGCATCGGCGGCGGGGTTTTTCTGACGCCGCTGCTCATCTTTCTTCGCTGGACCCCGGCCAAAGTTGCGGGGGGTATTTCCGCGCTCTTTATTCTGGTCAACTCGCTGGCCGGCCTGGCAGGACTTGGCCCGAAGGCGCTGATTTGGCAGCCCGGGTTCGTCGGCGCGGTTGGGCTGGCGGCTGCGGGGGCGTGGCTGGGCACCCAGCAAGGGGTAAACCGCTGGAAGGGGGAGGCTTTCCGCCGCGCCCTTGCCGGGGTGCTTTGGATCGCCGCGGCCAAACTTCTGCTCACTGGCAAGTAACATGCGGATTCTCTTCTTCGCCCACTTGAAAGACGTCACGCGTTGCGCAGAATTAAATCTGGCCTGTGGCGACGTGGATACGGACGGCTTCTGGCGCAAAATCCTCAACGAGCATCCGGGTCTCGAACCCTTTCGCGGTTCAGTGCGGCTGGCGAAGAACTCGGAATACGTCGGCTCGGATGCGCGGTTCACCGACTCCGATGAAGTAGCCCTGATTCCGCCCGTTTCCGGCGGCTAAGCCCGGCGCACGATGCAAATCGAGATTCAGATCACAACCCTGCCCGTGCCCGCGCCATTGCCGCCCCCGCCGCTGACAGGTGCGGGCGCTTGGGTGGAATTCCGTGGCATCGTGCGCGGCGAAGAAAACGGGCAGCCCATCGCCGCGCTCGAGTACGAAGCGTATTTGCCCATGGCCGAACGAGAGATGCGGTGCATCCTCGAGGAGCTTGCGGCGCAGCGGCCTTGCCTCTTTGCCAAAGTCCTTCATCGGGTCGGCGTCATTCCGGCGGGGGAGACGGCGATTTATGCCGGCGTCGCTGGAAGGCATCGTGCAGAGGCGTTTGCGTTGTTGACGGCCTTTATGGACCGCTTAAAGCGAGACGTGCCCATTTGGAAATGCCGGGCACTGACCGCCGATAATCTGGCGAAGCTGCAAGCCTCATGAGCGCCCCGACACCCAACAAAACCGCGGCAACCCCCGACGACATCCTGGTGCTCCTCCAGGCGCTCTGTCTCCCCCTCGATGCCGAGCAAGTTGCGCTCGCGGAAGCGGCCGGGCGCGTCTTGCGCGAGCCGGTCTGTGCGCCAGAGGATCAACCGCCCTTTGACCGCTCGTCGGTGGACGGCTTCGCGGTTCGGCAGGATGATCGGTCGTTCCAATTCCGTATTGTGGGCCAAATCCGCGCGGGCGACTGGAGGCCCCGCACGCTGCGGCCGGGGGAAGCCATGCGCATCGGCACGGGGGCCGCGCTGCCTGGGGACAATTTGCGGGTGGTAATGAAGGAAGATGCTCGAGTCGAGACGGACCGATTGACGGTGTTGCGCCAGGACTCGGAACGCAATATCCGGTTTCGTGGCGAAGACGCGCGAGCCGGGCAGGTGCTGGTCGAGGCGGGCGCGATTCTGTCGCCGGGCGCGCTCGCCCTCCTGGCCAGCGTGGGTTGCACTCGGCCGCTGGTGACACGCCGGCCGCGCGTGTTGCACCTTGCCACCGGCAATGAAATCGTCGCGCCGGACCGCATCCCGGAGCGCGGCCAGATTCGCGACTCCAACTCGACGCTAGTGCGCGCGTTTCTCGGCCAATGGGGCATCATCCCGGAACAGCGACGGGTCGCGGAGGATGCCGAGCGCATCAAATCCGAAATCCAAAACCCGCAATCCCAAAACGACAATCTTGACCTGGTACTGGTCTCTGGTGGCGCCAGCGTGGGGGACCACGACTTCACGCGGCGGCGGCTGGAGGAGTCGGGGTTCACCGTCCTGATCAGCAAGACCACGGCGCGTCCCGGCAAACCGCTCATCCTCGCGCAGCGCGGCAACACCCTTGCCTTCGGCCTGCCGGGCAATCCGCTGGCGCATTTCGTCTGTTTGAATCTCTACGTTCGCGCGGCCCTGGAGGGGTTCGCCGGACAAGCCACGCGCACCGCCTTCACTCCCGGCGTGCTTGCGGCGGACCTCCCGGCAGGCGGCAACCCGCGCGAGACCTTCTGGCCCGCGCGCTGGAGCTTGCAGGACGGAAGTGCCACGCTGACGCCGTTGCGTTGGAGCAGTTCGGGCGACCTGACCTCCTTAAGCGCGGCCAACGCGTTAATTCGCGTGAGGGCAGGCCCGGAACAATTGCCCTGCGGCAAGCGGGTGGAGTTTGTTCCCCTGGAAAGAAGCTGATGAAGAACGCCAGGACATTTTCGCATCTCGACGAATCGGGTTCCGCCCGCATGGTGAATGTGGGCGCGAAACCGGTGCAGCGCCGTCGCGCCGTGGCCCAAGCCACGGTGGTATGCGCCCCCGCGACCCTTCGCGCGCTCCGCCGGAACGCCCTGCCAAAAGGGGACGTGCTAACCGTTGCGCAAATCGCGGGCATCCAGGCTGCGAAGCGAACGGCGGAATTGATCCCCCTCTGCCATCCGCTCGCACTGTGCCATGTGGCTGTGAGCTTCCGCATAACGCGCGACGGCATCGAAGTCGAGTGCCGCGCAGAGACCACGGCGCAAACTGGCGTGGAAATGGAGGCCTTGACGGGCGCGAGCGTGGCGGCGCTGACGCTGTACGACATGTGCAAGGCCGTGGACAGGGCGATGCAAATCAAAGGCCTGCGCGTCGTGGAGAAGACCAAGCGATGAAAATTGGACGCCTTACCATTAGCGACCGCGCCAGCGCCGGCGCCTATGCCGACCGCAGCGGGCCGGAAATCGAGAGCGTGTTGCGCGAGATGTTCGGCGCCACGGCACACTTCATCGCGGCCATCGTGGCGGACGACGCAGAGTTGATTTCAGCCGCGTTGTGTGAGCTGGCCGACGAGGAGGGTTGCCATTTGATCGTAACCACCGGCGGCACAGGCATTTCCGCACGCGATGTGACACCAGAGGCGACACGCAGGGTGATCGAGAAGGAGTTGCCGGGCTTCGGCGAGGCGATGCGGATGGCGGCGCTGACCCAGGTGCCAACCGCCATTCTTTCCCGCGCCACCGCGGGCACGCGTGGACGTTGCCTGATTGTCAATCTTCCTGGCAAACCCACCGCGGTTCGCGAGTGCCTGTCCCGACTGGGGCCGGCCCTTCGCGAAGGCGTGGCCCATTTGCGCGGCGAAGACCCGCATTCACCGGTCCGGCAAAGTTCCCCGTCCCATGAGTGAAACCTCCCGCAACGACGCGGCAGGGCGCGCGGCGAATCGCGTGCCGGACCCCTTCGGTCGCGTGGTGGATTACCTACGCATCTCGATCACCGACCGGTGTAACGAACGTTGCCTCTACTGCCTGCCGGCGGGCTACCACGGCTGGGCGCAACGGCCCGATCACCTGACGGCGGAGGAAGTCGTGCGGGTGGTGCGGGTCGCCGCCGGCATGGGTTTTCGCAAGTTCCGCCTGACCGGCGGGGAACCGCTGGTGCGTCATGACTTGCCGGACATCGTCTGCGCCCTGAAAAAGATTCCCGGCGTGGAATGTCTGGCCCTTTCGACCAATGGCACCCGGCTGGCAGCGCTGGCCCGGCCCCTGCGGGAGGCCGGACTGCGCACGGTCAATGTCAGCCTCGATGCGCTCGACGCGGCGCTTTACCGCCGGATCACCGGCGGCGACGTGGCGGCGGTACTGGCGGGAATCCGTGCCGCCGTGGCCGCCGGCTTCGAGCGTGTGAAGCTTAACACCGTCCTGCTGCGCGGCCTGAACGAAGGAGAGTTGTGGCCGCTGGTCTTGTTCGCGGCGGAACATGGGCTGCCGATACGGTTGATTGAACTCATGCCAGTCAGCCGCCCCAAGGCGCTCTGTGCGCAGAACTTTTTCGGGGTCGAAGAAGCCCGCCGCCTGCTGGCGCAACGCGACGAGTTGATTCCCCTGCCTGCGGCTTACCTGGGCTGGGGACCCGCCAAGTATTGCCAACTCCGTCATACCGGCGCGCTGGTGGGCTTTATCGGCCCCCTGACCACACCGCACTTTTGCGAGACGTGCAATAAAATGCGCCTCACTGCTGACGGCAAAGTTCGGCCCTGCCTCGGCGACCACGGCGAAATTGACCTTCGCGCCGCCTTGCGCCGGTCCGCAACCGATGAAGCCGTGCGGGAACTCTTGCTGACCGCCGTGCAACGCAAACCCCGCGAGCATTCCTTCCTCGGTGCCTACCAGCCTTGCCGGCCCATGACGGCCCTCGGCGGCTGAGCGGCTCATGTCTGAACTGGTCTTCGGCAGCGCCGCCTTTCAACTGCCCGTTGGAACAGCTCACCGGCGGGAGTTGACGGCCGCGCATCCGCCAGCAACACTGCGGGAAACCCGGCATGACGACTGCCAACAAAGTCACGATATTGCGAATCCTGCTGATTCCGTTTTTCGTGGTGGAGGTGCTTTATTACGTCAGGAACGGGAATGAATGGCATCGGTTGCTGGGGCTGCTGGCCTTTGCGCTGGCGGCGGTTTGCGACGGAGTGGATGGCTACATCGCGCGGCGTTATCACCAGCGCAGCGAGCTGGGGGCGATTCTTGACCCGTTGGCGGACAAACTGCTGCTGGTTTCCGGGATTGTGCTGTTGAGCTTCGATCATCAGCCCCACCTGCAAACGGTTCCGCTTTGGCTGACCGGAACCATCATCGGGCGGGACCTGCTGCTGGTGCTGGGCATGGTGGTCATCCAGATGATGGTGGGGAAAGTGGTCGCCCGGCCCCGGCTGCTGGGCAAAGTGGCAACCGTTTTGCAGATGGCGGTCATCCTCTGGGTGCTGCTGAAATGGGAGGAAACCTGGTTCACAGCCCTTGCGGTGGCAGCCTCGCTTTGCACCGGTGTCTCCGGCCTGCTCTACGTTTGGGACGGCGTGCGGCAACTGAGCGCGCATCCGACCAGCTCGCCCAGTCCGCCGCCCGGCTGAGATTTGCGAGCTTGGGAATTCCGAACTACTCTTTCCTTCAAAAACGTCATGGCAAAGAAAATCAAACTGAAACTCAAGGAAGGTGACCCCGCGCCGGATTTCACCGTTCCAGCCAGTTCCGGCGGAACGATTTCTTTATCCGATTTCCGCGGGAAATCCGTGATTTTGTATTTTTATCCCAAGGACGACACGCCGGGATGCACGAAGGAGGCCTGCGCGTTCCGGGACGAATTCGCCGCGTTTAAGCAGAAAGGGGCGGTGGTTCTGGGCGTAAGCGTGGATGGGGTTAAATCCCACGCCAAGTTTGTCGAGAAATACAAACTCCCGTTTACGCTTTTGGCGGATGAGGAAAAGAAGGTGGTGCGGGCTTATGGTGTGTGGGGAAAGAAGACGTTCATGGGGCGGGAGTACCTGGGAACGCACCGGGTGACGTTCCTGATCGGGCCGGATGGAATCATCAAGCGCATCTGGCCGGAAGTAAAACCCGAGCAGCACGCACGCGAAGTCTTGGAGGCGCTGGGTTAGCGCGGCAGTCGCGCCGGGGGACGCTGGCCGCGTGGACCCAAGGCCGGCGAGCCAAACCGACGGCGGTTTTCGGTCGGGGCCGGGTCAATCCTGCCCCAGCACCCGGTAAAAGGCCTTCCCGGGACCCGGGGTGATGGTGAGGCTGCGATTTGAGGTGCTGCCGCCGACATTTTGCCAGGCCGGACTGGCCAACAGGTTGGTAGTCATCTGCACTTGGAAGGGCGGCTGGCCGCCACTCCAGTTCAATACCAAGCTGGCCCCCTGAGATGCGAGGGTCAGGAGGAGGGGGGCCGGCACCGTCACGGTCAGCGTGGCAGGCAGGCTGACCACGCTGCCGGCGGCGTTGGTCACGAGGACGGAGTACTCGCCGGCGTGAGCCGGTTGCGCACTCGGGATGGTGTAGGAGGCCGCGGTCGCGCCGTTGATGTTGGCGCCGTTGAATCGCCAATGATAGGCAAGCGGGCTGCTGCCCGTGGCGGTCACAGCGAAGGTGACCGGGGCGCCTTGGAGAACCACCCGGCTTTGCGGGTGGCCCGTGATGGCAGGGCCTTTGACGATCCCAAGGAGGGTCAACCGGAGGTCGAAAGCCAGGTCACTGCTGGCCAGCGCGGACTGATGAACCTCGGCGGCGAGCAGGTTGGTGCCGACTACGAGACCGTTGGTGGGCAGAATGGCGGTCTGAAACACGGTGCCGTTATCACTGCAATTGGTGGCGAGTTGAGTGTAAGCCAGCGTTCCGGCAGGCAGGTTGTCGCGGTAAAGCGGAGCGCCGTTGAGATAGACCGCCACCCCATCATCGCGCATGACTTCGAGGTAGAGATTGGTCAGGCCGGCCAGCGTGGGCACAACGAAAAGTTTGCGGAAATAATAGGTGGGGTACTTGTTACTGGCGTTTGTGCCGTAACTCACCACCGTGGTGATGCCGCTGTTGTTGTTATTGTTGAATCCGAACTTCGCGGGCGCAGCCGGCCAGGAGCTGTCGTCAAAAGAGGGGGCCATCCACGCCGTGCCTTGATCCACCCCATTGTCCAAAAACCGCCAGTCCGCGCCGGCGGGAATGAGGACCGGGTTGACCAGCGCTGCCTGCACGCTCAGCGTCCGGGTTGCGGCCGGGCTTTCGGCGCCGCTGTCGTCCCGGGCAATCGCCGTGAGTGTCACCGGGCCTGAGATGGCCGGTAACCAGTTCAGGGTCCACGGAGCGGCAGGGAGGGTCGCAATCAGGCTGCCATTGGCGTAGCAATCCACGGAGACCACGGTGCCGTCGGCATCCGAGGCGCTGGCGCTGATCCAAACGCTCGATCCGGCTTCAATCACCGCCCCTTCGGCCGGACTTTGCAGCGCAAGGACCGGCGGTTGGGAGGTGATGGTGATGCCCAGAGGCGGCGACTGCGAAATCCCGCCCTGGTTATCCGTCGCCCGCGCGGTGAGCTTGCGTTTGCCGTAAGGCGGGCTGGTCCAGGACAAAGACCAAGGGGCGGCAGTGTCCGACCCAATCAACTGGCCGTCGCTGTAGAAATCCACCCTGACCACGCTGCCGTCCGGGTCGGACGCCGCGGCAGTCAGCGTCAAGGGTTGCTGGCGGTTGAAGGTGGCCCCGTCGGAAGGCGAGGTGAGGGCAACCGCCGGCGGGAGGTTGATTGTATTCGTGCGGCCGGCGGAGGAGCCGCTGGCGACCCAGTTGGTTGGATCGTTTCCGAAGGCCGTCAGGGAAATCCTCTGGAGGGAATTGCCCAAGCCATCCGCGCCCAGCGGCCAGGCCGGCCCGTCGCCATAATTGATTTCATCCACCATGAAGTAGGGGATGATCACATTGGAGCTGGTGACATCGGGTTTGTCGGGGCATTTGAGTTCAACGCTGTCGCTGGAATTGTCGAGCTTGCCCTGCCAGGGGCCATAGATGGGAACGTTGGTGGGGACGTTGTAAAGCGTCCGGAAGGCGGTGAGTTGGGCGGTGTTGGTCGGGTTGAAGCCTACGACCAGCAAGCGGCTGTTGGCGGCCAGGACCTGGTTGGTCGGGAAATCGTAGTCCACCGCGTCGCGCAGCCGCCACGTGTTGGTCCGGGCGGCCTGGCCGTAACCCGGCTCGCTGGTATGGATGCAATAGAGCGGCACGTTGGTGGCCGTGATGTTCTGCAGTTCGATGTACTCATCCAGGGCGTTGTCCGCCCCGTTGGTATAGTCGGGCGGATGATACATGATTTCCGAAATCACGATGGGCCCGACGCGCGGGGGCGCGTTGCTCGCGTTGAGGGTGACCTGGCTTTGGAGCACAAAATGTTCCTTGCCCTGGCTGGTGACCTGGCGGCCAAAACTGACGCCGTTGGGCGAGACGGAGAAGGCAAACCCGTGCGCGTAGCCGGTCAGGTTGGTGTTGGCATCCGCCGAAAACAGGTAAGCCTGCTCGCCGTATTCGGAAAACAGAAACCCTGCGGCGCCGGCGCCAAATTGATTCGCGTCAAGGGTGAGGTAGCCGTTGGCCGGAATGACGGTGCCTTCCGGCATCCGGTATTTCGCCGGAGTGAAGAAGTCGTCCGTCAGCAACCACCCGCTGATATTCACATTGGTCGGCGTGGGGTTGTAGAGTTCGACGGCATCCACCGCCGGCAGATCCGTGTGCGCCAGAACTTCATTGATGCGAATGGGCGCCATGACAGGCGGGCTGGGGTCCGAAGCGCCCGGCGAGCCGTGCAGCGCGCCGCTGGGCCTCCAGCTCGACTTCCCGCCCCAGGCGCTCCAAGGCAGATTCGGGTCCACAATCACCAGTGAAAAGCCCAAGCCGTCGGTGATGGGGTACCAATCATCATCATATTCAAACTCGAGGATTTTCTCGCCAACCGCGTCTTCCAGGCGAAGGGTTTCGCCCCCGTTATCCAAGGCGCCGGAGAATTGGCCGGCGATGCTAAAGCCGTAACCGTACCGCTGGGTGAAGGCGGCCAGGTCCCGGACGACCAGGACGGATTGGCCCGGCGCCAGGGTGGTAACCGCGCTGCCGCTGAAATTGAAGGTGATGCCGTTGACAAAGCGGACGCCGGAAAGGTTGAGGGTGAGCTGCGCCGAGATATTCTTGAGCTCAATATACTCGAACAGTTGCGGGTCGGCGGCGCTGCCGGCCGGAGCAGCGGGGTTGTACATGATTTCGGTGATGCGCAAATAACGCTGGGCGGCGGAAGGCGCGCCGAGGTAACCGTTGGTCGAGACGAGCCGGCCGTGGTTGTCGGTCAAACTCAACGATTCGCCCCAGGCATTGAGATGTCCCTTGTAGTTGCCCTGCACAAAGAGCCCCATGCCGCTGCGGGGGGCGTTGGTGCGGGTCCGAAAGGCCACAATGTTGGGGGTCAAATACAGCGCGCCGAAGGCCGGGATGACCGTTCCCGCTTGAAGCCGGTGGGTTGCGCCGCCGCTCAACAGCCAGCCGGACACGTCCACGGCAAAGGCGTTGGCGTTGGTGAGGCAGATGTACTCGTGGTCCTGGTTGCCGGAGGCGGGATTGTAGTCCCAGGACAGAATGCTGACGATGGCGTTGGTGGGTTGCGCGAGGGGAATGCCGGCGTTGTCGGTTTTGTTGATGCCGACGGGCAGCGCCACGTTGGTCACGCTGTGTTTGCCGTAGAAATGCCCGCGCCGTTTTGCGATGAACTCGTTGATCAGGATGTTCACCCCGTTGGTAACACGAATGCCCGGGTCGAAGTTGCACTGCCCTCCCTTGGCCGGCCATCCCCAGGTGTTGCGGTCCAGCTCCGCCTCGTCCCCAATCAAATCGCGCCACGCCAGGGCGAGGGGCTCGAGCACCAATTGGTTGGCGGGAGTCCCCGGCGGCTTGACGTACGTGTCCAGCAGCGTCCGCATCCGGCGCAGAAACATTTCGCGAGTTTGCGGCACGGAGAAGATGACGTCGTAAATCCGGTTCCAGTTGCTCATGCCGTCGGGGATGGCCTTCGAGGAGCCGTAAAGCGGGAAACTTTTGAGGTTGTCGTTGGTCACCTGGATGCCGTCGAAGGCGGCGAGGTCCATGAAGGCCGCTCCCCAGGAAAGGTTCATGTCGAAGGGAATGATGCGCCAGAGGTCGTCGCCGTCGTTGTCGTGGTAGAGGCTCATGTTGGCCCAGACATCGTCGTTTTCGTGTACAAACCGGGCAGCGGCGAGGTAGTTGATCACCTGCGGCAGATCGAGGCGGTCGAAAATGTTGGTGTGGCGCTGGCCAACGGAGAGACTTTCCGAAATGGCATTCGCCAGGGCCGTGTAGTCTGCATTCCCTTCCCATTGGCGGGTTTTCTTGTCGAAGCCGCCGGTGCTGATGTCGATCGGCAGCATGCCGGACGCATCGCCCA
>ERZ795052.1791-NODE-1791-length-27970-cov-5.944940_pt1 | contig 27970 bp, 16 predicted proteins | sample MGYA00375136_ERZ795052 | MGnify/ENA primary metagenome ERZ795052 (study PRJEB30181, sample SAMN05720156) | activated sludge metagenome | isolation source: Anaerobic digester | place: Japan | collected 2015-05-26 ... | reverse complement strand
AGGCCCCGCAGCACCGCCTCCCGCTGCTCGGCAGTGAGTGCGACCGAGCCCGACAAGGTCCCCGCCACGCCAAAGCTGCCGCCGTTGAACGGAGCCAGGTTCACAAGCACCCCGGCGCTTTGCGTGGTATTGGTCATCCCATGGATGTGCGCGGCGGTGGCGGGGCCGGACAATCCGCGGTAGGCGATGTTGAATGTGAGGAGGTTGCCCTCGAGACTCATCGTTCCCTCCCCCGAGGCGGCGTTGGTGAGCGCAACCGGGCGTTCCGCCAGGCCGGAGAGCAGGACCGTCAGCGGCACGCCGGTCGGGTGGGGAAGAATCTGGCCGCGGATTTCGCCTCCCGGATGGTTCGGCGTATGGAAGTTGATGTAGGTCAGGCCGTCAATCACAGCCGCCAACTGGGCCGCGTTGAGCGTGACAGTTCCCGACAGACTGCCGCCGGTGCCGAATCCACCGCCGTTGAACGGAGCCAGGTTGATCAGCACGCCCGCATCACCCCGGGGTCCGGCGGGGCCGTGAATATGGGCGGCATTGGCGGCGGCGGTCAACCCGCCATAGGTGACATTGAACGTGAGCTGGTTTCCCACCAAGGCCAGGTTTGCCAGGCCGGTTCCCGACGATGTGACCGGCGAGTTTTCGTAGGCGGCACTCAGGATGGCCTGGAAGTTGACCGGGGCGATCTGGCCGCGAATTTCGCCGCCGGGATAGCCGGGGGTATGAATGTTCACGTAGGTTTTGCCCGCCAGCACCAAGGCTTTCTGTGCGTCGGTCAGCACCACCACCCCCGACAGCGTTCCGTTGGTCCCCCAAGCGCCACCGTTGTACGGCGCGAGATTGACCAGCACCGACGCATTGCCGCTCGCCCCCGCCGGCCCGTGCACGTGCGCCGCATTCGCCTCCGACAAAAGACCGGTGTAGCGAAGGTTGAAACTGAGGGTGTTGCCCTCCAGCACAAACAGCCCCAATCCCGTCCCTGGCGATGGTGTCGCGGGCACCTCCGACGCGCCGGAAAGCGCGGCGCTGAGCGGCACGGCGCGCTGCGGCCCGGCATCTCGAACCCGAAGGAAGCCGCTCGAGCGGTCCTGGGCCACCACGGCGGACCGCAGGTTGGTCACGCCGGCGTTCCCCCACACGGGTTCGTCCAGGGAGGCTTTTCGCTGAACGGCGAACGGCCCCGCGCCTCCCGACCACGACGCCGCCACGTTGGTGCCACTCACCGCAACCGCCGTCATCGCCACGGGTGACGCCAGGGGCACGATTTTCATCACGCGCCCGGTTTTGCCGCTCGGGCCGAGCCAGCGGTTGCCCAGCACATACAACTCGCCATCCGGCCCCTGCCCGAACCCCTTCAACCACAGTCCCAGCGGACGATCCTCGGCGCCGATGATCAGTTCTTTGACGCCGTTGGTCGCGTCCAGGTAAAACAAGCGCCCGCTCGGCGCGGCAAACGACCCCAATCGCCGAAAACAAACCGCCCCGCCAACGCTGGAATCGCCGAGCCGCGGTAAACATACCCTCCAATCGCCGCCGCGCCGTCATCGTGGTCGTACTGTGCAATCGGGTCGATCAAATCCGGCGGCGGGGTCCGCACCGGAGCGGTGACCAGATTGCCGGTGGCCGGGTCGAACCAGAATGACCCTTCACGAAGATTCCAGCCGTAATTGCCGCCGGCCGTGATCCGGTTGACTTCCTCGACTTTGCGCTGTCCGACGTCGGTCAGGTACAGGTCTCCGGTGTTGCGATCAAAGCTGAACGTGAACGGATTGCGCAGACCATAAGCGTAGATTTCATCCAGTCCGTTGGTGCCGACAAAGGGGTTGCTTGCCGGGATGCCGTACTGTCCGTTGGCGGAGTTGGACCCCGCCACATCTATCCGGATCAGCTTGCCGTGAATCACCCCCAGTTCCTGGGCGTTGCCGCCGGGAACATGGCCGGCGCCGACGTCGTTGGCCTGGCCGCCATCCCCGAGCGTGATGTAAAGATACCCGTCCGGGCCGAAGTGCATCGCTCCCCCGTTGTGATTCGATTGCGGCTGATCGATCCGCATTATTTCGCGCCGGCTTGAAACGTCCACCACGTTCGAGTTGCCCGCGCTGATCCGCCATTCCGCTATCACGGACTGATGATTGTTGGTCGTGCCCAGTCCGTTCTGAAAGTCCGCCGGGCCGCCATACGGCTCGGAGGTGTAGGTGTAAAGGTACGGGTTTTGCGCAAAGTTCGGATGAACTGCCAGCCCCAGCAATCCCCGTTCATCATAAGCCCCCAGCAGCACCAGCCGCCCGTTCAGGTCCAGCAACGGGGTCGGCAGGCGCCCCCCCGCCGTCACCACCCAGACCCGCCCGTCCTGGTCATAGACAAACATCCGGCCGCTGTTGTCATCCGGCACCGCCATCCCCACCGGCGACGCCAGGCCGTCGGCAACGGTTTGCAGTTCGATGACAATATCCCCCTTGGGAATCCGTTCGACGATCGGATCGTCAATCACGGCGGGCGGCGGCGTGTACCCCACCTGCAAGCTCGGCGCATTGCCGCTCTCGCGGCTGCCGAAGCCCCTCACCGTTCTGGCGCTGGCCTCGTCCTGCGACCGCAGCAACCACCCATAATTCTGGGCCGGATTGGCCAGCCAGAACTGGACGTCGCTTGCCAGCCCCGCCCCCGTCCAGGAATGAGTGGCCCCGAGGCTGGAGCCCACCGCCGTGGATGCGCTGGCGGCCGGCAGAACGTCGTCCAGCGCTCCCGGACTCGTCCAGCCCGCGCTGCCCTGCTGGCGGCTGTTCCACGTCGCTTCCCCGGCCGTGGCCGGAGCGCCATTGTTCCCCACCTTGGTTCCTTCTCCCCACGCCGCGGTCAGCCGGTGGAGGTCAAACGTGGAGTTCACCGGGCCGATGCCGGGCACCCGGGTTACTCTCAACTGCAACACCACGGACGTTACGGTCGCCCCCGGCGGGAGGCTGCTCAAATCAAACCGCAACAGCCCCCGCCGCACCCCGGGAACCCCCAGGTTCCCGCCATCGGTTCCCGCGTCAAATGCCGTGTCTCCTCCCGCATTGCTGTCAGGCAGCGCGCTGTTGATAAAGGTGTCCGCCACGGGACTGAGCGTCACCGAATCCGCCCGCAGGCCGCCCTGCGAGGCTGCCAACACCACCACGCCCGAGCTCACCAGACATCGAATCTTCCTTTTCATCGTCTCTCCTCTTCTCATTTCAGGTTTTCGTTTGGTTGATTCAGTTACCCCTCGCAACCCGGCTCGTCCGCAACGGCCGCCGCTTAAGTCCGCGACGGCCACAGCCTGGCGGGCTCCGCCTGCCGTGGCGCAACCGCACCTCGAAGTCCACCATGAGCCACCATGCGACTGCCACCGGCCGCCGCACTCCGGTTACAAGGCCATTCATACTAATGAGAAGCATGAGGCCTCCTTTTGGTTCCCAAAAAAAATTCTCCCCGCTCAGGCAGCGGGGGCGCGACACCCCTTCCGCTCCTGACGGCGGTTGTCAGAGCGCGGCTGGCGGGTTTAGCAGCGCGAGGCAGGCCCGCGCGCTGCGGCAAATTCCGGCGTCAGGGGGAGGCGTACCCCGTTCACCAAGGTGTTTGCCGCACCCGGACGCGATAGAAACGGGTTGGCGAGGCGGGCGCGGGATCCACGATGAAGGCGGGGTTGCCGTCGCCGTAAACCGACCTCAGAAAAGTCCAGGTGCTCGGCGGGGAAAGATTGGTGGCATAGTACACGTCATAATAGACCGCCGGTTGGGTGGGGAAGAGGAGCGAGAACGTGCCATTGGAAAAAGTGCCCGGGGTGAGGGTGGGGGTGGTGAAAGCCAGCACCAGCAAGTTGGTGGTGGCCGAGACGCCCTCGGGATGGTCGGCATTGTAAGCCGTGCAGGTGATGGGGTAGAGGCCGGGCTCGGCCCACGTGCGGTTCACGGTCAGCCTCGTGACGTTGGTGAGAACCGAGCCGTCTCCAAAATCCCAGGCCACCCGGCTGACCCGTCCGGTCAGGGAGGCGTAAAGGACGGTCTGACAGTCCTCGGTGGTGACGGGGGGAAAGAGCTGCAGGCTGAGGCTGAGCGGACCGGTGAGATTGGCTTCCACGAATTCATCGCAGCCGATGGAGGGGGGATTGGCCCATGGTTCGCCCTCGAGGTCGGTTCCCGAGGCGTAGAGGGGGCTGCCCGCCCCGACACAGGGGGAGGTGGAGGGTAGGTGCCACCAGTCGAGGAACTGGGGGCTGCTGGCGAAGGAGCCTTCGCCCGAAGGGGGGTAGGTGCAGCAGTAGCTCAGCACGGAGCTGGCGTAGTTGCCCTCAATCCCCATCGGAATGCGGCTGTCGAAATTGAACATAATCACGCAGTTATGGGCACGGGCTGAGTTGATACCGCATCCGCCTGCGGAGAGAGGAGTTTGATTGAACTGGAGCGTGCAGTTGAGGAGGGTGCCGCCGTAAGCGCCCCCGCCGTAGGCTGCTGCATAATTGCTGACGACCAAGGAATTTCGGACCAGGCTGTTGTGGGCGCCGCCTCCTTGGAAGCCAGCCTGATTTCGCCAAAAAATGCAGCGATCAAAGTGGGCGTTGCATCCGCCTCCGCCCCGGTAGGCCGAAACGTTGTTGCTGATGACACAGTTGGCGACGAGGGCGTTGGTCGAACCGGCCCAAACGCCGCCGCCATCGCGGGACGATGCCCCCGTGGAGAGTGTGGCACCGCCCGTGAGGGTGAAGCCGATGAGTTGCGCTCCATCCGTCATCCAGGCGCAGCGGATGGCGGCCGGGCCGTTGGTGGCGGGGTCCCAAGCCCCGCGGATGATCGTCTGGTCCGGCCCGTTCACACTGAAGACCTTCAGCGGTTTGTCCAGCGCCACGCGGTTGGTCAGGCCGTCGCCCATGGCCTTGCCGCCTGCGGCGTAAATCCCGTTGGTAACCAGGACAAGGGCGCCGGGTTCGGCCGCATCAATTGCCGATTGCAGGGTAGCGGCAGCGGAAAACCAGTTTGAATAGGGGAATTGCGGCGCGGGGCAGGAGGCATCCACACAGTGGACGCGGACCCGAACCACGCTGCCGGTGTGGGCGCCAAAGTCGTTGTGAGCGACCAACTGGTAGTTGCCGGCGTCGTCAGGAGAGAAACCGCGGATCGTGAGACTGGTGGCGGAGGTTCCCTGGAGATGGGACCCTTCATCCAAGGGCTGACCGTCTTTGAACCAAGCGAGCTGGAAAGGCTCCTGTCCGGCCAGAAAGAGGCCGGTGAATTGGAGCACCGGTGGACCGCTATTGACGTGGAGCTCCGGCAGGCCGACGACGAACGGTTCGGGGTGCCACTCGTCACAGCCCATGGGAGGGGTGGGTTTCCAAGGTTGTCCATCCAGATCGGCCGGAGGCGCACTGACAGGGGTGCCGGCGGCAAGGCAGGGGGAGGAGGAGGTGAGGTGGATGTCGTCGGGAAGGAGGCCGGGGTTGGCGTCGAGGTTGCCCGGTCCGCCGGGCAGGGGGGCGGAACAGGAAAAGACGAAGGTGGAGTTGTAGTGGTTGGTGCTCGACGCCTTGGTGCCTTCCGGCCCGTAATTCAAATAGACGATGCAGTTGGTCAAGGTGCTGGAGGAAACGCCGCCCCCGTAGCCTGAAGAGGCCGCTTGGTTTCGGCTGACGGTGCAATGGACCAAGGTGCTCTGATGGGCGCCGCCGCCGTAGCCGTAGTCCCCGGTGGCGTTGCGGGAGAGGGCGCAGCCCACGGCATGGGAAGCCGCCAGGCCGCCGCCATCCCGGTTGGCAGAGTTGTCCAGGACGAGGCAACCCTGCAAGAGACATCCGTAGGCCCCCCCACCGTATCCGCTGGTGCTGCCGCTGCCGGCTCCGCAGGCGGTGTTGGCTTTGAGAATACAATTCAACAGCTTGAGCTGGCAGGCGCCGCCCCCGGAGTTGAACGCGGCGTTGCCCAGCAGGTGACAGCCCTCAAGCACGGCGTTGGTGCTGAGTCCGAAAGCGCCTCCCCCGTTCAACTGAGTGGAGGGATTGATGGAGCCCGCACGCGTTGCGCCGCCGCGGAGCGTAAAGCCTTTCAGCGCGGCTCCGTTGGTCAGCCAGGCGCAGCGGATGGCAGCCGGGCCGTTGGTGGCGGGGTCCCAGGCGCCTTGGATAATCGTGGTCTCGGGGCCGTTGACGCTTTGGACGATGAGGGGTTTGGTTACCGCGATCCGATTGGTGAGGTTTTCGCCGGGGGCGGGTTTGCCGCCGGTCGAATAAACTCCGTCGGCGACCAGCACCAGAGCGCCGGCGGGCGCAGCGTCAATGGCATCCTGAAGGTTCGTGGCGGCGGTGGCCCAGGTGCTGAAGGGGGGCGTGGGGTTGGCGGCGACGGCGTTGGCGTAGTGAATGGTGGCCTGGACCACGGCGCTGGTGCTCACGCCGAAGCGATTGCTAACCATCAATTGGAATTCGCCGCCGTCGAGCAGACGAAGGTCAGTCAGGACCAGGTTGGTGGGCTGAAGCGAGAGGACGGCATCGGATGAGGGGAGGGGCACGCCGTTGCGGAGCCAGCAGAAGGACTCGGGTGGCTCGCCGGCCAGGGAGGCGGAAATGGCAAAGCGGGGCGGGTCGGGTGCGAGTTGAAGGCGGAGGGGGCTGACGAGGGGGGCGGCTTGCCATTCGGCACAGCCCATGGAGGGGGGAGTGGCCCATTCCTGAGCATAAAGATCCATTCCCTTGGCGGCGCCGGCGCGGGCGGTGGCGCGGCAGGGGGAGGTGTTGGCCAACTGGAGGCCCGGGCCGAGCAACTGCGGGTCGGCGTTGGTGTTGCCGGTCCCGGAAGGGAGCGGCGAAGTGCAGGAGTAATCGAAGCTGCTGCCGCTGTAGTTGCCGGTGTTGAAATAAACGATGCTGTTGGTGACCCAACAGTTCACGGCGCCGCCGATGCCCGTCAGGACGGTGGAATTGCTGACCACCGTGCATTGGTTCAGCCACGAGCGGGATGCGCCGCCGCCCCAACTGCGGGACACATTGCCCACGATTGCGGAGTTGTGAACGGAGCCCTGGTAAACGCCGCCCCCGCTATCCTGGCTGGAGTTGCCCGCGATCCAACAGTTGGCAATGATCGAATCGTTGGTGGAAGCGCACCAGGCGCCGCCCCCCGACAGCAGGGTGCTGATGTCACCCGCAGCGCGAGTCCGACCGCCTTGCAGCGTAAAGCCGCAGAGCGAGGCTCCGCTGGCCAGCCAGACACAACGGACGCCGTCGGGGCCGTTGGTGCTCCCGCCGCCCACAATGGTCGTGACGGCATGGCCGTTGACGCTTTGAACGCGCAACGGCTTGTCCACGGCAACGCGATTGGTCAAATCCCCGGCCATGGCCTTGCCGCCGGTGTCATAGGTGCCGTTGGTGACCAGGACAACCGAGCCGGGCGCGGCGGCGTCCACCGCCTCCTGGATCGTGCGGGCAGCCTCAAGCCAGTTGGTAAAGGGCGGCACTGGATTGGCCGCGGCGCTGTCCACGAAATGAAGGGTCAGGCGGGAGACGCGGCTGGTGACCACGCCGAAGGCGTTGGAAACGATGGCCTGGTAACCGGCGGCATCGCCCGGGCCCGGCGCGCGCAATATGAATGAGGCCGTCGTGCCGGCCTCGGGCTGGAGGCTCTCGGGAATCCACTGACCCTCTTTCATCCAGAAAACGCCAAAGGGCGGCTGGCCCGCGGCCTCGACATTCCATTCCAGCGCTCGGGGACGAGGGATGAGGGAAAGGAAGGGGTGGCGCGTGATGATCGGCTCGGGCCCCCATTCGTCGCAGCCGATGGAGGGCGGGTTGCCCCAGCTCTGCCCGTCCAGGTCCACCTCAGCGGTGCCGGTGGCCAGCCCGGCTCCCCGACAGGGCGAGGCGAGGTCCAGATGCACCCGGTCGGCCAGCAACCGGGGATCGTCGCCGAGGTTGCCCAAGCCGGATGGCAGGGGTTTGGCGCAGCAATTTCGCAGGTTGACCGGAAAGACATTATTGTAGTTGTCCTCCAGGCGGGTGAAGAGGTTCGTATTGAAGTAAATGATCGAGTTGGTGGCGGTGCTGCGGCTCATTCCGCTGCCGCTGTTTTGAGCGCCATTGCCCGTGACGGTGCAGTGGAAGAGCAACGCGCTGTAGGCCCCGCCGCCGATGCCGGTCGTTCCTGAGGCCGAGTTGCGCGCAATCCAGCAGTACCGGTGTGTTCCTCCATAAACCCCGCCGCCATAAGCGAAGGCGGTGTTGGAGACCACCAGACAGTGCTGCAGGCCGGCGTTGGTGGAACTGCACCAGGCCCCGCCACCGCTCTGCAGCGTAAAAGCATCTCCACTCGCCCGCGTTCCGCCGCCGCGCAGGGTAAAGCCGCGCAGGACGGCGTTATTGGTCAGCCAGGCGCAACGAACCGCGGCCGGACCGTTGCCGCTGCTCAAGCCGTCAATCACAGTCACCAGCGGTCCGTTGAGGCTGCGCACGGTGAGGGCTTTGTCCACCACCACGCGGTTGGTCAAATCCCCCGCCATCACTTTGCCCCCGCTGTCATAAATCCCGTCAGCCACCAGAACTTCGTCGCCCGGGTCGGCGGCGTCTATGGCGGCTTGAATGTTCGTTGCGGCATCAGACCAACTGAGGAAGGGCGGGAGGTGGCCGCCAGTGAGCGACACGTAACGCGTGGCGGTGTTGCCGGGGAGCAGGGGGCCAAGCCAGAGCAGCAAGGCCAGGAGTCGTGGGGAGAGCTTCCTCATAATGCCAAAACGTGGTTCATGTTCTCAGGTCTGCCGGCCCGTCCGCGACGGACCGCCGTGTTCCGGCTCCTTTTATGCCAAAAGCCGGACCGGGTGTAAAGACACAAAGCCACGCGCTTTCCCGCGCAGCCGGTGCGGCCGAAAGCCCGATGCCGGCGGCTGGCGACTGCGGGGCGGCCGGCCTCAGCGTGCCCGGGCGGGTTTATATAACTCGACGTGAACGTCGTTGCGTTGCGCCGGTCCCGGCGTGCTGCGGCCCTGGGCAATGTACCGCTCCATCAAGTCCGTCAACCGCCGCGTCAGCTCCGGCCGGGCCGCCTGGAGATTGTGGGTTTCCCCGGGGTCCGCCGCCAGGTTGTAGAGTTGCACCGGCGGCAAGCCCTTCTCTGCGGGGGAACCGGGTTTTGGGTTGCTCCACCCGCCCGAGCCCGGGCAGAAGATCAGTTTCCAGTTGGCCTGGCGGATGGCGAAGGACCCGTTGATGGAGTGATGGACGGTGGCTTCGCGAAGGGGCGGGGTGTCTTTCCCGAGGAACGCCGGCAGCAGGCTCACGCTGTCCTCGCCGGCGTTGGGGGGAAGGGGGGTTCCCACGAGTTCGGCGCAGGTGGCCAGCAGGTCCGTCAGGCAGACCGTCTGGGTGTTGGTCGAGCCGGGACGGATTTTGCCGGGCCAGCGCACGATGAAGGGGATGCGATGGCCCCCCTCGAAGATGTCGGCCTTGGTGCCGCGGAAGATGTGGCTTGGCTGATGGCCTTTGGCGGCCAGTTCCTCCATTTTGGCGGCGGGGGAGCAGCCGTTGTCGCTGGTGGCAATGACCAGCGTGTTGGAGGCGAGCTGATGGCGGTCGAGGGCGGCGAGGATTTCGCCGACGGACGCGTCGGTCTGCATCACGAAATCGGCATAGACATTGAGCCCGCTGCGTCCGCGCCACTCGGGAGTGGGTTCGCACGGCGTGTGGGGCGAGGTGAAGGGAACGTAAAGGAAGAAGGGACGCCCGGCCTGCGCCTGCGCCGCGCGCCGGCCGAGGTACTCGACCGCCTTGCGGGTGAGGGTCGGCAGCACCTCCATCGCCTCGAAATCCGCCGCGGCCGGGCCGGTCCGGATCCAGGTTTTTTCGGTGGCCGGGAGGCTGGTCACGCGGTCATTTTCGATGAACACAAAGGGCGGCATGTCCAGCGAGGCCGAGATGCCAAAGTAATAGTCGAAGCCGAGCTGAGTCGGGCCGTTGCGGATGGGCTGTCGGTAGTCAATGCGCCGGGAGTCCCCGTCGCGGGCGAGGTTGCCGCCGGATGGCAGGGGCCAGTCCAGGCCGAGATGCCATTTGCCGATGCAAGCGGTGTGATAGCCGTGGCGCTGGAGCAGGGCGGGAACGGTGAGGCGGTCCGGCGCAATCAGGGGTTTGGAAAATCCGTTCAGCACGCCGTTTTGGAGGCGTGTGCGCCAGCTATAGCGACCCGTCAAAATGCCGTAGCGCGTGGGCGTGCAAACCGAGGATCCGGAATGGGCGTCGGTGAAGACCATTCCCGCCGCGGCCAGCCGGTCCAGGTGCGGGGTGGGGATTTTCCCGGCCGGGTTGAAATAGCGGATGTCGCCATACCCGAGGTCGTCGCAGAGCAGATAAAGGATGTTGGGGGCTGAGGAGGGTTGGGGTGCTGGTTCGGCGCCCGGGGCGGCGCTGGGGGCGGTCCCCGTTAGAGACGAGTCCCGCGGAGCGGGGGCCAGCCAGCCGAGGGATACCAGGAAATCATCCACCGCCATGAGCGTCTCGCGATAGAAGCGGTTTTGGTTGCGGCCGAAGTTGAAGAAGCCATGGGGCTGGCCCTCGTAAATGCGGGTTTCGCATCGCGCTCCGGCGCGCTGCATGGCGTCTTGAAACGCGCGGAGGGTCGCAACCGGAACCAGGTTGTCGGCTGAGCCGGCCATCACGATTGCGGGTGGCGCGTTGCTGGTGACATTATGGAACGGGGAAAACTCGCGATACCGCTCGCCGACCCGGTCATGGCCCCAGCCGCCAGGTCCATTATCCAGCACCGGGTTGAACAGCAGCATGGCATTGGCTTTGGCAGACACGGACCGATCCTCGGCGGCATCATCCAGTCCCTCCACCAGCCCGACGAAGGCGGCCAGGTGCCCGCCGGCGGAACCGCCCGCCGACGCGATGCGTTGCGGGTCCACGCCCAATTCCACGGCATGACGGCGGACCCAGCGCATGGCCGATTTGGCGTCCTGGATGCAGCGGGTGGGCAACTCCCGTGACCCGCGCGGCAGCAAGCGGTATTCGACTTCGAAGGTAACCGCGCCGCGGCGCGCCAGGTGCGCCGCCTGGTTTTCAAACTGCCGGGGGTTCCCGCCAACAAAGCCGCCGCCGTGGAAGAACACAATGGCCGGACGCCGGTCCCCCGCCTGCCAGTCGGCGGGTCGCTGCACGTAGAGCTTCAGGTCCCGTCCCTCCACGGTCTTATAGACATGCGCCTGTTCCGCCGCGCACGCCGTCAGTACGCCCAGAAGCATGCCCGGGAGCCAGGGCCAGCCGGCCGAAAGCGAGGTTGTCATAACCACCGTCATTGAACCTTCAAGCCCACTCGGTGGCAATTCCTTCCGAAGCCCCCAACGTTCTTCCGCAAATGGCATGACACGAAATCGGCGCAACGATGTGGTGTTGGATCGTCTGGTTTGAAAGTCCGCAATCGGCAGGACGGAACGCCCGTGCCATGGGAGGAGCTTTTTGGCTGCACGAACAAGCGAGTTGTGGTCCGAAATGGGGGTTGGGCCACTGCGTCATTTTGACACGCTGCGGCTAACAAGACTGCGACATTATGACTCATTTTTAGGCCAAGATTCCACGAATAAAAAAGTGTAAGTATTTAATTGAAAGCATGTTGCACAATATTCCATTTCGTGGCATTTGGGATGCTAGATTCAGGGTGGGCGGCTCGGCCGTTCGAGGGAACGGTTTGAGTTCCTCCCACACCTCGACCGGTAATAGAGGCAGACCCGGTTGCGGTGCCTTGAGTATGAACCAGTCTGCATGGAGAAAGGATGATGTGTATGAACGCACTAACTCGCTGGAATCCATTCCGTGAGATGGAAGAACTGCAGCGGCGGATGTCCTCTCTGTTTGACTGGAGCCCATTCCGTCGCAGCTCGCTGACCACCGACGAGGAAACCATCTCCGTGCCCGAGTGGGCGCCGTTGGTGGACATCGCCGAGGACGACAAGGAGTATTTGCTCAAGGTTGAGCTGCCTGAGGTCCAGAAGGATGATGTCAAGGTGACGGTGGAAGGCGGAACTCTCACCATCTCCGGCGAAAGGAAAGCCGAGAAAGAGGAAAAGGGCCGCAAGTTCCATCGGGTGGAACGGTATTATGGCCGGTTTGAGCGCAGCTTCAGCATTCCGGATGACGCCGAGGCCGACAACGTCAAGGCGGAATTCAAGGATGGCGTGTTGCGCGTCCACCTGGCCAAGAGCGAAAAGGCCCGTCCGAAACAAATCGAAGTGAAGGTTGCCTGATCCGCGCGGCCGGAACGCGCCCGGCAGCGCGTTCCCCGCAACGTCATCCCCCCGCCCGGCCTGCTCGCAGCAGGCTCGAGCGGAGGGTTGAACGTTTTCAAGGACCGGGCTGTCTGAAGACTGTTGGAGCGGCCGCGAGGCCGCTCATAGTTGTGGAATCGGAGTGCTGCCGGCCCTGCCTCGTTCGCGAGGCCAGGCCGGTGGTCACTCGGAGCCGAAGCCATTACATGGAGCAACTGGCGCGGCGGCGGCCGGGCAACGGCCGCGGGCTGCGCGCAGAAAAACAGTTGAAGCAATCAAGCATGCGATGAACACGACCGTTAGTCTTGTGAATCTTATGCCGGAAGATGCACAGCGTGACGCCGTGGAACAGAGCCTTGCTGCCATGGCGCCGGCTTCCGCGCGAAATGTCCTGCCAAACCTTCCCACGACCACCCTCCACTCGCCCGGCCCGCCTCGTTTCCTGTCGTTCCGGGACAGGGCGGGGCTGGACGATTGGCTCATGCGGGGCATTCCCGACCTCGATTCACCCCTGGCAGGCTGAGCGGGTGGGCGCCCAGCCCCTCGCGCTGCCCTGCCGGGCTTTTTCTGGCTATTGCCATCGGCGCCGCAGTGCGGTTGACTTGAGTCATGGCCGCACTGCGTCAATGGCTCTCTGCCGGGGTGGCTTGCGCGCTCCTCCTGCCGCCGGGTTTTGCCCGGGGCGCCGGCGGGCTTGCCGCCGCCTCATCGCCGCCTCCCGCGTTTGCCGGGCGGTTCGCTCATCCGCCGCCCGAATCCCGCATTCTTAAGATCATCCACGGCTGGCCGGACGGGCCCGAGGCGCAGGACGCCTTGATCCAGCGGCTGCAGCGGCAGGGATTCGGCGGGGTGGTGTGCAACGTTTCGTTCGACCAATACCTGGAGAGCGACGCCAAGTGGGACGCTTTTGTCCGCGCCGTCCGTGCGGCGAAACAGGCGGGCCTGGCCATGTGGCTCTACGACGAGCGCGGCTATCCGTCGGGCAACGCGGGCGGCCTGGTGCTGCGCGAGCATCCGGAATGGGAAGCGCGCGGGCTGCTGGTGGCCGACCGGGAGTGCGAGGGCGGCCCCCTCGAGCTGGACCTGCCGCCCGGCCAACTGTTCCTCGCGGCGGCCTTTCCGCTTCGGGACGGTCGCATCAGCCTCAGCAACCGCGTGGACCTCGCGTCCCACGCGCGCGACGGCAAGCTGCTCTGGACCGCTCCGGCGGGCCGGTGGCAGGTCCTGGCCATCACCGAAAGCCGCTTGTACGAGGGCACCCATGCCGAGGGCAACCTCCACCAAAACATGCCCTACATCAATCTGCTCCAGCCCGAGCCAACCCAACGCTTCCTGACGCTGACTCACCAACGCTACGCCGAGCGCCTCGGCGGAGACCTCGGCCGTTACTTTGTGGCGACTTTCACCGATGAACCCTCACTCATGAGCTGGTTTTTGAAGCCGATGCCCTGGCGGCCCCTCCCCTGGGCGCCCAACCTCCCGGCCGAGTTCAAACAGCGCCGCGGCTACCCGCTGGACCCATCCGTCGTGCCCGCGCTGATCGCCGACGCGGGGCCGCAGGGAGCCAAAATCCGCCACGATTTCTGGCTGACGGTGGGCGAGATGGTTTCCACCCATTTCTTCGGCCAGATTCAAAACCGCTGCCGGGAATGGAACATCCCGTCGGGCGGCCATTTGCTGGCCGAGGAAGGCCTGGTGGGCCACGTGCCGCTCTATGGTGATTTCTTCCGCTGCGCCCGCCGCCTGGACGCGCCCAGCATGGATTGCCTGACCAGCGTCCCGGCGGAGGTTCCCTGGTTTGTGGCGCGCCTGCTGGCCAGCGCGGCCGAACTCGAAGGACGCCGCGTTGTCATGAGCGAAACCTCGGACCACAGCCAGGTCTGGCGCGGGCCGGGCGACAACCGGCCGAAGCGCATCGTGACCGAGGGCGAAATTCGTGGCACCTGCAACCGGCTCATCGTGTCGGGCGTGAACGCCATCACCAGTTACTACAGCTTCACCGACCTGCCCGACGAGGCCCTGCGGCGCTTGAACGAATGGGTCGGCCGGTGCTGCACCGCCCTGTCCGGCGGCTGCCAGGTCGCCGACATTGCGTTGCTGTATCCGGTGGAAAGCCTCTGGCCGCGGTTTCGTCCCGCGCGCCATTTAACCTCCGATTCCCCCGCCGCAACCGCCATCGAACACACCTGGCGCGCGGCCGCCGACAGCCTCTTCGCCGCCCAGCGCGATTTCACCATCATGGACAGCCGCGCCCTGGCCGAAGCCAAAGTGGACAACGGGGCGCTGGCGCATGGCAGCCTGCGCTGGCGCGTGCTGGTGCTGCCCGCGGCGGACACGCTCCCCAAGGCCGCGTGGGACAACCTCGCGCGATTCGCGCGCAGCGGCGGCGTGGTCATTGCCCTGGGCGCCCTGCCCGCCAACACCGAACACGACTTTCCCTCAGCCGAAATCCAGGCCCTGGGCCGCGAACTGTTCGGCCCGCCGGAAACCGGACCGTCGGTCAAAACGCATGACGGCCAAGGCGCCTGCGTTCGATTGCCGGCGGGGTCGGAGGGACTGTTGCCGCTGGTTCTGGACGGGCTGCTCGAGCGCGACGTCACCGTGCATGCCGCCCGTTCTCCGATCCGGACCGCCCACCGCCGCATCGAAAATCAGGAGGTGTATTTCCTCATCAACGACAGTGCCAAACCGTGGCACGGCGCCGTGACCTTGAGCGCCATCGGCCCGGGCGAGCGTTGGGACCCCGCCTTGCCTGACGTCGTCCAGACCAACCTCGGCCCGAGTGTCAGCCTGAACCTCGCGCCCCATGGCGCCGCGCTGCTGCGCTACCCGGCGGCCCGCCTCCCGCAAAAACGACGCCCGACCGGCGGCCCCCTGCCGAATCTCACCCAGCATCCCGTGCCGCCGGTGCGACCCGACGTCATCAAGGGCGAGTTCGTCCAGGCCGAGGTGGCTCCCGACTCCACCCGCTCGGCCCCCGCCCGACCGGTGTGGCGCGCGGCCGCCTCCCTTACCAAAGGCAAGGTGGACACTTTCCTTTTCCTCCGCTTTCAATTTCCCATTCCGCTGCCCCTCGACGGCGCCGATTGTCTGATTTTTGACGCCTGGGTTCCCGAGGGGCAGCAGACGGGCACCCAGCTTCTGGTCATTCTCCAGGAGGAAGGGGGCGGGGACTTCCTCGCCAGCACCGGCGGCTTGTTAAACGCTGCCGGTCATCACCGCCTGGTGGTGCCGATGAGCCGATTGCAACTGGCCGGCTGGTCGCGGGATGCGGACGGGGAACTGGACCTGAAACGCGTCAGCGACATCCGGGTCGGCTGGGGCGGGTACCTGGGCGCCGAAGGCGAACGCGTCGAGTTCAGCGTTGCTCTCCCCCAGGTCGGCGTCCTTGCCCGGGCCGGCCGGCCTTGAGCCGCAAAGCCCCCCTTGGTTCCGCAGATGCCGACCCGGCCATGCCGGGGGATGCGTCTCAAGCGCGTTGCCGGCGGGGGGCGGCCAGCGCGCGGTCAAAGGGGGCCGCCCGCCTCTGGCGCGCTTCCGCTTTCAAACCGCCCGGCCGGGCAGAGGAATGGGACTTCGTTTTTCATTCCGCCTCGGTTAGAAGTATCCGCACATGAAAGACGCGAAACGCTTCGCCGGTTTAGGTTCGTGCGCGCAGCCGCGTGGCCAAAGTCCGGCATCCGCCTTCACTTCCACCTCCCGGCAGATTGTATCAACCGGCCGCCGGCTGACGGTGAACTTGATTTTCATGGCCCTGATCTTCTGCTCCCGCGCCAACGAGGTCCGCAATGGCGGGTTCGAGCAGGGCATGGAATTCTGGCGGCCGATGTTCCAGCGCGAAAAGGACCGCGGTTCAGTAGCGATAGACAGCGAAGTGTTTCATGGCGGCAAGGCCGCGGCACGCCTCGAGTACCGCGGCGAGAAGGACTGGAGCTTCGAGCCCGAGCTCCGGCTCAAAGTGAAGCCCGGGGACATCATCGAAGCCGAATGCTGGATCAAGGCCGAGGGCGGCTCGGAGGCGACGCTGGCCTTTTCCACCTGGGACGAGTCCGGCCGGAACTTGAGCTGGGCCGCCGCCGCGCACGGCAACGAGCAGGGGCAGGACTGGCGGCGGGTTCGCTCCCGTATGATGGCCGGTCCCGGCGTTGCCGAGGTTCAGCCCCGCCTGTTGGGCCAGGGACCCACGCGGGTGTGGATAGACGACTTCACCGCCACGCGCAAAGGCAATGTGCTGGCGGGGCGCGGCCCGGCGCCGCGGGAGGGTGGCCGGCTGACCAATGGCTGTCTGGTGGCGGTGTTCGAAGCGACCAACGCCACGGTGTCGGTGGCCGATTTGCGCTCGGGCCACACCTGGCGGCAGGCGCCGTTCTCGCGCGAGTTCATGATTGCGCAGGCCGGCGTGCGGGAGGCGGCGTGGCAATGCCGCCTGATTCACGGCAATTCGGGACTGGAAATCCACGCGACGTTCCGTCTTGAAGGCGAGCTGCCGGAACTGGTCTGTGAGCTCGAGGCGTCGGGCGAACTGACCGCGGCGCTCCCGTTCCCGCATCCGTTCATCAGCCAGGCGGGGGACTTTCTCGTGGTGCCCATGAACGAAGGCATTTCCTACCCGGTCGAGGACCCCGGCATCACTCCGATGCGCCTCATTGCCTACGGGGGACATGGCATCTGCATGGCGTTTTACGGATGCACCGATGGCGACCGCGGCCAGATGGCCATTTTGGAAACGCCGGATGACGCCGCCATTCGGATTGACCGGCTGGCGGGCCGCCTGGCCATCGTTCCGGAGTGGGAGGCGCAGAAGGGCGCGTTCGGCTACACCCGGAAATTGCGTTACGCCTTTTTCGAGCGCGGCGGCCACGTGGCGATGGCCAAACGCTACCGTGCACACGCCAAAGCGGCGGGGTTGTTCAAAACCCTGGAGCAGAAACGCCGGGAAAACCCTCACGTGGACCGGTTGATCGGGGCGGTGAATGTCTGGTGCTGGGAGCGGGACGCGGTGGCGCTGGTGCGCGAGCTCAAGGCGGCGGGGATTGACCGCATTCTGTGGAGCAACCGCCAGTCACCGGAGAACCTGAAAACCTTGAACGAGCTCGGCGTGCTCACCAGCCGCTACGACATTTACCAGGATGTCATGGACCCGGCCAACTTCCCCAAGCTCCGTTACGTCCATGGCGACTGGACCACCGCGGCCTGGCCGCGGGACATCATCCGAAAAGCGAACGGCGACTGGATTCGCGGCTGGGCGGTCGAGAGCAAGGACGGCGGCATGATCCCCTGCGGCGTGATTTGCGACCGGCGGGCGCTGGATTATGCGCGCGAGCGGATTCCGGCCGAACTGGCCACCCATCCCTACCGCTGCCGGTTCATTGACACCACCACCGCCGCGCCGTGGCACGAGTGCTACGATCCCGCTCATCCCATGGCGCGCACCGAGAGCCGGCGTTGGAAGATGGAGCTGCTGCGCTATGTCTCCGAGGAGTGCGGCCTGGTCATGGGGTGCGAAACCGGCCATGACGCCGCCGTCCCCTATCTGCACTATTTCGAGGGAATGCTCAGCCTCGGGCCCTACCGCGTGCCCGACTCCGGCCGCCGCATGCAGGTCATCTGGACCAACGTCCCCGAACCGGTGGCCAAATTCCAACTCGGTCACAACTATCGCCTGCCGCTGTGGGAGCTGGTTTATCACGACTGCGTGGTCGCCCAATGGTATTGGGGCGATTACAACAACAAACTGCCCGCCTTGTGGGACAAACGCGACCTGTTCAACGTGCTTTACGGCACCCCGCCCATGTTCATGTTCGACCGCAAGCTGTGGGACCAAAACCGCGAGCGCTTTGTGCAATCCTACCGCAATACCGCCGCCCAAATCCGCGCCGTGGGCTATGCGGAAATGACCGATCACCGTTTCCTGTCGCCGGACCGCGCGGTGCAGCAGACGCGGTTCGCCAACGGGGTTGCCATCACGGTCAACTTCGGGGACCAGCCCTTCACGCTGCCGGACGGGGAGACCGTGGCGGCCCGGGGATTCCTCGTGCGGGAAAAGGCGCTTTGACAAAGCCGGTTTTGGGGCGAGCTTGAGGTGGGATTGAACGTTCTGCGCTGGCGGACGTCAAAGCAGCAGTAACTTCATCCGGGGTTGCAGACCTTAAGAACGGAACAAGAACAAAACCTGGAAGTGGAACGAGACTAATCGCAGCAGCAGTATGAAACGGAGAGCAGGGTATTGGAGCGGGATGGCGGTCGCAGCGGCCTGGCTGGCTTGCGGGGTGGCGCTCAACGCGGCACCGGCCACGCGAGGAGAAGGCGCAAAAAATCCGCCGGCAAAACTTGACATTCAGGAGCGGCCCCTCAGTTCCGAGGTGAAAGCCGCCAGCAGCTTTGCCCCGGTGGCGAAGAAGGTGGGGGGGAGTGTGGTGACCGTGTTTTCCACGACGGTGATTCGGGAACGGCCGATGTGGAACCCGTTTTCCGATGACCCGTTTTGGCGGCGGTTTTTCGGCGATAATTCCGGCCGGTCGCAAGCGCCGCGGGAACGCCGCGCGCAAGGGCTGGGGTCCGGGGTGATCGTCACGCCTGACGGCTACATCCTCACGGCGAACCACGTGGTGGACGGGGCGGACTCGGTCAAGGTGGCCATGACCGACGGCCAGGAATACGATGCGCGGATCGTCGGAAACGATCCGCCGACCGACATTGCGGTGTTGAAGATCGAGCCGAAAAAGGAGCTGCCGGCCATCACGCTGGCCGACAGCGACAAGCTCGAGGTGGGCGACCTGGTGCTGGCCGTGGGCAACCCCTTTGGGCTGGGCCAGACCGTGACCATGGGCATCGTGAGCGCCCTCGGGCGCGGCGGGTTTGGCATTACCGCCTATGAGAATTTCATCCAAACCGACGCGGCGATCAACCAGGGCAACTCGGGCGGCCCGCTGGTGGATGCGGAAGGGCGGCTGGTGGGCATCAACACCGCCATTTTCAGCCGCAGCGGCGGCTTCCAGGGCGTCGGGTTCGCCGTCCCGGTCAACATGGCGCGCTACGTCATGGACCGCCTCATCAGCGATGGCAAGGTGACCCGGGGTTACCTCGGCATCAACATTCAGCCGCTGACGCCGGATTTGGCCAAGGCGTTCAACCTCCCGGATGAGAGCAGCGGCGTGCTGGTGGGCGGCGTCACGCCCAACAGCGCGGCCCAGCGCGCCGGCGTGAAGGACGGCGACATTATTGTGGAACTCAACGGCCGGAAGGTGACCGACCCGCGCAACCTTCAGCTCATGGTTTCGCAGACCCCGCCCGGTAAAAAGGTCACCCTGAAAGTCCTGCGCGGCGAGCCCGGCCGCAAGCCGGTCGAGCGCACGCTCACGGCTACGCTGGGCGAGTTGCCGGACGACATGTTTGCGGCGGGCGGGCCGGGGAGCCGGCTGGCGCCCGGCGAAAGCGAAATGGACGCGCTGGACGGCGTCGAAGTCGCGGATCTGGATGGACGGCTGCGGCGTCAATTCAACATCCCCAACGAAATTCGCGGGGCGTTGGTGACCAATGTGGCCGAGGATTCCAACGCGGCCGAGGCGGGGCTCCGGCCGGGTGACGTCATTCTGGAAATCAACCGCAAACCCGTGCAGAGCGCCGACGATGCGGTCGAGTTGAGCAACAGCGCCACCGGCAAGACCATCCTCCTCCGGGTCTGGAGCCGCGCCATGGGAGGCGGCATCGGCGGGTCCCGCTACCTGACGGTTGACAACACCAAACGCAAGTGAGCTTTGACTGATGGCCCGGTCTAATCGGTAACAATCGCCCCCGCTCCGAAGGCGGAAGGGGCCTGTTCTTTCGCAATCAACCATAACCACGGCGCCCGGCGAAAGCCGGACGAGGAGACTGCACCTATGACACTACGCTGGAGTCTGGTCACCAAAGGGCTGCGCCCGCACGGGCAGCTTAAACAGAAACTGCAGCAGAAAGTGCGGAAGCTGGAAAAACATCTGGCCCATTTCCCGCCTGACGCGGTTCACCTCCAGGTCAATCTGGAAAAGCATCCCCGCAAACCGGTGTTTGAGGCGGGGTTGACCTTGCGCCTGCCCTCAAACATGCTGCGCGCCGAAAAAACCGGCGCCGACCCCATCCCCGCCTTCGATCAGGCGACCAAAGCCTTGCTGCGCGAGATTGCCGTCCTCAAATCCGCGCTCCGCCATGAAAGCGACTGGAAACGGCCGGTGCGGCAGGACTTCCCCCCTGCCCGCCTCGCCGTGGCCACTCCCGGCGCGGAACCGGCGTAGCGCGCGCAGGTCGCCACGAAGGGAAGCGGGAATGGGCGGGACGAAGGGGCCCGGCCCGGGAGGGAACGAACGCTGTTTTTTTTTCTCAATAATTGCGGCCGGGAGGGAGAAAGGAATGGGGCCGCCGAGCGTGGCACTCAACGGCCCCCTTGCGGTTTCTGAAACGGTTCAGCCGGATCAGTTCGGGCTGACCAACCGGAAGAACCTCGGGGTGGCGCCCACCGGGTAATTGGTCGAGCTCAACCCATCGGTCGCCGGCAGATCCTCCCAGTTGCCGCCCACCAGGCTGGGGGTGGTCTGCAGACGAACCCCCGGTCGTCCCAGCCACGAAATCAGAACGTAGCCGGGGGCGCCCGGAGCGATGGTCAGGTCCCCGAACGACGGCTCCTGGTATTGATTGCCGAAGATGTCCAACGGCATCACATACGTCCCCACGGAGCGGATGTAGCGGACATGGTCCTGGAAGGCGGGCGCCTCGTTGTCGTAGCTCTCAATCCCATACTTGTACTGGACGCGCAGACGGGACCCTTTCTTGACGAGGTACTGCCACGAATAGATTTTATCGCCGGCCACGGCGTCGCCATGGGTGCCGTCGTCAAACATTCTGGTTTCGGGCGGCTGAGTGCCCCAGGTCCCGTAAGTGTCCCAGCCATTGGTCAGCACGTCGCCGTTGAACCAGACCCCTTCAGTCAGCGGATTGAACGCCGCCCCGCCATAGCGCTGGGCGTTGTTCATGTCCACCCGGAACGTCACCAGCGTATCGGCCGGGAGCAAACCGTTGGGCGAGAGACCATCGAAATAAGTCGGTCCCACGCTGATGAGGTGATAACCGGCGGCGTTGGTGGGCTCGTTGCCGGTGAAGGTCACATACTTGTTGGCGCCTCCCTCCCAGACCGTCGCGAAGGTCGCGGGCCGATACAGGGTGTATTTGTATTCGAAGGGCGAGCCGGTCAGTTGACTGTTCATCGTGTAAAGGTTGGTGTAAATCCCCGGCCGCGTGGTGTCCTCAAAAAGCTGAATGCCTTGCGGCGGATCCCCCCAGCCCAGGACATTGCCCCGCGCCCAGACCTGGTCGTTGAGGGGGTCGAAGGAGCCTTGGAGCATCTGGGCGTTGAGGTCCACGGCAAAGCTGACGGCGGCCTTGATGGGATAGCCGGAGGTGTCGCTGAAATAGACCACCGGCAGGTCCAGGTTGTTGGTCGGCACCAGGAAGGAACGATTCTCGCGGAAATAGCCCGGGAGACTCTCCCAATGCGCGACGGCAACGCTGTCCACATAGACAAACTTGTATTCCCGAATCGCTCCGGGCGGCAGCGTGAACTCGGTATAGGCGCCCGAGTAGATGTGCGGCTGGGCCGGATCGTTCGTCAGCACGGTGCCGCCGCCCCAGCCGGTGAACGAGCCCCGCACCTCGACAAAATCGGTGAGGGGGTTGAAGTTGCCCGCGCCAATCTGCGCGGACATGTCCACCTTGAAACTCACGTCCACGGAAGGCCCGCCCCCCCACGTGTCGGCGTAATAGGCCTCGGGAATCACCTGCGCGGCGCTGCCCAGTTTGAAATAGCGATTGGGGGTGCCGACGGTCTCCCATTGGTCGCCGCCCCCGGTGTTGTTGTTGAACACGAATTTGTATTCATAAGTCGTTCCCGGGCTGCCTGCGATGTCAATGGTGCCGGTGTAGAGATTGGTGTTGGCGGGGCTGTTGGTCAGAACGAATCCGCTGCCCCAGCCATTGAAGCTGCCGCGGCACGTGACCGTGCCGGTGGCCGGGTCGAAGGCGGCCATGATGTTAATCTGGTAGTCCATGTTGACCTGAAAGGTCACCGGGACCGCCGGGGCGGAACCGAGGGAAGCCAGCAGCAGCCCCGCGGACAAGGTTGCGGTTGAGAAGGTCTTTTTCATGTTCATTGCTTGCTTGGTTGAGGATTTGAGTTGAGAGGCGACTCCGCTGCGGGAACAGGCCCGGTCCCCGGGCCGGCCCGCGGCGTTTGGCCTGGACAAATGATCTGACATTGGAATTTCGCCCAAGTGTAAATCACAAACGGGGTAATTTCAAACCGGATGTGGCAGCGAAAGATGGCATTAAAGATGCTTTACACGCCTTTATATGGCCGAACACAACCACCTTTGTGCCCGGCGCATCCTGGTGGTGGACGACGACGAGGCGGTGCGCGAGGCCATCGGACTCCTGCTGGGCCTCGATCAACACACCGTCGTGGAAGCCGGGGGCGGGCCGGAGGCGCTCGAACGGTTCCGGGAGGGCCGTTATGACCTGGTCATCACCGACTACCTCATGCCTCAGATGCGCGGGGATGAGCTCACCGCCAGCATCAAGAGCCTCGCGCCGACCCAGCCGGTGCTGATCGTGACGGGGTATTTTGAAAAGCTGGCCGCGGAGGGGCGCATGAATGACGCGGTTTTGAGCAAGCCGTTCAGCCTGCAGGATCTGAGGCGGGCGATCGCGCGCCAACTGGGGGAGGGAGATGTCTCGCTCGAGACCGCCCACCTCTGGGTCAGGAACCGCGCCGCCCGGACCACCCAGGTGCTCAACGAGATTCTCCAGCGGCACGGGGGCGGCTCGGATGCGCCCTCCGACCCGCTTGCTGCTTGAATAAGGGTTGCCCGGTCCGGGTCAAGACGGCTAAGGTCCCGGAGTGTTGAAATCGGTCTTCGAGGTTTCGTGGTTTCGGGGCAAAGCGTTGGCCGGCTTGCGCTTGGCGAGCGGGTGCCTCGCTCTGTTGGCCGCGGCTTCACTCGCTGCGGCCGAAGTGCCAACCTTGACAGAGGTGTGGTCGGTCCGCATTGGCAGAACGACGGATTGCAGCCCCGCCCTCGGGCCGGATGGCACGGTCTATTTCGGGACCTTCAGCGGCAGCCTGTGGGCGGTTCAGCCTGACGGTCGCGAAAAATGGGTCTTCAGGACAGGCCATGGCGGCTTGATCTCCGTCGAAATCCGGTCCTCACCGGCGGTTGCCGAGGATGGCACCATTTATTTTGGCTGCCGTGACCGGCGCTTTTACGCGTTGAATCCCAACGGCAGGAAGAAATGGGATTTTGCAACCGGAGGCTGGGTGGACTCTTCGCCGGCAATTGGGGCGGATGGCACGGTTTATTTCGGGTCGTGGGACCGCAACTTCTACGCGTTGAACCCCGACGGCACCAAGAAATGGGAGTTTGCCACCAGCGGCGAGATCACCTCCTCGCCGGCCGTGGATGCGGCAGGGCGGATTTACTTTGGTTCTCACGACGGGAAATTCTACGCGCTGAGGGCCGACGGCAGCAAAGCCTGGGAGCATGCAACCGGCGGAGCAATCCTTGCCTCGCCCGCGATTGACGCGGACGGCGCAATCTATTTCACGTCGCTCGACGGGCATCTCTACGCTCTCGAGTCGGAAGGAAACCTGCGTTGGAAACTTCGGACCGGTGGAATCACGGAGTCGTCACCGGTGATTGGGCTGGAGGGGACGGTTTATGTTGGTGTGAACAAGAATCTGTGGGCGGTGGACCGGCAGGGGAAGAAACTGTGGGAACAACCGGCGACGCTCGACGCCTATCAGGAGCCGATCAGTGCCACGCCGGTGGCCCTGGCTGACGGTTCCCTGATTGTCGTCTCCCACTACGGCCTGCTCACGGCCTTTGACCAGGAGCGAAAAATGCGCTGGAAGTATTATCTTTACGGCTACGACCACGGCTCGCCGGTCGTGGCGGAGGATGGCACCATCCTGGTCTGCAGGCAGGTCCCGAATGTCGGCCATGCCATGGTGGCTCTCTCCAACCGCGTGCCGCTGGCGCCGTCGCCCTGGCCGAAGTTTCGCGGCAACCTCCGCGGCGACGGACGCCAACGCCCTCCCCGGTAAGAAACCCCTCTTGGCGATTGGGTGGCTGAGGCAGGTGAAATGACCCACCAAACCGTGCGGGCAACTCTTTCATTTGTGGTGTTACCTCGAGGGCCGCAAGCACTTGTGCCGTTTTTCGCTGAGGCAATCCGCCTGGGGAGCGGAATCTTTTAAAGCTGGACAGGGGTCCAAGGGTCGGGCAGGATTCCAGCAAGCTTGACTGGAGGCCAATGACCGACTTCCCAGCAAAAACGACCTAGCGCGGAGCCTTGGCTGCCGCGTGCTTGAGCTTTGTATGCCACGCCGTCCGACGATAACCATTCGTGAGATGCACATTGACGACATTCCGGCCGTTGTCGAATTGGGCAATCGCGTATTCAGTGCCGAGACCCTGCCGACACTCTACCGATGTTGGGAGGAGGCGGAGGTTTTGCAGATTTATACGGCCTACAAGGAGATCTGCCTGGTCGCCACCCGGGAGGACAAGGTGGTGGGTTTTGCGTTGGGCAGCACGCTGGACAAGCCGGGCAGCTCGTGGCGGTATGGGTGGCTGGAATGGCTGGCGGTGGATCCGGCGTGCAAACGGCTGCGCGTGGCGTGGCGGCTGGTTCGCCAGCTTCAAGAACGGTTCGTGGAGCGGGAGATTCGCATCATGCTTGTGGACACTTACGAGGGGAACAAAAGCGCGCTGGCCTTTTTCCGGAAATTCGGGTTTGGCCAGGAAATGCGGCATGTGTATCTTTCGTTAAACTTGGACAATCATCCGAAGGCCTTGGAACGGCGGTTCCAGGACGAATGACATGTTTCAATTGCTGTTTCCCCAATATGCGCGGCGGCGGTGGGTTTACCTGCCCCTGGGCACGCTGGCGCTGGGGGAACAGCGGCCGGGAATGCCCAACCCGTTGCTGGACCCGGTCTATTGCAAGCGCTGGGTCCGGCGGCTGCACCGCCGCTACCGGGCCAGTTGCTCGTACGGGGGCTGGTTCGAGGACCGCTCGATCCTCTGGCAGGGGCATTACATGGCGCCCCATTGCGCCTTTCATCTCGGGGTGGACTTCAACGTGCCGGAGAACTCGCGCGTTTACAGTCCGGCCGAGGCGCGGGTGGTCGAGGTCTGGCACGATGAGGACACGCGCGGGGGGTGGGGCGGGCGCATTGTGCTGGAAGTGAGGCCGCGGTTGTATCTGCTGCTGGCGCATCTGGGGACGATCCGGGTGCGGCTCAATGCTCATCTGCGCGCCGGGCAGCTTGTCGGCAGCGTGGGCGGCCCCACCAACAACGGCAACTGGTTCCCGCATCTTCACGCGCAGATGATTCGCGGCAGCTTTGATCACATTGACGGCTACGGGGAGTTCTCGGTTCGCAACCAGCGGAAGTTTCCGGATCCGTTCATGTTTTGGCCGCCGCAGCACGCGCTTTCACCCGCGGACCTTGCGGAGCCGCGGCGCGGTCGCAAACGCCCGGGCGGGCGGCGGCGGCCGCCCGGGGGCGCCGAAGGCCGGGATCGGCCGTGGCCCGGCCCGCTGATTTGACGGGTTAAACGGGGGTTCAAGCCGGCGCTTGCGTCCTCCGGCCAAAATCCCTATCCACTAGGCATGGACGCGCGTGAAGCCCTGGTGGCCCTGAACTTGATTCCCAATGTCGGACCGGTCCGGGTGCGCCAACTGCTCGAGGTTTTTGGCGAGGCACCCGCCATCCTGCGAGCCTCCCGGAGCCAGCTTCTCCACGTGCGCGGCATCGGCGAGGATACGGCCCAAGCCATCGCATCCTGGGAGACAACGATTGACCTTGGAGCCGAGCTCAAACGCATTGAAGAATTCGGCTGCCGGATCGTCATCCAGTCCGACCCCGAATACCCGGAATTGCTCCGGCAGCTCTATGACCCACCCCTGGTGCTTTATGTCAAGGGCACGCTCCTGCCCGGCGACAAGAACTCGGTGGCCATGGTCGGCTCCCGGCTGACGACCCATTACGGGATTGAAACCGCGCGCAAGCTGGCCTACCAACTGGCCTATCTGGGCGTCACCGTGGTCAGCGGAGGGGCGCGCGGGATTGACTCGGCCGCTCACCAGGGCGCCCTGGCGGCCAAAGGGCGGACCCTGGCGGTGCTGGGGACGGGCATCAACCTGGTTACGCCGCCGGAAAACGCGCGGTTGTTCGAGCAAATCGCCGCCAGCGGCGCCTTGATCACCCAGTTTCCCTTCAACCGTCCCGGCGACAAGCAGTCCTTCCCGATTCGCAACCGGATCGTCGCCGGCATGACCCTGGGGACGGTGGTGGTGGAAGCCAATCTCACCAGCGGAGCGTTGATTACGGCCAACTTTGCCGCGGAATACAACCGGCAGGTGTTCGCCGTGCCGGGCCGGATTGATTCGCCGCGCAGCAAAGGATGCCACGACCTGATCAAGAAAGGCGCAAAGTTGTGCGAGTCCGCCGAGGACATCCTCACCGAGTTCGAATATCTGTTTCCGCCCTCGAACCGGCCGTCGGCGCCAGGCGCACCTGGAATGCTGCCGGCCATCGAGCTCTCGCCGAACGAGCAAGCGGTCTATGACACGCTGAACTCCGAGGAGGTTCCAATAGATGACATCATCCGGAAGTCGGGATTGCCGCCCTCGGTGGTGTCGGTGGCGCTGTTGAGCCTCGAGATGAAGCGCCTGGTCCGGCAGTTGCCCGGCAAGCTGTTTGTAAGAAACACCTGAGTCGTCAAAGGCCTCGCGGCGCTGCTCAGGAGCCCCCTTGAAGCGGGCGTGGAGCAGGCCGGCAGGAGGCGGAGCCGGCTGGCTCAATTTCGCCCCCGCCTGTCTCAATTGTCACCATTCGGGAGCGGGTTCAAGCCGCGCGGGCCGGGCTTTGGCGCAACCATCCCGTTGGGAGGACGGCGCGCGGCCGCAGCGTCTAATCGCTTGGTTTGAGGCCATTAGACCGGATTCTTCTTCGGCCAAGTGCGGCAAGGCGCGCCAGGGGCCAGCGCCCGCGGGCACCCAGGTTTTTCCCGGGCGGGCGAGTTTGGCAAGGGATTTGCACAAGGGGGAAGCGTTGTATGTCAAAAGATGTGCGTTTTGTTGGTTGGGCAAAGCGGGGGTTGAAGCTGGGACGGCTCTTCTGGATGCTTGCCATTATTCCGTTTTCATCGGCCATGGCGGGGCAGATCACGCTGGCGTGGGACCCCAGTCCCGAGACCAACGTGGTGGCCTACCGGATTTATTACGGGGTGGCGGCCCGCACCTATACCAACACGATCCAGGTGGGGAAGGTGACGACCGCAACGGTCTCAAATCTCGTGGCGGGCGTTCCTTATTTCTTCGCGGCCACGGCCGTGGATGACGTTGGGCTGGAGAGTGATTACAGCGACGAGGTCAGCGGCACCATTCCCCTGCCGAATCAGCCGCCCACGCTGGCCCCCCTGACCGACCTGGTGATTGAAGAGAACGCCGGGCAACAAACCGTCAACCTGACCGGCATTAGTTCGGGCGCCACGAACGAGAACCAGACCTTGACGGTGACCGCCACCTCGAGCAACCCGGCCCTGATCCCGACCCCGACAGTAAGTTACACCAGCCCGTCCACGACGGGCAGTCTCCGCTTCACGCCGACACCCTACGCCTTCGGGGTGGCCACGAT
>ERZ795052.1790-NODE-1790-length-27971-cov-18.013075_pt1 | contig 27971 bp, 23 predicted proteins | sample MGYA00375136_ERZ795052 | MGnify/ENA primary metagenome ERZ795052 (study PRJEB30181, sample SAMN05720156) | activated sludge metagenome | isolation source: Anaerobic digester | place: Japan | collected 2015-05-26 ... | reverse complement strand
AAACTTTCTTCCATATTTTGTTTTATAATGAGCTGAAAAAATTCAAAAAATCAATTCTACGCCAATAACTGAAAAAACTTTTATTTTAGAACCACAAATTTGCTCGTAACACTAAAATCTTCTGTCTGAATTTTGTAAAAATATAAACCTCCGGTGAGTTTGTTTGTCTGCCAGGGAATTTGATGCTCTCCTGCAGCCAACGTTTCGTCAATCACTGTCATCAATTGCTTTCCCATTGCATCATAAATTATCAACGTTACTTTTGATCTAAGAGGTAATTGAAAGTAAAAAGTTGTTGCGTTGGCAAAAGGATTTGGATAATTATAAAGCGTGAGTTTTTCATTATTTTGTGGATTATTTAAACCAGATGGATATTTTTGAACCAAAATACCATAAACATCTCCATCGCTAAATCCTGTTTCTCCAAGAACAGCCTTTGTAACCCCAACCAAAAAATTATTGCCATCAAACAACATTACACCACCAAGTGGAATTTTTCCTTCAGAACCGGGAACGGTAAATATGTTAAATTCTTCACCCAATGGCGTACCCGACATATTATAATATCTTCCTTTTATATGATTATCGGCAGAATTATCGGATAACGACTGACTTTCCCATGTAAACAGATAATTATTCCCATCCGAGCATACAAAAGTAAAAGCATTGTGTACACCAGCTGTTTCCGCTAAAGTAGTTTTTTCTCCTACAGTACCACTGGTCGAAACAAATCGGAAATAAGCTCCGTGATCATTACAACTATAAGGACTGTTGCGATTAAAACAAATATCGTAACTGATAACATATTTGTTCCCATCAAAAATCAAACTTACCGGATTATGATCAGGTGAGGGAGGATCGATAGTAAAAGCATTTCCTACCAAAGTTCCATTTTTGCCGACAAATTGGCCTAATATTGAGTTTGAACTGCCTCCACCATGATTGAACCATACAATCAGATAGTTCGTTCCATCAGAAGCCATATTGAATTCTTTTGAACTTGAATTTTGCGGATTGGTAATGCCAAAATTATTGATAAAAAAGGAACTTCCAATCAGATTTCCCGATTTATCCAATAATTGTCCGTATAATCCAAAATCCGATTTTACATAAGCAACCAAAAAATTAGAACCGGAATAGCTCACATTAAAAGGACGTAAATCGAAAATCACGTCAGTAGCAATTAAAACTGCTTCTCCTTGCCAGTTACCGGAAGGGCTCAGAAAACGAGCATAAAGATGATGCTCAACATCCTGCCAAACCACAAGATAATTGGTTCCATCGAAAACAACCATTGGAGCAACCGGTCCATAAGCATTTAAAGCAATTCTATTTCCTGACAACTCGCCCGTTTTACTGATAAATTGAACCGTAAGCGTGTACTCACTATTGGCATCTCCCAGAATTGGAACTAAATAATTGGTGCCATCGAATGCTGCCGATAAAGCCGAAGCAGCTTCACTGCCAACTGCAATTGGGAATTCCTTAATAATTTGTGAAGAAAGAAATTGAACTCCCAACAATAGAATCAAAAGTAAATTGAATAATTGTTTCATGGCATTAATTTTTTTTTGTTAATTTTATTTGAGATGATAATCGAAACAAATTTAAAAATCAAACCAACAAATTTTAAATTCTTTTGCTAAAGAACTTAAAAAAGATAAGAAACTAATTAATTTATTGGTAAAAGTATTATCAAATTATCCGAAATGTACTTTTATTAATAATTTTTTGTATTAATTATATTTTTTAAAATTTAAGCATTATTGAAATTGTAAAAAATATTTAATTAATAAATTAAGGAATGAATTGAAGAGTTACATCAGTAAAAATCTGTAGAGAGTCGTTTTTTTAATTTATTCTATTATATTCAATTCAATATCAATAAAATAGTTGTAAATAAGGTTGAATAAATTTGTCGAGGTTAGCAAACACTATAAAAATGATAGAAAAATTACCAATAAAGATCAATGAGATTTATTTTGTTCTTTGTTGAAAAACTTTATAATAGATATGAACCATGAATTAATTCAATTATGGGACAAAATAGACTGAAGTTACTTTCTTACTTTGAGAAGGAATTGGTATCTATATTTTGCCAATGGCCCCAGAGTGTTTCAAATGGAGAAGGGTAGAGTGGATGTTGCTCAAACATTTGTACAATTTCGAGATAAACGATAACTGAATTATTGAATACGGAATGTTTAATTTCAGCATTTTTGCAGAAGTGTGTTTTTTGAATACCGTTTGCCGTTTGATCAGAACGATTTTGTCCATTTTCGGCAAACCAATCGGCGAAGACGGCATACAAATTAACGCTTTATTGGCTACTCAAGCTTGGAATTTGAAAAAAATGATGTGAAAACTCAAAGAAGAGTTTTTTGTTTCATTTCAACAAAAATTTTATAATCTTACCACTAAAACAAACTTTTAAGGATTGACTAATCATACTTGACAAATCTTTAAATTTACTCCATCCTAACTTTCTCATCCAACAGAGCGAAATTGATGACTTCCATTATATCGTTTACGTAGTGAAAATGAAGACCTTTCAAATAAGACGCATTAATTTCTTCCACATCTTTTTTGTTCTCTTCGCAAAGAACCAATTCGGTTATGCCTGCTCTTTTGGCCGCAAGTATTTTTTCTTTAATTCCGCCAACCGGTAATACTTTTCCACGTAAGGTGATTTCGCCGGTCATGGCAAGATTTTTCCGAACTTTTCTTTTGGTAAATGCCGAAACAAGCGCTGTAAGCATTGTAATTCCCGCCGACGGACCATCTTTGGGAATAGCTCCTTCGGGAACATGAATGTGAACATTCCATTTTTCAAACATTTCACTATCAATTCCTAACTGTTCGGCGTGTGCTTTTATGTATTCCAATGCAATCACAGCAGATTCTTTCATCACTTCGCCCAAATTTCCCGTTAAAGTCAACTGAGGAGATTTACTTTTGCTTAGACTCGACTCAATATAGAGAATTTCGCCCCCCACTTGTGTCCATGCTAAACCGGTAACAACCCCGGCATAATCGTTTCCCTGATATTTTTCTTTTGTATATCGCGGAACTCCCAAAAAAGTTTTCAAATCATCTACAGTAAGTTGCACATTATAAGGCTCATTGGAAGCCACTTTTTTTGCAATTTTCCGCATGAGCGAAGCAATTTGTCTGTCCAATTCGCGAACGCCCGATTCACGCGTATAATTTTCGATCAAATGTTCGATTACAGGCTTCGTCAAAATCAACTGTTCTTTTGTTAAACCGTGATTTTCGAGCTCTTTGGGAACAAGATGGCGTCGGGCAATTTCCACTTTTTCTTCCTGTGTATAGCCACTTACTTCTATCAATTCCATCCTGTCGAGTAAAGGACGAGGAATGGTATTCAGATTGTTGGCTGTAGCAATAAACATCACTTTCGACAAATCGAAATCGACGTCGAGATAATTATCGTGAAAACTGGTATTCTGCTCGGGGTCGAGAACTTCGAGCAAAGCAGAAGACGGATCACCTTTATAATCGGCAGCAACCTTGTCAATTTCATCCAACACAAAAACCGGATTGGCCGACTGTGCTTTCTGAATATTCTGCATAATTCTTCCCGGCAACGCTCCGATATAAGTTCTTCGATGACCGCGAATTTCGGCTTCGTCATGCAAACCACCAAGCGAAATTCTTACATATTTTCTGTTCAACGCTCTGGCTATGGATTTGCCCAACGAAGTCTTTCCGGTTCCCGGCGGGCCATAAAGACAAATAATGGGCGATTTCATGTCTCCCTTCAATTTCAGCACGGCCAAATGTTCCAAAATACGTTCTTTTACGGTTTCCATGCCGAAATGATCCTGTTCAAGGATTTTACGTGCATTTTTCAAATTAAAATTATCTTTTGTGTACTCATTCCATGGCAATTCCAATAAAGTTTCCACATAATTCAGCTGCGTAGTATAATCCGGAGAATGAGGCGACATACGTTCCAGTTTTTTCAATTCCTTCTCAAACAAAGCAGCCACATTTTCATTCCATTTTTTTTGTTTTGCTTTTTCTCTGAAATCCAGAATATCCTGTTCGGGAGAAGCTCCACCCAATTCTTCCTGAATGGTTTTCATTTGCTGCTGCAGGAAATACTGCTTCTGCTGCTGATCGATACCTTCTTTGGCTTTATTTTCAATAGAAATTTTTATTTCCAGCAATTGCCATTCCTTGTTCAACAAATCGAGCAATTGATAGCCCCGATCCAGAATATCGTCAATTTCAAGCAGTCTTTGCTTTTCCTGTACATTCAATCCAAAATTCACACATACATAATTAATAAGAAAAACGGGGTTATCAATATTACGTATGGCAAAAACTGCTTCTGGAGGCATTATTCCTGCATTGGCTATAATTTTTGCAGCCATATCCTTAATGGTAGCAACCAGTGCCGGAAAAACACCATCTTCAGCGCTTGGAATTATTTCGGGAGCCAAATTAATCCGCGCTTTCATATAAGGCTTCAGTGTCAAAACTTCACCCAGAAAAAAACGTGATTTTCCTTCAAGAATAACCGTAGTAGTGTTATCGTTCATTTCCAAAATCCGTACAACTTTAGCCACAGTTCCCATAGAATACAACTGGTCAGGAGTCGGATCATCAATATTTTTATCTTTTTGTGTGCAAACGCCTATATAATGATTGCTTTCTTTTGCTTCCCGCACAAGTTTCAGCGACTTCGGTCGAGCAACCGATACCGGCAATAAAACACCTGGATACAAAACCATGTTTCTCAAGGGTAGAATAGGCAATATATCGCCCGACTCGAGAGAAACATCTCCATTTTTTTCCTCTTCAAACGAAATAATGGGAAAAGCTTCCGAAGGTTGTGTTAATTCTTCAATATTAAAATCATCAAATGAATGTTTCATTGCGCTATTTAAAATTTTAATGACAAAATTAGTATCTTTAATGTCAGAATGACATAAATTTATTCAAATTCAACAAAATGGGTTTCCTTCTTTTCTAAAAAATCTTCAGAAAATGGGTCGACGATATTTTTTTCAATTGTTGTGCCAAAAAATCTGTATTAAAAACCGGCAGTTCTAAAAATGGTTTTTCACAAAATACCCATTTAAATCTTTCATCAGAATATAATTTATTTTTTTAAAGGTCTGATGGGACACACATGTCTGAATATTATATTCATTCGTGTGTATGCACTACATGTGGGTTTTCTTATTATAAAATTTTTTTTCGTGTGGGAGAAAAAGAAAACAAATGATTGAAAAAATACGAAAAGGAAATTAAATATATAGTTCAGGAAATCAAATAATTAAATATATTAAGAGGTTAAAAAATTACTTATTGTTGGGTTTTAAAGTTTTGACCAAAAGCCTTAGCTGTAATCGATTCCACCTTTACTTTCCATACTTTCACGTTTCTAAGTGCCGGAAGCGAGTATTTAAAATCGCTGCGTTGTGTATATTTTTTCATAAACAAATTCATGGCCTGTTCTTTTTCTTCCAAATTTTCGATAAAAATCACCTTCCCTTTCACCAGCACACTTTTGGAGTTCATGCTGTAACTGCATGCCACATCAGGATGTTGGTACATTAATTTCCTGTCCGAACAAAACGTAATACAGACACGATTATCCTTTTGGAGTAATAGCTGATGTTTTCCTTCAGGTGCAGAATGTAAAATAACTTCGTTATGATCAAAAGCAAAATTCATGGGTATAACATAAGGACTTCCATCCAATTCCGAAATACCTACAAAGCAAATATCACAGGCATTGATAATATTTTCAATTTCAACTTGGTCTTCAATAAAAAAAGTTCTCATATAAATTCTGTTTAAAAGACAAATATAATCAAATTTCTTTGTGATTTATCATCGAAATGAAACTATTATAAAATCTTGGCATAAAATTTGTTAATAAACAATAGCTTCACTTAAGCGAAATCCTAGAAAACGAGATAGAATAGAAAACGTTTTCGTAAAAAAATTTTTTTTTCACACTGCAACTAAAAGTAATTATTCAAAAGTCCAACAAAACTCAGGCAAAAACAAGAAACTAATAATTTTACTTTATTGAATACGAAGTATTTAATTGTTTTTGAGAGGGCACAAAATATTTAGAAAAATAAAAATGAAAAAAATTGAAAAAAATATCGCAAATACTTGCATTTATAAAGAAAAAAAGATGTACCTTTGCATCGATTTTGAATTGTAAACAAACATGTAAAACTTCAAAAAATTAAGAAAATGAAAAAATTATTTTTATTGTGTGCTGTTGTATTTGCATTCGTTGCATGTGGACCAAAAGAAAACAAAGAAGCTGCTGCTACTGAAGATTCTGTAGTTGTTGTTGATACTGTTGTTGCTCCGGTTGATACTGCAGCAGTTGACACAACTGTGGCTCCTATGTAATTTTAAAACAACCAAAATTTACAGAGCTGAAGTCCGTTAGTGTTAGCGGACTTTTTTCGTTTATACATGTAGCGAATTATAAAAAACTCAAATCCCACTTTTACTTCTTTACCTGAATAAGAAATTATATGTAAATTTGTAAACCGATTGTCATAATAAAGAAAAAAATTGTTTATGCTAAGAATTGCAGTTCAAACCAAAGGAAGACTTTTTGATGACAGCATGTCGTTACTTAACGAAGCCGGTATTAAAATAGAATTGGGAAAACGTCTTTTGCTTATTCCGGCACAAAATTTTCCTTTAGAAGTTTTGTTTTTACGTGATGACGATATTCCCGAATCTGTTGCCGATGGCGTAGCCGATATTGGTATTGTTGGAGAAAACGAATTTGCTGAAAAGCAAAAAAATGTCAAACTTATTCGTCGATTGGGATTCAGTAAATGCCGCCTCTCGCTGGCAGTTCCCAAAGAAGCAGAATATTCTGATATCTGCTGGTTTGAAGGCAAAACCATAGCAACTTCTTATCCCGTAATTTTGAGTAATTTTCTGAAAGAAAAAGGGATACGTGCTGAGATTCATGTTATAACAGGTTCAGTAGAAATTGCTCCCAGCATAGGTCTTGCAGATGCCATTTTCGACATTGTCAGCTCAGGAAGTACACTGGTAACCAATCATCTGAAAGAAGTAGAGGTTGTTATGAAGTCAGAAGCCTTGCTGATTGCGAATCCAAAACTCTCTGAAGCGCAAAAAAAGATACTGGACGAGTTACTTTTCCGCATAGAAGCCGTAAAAATGGCTGAAGACAAAAAATACGTTTTGATGAATGTTCCAACCTCTCAGCTGGAAAAAATTATCGAAATAATTCCCGGTATGAAAAGTCCTACCGTCATGCCATTGGCTAAAGAAGGATGGAACTCTGTTCACGCAGTAATTGCCGAAAAAGAATTTTGGGATATTATTGGAAAACTGAAAGCTTGCGGTGCTGAAGGAATTCTGGTATTACCCATTGAAAAAATGATCCTGTAAATTTCTATCGAAATATGAATCTTTGCATCGATCAGGGAAACTCAAGTATCAAAATGGGAATTTTCGACCAAAGCAAACTGGTAAAAACTTTTGTATATAAAAATTTTGATCGAAAATCTGTTTTATCAATGCTCCGTAATTATCCTGTCGATCGGTGTATTTACTCCAGCGTAATCAATAAAAATGCTTCAGCCGTTGCATTTTTAAAGAAAAATATTGCGCAAGTATTACTGCTGACACATGAAACTCCCTTGCCTATCGAAAACAAATACCAAACGCCCAAAACTCTGGGGAAAGACCGGTTGGCAGCTGTTGTCGGTGCAGGTTTTCTCGAGCCCAATCGTGATGTTTTGGTAATCGATGCAGGTACTGCCATAACTTTCGATTTCATGGATGCCAAGAGAAACTATTGGGGTGGGAACATTGATGTCGGCTTGGAATTGAGATTAATGGCGCTGCATACATTTGCAAAAAAATTGCCTTTGGTGAAACCGGTTCAGGAAGTTCCCTTAATGGCCTCCAATACTGAAATGGCATTGGCTGCAGGCGCTCTGAACGGAATAATATTTGAAATCGACGGTTATATTAATGCTTTGAAAATCGAATATCCTGACCTTTCAACATTTTTAACAGGCGGAAGCTTGATTTTTTTTGATAAAAAATTAAAAAATAGCATCTTTGTAGAAAAAAATTTGGTGTTAATCGGACTCAATTATATACTTCAATATAATGTACAATAAAAAGATTTTAATTGCATTTTTAATATTGTTTTTATCTATGCAGGATACTTCCAGTCAAAACAATACAAACTCACCCTATACGCGTTTTGGTTTTGGTGAAATCAACGACAACCACAACAGCGAACAAAGAGCAATGGGAGGTGTGGCTTTGGGGGTTCGTTCTGTTTCGAGTATCAATTCTATCAATCCTGCATCCTACAGTGTGGTTGACAGTATGACTTTCATGTTCGATTTCGGAGTTTCGGCGTTACGCTCGCAATTTAAAGATCCAAGTGGAAAAAGTTCAAACTTTACTGCCAATCTCGATTATATCACCATTCAATTTCCTCTTTCAAAAAACATAGCTTTAAGTGCCGGCATTCAGCCTTATTCGTTTTCGGGCTACAATTTCTATACTACAGAAATACTTACCATACCAAATAATAGTAATACTCCGGACAGCCTTAATGTAACGAAAAGTTTTACCGGATCAGGTGGATTCAGTGAAGTTTATATGGGATTGTCTATCGATTTTTTGCAACATTGGGCATTGGGGGTCAATGCTTATTACATGTTTGGGACAATTAACAATTATAGAAACATAAGCTTTTCTTCCACTAATTACACCTCTACTACAGAATTGAATTACATAGAAGCCAATAATTTCCGTTTTCGTTATGGGATGCAGTATTTTACTGGTTTCAACAAAAAAAACGATCTAAATATCGGTTTAATATTCGAACCTAAAAAGAATTTTAACGTCAAGTCTTCCAAAATTAATTCGGGAGTATTGACCGACACAACCAATTATGACACAGATTTTGATCTTCCCATGCTACTGGGAGGGGGAATTTATTATACCTACAACAAAAAGCTTTCACTCGGCATCGACTATACTTTCCAAAATTGGGCCAATACAAGATTCTACGGCAAAACAGACAGTTTGGTCAATCGAAACAAAATTTCCATTGGAGCGGAATATTTGCCCAACTCTTCCGGGAGAAAGTACAGCGACCATATACGTTATCGTTTAGGATTAAATGTAAACAACCCTTATTATAAAATTGACGGAAAATCGCTTGATAATAATTTTGGTATAACTTTTGGTATTGGATTACCGTTACCCTACAGCCGAACAATGCTAAACACTTCCTTTGAATATGGAAAAATTGGTAATTACAGTTCTTTGAGGGAAGACTATTTTAAATTTACATTTAATGTTTGCGTCAATGAGAATTGGTTCTTTAAAAGAAAATTATAAAACAAACAAAATTTTAAAAGTCATAAAAAAATGAAAACAAAAATATTAGTGTTGTTGTTGGCTGCAATATTCTCAACCAACACGTTTGCCCAAAAAAGCAAAAATGTTCAAACACCGGCTACTACAGAAAACAGTTCAGAACAGGTAACCGATTCCATGTGTTTGATTTACATTAGTCTTTTTAACGAAGCTGCAAAAAACAAACAGTATGCAGATGCCATAGGCCCTTGGACTTTGGCTTATAATGAATGCCCCGGAGCAAACAGGGTAATTTATACACGAGGAAGAGAAATTTTGCAATGGAAACTTTCACAAGCCAAAGACTTAACTTCTTACAAGGAAGCTTTTGATGAATTGATGGCCATGTATGACAAAAGAATAAAGTATTTTGGTGATGACAGCCGATATCCAACTCCTTGGATACTTGGGGTAAAGGCTTTGGATTATATTACTTACGTAAAAGGTGATGACTTGAAAAAACCGGCTTACGAATGGTTGGAACAATCCATCAACGGACTCAAGGAAAATTCTGAATTGGAAGTACTTCGGCAATTTATAATGCTTTCCTATAATCTTTATAAAGCAAATCCTGAACATGCCGAAAAATTTATTGCCGATTATTTAAAAGTTAACGATATACTTGAAACTCAAATTGCTAATCCAGAATATAAATCCAACGAGCTGGCCAATCAAATCAAGCAGGGGCTGGATGTGTTGTTTGCACAAAGCGGTGCAGCAGATTGTCAAATGCTGGACAAGATGTATGCCTCAAAAGTAACACAAAATTCTACCAATCTAGAATTTTTAAATAACGTTTTAAGTTTCTACAATCGCATAGGATGCATACAATCAGATGTTTATTTCAGTGCTGCATTGTCTGCTCATAAAATTCAACCTTCAACTGAATCGGCAAATGCATTGGCAGAAATGAGTTATAAAAAGAAAGATTATTCCGGTGCCATTAAATTTTATGAACAAGCCACTCAACTAGCAAACAACAACAAAGAGAAAGCTACCTATCAGTATAAAATTGCTCAAATATACTATGGCGACCTCAAAAACTATTCTCGAGCCAGAGAATATGCACTGAAATCGTTAGAATTCAATCCCAATAACGGAAGTGCCTATTTGATGATAGGCATCATGTACGCCAATTCCAATATCTATGATGATCCAGTATTACAAAAATCGGTGTATTGGGCGGCTGTCGATAAATTCATAAAAGCAAAACAAGTTGATAATGACCCTAAAATTATTGAAGAAGCCAATAAATTGATTCAAACTTACATTAATTATTTCCCATCAAAAGAAGATATTTTCTTCCATCCTCAACTGGAAGAGGGTAAATCTTTTTTTGTAGGCGGGTGGATTGGCGAATCAACCATTTGCAGGGCAAGCAATTAAAATCATTCGAATAAATAAAATAAAGGCATCCCTTAGGGATCTTATGAAACAGATATTAAAAAATTATTTTTCAAAAAGCATAACAACTATGTTTATAGTTGTTATGCTTTTTTTATCTTTTGCATGCAATCGACCAACTAAACCTGAAATTGTTCAAATTGAATCTGATCCTTCTTTGATTCCGACTCTTCATGCTACGGATATTACTACCGTTATTTCCGATTCAGGAATTACCCGCTACCGTATTTCTGCTCCGCAATGGGATATTTACGATAAAGTTCCGGATCCCTATTGGGAATTTCCTTATGGCATTCACTTGGAACGTTTCGATATGAATCTGCAAGTAGATGCCAATATTCACAGCAAGTATGCCCGTTTTTTTGTTAATAAAAAATTGTGGGAACTGAAAAATGATGTAAAAGCCACCAATCTGAAAGGTGAACTTTTTGAAACCGAACAACTTTTTTGGGATCAGAACAGTCAAAAAATTTATTCCGACAGTTTGATTAAAGTTACTCAGGCAACCCAAATCATTAATGCCATTGGATTTGAATCGGATCAATCCATGAATTACTATGTTTTCCGCAATGTTAAGGGAATTTTCCCTGTGGATGAAAGCAAAGATACTGTTCCGACTTCCCAGAGCAGTAATGCCGGCACACCGATTAGAGCAATGAACGCCAAGTAAAAATTTTCCAAAAATTTGTTATTCGGAAAATTCAAGCAGCAGCTATCCGCCGAATTTCTTCCATAATGGCGTTTGCAAAAGCTTCAGCCTGTTCTTTGGTTTTGGCTTCGGCGTAAATTCTGATAATCGGCTCAGTATTCGATTTGCGTAAATGTACCCAACCGGTAGGAAAATCGATTTTTACACCATCAATATCATTAACTTCGTACTGAAGTTGATAATTGTTTTTAATGGTTGCAAGAATTTTATCGACATCAATAGACGGCGTCAATTCAATTTTATTTTTAGAAATAAAATACTGTGGATACTCATTTTTCAATGCAGACACAGTTTTTTTCGACTTTGCCAGATAAGAAAGAAAAAGTGCGATACCTACCAACGCATCGCGGCCATAATGACTTGCAGGATAAATAACTCCGCCATTACCTTCACCACCAATTACAGCATTCGTTTGTTTCATTAAGGTAACCACATTCACTTCACCAACAGCAGCAGCTGAATATTTTCCACCCCGTTTTTGTGTAATATCGCGTAAAGCTCTCGACGAACTAAGATTGGAAACGGTATTTCCCGGTGTATGCTGCAATACATAATCTGCCACAGCCACCAACGTATATTCTTCACCAAACATGCTGCCGTCTTCACAAATAATGGCTAAACGATCCACATCAGGATCAACCACAAAACCTACATCGGCTTTAGATTCTTTTACCAACGACGAGATTTCAGACAAATGTTCGGGAAGCGGTTCGGGATTGTGAGCAAAAATTCCTGTCGGTTCGCAATTGAGTTTAATAACTTTTTTAACGCCCAACGCTTCGAGCAAAGCCGGTACTGCAATTCCTCCCACCGAATTTACTGCATCTATGGCAACCGTAAAATCAGCTTTTTTTATAGCATCAACTTCTACTAAATTCAGCGACAGAATATTATCAATGTGTTTCTGCAAAAAAGTAAAATTTTCGGAAATTTTTCCCAACTGCTCAACAGAAGCAAAATCGAAATTTTCCTCGGCCGCTATTTTCAATACTTCTTCACCTTCCTTCGCATTCAGGAACTCACCTTTTTCGTTAAGCAGTTTCAAAGCATTCCACTGCATTGGGTTGTGGCTGGCAGTAAGAATAATGCCACCCAAAGCTTTCTCGTAAATGACAGCCAACTCTGTAGTAGGCGTAGTGGCCAATCCAATATTAACCACCTCCAGTCCTTGACCCGATAAGGTACCGGCTACCAAATGATATACCATATCTCCCGAAATTCGGGCATCACGTCCCACTACAATTTTATTTGAATCATTACCTGCATTTTGTTTCATAAATTTGGCATAAGCAGCCGAAAACCGAACGATATCCAGAGGTGTTAATCCCTCTCCTGCTCGGCCACCAATAGTTCCACGAATTCCGGAAATAGATTTTATCAGTGCCATATAAAACTTAATTAGAAGTTTGTTAAAAAATTAATAGCTCTTTTGAATGCCAACAATCTTAAAATCGTATCCCAGTGGAGTTACGCTGTTTATATATTCGCTCAAGCCTATTTTTGAAGGAACAATAAGTTTTGCTTCAGAATTGTTGCGTTTCATATAGGAAACGGCTTCGTGCCAAGCCGTACAGGCTTGCGTATAATCAAGATAAGTGAAAGAAATCGGATAAGGATAGTCAATGGTATTCCAGTAATAAATGGTATCGGGATATTCGGTCAGTGTATATTGTCGATAACGAATAACAACCCGATCATTTTTTGCTACCGTGTCGGCGTTGGCAGCAGTATCGCCCGGACTGACCAAATGAAAATATAGACCACTTGAAGTTTTCACATATTTATTATCCCATTCTCCATCAGCAGGAAAAGTTGTAACTACCTGTATATTACTACGTTTAATATAACTTGCTATAATGGCTTTTTCATCCTTTAAAAGCTCGGCGTAAGTTTTAGTGTTGTTGCACGAAGAAAAAATTAGGATAACAGGCAAAAAACCCAGAAACAAAAAAATGAATTTTTTCATAAAACCGTATAAATTAATTTTATACAAATGTACCATAAAAAAGTAGAAAGAAAAAGTTAAGAAACTCAAATCTATGGATTGAAAATCCATAGGTTGGATTGCAAATAAAATTCGCTTTAATTTTGGCTATAAGTCAATTAAAATGTTAAATTAATGTTCATAAACTTATTTAAAAATGTAATTTTCATTAGAATTGGATTGTTTTTTGTGATCCAAATAGGAATTTATCATCTCATCCGTTACCTTGTCTGTACTCGAACATCCACAACCTTGCGTATAAAAATGATTAATCCAACCCCGACTATGCCGTTCCTGAAATTTCCTGCAACAACATCCCTGAACTTTTCCCTTTTAATCGCTTTTTATATCGCTTAAACTTATTTGAAATGGCTGGCTTAAAAAAACATCTTCCTTACTCACCACTTCTTTGAAAATCTCTACTTGTTCCCGTTGCATATTTAGCGTAAAATATCTCAACAACGCAGTGGTTTTCCGTTGAAATACTGCATAAACATCTTTGTAATCACACTTTATGAATATGAACTTGTAAACTGTATATGCTATTACCGCTTTCCTGTTTATTCATCTCATTTTTATGGCAAATTTAATAGCAGTTTTCATCAGAATATAATTTATTTTTTAAAGGTCTGATGGAACCCACATGTCTGAATATTATATTCATTTGTGTTTGTGTGTGCAATACATGTGGGTTTCTTAAAACTAACGTTTTTGAAAAAATTTGAAATAAGGAAGCATAAGTTATTGCCTATGGTTGACTGTATATTAAATCAAAACAAGGTCAACTGACTGCCCTCTTCGTCAGTTGAGTGAATCTCCGGCCTGTCTTCGTTTATAGCATTTGAAACGGCATCTTCTTTTGTTTGGGAATTTACGTTGGTTTTCCTTTCAACATCAGTTGCCTTTTCCGGCGACTCTTGTGCATCAGAAGAATTTGATATTCGATCGTTTTCCGAAGCGTTTTCGTTATCTTCTTCCTCATCGCTGTTGATTACCGTACTTTCTTCATTATTCTTTTCTTTAAACCGAACAGGCTCCAATTCGTTAACAGTTTCTACTTCAAAAGTTGTCAAACGTTTTCCTTTGGCTTTGTAACTTTTTACACTGATAAATTCTTTAGCATCAACTATTAAGGGATTTCTTCGGGCATCGTGTCCACCAAAAACAACCTCAAATCTTGGAAAGTCGACACTCGAAAGCAGAATCAATCGAGATTCTGGATGTTCACCAACAAAGCTGTTTTTTTTCTGCGATGGAGTAAGTTGAAATCTTTTCAGATAATAATTTTTTAATTCTCCGTCATATACCACTGCCGACCAAACCTTATTTTCGTCAAATTTTTCAATAATCAGAATATTGTTTTCGTAATGATTGGCAGCATCAAAATTCGTGGTGTAGTATTCGCCGTTTTTTGAAACAATAAGAATCAGGTCATCGCTTTGAAACTCTCCCAAATATTCTCCATGTTTGTCGTAATTCAATCGTAAAACATCATGGTCGAACCAAACCTGACGTCCTCCGAGCGTAGAACCTCCCTTCTGTTTGAGCGTAATTTTATGAATTTCGTTTTTGGTCAGAATGTTTCCCATTGCCTGGCGGCCTTTTATGGCAATTTCTCCAAAATCTTTTTCAAATACCAGCTTGGTCATGCGCGGTTTGGGTTTCAACGTTACACGAATTACTTCGGCTTCGGCATTGGGATTGGCTGAAAAATACAAAATTTTTGAACCGGCAGAACCCTGCGTCAAATCGTATTCCTTGTCGCGAGTAATGCCGTTGACGGCAAAACGTTTGATGTAATATGGTCCGGCTTTCCCATCTCTGTACACCACGTTATAAATCGTTCGTTTGTCATTTTTTTTGAAAACATTAACATAGAGAATATTTTTCCCTACAAACATTTTTTCGGCAACTTTGGTAACCTTGTATCTTCCATCCTTGAAAAACACAATAATATCGTCAATATCTGAACAATTGCAAACAAATTCATCCTTTTTCAGCGAAGTTCCAATAAAACCTTCTTCACGGTTTACATATAGTTTTTCGTTGGCTTCGGCCACTTTGGTTGCGATAATGGTTTCAAAATTACGAATCTCCGTGCGCCGGGGATAATTTTTCCCGTAACGATCCTTTAAACCCTGATACCAAGAGATGGTATAATCGATTAAATGATTTAAGTGAAAATCCACTTCATCAATTTTTTTCTGAATAGCTATCAGCGTATCGTTAGCTTTGTCGGAATCAAATTTGGTAATGCGAACCATTTTAATGTCGAGTAGTCTCAATATATCTTCCCTTGTTACGGCTCTGATAAAATTTTCCTTGAAGGGTTCCAAACGTTGGTCGATATAATTGACTACGGCATCCTGACTTGAGCTGTCTTCAAAACCTTTATCCTTGTAAATTCTGTTTTCAATAAAAATTTTTTCCAGTGATGTAAAAAAAAGCTGCTCCAAAAGTTCCTGCTTCTGAATATTAAGTTCGGCTTCCAATAAATCTTTGGTATGATCGCAGCTGACGCGAAGCATTTCGCTGACATTCATAAACCGCGGTTTCCGGTCATGAATCACGCAGCAGTTGGGCGATATGCTGATTTCACAATCGGTAAAGGCATACAGCGCATCAATGGTTTTGTCGGGTGAAGTTCCGGGTTGCAAATGAACCAATATTTCGACGCTGGACGCAGTATTGTCGTCAACTTTCCTGATTTTTATTTTTCCCTTGTCGTTGGCTTTTAAAATGGAATCAATCAGTTTCGACGTATTTGTCCCGTAAGGTATTTCGGTGATAGACAATGTTTTATTGTCAACCTTATTGATTTTAGCTCTGATTTTAACCACTCCTCCGCGTTCGCCGTCATTGTAATGGCTGACGTCGATAAGTCCGCCTGTTTGAAAATCGGGATACAGTTCAAAATCTTCACCTTTCAGATAAGCAATGCAAGCATCAATCAATTCGTTAAAATTGTGAGGCAAAATTTTAGAATTCAATCCAACTGCAATTCCTTCCACTCCCTGAGCCAGTAGTAATGGAAATTTCACCGGCAAATTCACCGGTTCCTTGTTCCGACCGTCGTAAGATAGTTTCCACTCCGTTGTTTTAGGGTTGAAAACGGTTTCGAGTGCAAATTTGGAAAGACGTGCCTCGATATAACGAGGTGCAGCTGCAGAGTCTCCCGTGAGGATGTTTCCCCAGTTTCCCTGACAGTCGATAAGCAAATCTTTCTGTCCCAGTTGAATAAGCGCATCCCCAATGGAAGCATCTCCATGCGGATGAAATTGCATGGTATGCCCCACAATGTTGGCCACCTTGTTGTAACGACCATCTTCGAGTCTTCTCATAGAATGAAGAATACGTCGCTGCACAGGTTTCAGTCCATCGTAAATATCGGGTACGGCACGTTCAAGAATTACGTAGGAGGCGTAATCCAGAAACCAGTTCTGATACATGCCGGAAAGATGATGTTTTACTTCACTGTTTTCTATTTTCGGTATTTTATAAGAAGAATGCCCGGAAGGTTTCGTCTCTGAATTGTCTTCAATATCGGCCTGCTGAACGAAATCTTCCTCATTTTCCGCTCCGGTTATTTCTTCCCTGTCATCTCTTTCGTCCATATATTAATTTACTCCATTTTTTTCCTAAGTTCTATCTAAAGTTTTCTGGAAGTGATTTTTTCTTAAAATTTCACGAATTACATGAGAAGCCATCATACAGCCAAAAATGGCCGGCATATACGAAATGGTTCCCACAGTAGATTTTTTAAACTTTTCATCTTCAACAGGTAATACGGCATTTTTGTTGGGCAATTCATCCGAAAAGACTACGGCAAGGCCTTTTGTTATGCCCATTTTCGACAGCCGCTGCCGTACAGCTTTTGCCAATGGACAAGTATGCGTATTGGAAATATCCGTAATTCTGACTTTTGAAGGATCCATTCTGCCTCCCGAACCCATTGAGGAAATAATATCGATACCCCGCTCCAAACAGCTCTTTATTAGAAAAACTTTGGGCGTAACCGTATCAATGGCATCTACCACAAAATCGTATTTCTCTGTTTCAAGCAATTCTTCGATGTTCGATACTTCTGCCCATTGATTAAAAGTTTTTAATTTTAAATCAGGGTTGATTTGCAACAACCTTTGGGCCATCACATCGGTTTTGTATTGCGAAATCGTGTTTACAGACGCCAGTATCTGCCTGTTTAAATTGGTAGGATTGATGGTATCGTGATCCACAATTGTCATTTTGCCTATACCGGCACGGCAAATCATTTCTGCAGCCATGCCACCCACACCGCCTAAACCCACTACGAGCACCGATGCCTGTTGCAAGGCTTCCATGCCCGACTTTCCAATCAGTAACTCTGTACGTTGTGTCCACGAAGTCATATGGGTATAATTGTCATACAAAGTTAAACTTTTGCGAGGACAAATCCATACTTTTGGAAGAGAAATTTTTTGATCGGTTTGAATAAAATGGAGTAGAGTTGCAAGTTTGAGACCAATAACCTCAAATTGAAAGAATTTGGATTAGAAGGTTATAGTAGTTATATGTTATTTGTTACATTCTTTTATGCATGTTTACAGAGTTAAATTTTAGTTTTTGAATTTAGAAATTAAGTTTTCCAAAAAATATCGATAGATACCATAAATTAATTTATACTTTTAATTTTAATCTCATGGCATTGCGAAAAATACTGCTTCATAGTTTCCCGATTTACTCGCTTTCGTTCGGCATCACAAAACCAACCCCATTTGTTGAAATATTTTATCATATTGATAATGTGAATCCACAACATCCGCAAATTTTTATAAGAACCGCGTTCGTGATAATGTACCACCGAAACATGTGGATAAAAAACCGACCGAAATTTTCGGCGTATTCTACGCGTCAGATCGATATCTTCAGGATACAGAAAAAAACGTTCGTCAAACAGGCCAACTTCCCGAAGCGCATCGGTACGAAAAAACATGAAACAACCCGAAAGATAGGGAACATCCATCACTTTATCGTAGCCGGAAGCTCTCATTTCAAATTTTTCGGTTCGTTTTCTCGTCCAGCTTTTGGGCAAAAAACGCCGAAATATCAAATCGAAAGGAGAAGGAAGCAGTTTACAAAGGTACTGAATTTCTCCATCAGGATAAAGGATTTTGGGCATTAAAAGTCCAATATTTGTATTTTTATCCATAAATTCGACAATTTCTTCCAGAATTTCAGGTTCAAAAGCAACATCGGGATTGACAACCAAATGATATGGAACGTTTTTTTTCATTGTTTCACGAATGGCAATATTGTGCCCGGCTCCATAGCCAACATTTTTCCCTGTGAAAATATAAGTAACAGGAAGTTTTTCAAAATCAGGATTAGGCGAGGGGGAATTGTCGATAAGGAAAATATTGGAAATAAGATTAGACCCTTGAAGCGTCTCAACCAAAGGTTTTATCGTGTCAGGGGAATGATAATATAGAACAATGGAAGCATTCAGCATGAAATAGTTTTTTTTTGAGAAACTATGAGCATAAAACTTTTTTCAAGGTCTCAAACAGTAAAACTGAACGATATTGAATCATATAAAAAAGAGATTTCGTACTTTTTGAACCAGCACCTGATGCATTATTATCATGTCTTCTGTAATAAATAAGAGGTTCATCAATATAAATTACATTGAATTTCAATTCACAAAGCAAACCGATCCACGTATCGTGTTGAATCAATGAAGTTTTAGGAAAAGGAAGACAATATTCTTTAATTTGTTTTGTAAAAGCACTGGTACAACCGGCATAAATACTTTTGTACAAATTGTTGAAATACCCTTTTTTATAACTTCTCCAAGAACTTAATTTACCTTGAATCTCCAGTTTTTCATTTGTAATATAAGCATCCGAAATAACATAACAATCTTTTTTCAAATAGGATAGAATTGTTTCAACTTTATTGGGAAGCCAAACATCGTCCTGATCGGAGAAAAAAATAATATCTCCTGATGAATGTTTTAAAGCATTTTCAAAATTATGTGTGTAACCGTGCTTTCCTTCGTTTTTAAATACTTTTATACGACTGTCATTTAATTCGTTTATGAAATCCAAAGTTTTATCTGTTGAACCGTCATCCGAAATGATAAGCTCATCCTCCTTCCCCAGTTGACTCAGAATAGAATCGATTTGTTCTGTGATATATTTTTCTCCATTAAAGGTAGCCATGCATACTGAAATCATAGAAATAATTTTAGATGTAGCAGTTAAAAATTCCTCATTGTTTTTTTGATTTTGGTACACCGTTTTTCATGTTCTTATTTTCATTTAAATAATAGATTGAAGTAATTTTGGAGGGAACGATCGAGTATAATTTTGCAAACAATATAGATGGAATATCTAAATAGAAATAACGCCATGAAAAATTTTTTGAGCGTGCCCGGAAACTGTACGAGAAATGTTCGGAATTTCTTTTCTTGGCTAAATCACCTGAAATTCTGAAATACAACACGTATTCCGGCATATTTGCAATTTTAAATCCATTATTTCTTAACCGTAACCAAAATTCAAGGTCTTCGGCTTTCTTGAATAAATCATCGTAAAACATGTTTTTTTCGATGATTGATCTTCGAAACATAACTGTCGGGTGGGCTACAGGACTTCGAAAAACAGAAGAAAATTTCAAAGAGAATTTAGAACACGGATATTGACGTTGTGAAACGACGATTCCATTTTCGTCAATGATTTTCATGTTTCCACCCAAAATATCTACATCCGAATGAGTTTGCATGAAATTGATCTGTTTCTCGAATCGGTCGTTAAAACAAATGTCGTCGGCATCCATACGGGCGATATATTCACCTTTTGCCATTTTCATTCCCTTATTTAAGGCATTTACGAAACCCATTCTTTGTTTATCTCTAACCACAGACACTCGATTGTCCCTTTTGAAAGAATCAATGGCTTGAATTGCATCTTCATTTGAGCTGTCATCTAAAATAAGCAATTCAAAATTGGCATAGGTTTGATTTAATACACTTTCAATCGATTGTTGAATATATTCAACCGGCTCGTTGAAAGTAGTCATCAGCACAGTAATTAAAGCATTTTCCATTTTCAATCTTCTTTTTGGCTTAAAATACTCATAATGCAATGATCCAAAATCATGTGCAAATCTTCTGTTATTTGCATGTCGTCAATTGGTATGTGAACGTTATATTTGCAAATTTGCTTTACCTTTCCTCCTGAATATCCGGTGAGACCAATCGTAATTGCGCCTGCTTGATTTGCATATTCCAATGCTTTCAGTACATTATTTGAATTACCAGAACCAGATATGCCGATTACCAAATCTCCCTTTCGTAGAAAATTTTTCAAAGGCCCAACAAAAATTTCATCATAGCCTAAATCATTGGCATAAGCCATCATAGTCGGAATGTTATCATTCAAGCAGATAAATCTGAACATTTTTTTCTTTCCATAAGATATCCCTTTGTTGAAATCGCAACACATGTGTGAAGCAGTTGCTCCAGAACCTCCATTTCCCATTACAAAAACATTTTGTCCTTCATCTTTAGCTTTCAACAAAACGTTCATAAATAAATTGATATCTTCGATGGAAACTTTATCAATTGTTTCCTTTAAACGATCGAAATATTCGTTTATGTTTTCTGTAAAATCCATATAAATTTAAAAATTATCTCCAATATAAATTATTTTTGAACCATTATAATCAAAAGAAAATTTTAATTCTGCAAAATCTTGCATTGATTTTCTAAAGTATTCTTTTCTTTCAGCAGGACAATAAAATAAAATAAACCCTGCGCCACCTGCTCCAAGCAATTTTCCACCCAAAGCACCAGCCTTGATGCCTCGATTGTAAATTTCATCAATATGATCGTTTGATATTCTATCTGTTAACGTTTTTTTCAACATCCATCCTTCATGTAAAATTCGACCAACGTCATCAATATTATTATTCTCAAGTAAAGATTTCATCTGATAAGCTTGTTTAACCATCTCTCGTTGAGAACTGAATTTTTTCGACCCGTTTTTTATCGCTTGCTGCTCTTTTAAAATATCCTTTGCAGAATGTTTCCCACCAATATAAATCATCATTAAATTATCCTGCAATTCTTTCTTTTTCTCAGGATTCATAATGATTTTCTCGACATTTACCGTTTCATCACCATAAAAAGTAATAAAATTCAAACCACCAAAAGCGGCAGCATATTGATCCTGTTTCCCAATCGGACTTCCAACTTTATTTATTTCAATGTCACAAGCCAACTCTGCAAGTTTCTGGCTACTACATGCTTTATTTAAATAAGCATTTACCACATTTAACAAACCAACCGTAAATGAACTGCTTGAACCTAAACCCGTTCCGGCTGGAATATCAGCGATTGAATTCAAATCAATACCTTTAAGATTGTATAATGAAAGAACTTCTCTGAAAATCGGATGCCGAATCTCTTCGATTGAATCTACCAATTCAGTTTTAGAATATTTCAATTGAATCTTGCTTTTATCAAAATATGGATGAATGGCAAGATACATGTATTTGTCAATCGTAGTGCTTACTACTGCTCCGGTTTCTTCTCTGTAAAAAGAAGGTAAATCGGAACCGCCACCGGCAAATGAGATTCGAAAAGGAGTACGTGATATGATCATTTTTACAGTATTTGCTTTAAAGTGTTCAACAATTCGTAAGGTTTGTTTCGTTCAATCATCAACGACATTTTTACTCCGGCGTTTATTCCTGCCTTTACATCAGTTTCACGATCTCCAATCATGATTGAATTTGTCAAATCGATATTCCAATCTTTAGCTGCGTGAAATAACATACCAGGAGCAGGTTTTCTACAGTTGCACTGAATTTTATATTCTTTCCGCTCTTCAGGATAACCCGCATCGGGATGATGCGGACAAAAATAAATAGCATTCAGATAAGCCTGTTTTTCACCTAAAAGAGTCTCAAGTTTTGCATGAATTTCAGCCAATTCATCGAGCGAACAAAGATTTCGTGCAATGACCGGTTGATTGGTAACAACAATTGCCAGATAACCTTTTTGATTGATATATCTGATAGCTTCACCGGCTCCATCAATTAATTCTAACTGATCCATAGAAGAAAGTAGATCAATTTCCTTTGAAATCACGCCATCCCTATCCAAAAATACAGCAAATTTTGGGTTGTTCCAATTCATTCGAGCAACTTTTCCCGAACGAACATCCTCACAAACTTCCATATATCTGTCGGGCGTTCCCATATCTTTCACATATTCGGGCGAAACGTAACCATATAAATTCATTCCCTGATTCAAACACTTCGGTAAAACATCTTTTTCGATATGCAATTTAACTCCTTTTTGTATGTTTTGCAAAATCTTAGGTGAAAAGATAAAAAGAGCAGCGTTTACTAAATTTCTTCCAATAAATTCGGGAGAATGTGGTTTGTTGAAAAAGTTCTTTATTTTGCCTTCCTCATCGATATCAACTAAATCTGAATCATACGGGTGATCATTTGGATGAACGAACAAAGTTGCATCCGATTGTTTTTTCTGATGAAAATTCCACATTCTCAACAAATCCACATCCATCACGGTATCGCCATAAAAGACGAAAAAATCCTCTTTTAATTCTTCTGTCAGAAAAGTTAAAGCACCCGCAGTTCCTAATGCTTCTTTCTCTTTAAAATATTGAATTGACACACCCCATTTTGAACCATCCCCAAAATAAGTTTCGATTTGTTCTCCTAAATGTCCGATTATAAATATAAATTCGTTGAACCCATATCGTTTGGCCAGTTCTACTTGATACTCAATGACCGGCCTTTCTTCTACCTTTATCATTGATTTTGGAATTTCATTCGTAATGGATGAAATTCTTGTTCCCTTTCCTCCAGCAATTATGACAACTTTCATTTTCCGAGCGCTTTTTGAATGGCAAGTCTAACCGATTCATTGGATGTGTATTTTGCTTTCCACCCTAATTGATTGATTTTACTCACATCGTATTTGAATTCTGGCACATCTCCAACCCAACCTCGATCGCCTCCGGTATAGTTAATTCTGGCATTCAATCCCATTTCTTCAATCACCATTTTGGCTATTTCCTTTACTTTGGTACGTGTGTTCGAACCTAAATTGTATACATTAAAACGTTCGTGTGAATTATTGCATACAAACAGAATTCCTTCTATCAAATCTTTTACATACAAATAAGGCTTGTTTTGTTCCCCGTTACCTAAAACCTCCAGTTCATTCGGATTGGATTTCAATTTGTGGATAAAATCATAAATCACGCCGTGTGTGAATCGTTCTCCCACTACATTTGGAAATCTTGTTATCCACGTTTGAATGTCGTAAGCGGCACTGAATGCGCTGATAAATGCTTCGCTGGCCAATTTCCCTGCTCCATAATTCGAGACCGGCCGCAAAGGACCATAATCTTCAGTCAACAAATCGGAAGTTTCTCCATAAATGGCAGAAGTAGAAGCAAAAAACAATTTTTTCACATTGAATTCTTTCAAACACTGCAAAACGTTGAAAGTGGTTTTAAATGTAAGATTAAAATCAATTTCAGGGTCTGCACTTCCCTTTTGAATATCCGAATTGGCTGCCATGTGAAAAACCATGTCAAAAGCATGTTTATTGAAAATTTGCTTCAGACCTTCAAAATTCAATATATCTTCCTTGTAAAAATGAAAATTAGGTAATTTCATCAGGTGGTTTATATTTTCCATTTTCCCCAGAATCAAGTTGTCCACTACTATCACTTCGTGATTGGCCTGTATCAAAGCATCACACAAATGAGATCCTATAAATCCTGCTCCACCGGTAACAAGTATTCTCATCAAATTATAATTTTTATTCTTTCAATATCAGTTTTTACTCACTTCATCTTTTGAATATGGACGCAAAAGTAATTTCTGCAAATCTTTTGTTTTTATATTTCAACAATTGAGAAAATCCTCTAATCAACAATTTAACTTTATAAAACAAATAGTTCCAAATTCCTAATTCTTTACGGATAAATGTTTTTTGGGCATCCATAAATTCTTTGTAACGTGAAACCGATACATTTGTTTCAAAATCTACGAAAGAAGAATTATGTTTTCCCACAGTATCCATGATGTAAACCAATTTTCCGTGCTTATGAATTTGGTTATAAGACCAATGATCAAGCATATCAAAAGGATAATCCTTATTAAATCCACCTATGGAACTTAAAAAATCGACTCGGAACAATGATAATGAGTTGAGTGCGTTCATCCGACAACTCGTATAACCTATAGTAGTCATTTCCTGTTCCATTCTCATCCATCGAGATACTTTTACTGGCGAAATTTGTCTGTCGTTGTATTCTAATCGAGGAACTATAGCAGCCAAATCTTTTGAAATGCCTTCCGAAAATAATTTTTCAAGTTCTGTAAAATAATTTTCAGGAACTACTGTATCCTGATCCAGTAACAATATCCAATTCTTTTTCTTTACTCTTGCTCTTTCCAATGCAAAATTATATGCTCCGGCAAGTTTCACGTTTTCATTCGAATTGACAACATAATATTCCGTACTTTCAATTTTCTGCGATTGGTCATTATTAAATAAGATCAACTCGCAATTTAATGAAGTCCTCTTCAATGGCTCACCAAGTGTTGAAAAAGTTGCACTATCATCTAACGAACAATGATACAAAACTAAGACTATTTCAATAGAGTTTTCCATTAAATATAATTTTCATCAAATGTTTTCGTCAAAAAAAGTTTTTTATTGAACCAAAACATTCCCGTAAAGACAGAAATTTCAGTTATTAAGAGTGATATTGAAGCACCTATTGAATTAAAATGAGGAACCAGGACGAAAACAGTTATCAAAGCAACAATAGCACCAGTTAAATAAACATTTTGGAAATTTCGTTTATCTTTTTCATTACCAATGGCAAGTAGTCCAAATTGTCCTAAAATTCCACCTGATGCAATAAATAAAGGAGCAATCGACATTATTTTGAATATGGTATCGGTTCCAGAGTAATCTTTCCCTAAAAAATGTGTGATTGGCGAAGAAAAGAAAAATAAAAGGAAAAATAAGACCATCATGATGAGAGTAATATTCTTCAGAATTTTTTTAGTCAACTTTTGTGCCTCTTGAAGTGATGACACCCCCAATAAACTGACTTTAGGATAAAAAGCTTGAGAAATAGGAGTGAAAATTAAAAAACAAAAGCCTCTCATTATTTTTTCGGCTGCTGTATATTTTCCAACTTCTATTGGCGTGGAATAATATCCTAATATTACAGCAAATAGTGCAGTGTAAACACTCGAAGCTGCACTTGACAAGAATATGGGGAAAGCCGATTTTATCTCTTCGTTAATTTTTAGTTTTTGAATGGAAAGCCAACTTGAAATGTATTTTCTTTTTATTAAAATCAAAATAGTCAATAAACTCCCGAATACGTATACAGACGATTGGATAAATGCAGCGACATTATAATCTTCCGGAGATTTTACTAATATAAATGTGAATGGGAGAATCAGCAATTTTGAAATGGAATTCACAATAGAAATGACTCTAATTTGTCCCAATCCCTGAAAAAGCCATACAAACGAAAACGTATTTGCTACAACCATGATAAACAGAATAATCATTGTTGTTGAATAAATTTCAAATTTAGGAATAAAGAAGGCAAAAATTAATAGTATAAGGAAACTGATAAATAATAAACTTATTTTCGCCCATAACGTAGCAGAAAATATCCGATTCAATTCATCCGGATTATTTTTTGCCAACGCTATTTTTTTTGTCGCACTAAAATTAAATCCGAAGTCAACTAACAGCATCAAATACTGATTAATGGATAAAGAAAATCCTATGTATCCAAATTTTTCGGCTCCAAGAACTTTCATTAAATAGGGAAACACAATCAATGGTGCTGCATAATTTAATCCTTGCAGGGCCATTAAATAAATTACATCTTTTATTTCTTGCTTATTCTCTGTCACATTAAAATTCTAAAATTTAATTTTCAACAGTATTTTGAATAGTTATTTTTTTATTTACCCAATAGGGTAGATGAGCAAATATTAAAATTTGAAGAAGAAAAGACAGAGTTGTTAACGTTGCTTCATTCATAAACTGTGTAACTAATGAAACGACCAGTATGGAATATGTAATGACCATAGGGTTGTCTTTTTTTGTAGCTTTTTTAAAAATATACCCATAAAAAATACCAATCAAAAAAGCAAAAATAAAAATACCTTTATATCCAAAGTCTTTGAAAAATGGATATAAGGTGGTATAAACATTTGTATGGGTTTTGTTATTTTTATCTATGTTAATAAATTCTAAAACAGGACGTGCTGGTTTTTTATTTGTAAGTCCTGTTTTATAACCAATGGCATAGAAAAATCTAAACGAATTTTGTCCAAAGAATTCTGAGGAATTCGGTTTAACAGTTTCAAAAGCAGGCATACCACTTAGAACGTATAGGGTAAACATATCATAATTCAATTCTTTATTATTAATTTCTGATTGAGTGGAACGTAGCATTTGAAAATAGGAAAAAAAAATAAATAATACAGCTAATGAAATTAGAATAATTTTTGTCTTAATAATTTTTTTAAAAAATAATATCATAAGAGTTGAAACACAAATAATAAGAAAAGATAGTTTAGACATTATTAAAAACACCCATGAGAGATTAATCAAGAGCAAAGATATAAAAATCCAGATTCTTTCTTTTTTAAAATGTTGTAGTTCAATTAAATATGTTACAATCCACAAAGGTGCAAAATAATTTTTAGCAGTTCCTTCTTCTAATCCCTTAATATTACCTAAAGCAGCACTTCTTAAATTATAAAAAACATTATTGAGTAACCCTGCGTTTTTTAATAAATTATAAATATTCCATAATACATAAGGGAAAGTAATGATTGTAATTAAAAAATATAGATTTACTAAGCTTTGATTTGGATCATCGATGTTGTTTGGTTTTTGGAATATACTTTGAGTTAATAAACAGGATAAAGTAAATACTCCTACCCATATTGAAATTCCTGTATAAAATTGACCTTTTAAAGGAAATAAATCATGTGGATAGAGATTAAAAGCAAGAATACAAAACAACCATAATCCTGAAACAATAGTTGCAGGTGCAAAAATATTTTTAGAAATACGTAAACTAATTAGTAAAGATAATAATGTAATGAGAGTAGCATATATCATAAATTGATTGATATGTTTATTGTCTTTTCAAAGTTTTATTTTATTTAGGATAAATATTTTCTATCATTCATATTTCTCCATCTTATCTTCAATTCTTACGTCCGTGTCTTTGGAGCTTTGGATTTTGATGTAGGTCATCATACTTTCTGCACCCGCATCATAGCAGGCTTGTTGGGCTTTTTTCACCACCTCCATCACTTCGTCATAAGTTCCTTCCATCACCGTTTCAAAAGGAGTTACCCTGT
>ERZ795052.1776-NODE-1776-length-28082-cov-6.886930_pt1 | contig 28082 bp, 29 predicted proteins | sample MGYA00375136_ERZ795052 | MGnify/ENA primary metagenome ERZ795052 (study PRJEB30181, sample SAMN05720156) | activated sludge metagenome | isolation source: Anaerobic digester | place: Japan | collected 2015-05-26 ... | reverse complement strand
ACCCCTCCTTCATCATCCGGGGTTTCCAGCTCGGCGCGGACGGGGTCCTCGTGGGCGGCTGCCATCCCGGTGACTGTCATTACGGCACGGGGAATCTCTACGCCCGGAGGAAACTGGCCATCACACGCAAAATCCTCGAGTTCGCCGGCATGGAGCCTGAACGGTTCCGTGTGGAGTGGATCTCCGCCTCCGAGGGGAACAGGTTTGCCGAAGTTGTGACGGAGTTCACGGAGCAGATCCGGCTTTTGGGGCCGCAGACGAAATTCAAGATCTCAAAAAATGGGCAGTGAAGCCCGGGAGCGGTTATGACGGCTTTCAAGAAGATCGAAGAGAACCTCAGGAAGGAGGCAAAGAGCCTGCTGGAGAGCGGCAGGGTCGCCCTGGTCCTCGCCTACGCCGGAGGGTACGACGAGAAGCACCCGGTCCCTTACATCGCGAAGACCGTGGCCGACGCGGACCATCTTGTTTTCAATGAATACTGCACGCACAACATGGCGAGATACCTTACCCGTTATCCCCTGGGAACCAAGATCGCCGTGGCGGTCAAGGGAGCGGACAGCCGTGCCGTGGTGCAGCTCATCCAGGAAGGGAAGGTCCGCAGGGACGACCTGGTCATCCTGGGGATTCCCGTCACGGGCATGAAAAATCAGAAGACGGGAGAGATCATCGACACCAAAACCATCGCCGACACCATCAATCCCGTGATCCACGATATCCTCCTCGGAGACGAGATCCACGGCGTCAAGACGGGCTCGCCCTACGACGTCCTCGCGGAACTGGAGAGCATGGACAAGGATGCCCGCTGGGCCTTCTGGAAAAAGGAGTTCGAGAGGTGCATCCGCTGTTTTGCCTGCCGGAAGGCCTGCCCCATGTGCTACTGCGATCCCTGCTTCATGGATATCAGCCGCCCCCGCTGGGCCGACAAATCCCCCACGGTGGACGGCACGCTGATGTACCACCTGACCCGGTTCTACCATCTCGCCGGCCGCTGCATCGACTGCGGGGAGTGTACGAGAGCCTGCCCGGTGGATATTCCCCTCTACCTCTTTCACAAGGAGGTGGCCAAGGAATGCGAGGCGATGTTCGGTCAGGCGGCGGGCATGAACATCGAGGACAAACCGGCGATGGCGGACTTCAAGGGGGAAGACTCGGATCAGATGCTGGGGTCATAGGGGTCTCATGGCTTGCCAAAGGAGAAAGTCGTGTTGAAGAAAATCGCAATCGATCAATTCAGTGAACTCGTCAAAGCCCTGATGGACAGGGGCCCGCTCTACGCGCCGGTGAAAGGGAAGGAAGGCGTTGATTTCCAGATGATCCAGGATCCGGCCGACGTGACGCTTGATTTTTATAACACGGTGCTGAGCCCTAAATTCGTTTTCTTTCCCCAGTCGGAAGATTATATCCGATACCGGATCATCCAGGGCTCGCCGGAGGCGCAGCCCGTGCCCCTGGAGAGCCGGCCGGCCGTGATTCTGGGTGTCCGCCCCTGCGATGTCAGGAGCTTTGAAATCATGGACCGGCACTTTCTGGGTGCCGGCGTGATCGACCCTTACTGGAAGGCCAAGCGGGACAGCACGACGGTCATCGGCTTTGCCTTCGATGTCACACAGCCGGCCGACCCGGCGGATTTCTACAACACCTTCGGTTACGGCGCAGCCGACCCGGAGGGGAGCGACATCTTCATGATCCGGACCGGCAAGGATCTTCTTTTCAAGGGCATGACGGACCGGGGAAAGAAGCTCCTCGATTCGCTGGGATGCCTCCAGAAGGGCGATGACCGGGATGAAAAAACTTTCGAGGAGACGGTGGAGAAAGGAAAGACCGTCCGGACGCGCTCCGCCGAGATCGACGACCGGGTGATCGCCAAAAAGCTCGTGAGCATTTTCGACAACGGGGAATTCTGGCAGAAGGTTTCCATGGCCTGTATCGCCTGCGGGGTCTGCACTTACGTGTGCCCCACCTGTTACTGTTTCGACATCAGCGACGAGACGCTTTTCAGGGAGGGTTCGAGGAAACGGTTCTGGGACGCCTGCATGTTCACGGACTTCACGCTGGAGGCAAGCGGTCATAACCCCAGACCCCGGATCTTCCAGAGATACCGACAGAAGGTTTGCCACAAATACACTTACCATGTGGACAAATACGGGTGCATATCCTGTGTGGGCTGCGGGCGCTGCATCCGCTCCTGCCCCGTGAACATCGACATTTTCGGAATCGTGGTGGAGGCGGGCAAACTCTGAAGCCGGCACGGACTCCGGGCCGATGAAGCCGACCTCAAAATCCCAAGAGAGGAATGCAAAGGAAACGTCATGGAAAATCCCTACATCCCCATGCCGATGAATGTCGTGAAGATCACGACAGAGGTGGACACGAACGACATTAAGACCTTCCGGCTGACCTTTGTCAACAAGGCGGACGAGGATAAGTTCAAGTATCTTCCCGGGCAGTTCGGGGAACTCTCCATCTACGGCAAGGGAGAGAGCCCCATCGGGATCGCCTCGTCCCCGACGGAACCGGGATACGTGGAGTTCACCGTTCAGCGGACGGGAATCCTCGTGGGGGGCATCGTGACGACGGCGCTGCACGATCTCGAGGAGGGCGCGCAAATCGGCCTCCGGGGACCTCTCGGGAATTCCTGGCCCATTGATTTCCTGGAGGGAAAGAACGTGGTGGTCGTGGGCGGCGGTTTTGCCTTCACGACGCTGCGCTCCCTGATCAATTACATGATCCACCCGGAAAACCGCAAACGCTTCGGCGACATCACCGTCGTGTACGGCGCGAGGACGCCGGGACTTCTTCTCTACAAGGATGAGATGGCCGCCTGGCAGAAGCGCAAAGACATGGTAATGCACGTGACCGTCGACAAGGGCGATGCAAACTGGAAGGGGCGGGAAGGCTTCGTTCCGACGGTCTGCAAGGAAGTGGCGCCGAGCAGCAAAAACGCCGTCACCGTGATCTGCGGTCCCCCCATCATGATCAAGTTCACCCTGCCTGTGTTTTTCGATCTCGGTTTTTCCAAGGAAAACATTCTTACCTCCCTGGAGATGAGAATGAAGTGCGGTATCGGCAAGTGCGGCCGCTGCAACGTCGGCTACAAATACGTCTGCAAGGACGGGCCCGTGTTTTCGTTGGCCCAGCTCGAGGAACTCCCGAGGGATTATTGATCCCGCTTTAACGATTCATCGAAACCAAGACAGGAGAAGGACATTGTTCAAGATCATCGAACGCAAGCAGCTTTCGGAAAACGTCGTGAAGAATGTGATCCACGCGCCGGATATCGCGGTGAAGCGAAAGGCGGGCCAGTTCGTGATCCTCATGATCAACGAAAAGGGGGAGCGGATCCCGCTGACCATCGTCGACTCCGATTCCAAGGCCGGAACCATCACCATCATCTACCAGATCGTGGGGAAGACGACGACCGACCTGGCCGCCCTGAAGGAGGGGGATTTCATCCTGAATGTCCTGGGTCCCCTGGGCCACGCGACGGAAATCGACAATTTCGGGACGGCGGTGTGCGTGGGCGGCGGTGTCGGCGTGGGCGTCATCTACCCTATCGCCAAGGCCCTCCGGGAGGCGGGCTGCAACGTCGTGTCCATCATCGGGGCGAGGACCAAGGATCTGCTCATCCTCGAGGAGGAAACGAGGGCGGTGAGCCACAAGCTCACGGTCTGCACCGACGACGGCAGTTACGGCTTCCACGGTTTCGTCAGCGCCGTTCTTCAGCAGATGATCGACGCCGGCGAGAAGATCGACCGGGTCTACGCCATCGGGCCGGTGCCCATGATGCGGGTGCTCGCCAACCTGACGAGGCCTCACAAAATCAAGACCATCGTGAGCCTGAACCCCATCATGGTCGACGGAACGGGGATGTGCGGCGCCTGCCGCGTGTCCGTGGCGGGCAAGACGCGGTTTACCTGCGTGGACGGACCCGAGTTCGACGGCCACGAGGTGGATTTCGGGCTTCTCGCGACCCGGCTTCAGATGTACTCGGAACAGGAAAGACTGGCACTGGAAAGATGCAGGTGTGAGAAAAATGGATAAAGAAAAAAAGGAAAAGAAGGAAAAAATACCCCGTCAGAAGATGCCCGAGCAGGAACCCAAGGCGAGGATCCGGAACTTCGACGAGGTCCCCCTGGGATACTCCCCTGAAACGGCTATCCTGGAGGCGAAGCGTTGCATCATGTGCAAGAAACCCGGCTGTGTGGCCGGCTGCCCCGTGGACATCGATATCCCCGCCTTCATCAAACTGATTGCCGAGGGTGATTTCATCGGTGCCGCCCGCAAGCTCAAGGAAACGAACGTCCTGCCCGCCGTCTGCGGGAGGGTCTGCCCCCAGGAGGACCAGTGCGAGAAGGTCTGCATCCTCGGGAAGAAGGGGGAGCCCGTGGCCATCGGCCGGCTGGAGAGGTTCGCCGCCGATTACGAGCGACAGTCCGGCCAGATCAGCATACCGGACAAGGCGCCGTCCACGGGCAGGAGGATTGCCGTTGTCGGGGCCGGTCCGGCGGGGTTGACCATCGCCGGCGATCTTGTCAAGATGGGCCATGACGTGACCATTTTCGAGGCTCTCCACAAGTCCGGCGGGGTTCTGATCTACGGCATCCCGGAATTCCGACTGCCCAAAGCGATCGTCGATGCCGAGGTCAATTTCCTGGAAAAGCTCGGCGCGAAGATCGTCACCAACTTCCCCGTCGGGCGACTCAAGACGGTGGACGATCTCTTTGCCGACGGCTTCCACGCCGTATTTCTGGGCGTCGGTGCCGGCGCGCCCGTCTTCATGAACATCCCGGGGGAGAATTTCTCGGGCATTTACTCGGCCAATGAGTACCTGACCCGCTCGAACCTGATGAAGGCCTACGCCTTCCCGGAATACGACACGCCCATCGCCGTCGGGAAGAACGTCTGCGTCATCGGCGGCGGAAACGTGGCCATGGATTCCGTCCGCACGGCCCTGAGGCTGGGAGCGGAAAACGCCTACATCGTGTACCGCCGGACGGAGAAGGAGATGCCGGCGAGGATCGAGGAGATCCACCATGCCCAGGAAGAGGGGGTGCAGTTCAAGCTTCTCACAAACCCCATTGAGTATCTCGGCAACGAGCAGGGCTGGGTCAAGGGGATGGTCTGCCAGCAGATGGAGCTCGGGGAGCCCGACGAGTCCGGCAGACGGAGACCTGTTCCCGTGAAAGGGTCGGAGTTCGTCATCGAGTGCGACACCGTCGTCGTGGCCATCGGGACGATGGCCAACCCGGTGCTTCAGGCCACAACGCCGGGTCTTGCGGTCAACAAGTGGGGCTACATCGTAATCAACGAGGAAACAGGCGAGACGAGCCGCAAGGGTGTCTACGCGGGCGGGGACATCGTCACGGGGTCGGCGACGGTCATCCTCGCGATGGGGGCAGGCCGGAAGGCCGCCAGCGCCATCCACAAATACGTGATGGGTTTATAAAAAGACAGGCAAAAGGCGACAGGATGGAGGATAGAGATATCCGGGATTAGCACGAAAATCTTGGAGTGACAGACATAAAAAAGGGTCGGGGTTTAGCCTCGACCCTTTTTTTATTTAACGGGGGCCCCGGCCCCGGCGGATCAGTGGTGTGCCTCTTCCATGGCGCCGGCAATGTACATCATGGACAGGAGCATGAAAACGAGAGTCTGGATGAAGGAGATCAGGATCTTGAGGATGAGGATGGGGAGCGGCACCAGCAGCGGCACCAGGATGAACAAAACGGCGACGACGATGTGACCCCCCTCGATGTTCCCGAAGAGCCGGACGGAGAGCGACACGGGCCTGGAGAGGTGGCTGACGACTTCGATGGGCAGCATGAGCGGGGTGAGCCACCACACGGGCCCCATGAACTGTTTGAGGTACTTCACGCCGTGGATCTTCACACCCACGATGTGGGTCAGGAAGAACACGACCAGAGCCATGGAGATGGTCGTGTTGAGGTTTGAGGTGGGAGATTCGAACCCGGGCACGAGACCGAGCAGATTCGATGTGAGGATGTAGAGGCCGAGCGTGGCGACGAGCGGGAAGAAAGCCTTGCCGTGGGGCCCCATCGTCTCGACGAGCAGGTTGTTGAAACTGGTCAGGATCACCTCCATCACGTTCTGGAGCTTGCCCGGGAGAATGTCCACGCGGCGCGTGGCCAGGAAAGACAGCAGGGCCAGCATGGCGATGATGAACCACGCATAGGTGACGTGAGGCGGAAAATAGGGGTTTTCAAGGAATGAAAGGGGGTGCATCGTTTACCGTCTAACCTCCTCGATTAAAATTTTTTTTTGAACCTCCATGACCGTCGAGAAGACGATGTTGACGATCACGATGGAAAGCCCGATCAGGAGACCGAAGATGTTCGCCGGTGTCTTGGTGATGACCAGGTAGAGCACCACGGCCGTGACGGCCAGCCGGACATAGAACTTGAAGACGACGAAGATCTTGAGATGATCCGAGAGTTTCCGGAAGGCGGCACGGAGATCGCGGCCCATCCAGTAGAAGTTCGCGATGCTGATGAGCCCGCCGATGAGAAGGCCCAGCAGGAAGTTCCGGCCTGCAAAGGGGAAACTCAGCAGAAGCATGGCCCCGAGGAGAAACCAGTTTCTCAGTTCAAGCTTTCTTAACAGGGGGTCTTTTTCGATGGGGTTCATCTTTCACGTGCTTCATGATGACGACTTCGTCGTCGTCCTTGAAGGTCTGCCGGACCCATTTGTAGAGGTTCCAGAATCCCGCGATGATGCCGATGATCAGAAAGAGAAACGCGAACTTGTATCCCGTGCCGAGTTTCCTGTCCAGCCAGTTTCCAATCAGGATTCCGCCAAAAACCGCGATCACCATCGCAATGCCGAAACTGCTGGCATAGACGAAGTGCATCGCGGCTTTTTTCGAGTCCTTGTCCTCCATAAGGCGCAGCGCCTTTTAGCACAAAGACCGGGGGATGTCAAACAGAATCATGCCGGCGCACGCAGGGGGAAACGCTCATGAATATCAAATCGTTAGACACAGTCCGGGGGAAGGGTCCATGCCCTTCCCCCGGGGGTTTTCTGAAGTGGCGGCGACCATCGGCCCCGGCGGTGCCGGGACGCCTGTCCTACCGGGCCGGCTTGGCCTTCATCATCGCTTTCCGAACGTCGTCCTTGATGCGCTTGACGTGTCCCCGGCCGAGCCCCTTGACCTCGCAGCCCAGTTCGAAGTATCGGCGGATACGGGCGTCGTCGAGAATACCGAAGCAGTCGATCACGGCAACGGGTCTTCCCGTCATCGCGATGACATCATCGGGGTCCAGTTTCCGGTAGGGGTCGTGCCGAACGGCCAGCACGACGGCGTCGGAACCTTTCAGGACTTTCGCAAGGCTCTTTTCGATGCGGAGTTGCGAGAGCTTGTCCTGGTTTCGGAAAAACCTCCCCCTCGAGTGCCCCGGGGCGGGGTAGGTGTCCTGTTTTTCCATCTCCCACCAGTGCTTGACGTAGGGGTCGTGAACGGCGATCTCGGCGCCCATCTCCGTGAGCTTCCTGACCAGGATCTCCGAGCCGCTGTAGCGGGTGTCCCCCACGTCCTCGCGGTAGGAGGCGCCGAGGACGGTGATTTTCGAGGCCGCGACGATCTTACCCATGTTTCTCAGCGCGTCCCGGGTGAGTTCCGCCGCGTGGAGGGCGCGGGTGTCGTTGATGTCGATCGCCAGGGGGGTGATTTTGAAAATGTCGTCATCGAAGCCCATGAGGGTCTGGTAGGCCCAGACGCCGAGGCCCCCGTCCTTCGGCAGGCAGTAGCCGCCGATCCCGGGGCCGGGAAAAATCATGTTCGAGTGGGTCGGCCGGACCTTGATGGCCTCGATGACCTTGATGAGATCGACGCCGTTGCGCTCGGCGAAGAGGCTCCACTCGTGCAGGTAGGCGAGGATGCTCGCCCGGTAGGAATTCTCCACGATCTTGCAGGTCTCGCTTTCAATGGGCCGATCGAGGACCGTGAGGGGGTATGTCTCCACGTTCAGGATTTCCGAGAGAAACTTCACGACGCGCCTCCGGGCCTCGTCGTTGATTCCGCTGCAGACGCGCCAGAAATCCCGGATGGACGCGACGTATTCCCGGCCCGGCATGACCCGCTCGAAGGAATGGGCCAGGAGCGGTTCCCGGTCGCGGATGCCCCGTTCTTCGAAGGCTTTCTTGATGATCGGGTAGGCCACGTACTCCGTCGTCCCGGGGGGAACGGTGGTCTCGATGAGGACGAGGCACTGGGGGCTGATTTTTTTCCCGATGATCTGGAAGCTCTCCTCCAGTGCGGAGATGTCGGCCGAACCCTTCCGCATGTCCCCGAGCGTCTCCTTGTTGTAGTCGCACTGAACATCGACAACCACGACGTCGGCGAGTGCCAGGACATCGTGGGTGAACGTTGCCATGAGAGTCTTCTTCTCTTTGACGCAGCGACGGATGAGCGGTACCACTTCGGGGTCCTCCGCCTCGACGGGCGCGATCCCCTGGTTGAGATAGTGGATCTTCCAGTAGGAGCGGATGGACGGGCGCTGCATGCCGATGACGAACTTCATGGGTTTTTTTGTTTTCCGGTCCGTGGAGTCTGCGACGACGCCCGCCATGACGGCGCCGACGAAACCCACGCCCATCACGACGACGATTTCCATGCCCCTGGCGCGCTCCCGCGCCACGATTTTCCGCAGCCTTTTGAGCTCCCGCACATAATCACCGGGCTTGGGAAGACTGTAGCTCCGACCGGCGGGGCAGACGGAGACCGATCCATGATTGGCCTTGATCATCTTTCTGATTTTTCCTGTTCTTCCGGGCATGATCTCTTCTTCTCCTCGTGTTTTCGAAATCCCCGGCGACCGACTCCCGGGGAGATGAAGACGGATGCTCTTATCACATCCGCCGGCCTGTGGTTCATCCGATGGATCTACTCAATATCCGGGCCAGGCCCGATCCCGGCTGTTCCGATGATGATGACTTGAAATTCAGGGTTCTGCACGCGAAGGGATCGCGCCCGCCTGCTTGCCGGATTTTTACAGCCATAGGGATGTGGTCGGCCGCCTCGAGAGTTCTTTGTCAGGGAGCGGATAGCGCCGGTTCCTCCGTTCGGTATGAGCGGGAACGAAAATCAAAGCTCCCGGAGTGTCTCGGAACAGGCCGTGAGGGTCCGGTCCAGATCATCCTGCCCGTGGGCGGCCGAAATGAATGCGGCTTCGAACTGGGACGGGGCGAGGTACACCCCTCGGTTCAGCATACCCCTGAAAAAGCGGGCGAAGAGCTTCGTGTCGCTGGTGACGGCCGTGGTGAAATCAAACACCTCCGATTTCGTGAAAAAGGTCGTGAACATCGAACCCGCCCGGTGAATGAAGGCCGGCAGGCCTTTTTCGGCGAAGAGGCCCTTCATCTCGCCGCAGATGGTCCGGGCCATTGTGTCGATTCTGTCGTAGATGGACCGGTCGTCCCTGAGGATCTTGAGGGTTGCCACACCGGCGGCCATCGCCAGGGGATTTCCCGAGAGCGTTCCCGCCTGGTACACCGGTCCCAGGGGTGCCAGCATCTCCATGATTTTCTTTTTCCCTCCGAAGGCGCCCACGGGGAGGCCTCCGCCGATGATCTTCCCCAGGCAGGTCATGTCGGGCTCGATCCCTGCGAGATTCTGGTAGCCGCCGTAGGCGAGCCGGAACCCCGTGATCACCTCGTCGAAGATGAGGAGGATGCCGCGGGCTTCGGTAATGCTCCTCAGGTCTTCCAGGTAACCCGGACGGGGAGGGACGACGCCCATGTTGCCGGCCACGGGCTCCACGATGACGCAGGCGATCTCGTCACCGTATCGGTCGACGGCCGTCCGGACGGCCGTCGGATCGTTGAAGGGGAGGTTGATCGTCAACTCGGCCAGTTTCGCCGGGATCCCGGGGCTTCCGGGGATACCCAGCGTCGCCACGCCCGAACCCGCCTTGACGAGGAGCGAGTCGGCATGACCGTGGTAGCAGCCCTCGAACTTGATGATCTTTTCCCTGCCCGTGAAACCGCGTGCGAGGCGGATGGCGCTCATGACGGCCTCCGTCCCGGAGCTGACCATCCTCACCAGCTCCACGGAGGGGATGGCGTTCCGGATCATCTCGGCCATCCGGATCTCCATCTCCGTCGGGGCGCCGTAGCTCGTCCCTTTTCCGGCGGCCCGGCTGATCGCCCGGACGACCGAGGGGTGGCTGTGACCGAGGATCATGGGGCCCCAGGAGGAGACGTAGTCGATGTATTCCCGGCCGTCGGCGTCGTAAATCTTCGACCCCGATGCCCGGGCGATGAAAAGCGGCGAAGCGTCGACGGCGCGGAAGGCTCTCACGGGGCTGTTCACGCCGCCCGGGATGAACCTCTTTGCCCTGTCAAACAGTTTCTCGGAGCGTTTCCTCATCAGGATTCCTCATGCAGGCCCATGCTGGAATGATGAAATACCGGAAAATGGAAAAAAGAGACTCATCAAGTCCTTATTCCATTCCTCCGGGTCCGCATCAAAAGTACTCCATGCTCGATTTCTTGAATTCCTCCAGACTCACGAGGATGCGGTAATCCGTGACACCCGCTGCCTGCGAGAGCCCGCGGACAAATTCCGCGGGGTCCCCCGGGGGGAAGTGGACCATGGTGAAGAGGTTGTACCGCCCCTCGAAGGGGGGGGTCCTTTCATAGCAGTGCGTCACCTCCTTGAAGGCCGAAAGGGCTTCCCCCGCGCCGGTCACCCCCCCGGCGGGCGCCGCCCAGAGGATCATTGCGTTTTTTTTGAAACCGGCCCGCTGGTGATGCAGGATTCCGCTGAATTTCCGGATCAGACCTTTTTCAATGACCCCCGCGATGAGGTCCAGGACCTCCTCTTCTTCCAGACCGACGGTCTCGGCGATTTTTCTGAAGGGCCTTTTGACCAGGGGGATGTCCCCCTGGATGGCTGCGAGGACTCTTTCTTTTTTTGTCTTGGCCATGTTGTCCGACGCCTTGAAGCTCTTGGACAAGCGGGTGAAAACTGTTGCGATTCCATATCATATCTAAATAATTCTTGACAATTAATTTTCCTCTGTATAAAGAAGCGGCGTTACAGGGGGCGGGTTTCCCTGAATCGACCCCCGAATTTAAAGAAAGGAGGAAGGTATGAAGAAGGCCGCGATTGCAGTTCTGGCGCTGGTGATGGTGATGGTATCGGGAACCCTTGTTTTCGCTGCTGAGCAGGCCGCCGGCAAGGGAGGCGACTACGGGAAGATCATCTTCTTCGCGTGCACGGTCATCGCTGCGGGTCTCGCGATGGGTCTCGGTACGATCGGTACGGGTGTCGGCATGGGTCACGGTCTGAGCGGTGCGACCAACGCCGTCGGACGGAACCCCGAAGCGCAGGGCAAGATCCTTCTGACCATGATGGTCGGTCTCGCGATGATCGAGTCCCTGGCCATCTACGCCCTGGTTATCGCCCTGGTGTTACTCTATGCAAACCCCTTGATTAAATTCCTCGGTTAATAACCCCAGTTATTATTGGAAGGGGAGGGAGAGCCGCCAATAAGTCTTTTCCTCCCCTTTCTTCATTTCTCAATCAGCGGCGGCGGGCGGTACTCTGGACCGGAGGGCCTTTTTCTCCGAGTGGCGGTGTTTGGCCTGGAGCATCTTTTCCTTGGCCCGCTTCGAACGCTTCCTCTTTTGCCTCTTGAGCTTTTCGATGCGCTTTCGCTCCTCCGATGCACGCCCCTTCTGCAGGCGTTCCAGCCGGTCGAGAAGGATGCGCCGGGCCAGGAACCGGTTCGTGGCCTGGGAACGGGTCTTCTGACATTTCACGGACTGTCCCGACGGTACATGGACGAGATAAACGCAGGTTGCGGTCTTGTTGACCTTCTGGCCCCCGGGCCCCGAGGACCGGATGAAGGTCTCCTGCAAATCCTCTTCGGAGACACCGAGACGCTTCATCCAGTCGAGAAGCGCATTTTCTTTTTCGATGGAGATAGGCATTAGGCGTTAGGTAAAAGGCTGAAGGCAGGGGCAAAAGCGTCCGTTTTGAGGTTTGAGTGCTGAGTTTTGAATTAGAAATAATAGGTTAAAGTGACGAACTCATAACTCATAACTCAAAACTCATCATTACAACCTGCAGCCTGCTGCTACAGGTTGTAAATTTTGTCCCCCACAAAATTGATCCAGTGCTGTTTCAGGACTTCCGTGGCTTCATCGATTTTGTCGACGCCGAGGATCAGGATCGTTTCCTTCCCGAGCCGGTCGATGGTCGTGTAGATGTAGTGAATGTTGATTTCGGCGTCCCGGAGGGGCTTGACGATAGCGTTCATGCCGGCAGGGTGGAAGGGGACTTCGACGGCGAGCACCGTCGAGACATCCAGGTTGAAGCGAAAGCTCTTGAGAACGGAGACGGCCTTCTGGGGGTCGTTGACGACGAGGCGGACGGTGCTCACCTCGTCGACGCTGGCGGCGGAGATCGCCTTCGTGCTGATCCCCTCCTTGTCCAGGAGGTCGACGAGTCTCGCCAGGGCGCCGGGCACATTGTCGAGCTGAACGGAGATTTGCAGGACCGCCATCCCTTTTCCTCCTAACGGTGAGAGGCCATGAAATCAAAACCGGCCGTGAAGGCCTTGCGGTTGACCTCGAGCACTGCCTTTTTCCGCTCCCCCATGATAGTCTTCAGGCTCTGGAGGAACACCTCCGGTTTGACGAGGCCTGCCTTTTTCAGAAAGGCCCCGAGCATGACGATGTTCTGGACCCTGGAATTCCCGAGCGCCGTGGCGATCTCCCCGGACGGGATCTCATAGACCGTCACGTCCGTGCGGCCGGGCCGATTCTTGATGATGGAAGAATTCAGATAGAACGCACCGCCCGATGAGATCCGGTTCTGGAAGGTCATCAGCGAGGGGTTGTTCATGATCACCAGGTTGTCCGGTTCCGATGCGATGGGCGATGCGATCTCTTCATCGGAGACGGCGACGGTGCAGTTGGCCGTTCCCCCGCGGACTTCGACACCGTAGGAGGGGAGATAGGTGACATGAAAACCGGCGTTCATCGCCGCGTGGGCGAGGCTGTAGCCCATCATGAGAACGCCCTGTCCGCCGAAGCCGGCGAAGATCGTCTTGATCAGCATCCCTCAGGACCCCCGTTTTCCCGTGTCTTTGATCACGCCGAGCGGAAATTCCCTCGCCATCACTTCGTCCACCCACTTGCAGGCGTCCACGGGGCTCATCTTCCAGTTCGTGGGGCACTGCGAGAGGACCTCCACCAGTGTGAACCCGAGGCCGTCCCTCTGGTACTGGAAAGCCTTTTTGATGGACCGGCGGGTCCGGAGGATGTTCGGCGGTGAATTGACGGCGCAGCGCTCGACGTATTTCACGCCCTCGAGGCCGGCGAGGATTTCACTCATTCGTATCGGATGGCCGTCGAGGGTCGCGTTTCTGCCCGGCGGCGAGGTCGTCGAAACCTGCCCGAGCAGGGTCGTGGGCGCCATCTGGCCGCCCGTCATGCCGTAGACGGCATTGTTGATGAAAACGACGGTGATGTTTTCACCCCGGTTCGCCGCGTGGAGTGTTTCGGCCGTACCGATGGCGGCGAGGTCCCCGTCTCCCTGGTAGGAAAAGACCATGCGGTCCGGCAGTATCCGCTTGATGCCCGTCGCGACGGCGCACCCCCTGCCATGGGGGGCTTCGAGCATGTCAACATCGAGATAATTGTAGGCGAGCACCGCGCAGCCCGCCGGCGGCACCCCGATGGCGATCCCCCGAATCCCCATTTCGTCGATTACCTCGGCGACGAGTCGGTGCAGGATGCTGTGCCCGCAGCCCGGGCAGTAGTGCAATACGGCTTCTTTCAGGGATCGGGGTCTTCCAAATACCTTCTTCATGGCTCAAACCGATTAGACGCCCGGTTCTTTCAGGCGTTGTTGTTCCTGGTTTTGTACTGAAGGGCGATCACCTTTGTGAGCTCCACCGGCGTGGGGACCACCCCTCCGGGACGTCCGTAGAAATGAACGGACCCCTTGCCGCAGAGGGCCATTTTCACGTCTTCCAGCATCTGGCCGGTGTTCATCTCGAAGACGAGAAATTTCTCCACGCGCTCCGCCACGGCCTTGATCGCCGCCGACGGGAAGGGCCACAGCGTGATGGGCCGGATGAGCCCGACCTTCAGGCCCATCTCCCGGGATCGCTTGATCGCGCCCTTGGCGATTCGCGCCGCCGTTCCGTAGGCCACGAGGACCAGGTCGGCGTCTTCCGTCCTGAAACACTCGCAGCGGACTTCCCGCTCGCTGACGACCTGATACTTCCGGTGCAGTTTCCAGTTGTGTTCCTCCATGCTGAGAGCATCCAGGATAAGCGCGCGAATGAACCGGCTTCTCCCGTTGCCGCAACCCTTGAGAACGTATTTCTCTTCGTAGCTCCGGGGCTTCGGTTTCTTGAAGGTGATCGGCTCCATCATCTGTCCCATCATGCCGTCCGCGAGGATGAGAACGGGGTTGCGGTACAGATCGGCCAGGTCGAAGGCGTCCATCGTCAGGTCGGCCAGTTCCTGGACCGACGCCGGAGCGAGGACGATGGTCCGGTAGTCCCCGTGGCCGCCGCCGCGGGTGGCCTGGAAGTAGTCCCCCTGCGAGGGAAGGATGTTGCCGAGACCGGGGCCGCCCCGCATGATGTTGACCACGACGGCGGGGAGTTCGTCGGCGGCCAGGGCGGAGATGCCCTCCTGCTTGAGGGAGATCCCCGGGCTGGACGAGGACGTCATGGCCCGTGCCCCCGCCGCGGAAGCCCCCAGGACCATGTTGATGGCCGCGATTTCGCTTTCGGCCTGGATAAAGACGCCCCCGTCCGCCTTCCGCATGTGCTCCGCCATGTATTCCGTCAGCTCGTTCTGCGGGGTGATGGGATAGCCGGCGTAAAACCGGCATCCCGCGCGGATGGCCGCTTCTCCGATGGCACGGTTGCCCTGGATGAGAACCCTATTCACGGTAAACCTCGATGGCGACTTCGGGGCAGATCATGGCGCAGAGGGCGCAGCCCGTGCAGGTCTCGCCGGCCCGGAAGGTGACGGGGTGGTATCCCCTGGAATTGAGTTCCTCCGAGGGGCTGATCAACATTTTCTTGCACGCCCATATGCAGAGGAGGCACTCCTTGCAGAGTTCCCTGTTGATGGTGATGTAGGCCTTCATGAAAAAAACGCCTCCCGGATACTGGGTGAACGCAATGACGCGAATCAAAGCTTGAATGGCGAAGAAAGTCAAGCACATTTTGGATTTCGATGACGCGGGGAATCCTTTCTTGCCGGCGGTGCCCTTCCTTGACTTGTTTCAACCGGCTGGTGTAGATTGGCGGAAAATGCGTCACTGTGCGAATCGCCCTGTCGGATGCGAGTTTCCTTTCCTCGCCGCATTTTCGGACCCCTTATGTTCAATGCCCATCTGATCAACGATCCTTTCGGGGATCCCGGCGTTTACGTGGAATTCAAGTTCCGGAAGGAAACCCTTTTTTTCGATCTCGGGGATCTTCACAGGCTGGTCCCGCGCATCATTCTCAAGGCCGTCCGGATATTCGTTTCGCACACCCACATGGACCATTTCATCGGGTTCGACCAGATGCTCCGGCTGTGCCTGGGCCGGGACAAACACCTCTTTCTTTTCGGTCCGCCGGGCTTCATCGCGAACCTCGAAAGCAAACTCGGGGCTTACACGTGGAATCTCGTCGAGAATTACGAAAATGATTTCGAGCTCGTCGCGACGGAAATTCATCCGGATCGCCGCGCCATGCGGCGTTACCGCTGCCAGGAAGCCTTCCGGGCCGGCGCCGTGTGCGAGGAGAGGGTCTCCTTTGACGGCCTCGTGACGGAGACGCCTCAATACAGGGTTCGCGCCGTTTTTCTCGACCACAAGATCCCCTGCCTGGCTTTTTCTCTCGAGGAAAAGATGCGGGTCAATGTCAGGAAGAATGTTCTTCAGGAGATGGGCCTGCCGGTCGGGGCATGGCTGGTGGATTTCAAAAACCGCATCCTGCAGGGTGATCCCGACGACACGGCCGTCCGGGCCTGGTGGAAGGATGAAGACAGGAAAGTCATCGAGAGGGTCTTCCGGCTGGGTGACCTGAGGGACAGGGCGGTTAAAATCACACCGGGCCAGAAGATCAGCTACATCTCCGATGTGGTCTACAGCGAGGATAACGCCCGCAAGATAGCCGAATTGGCCCATCGATCGGACATCCTGTTCATCGAGGCCTGTTTCCTCGATGAGGACAGGGACAGGGCGGCGGAGAAATATCATCTCACGGCGAAACAGGCGGGGATGCTGGCGAGGAGGGCCGAGGCGAAGAGAATGGTGGTCTTCCACTTTTCACCGAAGTACAAGGGGTTCGGCCACCTCCTCGTGGAGGAAGCGACACGGGCCTTCATGGCAGACCATGAGACAGAGGCCGGCTTTGAGTTTTGAATGTTGAGTTTTGAATTAAAAAAGCAGTAATGAAAAATTTACCAACTCATAATTCATAACTCAGAACTCAAAATTGGAGCAGGTTTGCGATCCCCAATCCTATCCCCGAACTCCTGGCCCATCGGGGCTGTTCTAAAATGCCCGGATGCGAGGCCCCGGAAATCCCGAGAAGTGAGGCGTGCTGGAGGTACATCGCAGGGATGAGGGATGAGGGAAACAAAGCAGACGGGTGTTTCAGGAAAGCTCTCAGAGCTTTTCGATCTGGAAGCCTTTGATCTCGATCGCCACCGAGCGTTGCAGCATGTCGATCGAGATGACGAAGAGGTCTTTCTTGAGGTCCGTGCGGATGACGGTGCCCTCGATCCCCCTGAAGGGGCCGTCGGTGATCCTCGCCCCTTCCCCCACCTTCGGGTAGGAGTAGTGCTGAATCTCCACCTTCGATTCGATCAGGCGTTTGATCGCCTCGATCTTCTCGTCGGGCACAGGGATGGGGTCGGCGCCCCGGGGCCTGCCGAGAATCTTCACGACGCCGAAGGTCTTGAGGATCTCGAGCCTCACGGCGTTGTCGACGACGGGGAGCTCCACGAAGAGATAGCCCGGGAACATGGGGAGCTGGATTCTCTTCCGGCGATCCTTCCGCCGGCTCCACACCTCGATCAGTGGGAGAAACGTGTGGATCGATTTCTGGGTCAGCCCCAGGTGGACCTTGCCTTCGTGCCGACTCCTCGTATGCACGGCATACCACGCCATTGTTTTGAACGGTCACCCTTTCTGCGATTTGGTGTATCGGGGGAACCTATCGCCTTCCCCGGCGGGTCGGGACGGTTCCCTTTGTCACCCTCGCGTCGATGACGATGTCGTCACCGCTTCGCATGGTTTTCCTGATCTCGAAACGAACCGCCCGGTCCAGGTCGTCGATGCCGAGATCGCCGACCGCCTCAATACCCTTCCCCAGAACCTTCGGGGCCGTGATGACGACCAGCCGGTCCGCCAGGCCCGCCCCGAGGAAGGAGGTGATGACGTCCGAGCCGCCCTCCACCAGTACGGACGAGACGCCTTCCCGGCCGAGGGTCTCCAGAAGTTCTCTGAGATCGACCCGGCCACCGGCGTCGCCCTTGACCATACGGACATCGACTCCCCTCTCGCCGAGGGTCTTCAGCTTCCGCCGGCGGGCGCCGGCTGTCGTGAATATCGTTGTCTTCGCCCTGTCCTGGCCGAGAAGAACTTTCGAGGAAAGAGGGATTCGCAGGGCGGAATCGATGATCACCCGACGGGGGTTTCGCCCCTTCACCAGCCGGCAGGTCAGTTCCGGGTCGTCCTGCACGACCGTACCGGCGCCGACAAGGACGGCGTCGTGGAGACTCCTGAGGCGATGGGCGAACCGGAGCGACGGCGGTGAGCTGATCCACCGGGAACGGCCCGACCGGGTGGCGATTCTTCCATCGAGGGTCTGAGCGTATTTCACGGTGACGAAGGGGCAGCCGGTGGACATGTACTTGAAGAAGACTTCGTTCAGCGCCCGGCACTGTTCTTCCAGGACCCCCGTGGAAACCTCGACACCGTGCCGCCTGAGAAGACGGATGCCCTTTCCCGACACCAGGGGGTTGGGGTCGGCCGATCCGACGACGACCCGCGAAGGACCTGCTTCCAGAATGCGGTCCACGCAGGGCGGGGTCTTCCCGAAGTGGCTGCAGGGCTCGAGGGTGATGTAGAAGGTCGTCCCCCGGAGATTTCCCGTCGCCCTTTCGATCGCGTCGATCTCGGCATGCCGGCCCCCGAACTCGCGGTGATAGCCGCGGCCGACGATCCGGTTTCCACGAGCGATGACCGCGCCGACCATGGGGTTGGGGCTGGTGCGCCCCGCGCCCTTCGCGGCGAGTCTCAGGGCCTCTTTCATGAAGGATTCGTCCCGGAGGGTTGATGTTCTCGACGTTTTCGGCTTCATGATGGAATGTAATTTGCAGTTTTTCTAACGGATCGCCCCGAAAGGACCCCGGCGGCGTTTGGCGCTTATATACTGAATCTCGCGGGTCCTGTAAAGGTCGATTCGCGGCGCTCAGGGTTTCGGGCGATGAATATTTCCTTGAGGTCGCCGGGATCCTGTTATAAATGAAACGGTCTTGCCGGTGCACCCGTCAGGGGCCGGCGTTATCCGAAAGGAGTCAAGAATGAAAGGCATCGTGCTTGCGGGCGGTCTCGGGACACGCCTCCACCCCCTCACAAGGGTGACCAACAAACACCTGCTTCCCGTCTACAAGGAGCCCATGATCTATTACCCCATCCGGACCCTCGTCCACGCCGGAATCACCGACATCCTCATTGTCACCGGCGGGAACAACGCCGGGGATTTCCTGAGGCTCATGGGGAACGGGAGCGAATTCGGGCTCAAGCACCTGAATTACACCTACCAGGAAGGGGAGGGGGGGATCGCCGCCGCCCTGGGCCTCGCTCAGCACTTCGCCGACGGCGGTAAGATCGTGGTCGTGCTGGGCGACAACATCATCGAGAAGAACATCCGGAAGGCCGTCGAGAATTTCAAAAAACAGGAGCGGGGTGCCAAGGTCATCCTCAAGGAGGTGCCGGACCCCCAGCGCTTCGGCGTGCCCGCCTTCGAGAATGAGCGGATCATCCGGATCGACGAGAAGCCGGCGGTGCCGGCCTCGCGATATGCCGTCATCGGCATCTACATGTACGACGGCGGCGTCTTCGACGTCATCAAAACCCTGAAGCCCTCGCAGCGCGGGGAACTCGAGATCACCGACGTGAACAACCACTACATACGGGAAGGGACGCTCACCTGGGAGATTCTCGACGGCTGGTGGACCGATGCGGGAACCTTCGAATCCCTGCAGTACGCCGGAAGCATGGTGGCGAAGACGGGAGCCAATAAACTATAGGAGAGTTTTGAATTTTGAGTGTCGAGTTTTGAGTTAAAAAAACTATATGAAAACCGACATACTCATAATTCATGAATGAAAGCTCCTAATAGGGGCAGGCCGGAATCCTGCGAGTTGGATAGACAGGGATCATTCAAAACTAAAAACTCATAACTCAAAATTGGTATGGCGACCATGATCGACGGAGTCAAGATCAAGAAGCTTCGAGTCATCCCCGACGAACGGGGAAGGCTCATGGAAATCCTCCGCAGCGACGATGATTTCTTCACGCAGTTCGGTCAGGTGTACATGACCACGGCCTATCCCGGCGTCGTCAAGGCCTGGCACTATCACAAGGTGCAGTCGGACAACATGGCGGTGATCCGGGGAATGATGAAGATCGTTCTTTACGACAGCCGCAGGGAGTCGAAAACCTTCGGGGAGGTCAATGAGTTCTTCGCCGGTGAGCACAACCCGGTGCTCATCCACATCCCGCCCCTTGTCTTCCACGGCTTCAAGTGCATTTCAACGGAGGAAGCCGTCGTCATCAATGTCCCCACGGAGGCCTACCGTTACCGGGAACCCGACGAGTACCGGGTCGATCCGCACACAAAGGACATCCCCTACGACTGGAACCGCAGGGACGGGTGAAGGAAGGTCGAACCGAAGACTCAAGGCCGGCCGCCCGGTGCCGATCTTATCCCCCCGTGACTGCTTTTCTCTTCAAGGGGTCGGGTTGTTTATGGATTTGTTCTGGTCTGTATTTTTCTTTGTTGTCGGGGCGGCGATCGGCAGCTTTCTCAATGTCTGCATCTGGCGCCTGCCCCGGGAGAAGTCCATCGTCTTTCCCGCGTCGCATTGTCCTCAATGCGGACACGCCATCCGTCACACCGACAACATCCCCATCCTGAGCTATCTGATCCTCCGGGGGAAGTGCCGGGACTGCGGTGGGAAGATCTCCGTACAATATCCCGTCGTGGAGGCGATCACGGGCGTCCTCTCCCTCGTGCTGTACCTGAAGTACGGCTTTTCGTTCCAGTACACGGCGGCCTTCGCCTTTGCCGGCGCGCTGATCGTCGTCACGTTCATCGACCTGGAGCATCAGATCATCCCCGATGTCATAACGCTGCCGGGGATCCCGATCGGTCTCGCCCTGGGCGTCTTCGCCATGGGGGTCCCTCTGCTTGATGCCGTGCTGGGCATCGTCGTCGGCGGCGGGTTTCTCTATCTCGTCGCCGTGGTCTATCAGCTCTTGACCAAACGCGAGGGCATGGGGGGAGGGGACATCAAACTGCTGGCCATGATGGGTGCCTTCCTCGGCTGGAAATCCCTCTTTTTCATCGTATTCATCAGTTCCCTCCTCGGCGCGCTGGTGGGTGTCGCCGTCCTGATGGCCCAGCGCAAGGGGTTCAGAGCCGCCATCCCTTACGGGCCCTTCCTGTCCGCCGCCGCAGTGGCATACCTCTTCTGGGGGGAGCTTTTCATGACCTTCCTCCTTGCGGGTTCTGCAATCCCTTGAAGGAGCCGGCGATACCCCTCCGGAGTCCCGCCTTTCTTTGCTTTTTCTTCTCAAGATTTTCCCGGTAATACCGATAATAGACTCCAGATAAGATCAACGCTGAGTTCTTCGTAAGTATTTGATATCGTTTGTGTATAGATAAAAAAGCCTGATAAGGGCAAACCGCCTGAAAGGGTGGGGCGCAAAACCACTGGCCTAAGTCCGCCGAGGAAAGGTGGATAAGGTGGCAGGGTTGCCGGGCGAGTACGGCACCTCTCATCGGCAGCGATGGATGTGCTTCACGCGCCCTTGGAAGCTGCGGAGGTGCTCTGGTGCTGCTATTTCGCCTCTCTCGGGTGCTCACGTCGATCCTCTCTTACGCTTCCCGGCTTCCCGCATCCCCTGCCGCCTTGTTCATACAGGCATCATTCATCCGTTGTCTCTGCCGGCGTCCGCCCGGGCATGTCGGCCGCTGCCGCCGCGGAACCGGTTGGGCATGGCAGATTCAACGGCACGGTTTTTGCTGAATTTTTGATTCCGGGCGAAGTTCGTCCCGGGACTACCGATTTCGCTTTGGGTCGGGCATGAAAAAACCGGTTTTATTCAATAAAAATGGGTTTTCGCTCACGGAACTCATGGTGACGATCGCCCTTTTCACGATCCTCTGTCTGATGGCTATACCCCAGTTTCTGAGATTCGCTGAAAACGGAAACCTGCGGTCCGCCACCCGGGACATCACCTCCGACATCATGAATATGAGGGAGACAGCCCTCGCACGGGGCGCCCAGTGCCGGATCACCTTCAACACGGGTGCCAACAATTATATCCTGACGACACCCGATGGAAACATGACCAAGACGCCATCGAACTTCAGCCCGGACATCGTCATAACGGAAGCCCATTTCGGAGGTGGAACGACCATGAGATGCGAGCAGAGAGGCACAGCGAGCATGGGGCATGTCAAGCTCCGCAACGCCCGAGGCTCGACGGCGACGATAACGGTCAACATCACGGGAAAGACCTATGCTACGTTCACTATGCAATAAGAGGGGAATCACTCTCATCGAGCTCATGATTGCCGCCCTCATCACGGCCGTCGGCATCATGGCGCTTCTCTCCATGCACCCGACGGCCTGGCGGGCCTCGGGCCGGTCCGATCTCATGGGGAGGGCCGCGGGGATCCTCCACAAGGAACTCGAAACTGAAGAAATGATGATAATGAATCCCTGCAACCCGCCGCCGCCCGCCAGCGAGACCAAACCCGTTTTCACCAGCGGCCCCGGGCCCGCGAAGCAGGGCGATTTTTCGTATGTCGTAGACACGACCAGAACGCAGCACCCGAGCACCGGTCTCTGGACGGTTACCGTGACGGTGACCTGGCCGGGGAACACGACGGGCATCGCCGAGACCATTTTCGTCACCCGTCAGGAGCGGTTCCGGTTCCCCGAGGGATGCATATGAAAACGAACGAAAAAGGCTTCACGCTCGTCGAGCTTCTCGCCACGATCGGTGCCGGTCTCATCCTCCTTGCCGCCATCGCCACGGCCGTGACGTTCGGCTATCGCTCTTCCGTCGCGGTCGAGCGGAAGGTCACGGCGGTGGAGGATGCCCGGGCGGCCCTGGAACTCATGGCCACGGAGATCCGGATGGCCTCCTACAACCCGACGTTTGCCCTGAACCTGTGGGCGCCGCGCTGTGACGGGGTGGGGGCAAACCAGACCTACCGGGGAATCCAGGAAGCCACGGCAAATAATATCACCGTCCAGATGGACATCAGTGAAAACTCCGTCATCGGTGACGCCAACGAGATCATCCGCTATTCCTACGATGTGGGAAACCAGCGCATTACCAGACTCGTCAACTGCCAGGGCGGCGCCCAGCCCTTTCTGGGAGATGCTGTCGCCAACGTGAACCAGCGGACGGTCCTGGTGATCAACAATGACCTGAACATCCCCGTATTCAGGTATTTCAACGGCTCCGGTTTGGAGATCCAGCCGGAGACCAATCCGGCCGTCATCCCCGACATCCGCAGGGTCGACATCACTCTCGCCGTCCAGACGGAGCACGTCGACCCGAACACGAACCAGAGGAGGACGCTCATCTACTCAACCAGCGTTATTCCGAGAAACCATGCTCCGGTCATGTGACAAAATCTTTTTTCCGGGAGGCCTGTCAAAATGAATTCTCAGCGGGGCATCGCTCTTGTCGTGGCCCTTCTGGCCAACGTGATCCTTCTTGCCGTGGGGGTTCTTGCCATCCATCTCTCCACGAAGGACATCCGGGCAAGCTTCGCCGTACTGGGGGATAAGAAAGCCTTTGCCGCCTGCGAGGCGGGGGTGCACGCGCTGGCCGCCAACTTCGACCCCGGAACTATAGCCCAGCAGCCGCAGACCAGCGTGGTCAATTCGGCCGTGGATCCCAATTCAGTGTACACGATTAGCCCGCCCGAACAGCCCACGACGGGGCCGGCCATCGTCCCGCTTACGGGCTACCAGATCGGGGGGGGGGCATCATGGGGGCAGGAGAGATTCAACGCCAGGGTGAGGGGAGAGAACACCGCCTACAACAGCCGGGTTGAGGTCGTTGTGGGTCTTGGGTTCGGCCCCATCGAGCTGACCACCACGTCAAGGTAGGAGGATTCAGGATCATGGATAAGAGAAGGATCGTATTCGTCCTCTTTGTGTCATTCGCACTGCTCTTCAGTCCCTCTGTCCGCGCCGACGACACGGCCCTCTTCACGACCGTCGCGCCGGACGCCCTGATCATCCTCGACCTTTCAGGGAGCATGAACTGGACGCCCTACGGGGAGACGATGTTCACCGCAAACGCCATGAACTGCAACTCGAGCACAGCCCTGTTCTGGGGTGAGAAAGGCGCCGGGCACATGGCGGAATGCACGATCCTATCCACGTCCGTTCCCAAGTATGGCGATCCGGCCTGTCTGGGGCCCTTCGCAAGGACCTCGGGGATCGCGGGCACGACGGACTGCAGCAGAGTGGCCATCGCCAAGCGGACCCTCTTCGACATCCTCGACGACAACGACAGCAACAACATCACGAGCGCCGATGACAAGAGTCTGAACGTCCGCATCGGTTACATGCGCTTCACGACGGCCGATGACACGGCGGGCAACCCCCGGAGCGGCAACATCCAGATCCCCACCACGCCCACCGACATGGGCATCGGGGCCCGCTACAGCCGCCTCTACTGCAACAACGCCACCAGTTGTGCCCCGAACGCAAACGTGGCCGGCACAATCAGCGGGGCGACGGCCTCGGGAGGGACCCCCCTTGTAAGCGCCCTTCAAGAAGCCAGGACCTACCTCGACAGTCACAAGGCCACCGACCCCGCCCAAGAGTGTCGGCAGAAATTCGTCATCCTCATATCGGACGGCGGGGACACCTACGCATGCGGCGGCAACGGCCAGGAGGACCAACAGAGCCAGTACGTGCGCCGAAGGGCCTCCGTCAAGAGGGCGAAGGATCTGGCCGATCAGGGCTACAAGGTCTTTGTCATCGGTTTCGGCGTCCAGATGCCTCACTACCTCAGAAACACCCTCAACTGGATGGCTTATTACGGCGGGACGGACAACCCCGGTGTCGCCAACAACGGGAACACCGGCGCCTACGACCCCGGCATCTTCGGTGCGACTCTGTGCCCCGTGTCCTCAAATCTCGCCCATCACAATATCGATGGCGACGGTGATCACTGGTACGCCCTAACGAACGACCCCGGTGAAATCGACCTGTCGGGCTACGCCTTTCTCGCGGCAAGTTCCGCCGACCTGACGGCGGCTCTCAAGTACGCGATCAACATCATCCGGGAGGCCACCTATTCCTTCACGCAGGCCTCTGTCGCCTCCTCGAGGCTCATGGATGAAAACTACCTGTACGAGGGATCCTTCCAGCCTGTCAACAACGACCCCTTCTGGCTGGGGCATCTGAAGAAGTACCAGATCAATCCCGACGGCACCGTCGGAGCCCAGCTCTGGGATGCCGGTGCCGTTCTCAGCAACATGACCGCGGCGAGCAGGAACATGTTCACGCTTGTGAATGGAAGCAAAACGAGTTTCACGACCTCCAACATCACGGCCTCGATCCTGGGCGTGGCGGACACGACCGAGAGGGACAGGGTCGTCAACTATTTCCGCGGCGAGGCCGGTTACAACCCCGACGGCTGGAGGCTCGGGGATGTCTTCCACTCTCCTCCCATCAACATCGGGACCCCCTCGCCCTACTACTACGATGCCCGGGACGAGAGCCATGCCTTCAACACCTTCCGGGACAATAATATCCGGTCGTCGGGAAACGGGCTGCGCGTGGTGGTGACGGGCGCGAACGACGGCCAGCTTCACGGTTTCCGGACGGGCGACGGTTCGGAGGCCTGGAGCTTCATTCCCCCCAACCTCCTTCCGAAACTCAAGAACGTTGCCCATACGACCCACCCCACGGCATTGAGCCACCAGTATTTCGTTGACGGCCCCATCACCGTGGCCGACGTCTGGCTGGGGAACGGAAGCGGCACGCAGAAAACGGCGGCCGAGTGGAAAACGATGCTCGTTTTCGCGGAGGGCCAGGGCGCGGGTCCTTTACTCTGGAGCAGTTCACCGCACTGCGCATCCGATGACCCCATCACGTACAGCGCCACTTACAGCGCCGCAACGCCCTATTACTGCGGTTACTGGGCCTTGAACGTCACCAGTTCCCTGAACCCGTCTTACATGTGGCGCCTCAACCCCAGCGCTGCCCAGGGGCCCTACCTTGGAGACCCCTGGAGCAAGGTCTACGTGGGCCGCGTGAAGGTGGCCGGCCAGGAGAAGTGGGTCGGTTTTATCGGTGGAGGCTACAACGGCGATGACTGCCAGGGCGGCGGCGAGTGCGACACCCGCGGGAAGGGCTTTTTCGTCATAGACCTGCAAACGGGCAATATCCTCTGGAGCTACAACATGGGGAATGACGCCGCCATGACCTACAGCCTCCCGGCGGCGCCTGCCATCGCCGACACCGACAACGACAATTTCATCGACACGGCCTACATCGGCGACCTCGGCGGGAATGTCTGGCGATTCAGATTCTGCTCGGCCGCCGACGGGGACCTCTGCAGTTATGGAAACTGGCAGGGAACCAAACTCTTTAACTCCTCGACGGGCACCATCCGCCCGATCTACACGACACCGTCGGTGGCACTGGACAGCCGCGGACAGATCTGGGTTTACTTCGGCACGGGGGACAAGACGGACCCTACGGCCGCAAACGCCCAGGAAAAATTCTTCGCCGTTAAGGATATCGATTTTACCGGCACCAGAAACCTCGGTGACCTTGACAACATCACGCAGGGCACCTACACGGACGGCACCGGCAAGAAGGGATGGTATATCAACCTCCCGGGGCAGGGCGAGAAGATCCTTGCCGACTCGGCCGTCTTCGGAAACGTGGCCTACTTCACGACCTACACGCCCGCCCAGAGCAACGACCCGTGCAACCAGGCGGGTTCGGCGCGACTCTACGCCGTGAACTATGTAAGCGGCGGCGGCATCCTGGGCGGCAATCGCAGCATGGAGATCGGCACCGGCATACCCACGGCGCCGGTCCTTTCCCTGAAACCCGGCGGCAGCGGAAGTCCCGACCTGTATGTGACCGTCAGCGGCGGAAGCGCCGGAGGCGGCGGCGCGGATGCGAGGACCGCCCGCATACCCTTCAACCCGCCGTCGCTTGCAAACCGCACCAACGTCCTCTACTGGCGTGACACGAGGCTTCAGTAGATAAAGGCCGGGATCCTCCCTTCGAGAATCACCGGCTTCTCACCCCAGCCGGAAAGGCGGGAACCGATGCAGGTTCCCGCCTTTCTTTTTTTTCGTATCCGCCGGTCTTCTCTCCGGGCGCATCGGGAGATAGGATTCGCCGCCTGAGATCCGCAGGGAGGATGAATGGGAAACCCTCCGACATCCCGGGGTTTATATACATGAAAAAACTTGACTTCCCGGACCGATGCATATAGTGTTACGTCGAATTTCGAACCCCGTTTTTTCGGGCTTCCGTCAGGGCGCCCGCACCGGGTGGAAGGCTGGATTTGCTGCTGAAGGTTGGCCCCCAGGCCAACTTTTTTCTTATCAGGAAGGACACAGGATGAGGCATCGCCTGCTTGAAATGCTGAGAACGTCACTGGAAGCCTGCTCGGCCGCGGGTATCCTGGAGACGGGGGATCTGCCCTTCATCGAACTGGAGGCGCCAAGGGAAGAGGCTCACGGAGACTACGCGACCAATGTGGCCATGATCCTCGCTTCGCGGGCGAAGAGAAACCCCCGGAAGATCGCCGAGAGCATCCTGAAGCACATGGATGACCGGAGCGGAATTCTTCAGAAGGTCGAGATCGCAGGACCGGGCTTCATCAATTTCCACCTGAAGGAGAACGTCTGGGCGGCGCTCCTGGAGGAAGTGGAAAAGCTGGGGGAGGGATACGGCCGCTCCGGCTTCGGCGGGGGCTGCAAGGTCATGGTGGAGTTCGTGAGCGCCAACCCCACCGGGCCCCTGCATGTAGGGCATGCCCGGGGCGCCGTGATCGGGGACGTGGTGGCCAACATCCTCGGGGCGACGGGGTATGCCGTGACACGGGAGTATTACGTCAACGACGTGGGGAACCAGATGAACAACCTGGGGCGGTCGGTCTATTACCGCTATCTTGAGCTCCAGGGCGTCAAGGTGGATTTCCCGCAGGAGTGTTACCGGGGCGATTACATCGTCGAGCTCGCCCGGGAAGTCTTCAAGAAGGAGGGCGACCGTTATCTCGACACCGGAAGCGAGGAGACGGTCCTCCCGTTCTTCACGGACTACGCGGCGCGCTCGATCATGGAAGGCATCCGGGACGATCTCCGGGCCTTCGGCGTCGTTTTCGACGTCTACTTCAGCGAGCGGGAACTCTACAGGGGCGACGGAGTGGCGAAACTCCTCGAGGATTTGAAACAGCGGGGCCTCATCTACGAGGCGGAAAACGCCACCTGGTTCAAGTCGACGGCCTTCGGCGACGAGAAGGACCGCGTGGTGGTACGGGAGAACAACGTGCCCACCTATTTCGCCGCCGACATCGCCTATCATCAGAACAAGTACGCCCGCGGGTTCGACCTCATCATCGACGTCTGGGGCGCCGATCACCACGGCTACATCCCACGGATCCATGCCAGCATCGAGGCCTTCGGGCGAAAGCGGGAGACGCTGAAGATCATCCTTGTCCAGCTCGTGAGCCTGCTCAGGCAGGGGAAGCCCGTGGCCATGTCGACGAGGGCGGGCGAGTTCGTCACCCTGCGGGAGGT
>ERZ795052.1769-NODE-1769-length-28164-cov-8.188765_pt1 | contig 28164 bp, 27 predicted proteins | sample MGYA00375136_ERZ795052 | MGnify/ENA primary metagenome ERZ795052 (study PRJEB30181, sample SAMN05720156) | activated sludge metagenome | isolation source: Anaerobic digester | place: Japan | collected 2015-05-26 ... | reverse complement strand
AACTCAAGGGCCTGGACCAGCAGCCGGTGATCATGGGAAATCCCGACGATGTCATGGCGGTGCTGAAAAAATAGAGATGATCTGGATTCGTAAGCGCAGCAAGGGCCTTCAGGCCCGAAAATAATAGCGCGCCGTTAAAAACGGGCAGCCATTCTAGAGTTTTATGCGCAAGGGAAGCGAAGAAATTATTGCTGGTGTTTACCTGATCGGCGGGCCCAATATCACCGAGGCCGATGATGCGGCCGTTTATCTGATCGACTTTTCCGGCGAACTGGTGTTGATCGACGCGGGCGCCGGCGGCAGTTCGTCACAACTGGTCCGCAACATTGAAATGCTGGGGCTTAACCCTGCTTCCGTGTCCAGTGTGATCCTCACGCACTGTCACATCGACCATATCGGTTCCGCGCCTTTTTTCCGCGAAAAGTACAAAGCGAAAATTATCATTCATGAGCTGGATGCAAAGGCGCTGGAAACGGGCGATTCCGTCCGGACCGCGGCCAACTGGTACGGCACGACGTTTCCGCCGACGAAGATCGACCGGAAATTAACCGGCGCGCGGGAAACCTTGAAATTCGGCAACGAAGAAATCTGCTGTTTGCACACACCCGGCCATACGCCCGGCTCCATTGCCGTTTATCTGGACCGCGACGGCCAAAGGGTCTTGTTCGGTCAGGATATTCACGGCCCGTTCCACAAAGCCTTTGGTTCGGATATTGAAGCCTGGAAGAAATCCATGCAAACCCTGCTTTCCCTTGAAGCCGATATCCTTTGCGAAGGTCATTTTGGGATTTACCAGCCCAAAAGCCGCGTCCGGGACTACATCGAGCGCTATCTTGAAGAGTACGAATAGAAAACTTTTTTAAATGAGGGCCAGGCTGTCCGCCACGGCCATGCCGGCCAGCGTCGGTTGCAGGTAGCCGTCTTTCAATACCACCAGTTTGTTGTGGATCAATACATCGAGGATCGGCTTTTTTTCAACCAGCAAGTCAGACCCATAGCGATTTTTGTATTGCCGGAGATGGATTCCGTCTTTAGTGCGCATACTCAGGAAGAGCGCCTCCAAAGCAAGCTGCTCCATAGAGAGGGATTCCGATTTGTCCTGCGGCTTTTTTCCTTTTCCGACAGCTTTCAGATAAGCTTTAACGTCTGCCTTATTCCACCAGCGCCTGCGATCGCAAAACGAATGGGCGGCGGGGCCCAGTCCCAGATAGGGAATGTGCCGCCAGTATTTCATGTTGTGTTTGGACTTTAAGGCATCGGTGCGGGCAAAGTTAGATACCTCGTAATGGATGTAACCGGCATCCGTCAGGATCTTCGATGTGGTCAAAAAGAAATCCAGCGCTTCGTTTTCCGTGGGCAGGCGCAGGCCGTCCGACCGGCAGCGGGCGAAGAGGGGCGTTTTCTCACCCGGCGAGAGCTGATAGCAGGATAAATGCTCCGGCAAAAAAGACAGCGCTTTGTTTAGCGTTTCCTTCCATGTCTTCATATCCTGCCCGTAAACCCCGTAGATCAAATCGAGGCCGATATTGCCGAAACCGGCCGTACGCGCCGCATCGATGGCGCAAACCGCCTCGCCTGCCGAATGCCTGCGTCCCAGAAATTTCAAAAGGGAATCGTTAAAGGATTGGATGCCGATGTTCAGACGGTTGATGCCCCGTTTGCGCAATTGCTGAAAATATTCGGCAGATACATCGCCGGGATTGACTTCCATCGTTATCTCCGCCTGCCGGTCGATATTAAAATGGTCCTTTGCCGATTTCAGAAGATCATCAATCTGTTGCATGGAGAGCAGGGAAGGGGTTCCGCCTCCGAGATAGATTGTGTCAAAAGATTGAAATGATTTTTCATAAAAGGCCATTTCCTGCGAAACGGCCTTTATAAATTCAGGGATCAGCTCCGGTGAAGCAACGGAATAAAAGCTGCAATACCCGCATTTGCTCAAACAGAAGGGAATATGAATGTAAAGCCCGGCTTGTTTATTCTCAATCATTGTCCGACTTCAGCACCGCCAGAAACGCGCTCTGCGGAATGCTCACCGACCCGATCATCTTCATGCGCTTCTTGCCTTCCTTCTGCTTCTCCAGCAGTTTCCGCTTGCGCGTGATGTCGCCGCCGTAACATTTGGCCGTAACGTCCTTGCGGAACGGGCTGATGGTGCTGCGGGCGATGATTTCCGACCCGATGGCGCCCTGAATGGCGATCTTGTACATCTGGCGGGGGATCTCGTCCTTGAGGCGCTCGCAGGCGGTGAGCGCGCGGGTGCGGGCGCGTTCGCGATGGACGATCTGGGAGAGCGCATCGACCTTCTCGCCGTTGACCAGAATGTCCATCAGGACCAGATTGCTTTCGCGGTAGTCGATGACATCGTAGTCGAACGAACCGTACCCCTGCGTGACGGATTTGAAGCGGTCGTAAAAGTCGAAGATGACTTCGGCCAGCGGCATTTCGTAAGAGAGCTCCACGCGGCCGGGGCCGGTGTAATTCATGTTGGAATTGACGCCGCGCTTTTCCATACACAGCTTCATGACGGTTCCAAGATAACGCTCCGGCAGCATCATGGAGGCGCGGATGTAAGGCTCTTCTCCCTTGTCGATTTCCGCGGGATCAGGATAATGTGCGGGATTATCGACGTAAATCACCTTGCCGTCCTTGAGGGTGAAGCGGTAGCGGACGCTGGGAACGGAAAGAATAATCGACAGGTCATATTCCCGTTCCAGTCTCTCCTGAACGATGTCCAGATGCAAAAGCCCCAGGAAGCCGCAGCGGAACCCCTGGCCCAGCGCGGCGGAGGAGTCCTTTTCGTAAATGAAGGATGCGTCGTTGAGCTTGTATTTTTCCAGGGAGTCGGCCAGATCCTGGTAATCGTCGGACGCGATGGGATAGATCGACGCGAAGACCACGGGCTTGACCTCCTTGAAGCCCGGCAGCGGCTGCGGGCAGGGCCTTTCCTGATGCGTGATGGTGTCGCCCGTGCGCACGTCGGAGACGGTCTTGACGCCGGCAATGATGTAACCCACTTCACCGGCGGACAGTTGGTCACGCCGGGCGCGCTGGAGAAGGAAATGACCCACTTCCTCCACTTTGTACGTTGCGTTGTTGTACATGAAGCGAATGATGTCGCCGGCTTTGACGATCCCTTCAAAAACGCGGCAATGAATGATGGTTCCCCGGTAGGGGTCGTATTTCGCGTCGAAGATCAGCGCCGCGAGCGGGTTTTCCTCACTGCCTTTGGGCGGCGGAATGCGCAAGACGACCGCTTCCAGGATTTCCTCGATGCCGGTGCCTTCCTTGGCGGAACATTTGATGTGCGTGTCCGGGTCCAGTCCCAGCTCCGAATCGATCTCTTCCAGAACGCGGTCGATATCGGCCGAGGGCAGATCGATCTTGTTGATGATGGGGATGATCTCCAGGTTGTGCTCCATCGCGAGGTACAGATTGGCCAGCGTCTGGGCCTGAACGCCCTGGGCCGCGTCGATCAGCAGCAGGACGCCTTCGCAGGAGGCCAGCGACCGGGATACTTCGTAGGAAAAATCGACATGCCCCGGGGTGTCGATCAGGTTCAGAATATACGCCTTGCCGTCACGGGCGCGGTAGGGCAGGGAGATGGCATTGCTTTTGATGGTGATGCCGCGCTCGCGCTCGATGTCCATGTTGTCGAGAAGCTGATCCTGAAAATTTCTCTCGTTGCAGACGCCGGTGTACTGGATCAGCCGGTCGGCCAGCGTGGACTTGCCGTGGTCGATATGGGCGATAATGCTGAAATTTCTGATATTTTCCATACAGGTTTAAAAAAAGCCCTCCAAAGCTTCTGGGGGGCTTTTTATCCTAAAATCTTTCCGGATGCAATTATCCGAGTTTCTTCATCAGGTCTTCGGAAACTTCCTTCACGCCGGCGCGGCCATCCACCACGATGACTTTGGTTCTTTCCTTGAAATAGTTGACGGCGGCCAGTGTTCCCGTTTTCGTGTCGTAGTAAATGCCGTGGCGCTTGTCGATGGCGGCTGTGTCCTGATCGTCGGCGCGGGTGGTAAGCTCCTCGCAGCCGCACACACGGCAGACCGTCTTGCCGTCTTTCTCAGACGGTTTGATGGCGTCGATGTAGATGTTGTTGGGATGATTGTTGTCCGTTTTGCAAAGCCTTCGGCCCATGATGCGCTTTTTGGCGGTGTCGCGGTCCAGGTCGATTTCGATCACGATGTCCAGTTTGATGTTTTCCTTCTGCAGAGCGGCCCAGAGCGCCTCCGCCTGCGCCAGGTTGCGGGGGAATCCGTCCAAAAGCCAGCCTTTTTTGGCGTCGTCTTCCTTCAGGCGGTCGAGGATCATGGGGATGGTGATATCGTCGGGGACGAGTTCGCCCCGGTCGATAAACGCTTTGGCCTTTTCTCCCAGCGGGGTTTTCTTGGAGATGTTCTGGCGGAAAATTACGCCGGTTTCAATGTGGGGAACTCCGAATTTCTTTTGCACGATTGCGCCTTGCGTGCCTTTACCGCTGCCGTTGGGCCCAAATATTAAAATGTTCACTGTTGCATACTCCTTTCATCAAAATAGGTTGAACCAGACGCCTTATAATGTATTGTCGCTTTTTTAGCAACTTTAAAGATTGACCGGCGGTTGGTGTTTAAGAATTGGTTTTCTAAACGGTTTTATTCGGGCGCCGGCTGTCGTGCAGGCGGTTTCGGGGCGGGCTTTTTGCGTTGGTCGGCGCTCAGTTCGTCAATGGCGGCGGCAATGGCGGCGGCTTTCGGCGTTCCCTCCGGCGTGTATTCCTGTGCTTTGCGGAAATGGAAGAGAGCGCTTTGGGTTTTCTTTTCATTTTTCAGGTACAAGCCGAAGTAATAATGAAAATCGGCCATTTGATTGAGTCGGCCGTAGGACATGGCAATGTGATAGTTGATGTCCTCGCCTTCAAGGGATTGATCCTTCAGCTTCAAAAAACAAGTGAGCGCATCGGCATAATTCCCTGCGGCAAAATGCGCTTTGCCCAGGGCCAGCGTCGTTTGATCGTTGTCCGGATGGATCGCGGCCGCCTTCTGCAGATAAAAGCGGGCCTGTTCGGAATCGCCCGCTTTCAAGTAAATCAGGCCGGCGCTTTTCAGGACATCCTCGTCCCGGGGGGCAAGCGCAAGGGCTTTTTTGAGGTTCTCCAGCGCTTCGTTGGTGCGCCCGAGCTGATCCTCCGTGACGGCCAGCGCATAGAGCAGATCCACATTTTGGGGGTTCTTGGCCAGCGATTCCGTCAGTTGGTTGCGCCGCTTGTTCAGGTCTCCCGCGTCGGGTGTGATCAAAGCCTGCATACGCACGATGTTCCCGACGATATTAGCCGATCCGCCGCTTCGGCGATATTCGGTTTGCAGCAGGCTCTCCAGGTAAAAGATACGGTCATCCGTGCCCGGGTGCGTCAGGAAATAGGAGGGGATGGTTTTGGATAAAAATTCATACTGCTTCATGATTTTGAGAAACTCCACCATCGCGGCGGGATAGTAGCCGGAATGCGCCAGGTAGCCGATGCCCAGGCGGTCCGCCTCTTCTTCATGCTCCCGCTGGTACTTGAGGCTCATCGTGGCCGCGCCCGCGACCGAAAACATCGCAGCGGCGGCCGAGGCGTCTCCGCCTCCGCCCAGGAGAGCGCCGGCGATGATGCCGGCCAGCATGGCGATATTGAGTTTCTTGGACTTCTCGATGATGCTGGCGACGTGCCGCGAATTCGCGTGCGCGATTTCATGCGCCATGACGCCCGCCAGCTGAGCCTCGTTCTCCACGACGCCGATCAATCCCTTGTTGATGTAAACATAGCCGCCGGGGGTGGCGAAGGCGTTGATGCCCGAACTGTTGAAAACGGTAAACGTATAGGGGAACGACGCTTTGTTGCTGTGGGCCAGAATCCGGTTGCCGACTTTCGATATGTAGTCGTTCAGCTTTTTATCGTGGGAAAGAAAGTTATCCTGGTTTAGTTTTTCATAGATTTCCCGGCCCATCTTTTTTTCGTCCTCGATGGTGAAGGCGGACCAGGCGTTCCGGGTTCCCAGAAGCATCAGCAGCAGGACCAGGGAGAAATAAAAATATTGATTTTGTGTCCATTTACGCATAGGCCATCAGACAATCATTTTTATGAGGAGAGATCCTACCCGCTTTGTTCCGATTAGGCAAGCTTTCCTTACGGGGACGGGAGCGGCCGGAGAAAAGGGGAGACCATGCAATGACGAAGAAAGTGATTACGATTGACGGCCCCGCGGGCGCGGGAAAAAGCACCGTGAGCAAGGCGCTGGCCGACCGGCTGCAGTATCTGTATCTGGATACGGGAGCGCTCTACCGAGCGCTGGCCTTCAAGGCGCTCAAAAAGAACATGGACGTGAATCATCCCGGCGAGCTTGCCGAATTGTGTTCGACCACGGAGGTCGCCCTGCAAAAGGTGAACGGCAATATGACGGTCTTAGTGGACGGCGAGGACGTGGGAGAAAAAATCCGCACAGAGGAAGTCGGCCTTGCCGCCTCGACCATTTCCGCGTTTGCCGTAGTCCGTGAAAAACTGCTTTCTCTCCAGAGGGAAGCGGGCGCCGGCGGCGGCATTGTGGCCGAAGGAAGGGACATGGGATCGGTGGTTTTCCCGAATGCGGATTTCAAATTTTATCTGGATGCCGATCTGGAAGAACGGATTCGTAGACGATGCGGCGAACTGGCCTCCAAGACCGGTGAGGCGGAGCACTCCGCCGTGTCCCGGGACATGCGGGCCAGAGATGCACAGGATACCAACAGAAAAATCGCGCCGTTAGCCGCGGCACCCGACGCCGTCATCATTGACTCAACGTCTTTGACGATTCCACAAGTCGTCGAAAAAATTCTCGAGCATCTGTCCCGCGCCTCCGCTTCAGATAACCGATAAGCGTTCGCGCTTCGACGCCGGATTTATCTTGATATTTAATTTTCGGTATGTTAGGCAACGCAAATTGAAAAAGTCTTAAAAAAATTAGGGGGTATCAGGTTAATGGTTAACAATGACAACACAAACTCAACAAACGAAAAGGAGGTTAAGACGGACTCTCCCGCTTCCGGCGCAATGAACCCGTCCCCGCAGTCCAGGGAAGAGGACATGGGCTTTAAGGAACTCTATGAGCAGAGCCTGAATCAGTTGCAATACGGCGACATCGCCTGCGGCAAGGTTGTGCAGATCACCGCGGACACGGTGATGGTGGATGTCGGTTGGAAGACGGAAGGTTTTATCCCCATCAAGGAACTCAAAGACGCCCAGGGAAACGTGACGGTTTCCGTCGGCGACGATATAGAAGTGTTTATCGACAAGAGGGACTCCGAAGGCAATCTGGTCCTGTCCCGGGAGAAAGCGGCCAAGCTGAAAGTCTGGGATGAAATCAAATCGGTCAGCGAAAACAATCAGAAAATCAAAGGGACTGTCGTGCAGAAGGTCAAGGGCGGCCTTTCCGTCGATATCGGCATCATCGCTTTTCTGCCCGGTTCGCAAATCGACATTCGTCCGGTCAAGGACCTGGACCAGTTTGTCGGCCAGACGCTGGAGTTCAACATTCTGAAGTATGACCGCAAGCGCAACAACGTCGTTCTTTCCCGAAGGGCGATCGTGGCCGCCGAACGCGAACAGGAAAAGAAAGTTACGCTGGACAACCTTGCCGAGGGCGGCATTGTCGAAGGCGTCATCAAAAATATCACAGACTACGGAATTTTTATCGACCTGGGCGGCATCGACGGATTGCTCCATGTGACGGATATTTCCTGGGGAAGAATCGCCAAACCCGCGGACCTTTTTCAGAAGGGCCAGAAAATCACAGTGAAGGTTCTTTCCTTCGACCGCGACAAGGAGAGAGTTTCCCTGGGGCTCAAGCAGCTCCATGAGAACCCGTGGGAAAATATTTCCGAAAAGTACCCGGTGGGCGCCCTGGTGCAGGGCAAAGTGGTCAACCTGACGGACTACGGCGTGTTTATCGAGCTGGAGCCGGGTGTGGAAGGCCTGGTTCACATTTCGGAAATGTACTGGACGAGGGAAATCAAGCATCCGTCCAAGGTCATGAATATCGGCGACGTCGTGAACGTGGTGGTGCTGGAAGTCAACCCGGAGGCGAAGAGGGTGTCCCTCAGCCTGAAGCAGACGACGGCCAATCCCTGGGAGAAGCTGAAAGAAAAATACCCGGTCGGAACGATGGTGAAGGGCCTGGTTCGCAATATTACGAATTTCGGCGTGTTTGTCGGCATCGAGGACGGCATCGACGGCCTGGTTCACGTATCGGATATTTCCTGGAAGCATCGGGTCACCCATCCCTCCGAGTATTTCAAGAAGGGACAGGAGGTGGAGGCGGTTGTCCTGAATATCGACGTGGACAACGAAAAATTCTCTCTGGGCATCAAGCAGATTGAGAAAAACCCCTGGGAGGAGCTTCCCAAGAAATACGCACCCGGCAGCGTGGTAACGGGCAAAATCACCAACTTTACCGACTTTGGAATTTTTCTGGAAATCGAGGACGGCATCGAGGGACTCGTTCATATTTCCGAAATCAGCCAGAAACGGGTGAAATCGTCGGCGGAATTGTACAACATCGGCGACCGGGTGTCCGCGGTGGTCAAGAGCATCGACACCAAGACCAAGAAAATCCGGCTGAGCATCAAGGACATGGAAGCGCCGGCTCCGACGCCTTCGTCCAATCCGTATCTGAACAACCGTGAAAATGTCGGATCGACGCTGGCCCAGGCGCTGGCCGATGTAAAGATCGGCGGCCAGTCGAAGGAATAAAGGCATGAGAAAACATCCCGTCGTTCTGGGGCTCGTTTTGCTGATCGCGCTGGGAGCCGTCGTGTACTTCCTGTCGTACCGGGCGGGGGTTCAGTCCGGAAGCAGCGTAAAGGGCTTCTCGATGAACGACAAGATCGGCGTGGTGCCCGTGGAAGGCGTCATCACGGATTCTCTGGAAATCGCCGAAAATCTGGAAGAGTTTGGGAACGACCGTTCGATTGTCGCGGTGGTCGTGCGCATCGATTCCCCCGGCGGGGGCGTTGCCGCCTCGCAGGAAATTTACGAGGCCATCACGGCGCTCAAAAAAAAGAAGAAAGTGGTGGCCTCCATGGGGTCCATCGCCGCGTCGGGCGGTCTGATGATCGCCTGCGCCGCCGATAAAATCGTGGCCAATCCGGGAACCATCACGGGCAGCATATCCGCCGTCATGCAGTTTGCCAATCTGGAGGAACTCATGAAAAAGATCGGCGTGAAGACCTCCGTGGTCAAAAGCGGTCCGTACAAAGATATCGGGTCCCCCATGCGGGAAATGACGCCCGAAGAAAAAGTGATTATTCAGGAACTCATCGACGATATTTACAATCAGTTTATCGACGTGATTGTCCGGGATCGGAAGCTGCCCCGCCAGCAGGTGATTGCGATTGGAGACGGCCGCGTTTTTTCGGGGCGTAAAGCCAAAGAATACGGACTGGTGGATCAGCTGGGCGACCTGGCCGCCGCGGCAAAACTGGCCGGCACTCTTGCCGGAAGCCATGGCCGCTACGACCTGGTGTATCCTCCGGAAAAGCACCCTTCCATCCTGGATTACCTTGTGGAGAGCGCGGCCGGCCGGTTCGCGCGATCCGTCCGGCAAAAAGCTGAAACCTGGGGTGGGGCCGGTTATCTGTACATTCCGTGACCGGAGGCTCTCCGCGCCGCCATGACCAAGAATGAACTCATTAAAAAAGTGCGGCTGAGGTGCAAGACTTACTCGCACAAGGATATCGCCCTGGCCGTGCAGGCGATTCTGGATGCCATGGTCACAGCGCTGAAACAAAGCGACCGGATCGAAATCCGGGGCTTCGGCACGTTTACGATTCGTGAGAGAAAATCCAGGGTGGCCCGCAATCCGAAGTCGGGCGCCCGCGTAGCGTTGAAGGACAGAAAGGTCCCTTTTTTTAAAACGGGAAAAGATCTCCGTTGGAAGGTGAAAAATCCGGGATGACTTATAAAAACATCATCGTCGAAAAGAAAAAGGGCTATGCGATCATTCGCTTCAACCGTGCCCACGAGATGAACGCCCTGTCCAAGGAAATGAGACTGGAGTTCAACGACGCGCTTCTGGACGTGGAGAACGATCCGGAAATCCGGTCGCTGGTGATCACCGGTGGAGAATACGTTTTTTCCGCCGGTATGGACATCAAGGAAATGTCGCTTCTGTCCAACGTGGAGATCGACGACTACTTCGAGTCCATGAAGCGGTATCTGAAAAAAATTTATACGTTCCCGAAGCCCGTGATTGCCGCGGTGGGCGGAATCGCACTGGGCGGAGGGTTCAACATCGTGACCGTCTGCGACCTGATCATCGCCTCGGAGAGCGCCATTTTCTGCCATCCGGAGCTGAAGTTCGGGTTAAGCCCTCTCTTTTACCCGCTCAGCCAGATCGTCGGAGTGAACAAGGCCAAAGAAATCGCGATGCTGGGAGAGCCCATCGGCGCCCGGGAAGCGGAGAGAATCGGACTGGTCAACAAAGTGGCCCCTCCTGAAAAATTCATGCAGGAAGCCGAGAAAACGGCACAGACCCTCGCCATGCGGTCGGCCAAGGCGATTGAAGAGCTGAAGAACATTTGCGCCGTCGTGCCCCGGATGGACAGGATCGCCGCGCTCGACATGGAGCTGTCCATCGGCGGCATGCTGTTTGCCCGCGACGAACGGAAGATTCACATGAATGAAGAGCTTTTCCTGAAGAAGCTGCGCAAGAAAAAACAAAGTTAGTCCGCCGCGGCAAAAAGGCTTGCCGGCTTGAGCCGTCCGTCGGACCTGCTCCTTTCGGTTTTCCCTGAATGGATTTTACAGATTGTCCCAGTCGTTGCCGGGGGCGGCAAAGTCCTTGAGCTGGTCCCGGCGTTTCTTGTGCTGGAGTTTTTTGAGCGCCTTGGCTTCGATCTGGCGGATGCGCTCCCGGGTGACGCCCATCATATCGCCCACTTCCTCGAGGGTGAAAGGACCGTAGTTGCAGGCGACCCAGGTACAGTTCAAGAAAGCCTCATTCTTCAGCCGCCATTCACAGGTCGTGTCGGTGCAGACCTCCGCGATGTAAGTGCCTTTCTTTTTGCAGATATACTGATTGATCATAAAGGATGGTCCCCCCGCCTGAAATAAATCGGCCTTAAAATAGGGCCGCGCCGGCTGTTTGTCAATCCCGGGGTGAATTAAAAAAATATTTTTTCCGGCGGCCGCCTTTCCGGGACGTACACATGAGGGATGCTGCCGTTGTTCCAGTCCTCGGAAACGTAAAGATTGCAGTAGCAGCTTCCGTATTCTTTCACGTCCTGGGCCCGGTAAACGCAGGGACAAAGAATGTCTCGGTCCTTTTCGCGGTCGCCCGATGCCAGACGGCAGGGGCAGGACGAATAGCCGTAGCGTTCTTTGTTGACCAGCAGGTCTGAAAGAATGGAAAGCACCCATTCCTTGTCTTTATTGAAATAATACCCTTTGGGTTCCTGAGCTTTTTTCAGGAGATCATACAATTCCGCCGGTTTCATTCGATTCCCAGAGCCTCCCGAATGGCAGCTTCCTTGAATCCGACGATCACCTGGTTGCCGATGAGGATGGTCGGAAAGGATCGCTGCGGATTGTACTGGATGACTTCATCGAGGATGGCCTCCCGGTCGGCTCCCTTGAGCAGGTCGACATCGGTGGCCTCGAAAGCAATTTGATGATCGTTCAAAAACTTCTTGGCCGCCTTGCAGTGACTGCAAGTGCTGAGCGTGTAGATTTTCACTTTCCCGGGCATGGTAAACCTCCTGCGAGTTTTTGGATTTATATATGTTTTCGGAGGGTTCTGTCAAGATGATCCTCCGTCTTCGGCGGACAAAGATTTATTGACAAGGCCCCTCAATTCATATATCAACAAAAACTCAATCGAGGAAAGAAAAAATACGGTATGAAACATAAAAGCATTATCGTAGCCGAAGGTTTTCCTTTCATTATCCTCTCCCTTGTCTTTACCCTATTTGCCGCTTTTTTCGGCGTGCTCTGGCTGACGATACTGCTTGCCGCTTTGACGATATTTATCATCGCTTTTTTCCGAAATCCGGAGAGGCATTTTCAGGACGCGGAAAAACTGGTCATCAGTCCGGCCGACGGCAAAGTCATCAGAATTGAAGAGGTCGATGCCCGGGAAGGAATGAACGGCCGGTTCAAAAAAATCAGCATTTTTATGAATGTGTTCAATGTTCACGTCAACCGCGCTCCCGTCGGGGGAACGATCGAAAAAATATCCTATCGCCCGGGGAAGTTTGTTTCAGCCGATCTGGACAAGGCGTCGTCGGAAAATGAACGCAACGACGTTTTGATCCGCACGAAAGACGGCCACGCGGTCTGGACGGTTCAGATTGCCGGGCTCATTGCCAGAAGAATCGTCTGCTGGGCCCGTGCAGGGGATACATTGGCCAAAGGAGAACGGTTCGGAATGATCCGCTTCGGTTCCCGTGTAGAAGTCTTTCTGCCTGCCGGTTCCCGCGTGGTCGTGCTCCTCAACGACAAAGTCCGGGCGGGGCAAACACCCTTAGGATACCTTCCATGAATTCAGAACACCAAACCCGCAGTGCGCGCCTCAAAAAGGGCATTTATGTCCTGCCGAACCTCATCACAACCGCCAGTTTGTTTATGGGATTTTATTCGATCATCGCGTCGATTCAGGAAAAGTTTTTCGTGGCCGCGATTGCCATTCTGATTTCCCTGGTCTTTGACGGAATGGACGGCCGGATCGCTCGAATCACCAACACCACGAGCAAATTCGGCGCCGAATACGATTCGCTGTCGGATCTGATCGCGTTCGGTGTCGCGCCGTCGCTGCTGGCCTTCATCTGGGCGATGTCCTCCTACGGAAAACTGGGCTGGATGGCCGGCTTTCTGTTTGTCACCTGCGGGGCGCTTCGACTGGCCAGGTACAACATTCAGATCGGTTTGATCGACAGCAAGTATTTTAACGGCCTGCCCATTCCGGCGGCGGCTGCCGTCATTGCCACCACGGTCATGTTTGTCCATGATGTTATGGGCATAGAAGGCATTATCCATAACCCGTTCGTGGTGGCCTGCGTCATCATTCTGTCTTTTCTGATGGTCAGCAACATCAAATACTACAGCGGAAAAGACATGAAGCTTTTTGCCCGCATGCCGTTCATGACGTTTCTGGTCGTGGTCGGCATATTGCTGGTGATTATTTACGCACCGGAAGTGATGATTTTCGTCATCACCGTCGGGTATGCCCTGTCCGGTCCGGTCTGGTGGCTGTGCAAAGCCATCAGCAAAAAACGCGACAGCCGGCCGGCTCCATAGGTTTTTCCCTGCGAGGGGAAGGGATGCGATGACCGGGGCGGCCCGGCAGTGATGTTTTATGAGAATCACCGGAGGAAATTTAAAAGGAAGAACGCTGCGTTTTCCCTCCCGGTCAGCATCCCGGCCGACGACGGATTTCCTGCGGGAGGCTCTTTTTAATTTGCTGGAACCCCAAACGGACCGGAGCTTTCTGGATTTGTATGCCGGTTCGGGGGCTGTGGGTCTGGAGGCGGCGAGCCGCGGGGCGAAACCGGTTGTGTTTGTGGAAAAAAGCCCTAAGCTGATCGGCGTCATTCGCGAAAACGTCTTCCTGTGCGGCTGCTCGGAGCAATCCCGGATCATTCATAACGATGCCGCTTCCGCGCTGCGCGCTCTCTGCGAGCAATCATGCCGGTTTGACGTTGTTTTTGCCGATCCTCCCTATTGCCGGGGTTTCATCGGAGAGGCGCTCAAGGCTATGCAGTCCTGTCCGGTCATGGAAAAAGGCGGGACGCTGGTCCTTCAGCATTCCATGCGGGAGCCGCTGCCCGTGCTTCCCGGGGGGTGGCGCGTGGAAAGTCGGAGAAAATATGGAGAAAATCTATTAACGTTCATAAGGATGGATGGCGAATGACTCAAGAAAAAACCGGCAGCAAAATCGCAATTTACCCGGGCTCGTTCGACCCGATCACCAACGGTCATGTGGATATCATCAAAAGAGGCAGTCGAATTTTTGACAAAATCATAGTCCTGGTTGCCTACAATCCGCGCAAATCCTTTCTTTTCACCGTGGAGGAGCGGTGCCGGCTCATCCGCGAAATCTTCAGTGACTGTGAATGTATTCAGGTGGACAGTCATGACGGACTGCTGATCGATTACCTGCAGAGCTCCGGCGCCAGCACGATTTTACGCGGCATGCGCGCCCTTTCCGACTTTGAATATGAATTTCAGATGGCGCTGATGAATCGCCGCCAGACCAAAAATGTAGAGACGGTTTTTCTGATGAGCGGATTCCGATGGTTTTTCACCAGCTCCAACATCATCAAGGAAGTGGCGAGTCTCGGAGGCACGGTCCGGGGGCTGGTTCCGGACAATGTATATCAGAAACTGCTCGAAAAATACCCTAATAAAAACAACAGGAGGTAGTTTGTGAAGCTGGCATCAAGAGTAGCAAAAGTGAAACCGTCGGAAACCCTGGCCATCACGGCCAAGGCCAATGCCCTCCGGGCCCAGGGAAGAGATGTCATCGGTTTTGGAGCGGGTGAACCGGATTTTGACACGCCCGATCATATCAAGCAGGCGGCCATCCGGGCCATCGAGGCAGGTTTTACAAAGTACACACCGGTGGGCGGAACGGATGAGCTCAAGGATGCCATCCTGGCCAAGCTGAAAACCGACAACGGTCTGGAATACAAGCGATCGCAGGTGGTGGTTTCCTGCGGCGCCAAGCACACGCTGTACAATCTGGCCCAGGCGCTTTTTGAAGAAGGGGACGAGGTCATCATTCCTGCTCCCTACTGGGTTTCCTATCCGGATATCGTCGTGCTGGCCGGGGGAACGCCGGTCATTCTCAACACGCTGGAAAAAGACGGATTCAAGATGAAGCCCGACGAGCTCAAAGCATCGATCACCGGCCGGACCCGGGCCGTCATTTTCAACGGTCCTTCCAATCCGACCGGCGCGGCCTATTCGCCGGAAGAACTTAAGGCACTGGCCGCCGTTTTGGCGGACACGGATATTTTTGCCGTTTCGGACGATATTTACGAAAAAATCCTTTATGCCGACTTCCCTTTTGCCAACATCGCCATGGCGGATCCCCGCCTGAAGGACAGAACCATCGTAGTCAACGGTGTTTCCAAGGCGTATGCCATGACCGGCTGGCGGATCGGCTATGCGGCGGGCCCGGAAGAAATCATCGCCGCGATCAGCAAAATCCAAAGCCAGAACACATCCAATCCGACCTCCATATCGCAAAAGGCGTCGGTCGCCGCCCTGACCGGCGATCAGCACGTCGTCTCGATCATGGTCGCGGAATTCAAAAAGAGGAAGGACGCGATAGTCGATGCGCTCAACAATATTCCGGGGATTCACTGTCCGATGCCCGCCGGCGCTTTCTATGTATTTCCCAATGTGTCGGCTCTCTATGGCCGTTCGTACGAGGGAAAGAAAATCACAAATTCAACCGAGTTTATCGAATATCTGCTCGATGTCGCCAATGTGGCCACCGTGCCGGGGGCGGCGTTCGGCAGCGACGATCATATCCGCCTGTCTTACGCGACCTCGATGAAAAATATTGAAGAGGGCGTCCGGAGAATCAAGAACGCGGTCGCAAAACTGGGTTAAACAAGCTTCTGAAGGAAGGGAATCATGGGAGGCATTTTCGGCGTAGTCACCGAGGACAGTTGCGTTCAGACGCTGTTTTACGGAACGGATTACCATTCTCATCTGGGAACCGAGCACGGCGGCATGGCCGTTTACGGACCCAGGGGGTTTTACAACACGATTCATGAAATATCTCAGGCGCAATTCAAGTCGCGGTTTGTCGATGACTACCGGAAGATGGAAGGGCACTCAGGCATCGGCGCCATCGACGACGAGTCGCCGCAGCCGCTGATTTTCCGTTCCAAGTTCGGCGTCTACGCGGTGGTGGCCACTGGGCTCATCACCAACAAGAGCGAGCTGGTCGGCGAACTGCTCAACGAAGGCGCGTCCTTTACGGAAGTGGCGGGCGGCGGCGTCAACAACGCGGAAATCGTCGCTTCCCTGATCAACCGGGGCGACAACATTGTCGAGGGCATCGCGTCCATGCGCGGGATCATTGAAGGGTCCATCTGCGTTCTGGTCCTGACGGCGGAAGGCATTTACGCCGCCCGCGACAAGTTCGGGCGCTTTCCGCTCGCGCTGGGCCGGAGCAGGGACTCCAGCCGGAAATCCTGTGTGGTCGCCACCGAGGCCAGTTCCTTTGAAAATCTGGGATATGAACTGGAGCGTTTTCTGGGGCCCGGGGAAATTGCGCTTTTGACCCCTGACGGCATCCGTCAGCTCAAACCCGAAGGAAGCCAGAAGAAAATCTGCTCCTTTCTGTGGATTTACACCGGTTCTCCTTCATCCATCTACGACGGCGTCGGCGTGGAAAGCACCCGGGAGCGATGCGGCCGCTATCTGGCCAGGCGCGACCACGTGAAAGTGGATTTCGTCGCCGGCGTCCCGGATTCCGGCGTCGGGCATGCCGTCGGCTATGCCATGGAATCCGGTATTCCCTACCGGCGTCCGCTGGTCAAGTACACGCCGGGCTATGGACGAAGCTACACGCCTCCGACTCAGGAAATCCGCGACCTGGTGGCCACCATGAAGCTGGTGGCCGTTCGCGACGTCATCAACGGCAGCCGGATGGTCATTTGCGACGATTCCATCGTCCGCGGCACACAGCTGAAGAATTTGACCGTCAAGAAATTATGGGACAACGGAGCGAAGGAAATTCACATCCGCCCGGCCTGTCCGCCGCTGATGTATCCCTGCATTTATGCCTCCTCCACCCGGACCACCTCCGAACTGGCCTGCCGGAAAGCGATCCGTGCGATGGAGGGAAGGGACCTTGAGGATATTTCAGAGTATCTCGACACAACGTCGGCGAAGCACGCAAAAATGATCGACTGGATCCGGCAGGATTTAAACGTGACGTCGCTCCGATATATGAAGATCGAGGACATGATCGCGGCCATCGGCCTTCCGGCGGATCAACTCTGCCTGCACTGCTGGCTGGGAAAATGACTTCAGAAATCAGTTCTATGGAAACCGCTTCCATCGCAAGACGAAAAACCAGAGCCCTCCAGGTGGGGTCCGTTTCCGTAGGCGGGGATGCGCCGGTTGTCGTCCAGTCCATGACCAATACGGACACCCGCGACGTGGGGGCGACGGTCAGGCAAATCCGCGCGCTGGAGCGGGCGGGCTGTGAAATGATCCGGGTGGCCGTTCCCGACGCGGAGGCGGTCCGGACGCTGCCGGACATCAAGAGAAGAATCACTATCCCGCTGATCGCCGATATTCATTTCCAGGCCCGCCTGGCGATTGCCGCCATCCAAAAAGGGGCCGACGGCATCCGGATCAATCCCGGCAACATGGCGAGGGAAAAGATCGCCGAAATCGTCCGGGCGGCCAAAGATCATCAGACCGTCATCCGGATCGGTGTCAACGCCGGTTCGCTCGAGAAGGACCTGCTGGCCCAGTACGGCGTTTCGGCCCGGGCGCTTTGCGAAAGCGCCCTGCGCAACGCCGCCCGGCTGGAAGACCTGGGCTTTGAAAGGATCAAGCTGTCGATCAAGTCCTCCGACGTGCCGATGATGGTGGAAGCCTGCCGCCTGGTCGCCGCGAAGACGGATTACCCCCTGCACCTGGGAGTGACGGAAGCGGGAACGCTGGTGAACGCGGCGGTCAAATCCGCGCTGGGCATCGGCATGCTGCTGAACGGCGGCATCGGCGACACTATCCGGGTGTCCGTCACCGGCAACCCCGTTCGGGAACTGCCGATCGCCTGGGGCATTCTCCGTGCGCTGAAAATTCGGAGAGTCGGGGCGGAAATCATCTCCTGCCCGACGTGCGGGCGTTGTGAGATCGATCTGGCCGGGCTGGCGGCGCGGGTGGAAAAAGCCCTGGCCGGCCGGAAAAAATACATCAAGGTGGCGCTGATGGGCTGTGTGGTCAACGGCCCCGGCGAAGCGGCGGAAGCGGACATCGGCATTGCCGGGGGCCGCGGCTTCGGCATGCTGTTTAAAAAGGGCGTTGCCTGCAAAAAAGTGAAAGAAAAAGATTTTGTCCCGGTGCTGCTCGAAGAAATTCGATCCCTGGACAAGGAAGCGTAAGGAGGAGGAATGCTTTATTCGGAAATGCACCTGCCCACCGGACGGGAAGTGCCGTCCGACGCGGAGGTGGCGAGCCATCAACTGATGATCCGGGCGGGAATGATCCGCAAGCTCACCAGCGGAATCTATTCCTATCTGCCGCTCGGGTACCGGGTCATTCGAAAAGTGGAACAGATTGTCCGGGAGGAAATGAACAAAGCCGGCGCCCAGGAAGTGCACCTGCCGATGGTGCAGCCGGCCGAGCTCTGGCAGGAGTCTGGCCGCTGGACCTACTACGGCAGGGAGCTGCTCCGGTTCCGCGACCGCAACGAGCGGGATTACTGCCTGGGGCCCACCCATGAGGAAGTCATCACGGACCTGGTCCGCCACGACATCAAAACCTACCGTCAGCTTCCGCGCAATCTGTACCAGATTCAGACCAAGTTCCGCGATGAGGTGCGTCCGCGCTTCGGCGTGATGCGTTGTCGGGAATTCGGCATGAAGGACGCTTACAGCTTCGACGCGGACGAGGCGGGCGCGGAAAAAAGCTACGAGAAAATGTTTGCCGCCTACAACAACATCTTCCGACGGTGCGGACTCAGGTTCCGCCCGGTGGAAGCGGATTCCGGCAGCATCGGCGGCAGTTTTTCGCACGAGTTCATGGTGATGGCCGAATCGGGCGAGGACGCCATCGCTTTCTGCGACCAATGCAACTATGCGGCCAATCTGGAAAAGGCGGAAATCGCGAGACCCGAAAAAGCCGACTCCGGCGCCGGAAACCGGCCGGCTCTCGAAAGCGTGGAGACGCCGAACGTGCGAACCATTGACGAAGTCTGCGCTTTTCTGAACGTCACGCCGCGGCAGATCGTGAAAACGCTCATTTTCAACGCGGACGGCAAGGCCTGCGCGGTCCTCATTCGCGGCGACCATGAGGTCAACGAAGTCAAGGTGAAAAATGTTCTGGGCGCGGCCGAACTGGAACTGGCCGACGACGAGATGATTTTCAAAGCCACCGGCGCGCCGCGCGGCTTTGCGGGACCCGTCGGCGTTAAAGTCCGCGTGATCGCCGATTATTCAATCCTTAACCTGGTCGACATGGTGACGGGCGCGAACCGTGAAAATCATCATCTGAAAAACGTGAATCTCGGGCGGGATTTCAGCGTGGAGTCCTTCGCGGACCTGCGCGTGGTTCAGCCGGGCGACGCCTGCCCGCGCTGCGGAGGCGAAATCAAATTCGCCCGAGGCATCGAAGTCGGACATGTTTTCAAGCTGGGCACCAAATACTCCAAAGCCATGAAAGCCGTCTATCTGGACCGCGACGGCAAGGAAAAAATCATGATCATGGGCTGTTACGGCATCGGCATCGGCCGGACCGTGGCGGCCTGCATCGAACAGAATTTCGACCAAAACGGCATCATCTGGCCGATGCCGCTGGCTCCCTATGCCGTGATCGTCACGCCCGTCAACATCAACGAGACGGAGGTCATGAACGCGGCCCGGGAAATTTACGATGAGCTGATGGCTTCGGGCGTGGATGTCATTCTCGACGACCGGGACGAGCGCGCGGGCGTAAAATTCAAGGACGCCGATCTGATCGGGATTCCCCTGCGGATTGTCGTGGGCTCCAAAAACCTGGCCCAGGGCCGCGTGGAGCTGAAAATCCGAAGAACCGGCGAGAGCCGGCTTTACGCGAAAAGCGGCATCGTTGAAGAAGTCCGGGCGATCATCGACGCGGAGCTGAAAACGGCCGGTGAATCTCCGCGGGGGGCAGGAAACCTTCATGCTGAGAATCAACGACATTCTGGATAAGGCGCAGACCTATCTGACCTCTGAAGAACTGGAGATGATCCAGAAGGCCTATATTTACTCGGCCACCGTTCATCAGGGGCAGGTTCGCCTGTCCGGGGAGCCCTACCTCACGCATCCGATGGAGGTGGCCGGCATCCTGGTCGACATGAAGATGGATTCCGCGACGATCATCAGCGGCCTGCTGCACGACACGATCGAGGACACACTCACCACCAGGGAACAAATCGAACATGAATTCGGAGGCGACGTCGCGTTTCTGGTCAGTGGATTGACGAAACTCAGCCGCATCTCCTGCGGATCGCAGGAGGAGCGGCAGGCCGAAAATTTCCGAAAGATGATTCTGGCCATGTCCTCCGACATCCGCATCCTGATGGTTCGTCTGGCCGACCGCATTCACAACATGAGAACCCTGAAGTATCAGACACCGGAGCGGAAAGTTTACATCGCGCGGGAAACGATGGACGTTTATGCGCCGCTGGCCAACCGGCTGGGCATCAACTGGATGAAAATGGAGCTGGAGGATCTGTCGTTTCAGTACATTTCGCCGGACGCCTTCAACGAGATCGCCAGCCGCGTCGCCAAATCCCAGGAGTCGCGAAACCGCTACACCGAAGAAGTCAAGGGCATCATCTTCCGGGAGCTGCAGAAAGTATCGATCCAGGGCGAAGTGGAGGGCAGGGCGAAGCATTTGTACGGCATCTACCGGAAAATGCACGAGCAGCATATCAATTTTGACGAGGTGTACGACGTCATCGCGTTTCGTATCATTCTGGATTCCAGCGCGGATAAAAGCTGCTACGAGGCGCTCAGCATCGTGCACGCGCTGTGGAAGCCGGTTCCCGGGCGGTTCAAGGATTACATCGCCATGCCCAAGGCCAACAACTATCAGTCGCTCCACACGGCGGTGATCGGCCCCTACGGCGAGCGGGTCGAAATTCAGATTCGGACCCGGGCCATGCATGAATGGGCGGAGAAGGGCATTGCCGCCCACTGGCGATACAAGGAAGGAAGGGCCTTTCAGGACCACGAGGACAATCAGATCAAGAAGCTGCGCGAGGCACTGGAGATTCAGCAGGATATCAAAAATCCCAGGGAGTTCATGTCCAATCTCAAACTGGCGCTCTTCCCGGAGGAGGTCTACGTTTTCACGCCGCACGGGGACGTGAAGTCCTTTCCCAGAGGCGCTACGCCCGTGGACTTCGCCTACAGCATTCATACCGACGTCGGCCACCAGTGCACGGGCGCCAAAGTGAACCGCAATATCGTTCCGCTGCGCTATCAGCTGCAAAACGGCGATATGGTGGAGATCATCACCCAGGCGGGCCACCATCCCAGCAAGGACTGGCTGAAGTTTGTCGTCACCTCCAGGGCCATTTCCAAAATCCGCAACTGGATCAACGCGGAAGAGAAGAACCGTTCGCTTGCGCTGGGCAAGGACCTGCTGGAAAAGGAATTTAAAAGAAACAACCTGAAATTTGCCGCCTATCTCAAGTCGGATGAAATCAGGAAGATCCTGAAGGAATATTCCCTGTTGACGCTGGACGACTTGATTTCCCAGGTGGGCTGCGGGCGCATTTCTCCCCGGCAGGTCGTCAATCATTTCGTCGTCCAGGAAAAGCCGAAGGAAGCGGAAAAACTTCCCGAAAAGGAAAAGAAAAAACCGGCCGCCGCTCCTTCTCTGGGCATCACCCTTACCGGCATCGACGACGTCATGGTGCGGTTCGCCAAATGCTGCAACCCCATTCCCGGCGATGAGATTACGGGCTACATCTCGCACGGGCGCGGCATCACCGTTCACACCCAGAACTGTCCGCACCTTCAGAAGCTCGACATCGAAAGAATCGTGGAGGTCAACTGGGACCTCCACCAGAAGAACGCCTACCCCGTTCACATTAAAGTCGTCTGCACCGACCGCAAGGGCGTTTTAACGGAAGTGAGTTCGGTCATCACCTCCCTGGATGTCAACATCAGCTTTGCCCAGATTGAAACGACGGACATGATCGCCAACTGCAGCTTCATCATCGATGTCTACGATACCCAGCAGCTCAATGCCGTCTTCTCCGCCATTCGTCAGTTGAAAATCGTTCGTTCCATCGAGAGGATCCGCAAGGCCTGATCGCCGCTTTCCGCGCATTTTTTGTTGGTTGACAAACGAATTGACTCTGCTATAAGCAGGCGCAACTCCGCTTCGCGCGGAAAAGAATATCGTTCGCAGGTGAAAAAAATGCTTCAAACATGGCAAAAGGTTGCCGTTGTCTTTTTTGGGGTTCTGATGCTGTGCATTGCGGGCACGTCGGCAGAGGCTCAGACGGCAAAGCACATCGTGGTGATCGACGCGGCGCACGGCGGTGACGACGCGGGGGTTCTTGGAGTGGACGGGGCCGCCGAAAAGGACGTGACGCTGGCCATCGCCCTGGCCCTCCAGAAGGAACTGGCCAAAGGGGGCAATGTGGAAGCCCTGCTGACCCGGAATACGGATCAAACGTTGTCGCCGGCAGAACGCAAAAAGATCATTCTGAAAGCAAACCCCGCCCTGGTTTTGAGCCTGCATGCCAACGGCGGCTTCGGCAAAACCGCTGCGGGATTTGAGCTGTATTATCCCGGCTTTTCAAAGGACGGCCTTACGAACAAGAAGGCGGCGGGCGCCGGTTCGCCGGACAAACGGTATTTGAACGACACCGTGAAACTGGCGCGCTTGGTTCAGAAAAATCTGGAAAGCCTCTTTCCCCGTCAGGGGCGGGGGCTTCGGGAGGCGGGGATTCCGCTGGCTGAAGGGTTGGCTGTTCCCGTGCTGGTCGCGGAAATCGGTTTCATCACGAACCCCGATGGAAAAAAGAAGCTGACCTCCGCAAAAACGCAGGCGGAAATTGCCGGGGCGCTGGCGAAAAGCTTCAAGGGATTCTTTTAGGAGGCCTGTGTTCACAAGAAGCGCGAACAGAAAATGGGACGAACTGCGGCCGATTTCCATCGCCAACCGGTATTTGAAAAATGTTCCCGGCTCCGTGATGGTGGAGTTCGGCAACACCAAAGTGCTCTGCACCGCATCGCTGGACGAGAAGACGGCGCCTTTTTTAAAAAATACCGGCCGGGGCTGGCTGACCGCGGAATATGCGATGCTGCCCATGTCCACCTCCACCCGATCGGCGCGGGAATCCGTGCGCGGCAAAATCGGCGGCAGGACGCATGAAATTCAGAGACTCATCGGGCGATCGCTTCGCGCCGTCACGGACCTGACCGCTTTCGGCGAAAGAACCATCTACATCGATTGCGACGTCATTCAGGCGGACGGCGGAACACGCACTGCATCCATTACCGGGGCGTTCGTCGCCCTGATCGATCTCCTGAAGGATATGAAGCAGCAGGGAATCGTGCGGGAAATCCCCGTTTCGGATTTTGTTTCCGCCGTGAGCGTCGGAATCGTGGAAAATCAGGCTCTGCTGGATCTGGAATATGCGGAAGACTCGCAGGCGGATGTGGACATGAATTTTGTCATGACCGGCGACGGCCTTTTTATCGAAGTCCAGGGCACGGCCGAGCGCGCTCCGTTCGGAAAAGACCGGCTGGATGCCATGACCGCGCTGGCCATGGAGGGCATTCGGCAAATCATCGCCCGCCAGAAGGAAATCACGGGCGACTGGCGATCATGAAAATCGTGTTGGCGACGAAAAACGAGGGCAAAGTCCGGGAAATCGCGCAGATAATGAAAGGGACCGGCATTGAACTGGTGTCTCTGAATCATTTTGAGGCGCTGCCCGAGATCGTAGAGGACGGGGCGACCTATCTGGAAAATGCTCTGAAAAAAGCAAGAACCGTTTCCGAATATTTGGGTGAAACCGTCCTGGCCGACGATTCCGGCTTGCGGGTGGACGCCCTCAAAGGGGAGCCGGGCGTTTACTCCGCGCGCTACGCGGGCGAGAACGCCACGGACGAAGAAAACAACGCCAAACTCCTGGGCAAATTAAAAGAGGTTCCGACGGAGAAAAGAACAGCCTCTTTTTTTTGCGCGCTGGTTCTGTACCGGCCAGAAGGCATTTACCATTCATTTGAAGCCGAATGGCGGGGTCGGATCATTGATGAGGGCCGGGGCACGAACGGCTTCGGTTATGATCCGATTTTCCTGGATCCGCGCCTGGGCAAAACAGCGGCGGAATTGCCTCCGGAAATCAAAAACAGGGTCAGCCACCGCGGCCAGGCGTTTGCGAAGTTCAAAGCCTGGCTGGAGGCAGGCCGGTTGGAATAAAAAACGGGGCGTAGCGCAGCCTGGTAGCGCGCTTGCTTTGGGAGCAAGATGTCGCAAGTTCAAATCTTGCCGCCCCGACCAGTCCCCTCAAGAGGTTATGCCTTCCCGCATAACCTCTTTGATTTCAACCGTTCTGCCGACAAACATCATTTTGCCCCATCTTGGTTTTGACGAGCCGGCGAATTTAAAAGGGTGTTTTCTCGATCTGAGCGATCCGTTGCCTGATCTCTTCGGTTTGAGCGTCTGTCCTTGAGATCAGAGCTTCGATCGTTGAGAGTTCTTCATGAATGTAGTTCATCGCCTGCCGCCGCATTTCTTCGATGGCGTTGTTCACACTCTTTTCCCACTGATAGCCCAGGCGGGAAAGATTCATCGCAACCTCTTTGGGAACGTTGGCTATGAAATGACGTTCAAAAGCCTTCCCGAATAAAAACATGGGGATGAGGAACCAGATTAAGTCCAGATGAATATCAAAAGGTTTGGTAAATGAAATATCCGGATGGCCGGGTTCCGCGACATCCATTTTCCAGTGGACTTCCGCCATCTCCACGCCGAGCACGTTCCGAATGTTGTCGTTGAGAAGCCTGCAAAAGGAGTCCACCGTCCGGGAAAACGAAGCGTGAGCTTTTTTCATGGTGCCGAGACAATGGACATGTTCATTTTTGGAAATCATGCGCAGCTCTTCCGATAGGGTTTCGGAAACCCAGACTTCGTATCTTCGTGATAGCTTCCAGAGATTGCCTTTCCAGGAAGCGATGTCGGTTTTTAGTTGATGGACGGATTTCTTTGCCAGGGGAACGAGAAAATTTTCCAGGCGGGCTTCAATCATGGGGCGGGTTTGCCTCTGATGCTCCCGTGAAATCATTCCCAGCTCTTCCCGAAGGCTGTCTTCATGGATTTTTTCGTTCAGAATACGACCGCGAAGATGCTCCCGGTTCATGTCCGCCTGCAGCGATGACCGCAGGGCTATATTCAGATAGTCCAAACAGCTTTGAGACAGAAAACGGACTTTGTGACGGAGGATTCTCAGGAATTCCTCATCCCGGTTGCGGCACAGAGGTTTCAGGATATTATCCTGAAACTGATTTCTGTATTCTTCCGAATGTATCTTTGTTGAATAGAGGTAAACGGGAAGCGTCCGGTGAAGCTCCCGTTGGAGCGTGTCTTTGAAGAATGAAAGGACTTCCTGTTGCTGCTCCGGCGACAATAGATCGGCTTTGGTCAGCAGAAGAATGATGTGGGGGGTGTGAACGGTCAGTTCACGAATCAACTCCAGATCGTGCTCCGAAAGCGGACGGTCGGAGCTCACCGCCAGGATGGCCGTGCCGACGGAGGGAAGCCATTCTTCCGATGTGGACTGGTGGTATTGATATACACTGCCCAGTCCCGGCGTGTCCACGAGACGAAGGCCGGGATATTCCTTCATGGACGGAAGTTCTATATCCACCATCGCCACGTTTTTTTCGTTCCCGGGATTTTCCGCTTCGGACGTGAAGCGGACAACATCGGTAAGCGGAATTTCCGTGGTCTGTCCGTTGAAGTGCCGGATGAAAGCCCGTTCGCTGTTTCCATATTGCAGGCGGGTGATGGCCGTGGTTACCGGAATGGCGCCTACGGGCAGCACCTTGTAGCCGATCAGATTATTTAAAAAAGAACTTTTCCCCGCCTTGAACTGCCCCAAAACCGCAACGTCTATGGGAGGATTTTCTGAAAGGAGCGCCTGCGCAGCCTCCAGTTGCCGGGCCAGGGAAATGATCCGGAAGCGCCGGCACGTGTCCGCAATGATTTCTAAATGATCGCGGATTTCGGGAATCGACATTTGGATTGAAGCATTGTCCATCATAAAAAAACTCCCACAGATTACGGATCTGCAGGAGTTATCAGCAAAAATTGCGGTTCATGGGGGTGAACTCCATCACCCATTGGGAAAAGACATCCAATCGTGGAAGCGAACATATTTTAAAAATATCGGGTTGTCAACCGGATTATCGGCCCGATTTTTGATCGGCCCTGGGTGTCCGCTCTTCAAGCGAAAAAAATATACCGTTAGGCTTGCCGCTAGGCGCAGATCTTAATTGCCGAAGAGGTCCTTGAAGCGCATGAGGGCCGTGAGGTCCCCCCGGGCGGAATACTTTTGTTCCATGAACAATTTCTGCCCGTCCGCTTTCCGGGTCATGATGTCCATCCAGACCTCGAAGGGCGATTCGATGATCAGGTCGGGATGGTCCGCCGCTCCCTTGCCGGTCCGGAAGGTTCCGTTCTCGACCATGAAATAACATTCTCCCGACGCCTGCCCCGAAAAATTGAACTGCACGGCCATCTTCGCGTCTCCGGCTTTGCGGGCTTTGAAGGCGAAGCGCATCATCATCAGGAAACTTTCGATGGAATCGGGGCGCGGAATCATTTTTTTCTTCTGGGCTTCGCCCAGGGTCACGCCCTCGTCGATGCAGGTCTGCCACATCAGGTTTCCCAGGGGCGCCATCTCTTCAAAGGTGGTGATCGGCTTGTGGATTCTTTTCAGGGTTTCCGGAGATATTTTCAAGGATTCAACCAGCTCCCGGCCGCCCTGAATCAGCGCTTCCCGAACCTCGGAGACTTTCCTGCTGCCGGTCGAATGCAAAAACATTTCGGAGGATGTCCGGTAAATTTCCGCCGCGAGGTGATCCCGAAACAGGAAGCGCGCGTAGAATTTCAGCGCGTCAAAGACGCTTTCTTCCGGGAATCCGGCGACGGAAAGGATGACGACGGGCGGCGCCTTGTGACGGTAGGGATGCCGGGTTGCTCCGTCTTGTTTCTCAAAGAAGGGGAGCGCGATGGGAAGCGTCCGCTCGATGAAGGTTTTCATGACGGCGTTCACGGTGTAATGGAAAAGGGGAGTGGCCAGAACCACCAGATCGCTGTCCCGGTATTTTGGAAAAATCTCCCGGGTCATATCGTCTTTGTGAATGCAGACCCCGGGGGTTTTGGTCCAGCAGGTAAAGCATCCGATGCAGTACCGGATTTTTTTTCGACGCAGTTCGACGACCTCCACCTCCGCGCCCGCTTCGCGCATGCCCTGGAGCAGATCCCCCAGAATGATTTCGGTCTTGCTGACGTCTCCCGTCCGGGAGCTGGAATTCAGAGCGAGAACTTTCATGAGTTTCTCCTTGCTTAATGGAATGTTTCTTCTATAGCATAAAGCGACAAAATGGAAAAGGAAGGTGATGAGGAAACCATACTCAGACGGCTTTTTATCCGGCTATTTTGCGTTGCCGGTCAGTTGAAATGACGCCCAATAGAACGGATGGTCATACTTTTTCTTCGTCAGCAATTGTGCCTGTCTGAGGGCTTCTTGTTTGTCGCCAACAAAACCGATTTTACTGGTTTCCGTATTGATGGTTGAACGTTGTTCTTCGATTCAATTTGGCGCTAGCCCCGAGCAGGGGATTCTTATTTGCCGTATCCTCCCTGTCGACATTACAGATGTCGCCCTTTTGAATATTATTCTCCAATTGGTTGCAACATTCAAAGAGACGATCGTAACGTTTGGTCTTTCCGTAGGATATGCACAGGGGCAGCAATACGGAGGTCTTCGCCGCTCCTGAACGACGGACTTCCTCCTCTGTGTGTTTTTGAAGTTCACCATAGCTGCCGGTGATGAGCAGACTGTCCCGCTTCGACAGCATGCTGTTTACGCAACCGATGAACAGAAAAAGCGTGATACAGATGAGCAAGCGTGAAATATTATTCATGCCCAGGGTTCCTGACATCATCAATAGTTATCGTTTGAACTTGAATCGGTTGACCACATATGATTGCCCGAGTTTACCCCCTCATCTTGTCCGGTATTCGGGAAGGAGCTGACGCCTTACTGATTTCGCACTCCTTCGGCTTCGCATCGTACAGCGCTGCGTCCGCCTGTCGCAGAATATCATCGAGATTATTTTTCCCCTTGGGAACGACAGCCAGCCCGAAACTGACGCCGGTCCGGAAACCGTTGTTTGCGGCCCAGGCGCCGAACTCTT
>ERZ795052.1768-NODE-1768-length-28167-cov-6.379624_pt1 | contig 28167 bp, 30 predicted proteins | sample MGYA00375136_ERZ795052 | MGnify/ENA primary metagenome ERZ795052 (study PRJEB30181, sample SAMN05720156) | activated sludge metagenome | isolation source: Anaerobic digester | place: Japan | collected 2015-05-26 ... | reverse complement strand
GGTACAACCACCACAACCACAGATGATACAACAGATAAAGATGGAGGGGATGATGAAGGGAATTGTGGTATGGTCATACCAGAAGAATGTAAAAAAATACTGGATGCCGAAGCTGATAATTATAAAAATGAACCAGGAGATAACTTTAACTGTAACGAAGCTCATTGGGATTATGATTTCTATATGTGTATGATGAAATATGAAAAGAATGAATACGATAAATCGCACTATGCAAAACAGGCAAGATATGCTCTACATTGTGCAATCTATGAAAGATGCAGTTGGGTAGGTAGTGAAACAAATTATATGGACTTATGGCGTAATGAAGAAATGCAAAAATGTTCAGATAAATATTCAATAAAAGAATTAGAAGAAGCATATTTGGCTGGCTTAGGCAAAACAGGTTCAGGATATGGTGTAATCGGTGGTTGTCAAGATATATTCTTTGAATAACATGAAGAAAAAACTATTACTTTTACTAATAATTTTTCTAATAATATTGTCGAATAATAAGGCTTATACGTTTACAAGAACTCAGAAATTTTGCGATGAACCTGTGCTTATAGAGATTGTAACCGCTGATTTTCTTATTGGTAGAGAAATAATTGAAGAAGCAGCAAAAGAAATAGAAGATATTAGCTTAAGAAAAATAGCTTTTATTACATATATTGAAGATAGATTTAGTCCGATACAATATAAGGATGGCAATATTAGAAGTTCAGAGCTTATGAAACGTTTCAAAACCATGGGCTTGCCGTTAGTACTCATGAATGGCCAATTTTTCTTTCAAGGATATGGTGGTAATGAAGTAGATGATGGTTTAGAAGAATTAAAAACTTACTACAAAAAATTATTCTTGCAACAAACTTCAAAAATACCTTATGATGAATCATTCATTCTTAAAGAAACCGAAAATATAAGAGAAAGTGATGGATCAAATAAATTAAGAGTAAAATTAGAAGCAGTTAAAGACTTCAATGAAAAAGAGTTATCTAACACAAATATTTTAATTTTTCTTATAGCAGATCCAGTATCGAGCTGTTATTTTAAAGATACCAATCACAGAAATGTAGCTTTTATGTATATTCCAGTTGAAGGATTTGAATATGAAGAATTCAGTGGAATAGGTACACCTATCACAAAGGTTATCGGAAAAGATTCTATATCAAGAAGAGATAAAATAAATATAACATCTAATAAATTTACAATCGATGAAAAACTAAAAGCAAACTGGAGTGTTTTAATAATCATTGAAGATGCTGAAAAAAAGCATAAACTCTTTGCACGAGAGCTGGAACTCAATGACAATTAAATCAATTTCTGGAACAAGACAATTCAGGAGAATTATTTGCTGTATCAGATAACTCTGGCAATATAGTTGCATGGTCTACTATATTAGGAATTAATAATTATGCTGCTATTCGTGATCCAAATAATGCATATATTGATCCAATAGAAATATATAAAGATGGAGGGGATGATGCAGAGCCATGTGGAGATGGAGTTGGAATGAATTGTTTCAATAGATGTTGGTCAAGAGAATGTAAATCAAGAGGACTTTCTTATGGTGATTGGTATAAAGATGCAGATGTAATAAGTGATTGGTTTGAGATCTTAGCAGGAATTGGAGAAGCTAAGGATAAACAATGGTTAATTGGAATTGTATCTGGTTTAGCAGGTACTCTTGGTGGATTTTGGGGTTCCATTGCTGGAACAGTTATAGGTCTTATTGTAGGTGAAATAACAACAGGTAAGACTCTGGATCAATTGAATAAACAATTGCGCGATTTAGAAAATGCAAATCCTTGGCTAAAAGATATTAATAAAGTTAAAGAAATGCTAGATAAATGTATAGATGAATGCAAAGGTAAAAATGGAGGATCTGGACCGGGAGATCCTAAGGGTGGTTGGTTATATGATTTAGATCCTGGGGATTTAGTCAATAATGTCAATTGTCTTTTATAAAATGTTACACTCGATAAAAAGCAGCAATAATACTAATATGATATGAAGGAAACAGTTAAATCACAGATTGAGAAATTATCAATATATGCAAAGAATTTTTTATTATTCTTATTTTTTTCTCTGTTAGGAATAATTTTTGCAATTATTGTATACAAGAAAATTGGTATAATAGCGATTTCTTCCTTTACAATTCCTGATACGATTCCTGATTATACTTATTTGGAAATGAAAATTGTTGCTTCTATTCCATTTATTGCGCTTTTATTTCTATGCTTTAGAACTTGGAAAAATGTAATTAGCTTGTTCAGAAAAAACTTTAGCAGATTTTCAACTCTTTCTTGGATCATTTCAATAATATTATTTGTCACTTATTTCTTTCTTTTTATTAACAGTTTTTATCTATTTTTTGGTCTATTTATACTCTTTGCTTTCTATCAGTCATATTTAATACTAATACTTGATTCAAGTCAGAATAAATCAATAGCTAAATTGTACACTTATTTAGGTATATTGTTACTACTCTCTCTACTGCCACTCTTCATTTATAATACCTCTTCATCTTTGGATACATTTATGGGTATGGAGTATTACGCCTCTAAAAATTTTATTTTTTCAAGTGCAATTTTAATTTTGTTGATTTTTCCATTTCATTTAAATCGTGAAACCAAATTATGGGAAAGAACTCTTTCAATTATATTAATTATAGCATTAGATGTTTATGCGGAACTATTTATTTTATTTAGAGAAGAATATTTTAAACCTGTGGAAAATCTTTATCCTATTTTAATTCTTACAGAGATAAGTGCTATTGCTATTAGCATAACTTGTATATTTTGGAAACAATCAACCACATTATTGATGTATCCCTATGAATACAGCGAATGATTTAGTCTACTTATTATTTAAAATGAACAATTTTTTAATATTTTCTACCTTCCTACTTAAGTGGTCGGAATGGATTGCTTTCGCTGACCGCTACTCAACCACCACAACCACAGATGATACAACAGATAAAGATGGAGGAGATGATAAATGCGATTATAGTGATTGCAAACCAGATGTATCAAATTGTAATGACTATGACTGGTATACTCAACAAGGAGATAATACACCAAAAACTTTTGGTGAAGAATTTATAGAAGCATATGAAGATGCTAAAGACAAAGATTGTGACCAATTAGAACAAGATTGGGAAAACAGATTTAATGATTTTACTACTCATGATTATGTTTCTCCGGGTACATATTATTATAATTTGAATCCATTTGATGATGATATGTGGCATAGTCAAGTTAAACCTCCACCAACATGCGCTACACCGGGTTGTGAAGCATCTTATAGATATAGTGCGGGGGTATTACTAATATTAGATTGCTTAATGAAAAAGAAGGGATGTAAAGCATATCCAACAAATTTTTAACCAAAATAACTTTAGTATTTTTTAATAGGGGGGAACTTCAATGAAAGGCAAAAAATTGTTAATTATACTTATAACACTCCTTTTGCTAATTCTTTCTGGTTGTGTAGATTATAATAAAATAGCTTCTGCAGAGATACTGATAAATTCACCAAATAATAAAATTCCTTTTTTTCCTATGGATATATTAGAGAACGAAAATAACATCTATGTTTTGGATAATGGAGGTGATCCATGCGCAAGTCCAATAATTCAGAGACCTGTTGTAAAAGTGTATTCATCTAACTATGTGCATTATATTTCAATTCCATTAAAAACTTTAGGTGAAACATCTTTTTATGCAGATCCAATAAAGTTAGAAGTATTTGAAGGTAAAGTTATTATTTTGACAAATGTTGCAACACACATTAAAGATATTTCCAATAAATTTGATACTATTTATATTTACTCAAAAGAGGGTAAATATGTCTCTGAAATAGAAGCAAGAGATAAGTATATAAAGTTTAGAGATATTGAAATAATTGAAGGAAATATTTTGATATTAAGCAGTTCTTTTATTGAAGGTAAAACCCCAAGTATTATCTCGATATATACCACTGAAGGCAAATTTATCAGAGATATTGAAATTAATATATTTGTTTCCTCTTTTCTTAAAATAAGTAATGATAAATTATTGTTATTAAGCAGAATAAATAATTCAAAAAATGAGATATTTACATTTGATATAAAGACTGAAAATATAAACAAACTTAAGTCTGTTAGTTTATTTATAACAGATATATGCAAATTAAATGATAGCTACTTCATATCTTATCTTGACCCAAATAAAAAATCCTTCTTAGCCATAACTGACTTAAACTTCGAAAAAACAACAAATTTAACTAACTTGAATTATCCAATTGCCAGATTAAGAATTATTAATAACGAGCTTTGGATATTACAAATAAAAGAAACATGTAATAATAATTTAATAAGTTACTTTAAATCTGAACTGAATGTATTTTATTTATCTGCTGACATTAGTTCAGTTATGAGGAAATATGATTTTAATACCAAAACATTAGTCCCTGTATTAAGCCTTTTCAATGAAAATTCTTTACAATATGTATATTTTCCTCTAAGTATAAGTGAAGTAAATAATAACACTGTCGCAATTCTTGATGGTGATTATAAAATAACTTATTTTGATAATAAGAAAACAATAAAAGATATAAAATATCTTGAAAATTTAGAATTATCCTCGAACAAAGCTTTTGAAATTGGGGATAATGGCGTAATTTATGTAGGTACATCTGATGGTTATATAAAAATTATTGGAGACAAAGAATATAAAAATATTTTAGTCCCTGGGGGTGTATGCGAAATTAATTCAAATGTAGATGGAAGATTATTCATACTCTCAGATGATAATATATTATTTGAACTCGTAAATGACGATTATCTTGAAAAGATATATTCATCAAAGAGCATCAAGACTTTCTGTGCAATTAATAATAATTTATTAATAGTTGAACCTAATCATTTATTACTTTTTGATGTTAACAACAAATTTACGATCAATAATATAAATATAAGTTTTGATTTTACAAATTGTTGGTCTGCTACTGTAATAAATCAGAAAATATTATGTGCATTAACCTGTGATAAAGATTGTGTTTCTCAATTGGTTTTATTAGAGCTTGAAACTGGGAATGTTTTAAAAACTATATTTGGAGTAAAAGGAAGTATTCTTAATACTGATGAAAATAATATTAACCCAAAAGAAATAAAATTCTTTAGACCAACTGAAATAGATTGTATTAATGATTCAATATTCATGAGTGATTTTGGTAATTCAAGAGTTTTAAGGTGTAAAATTGCAAACAAATGAAATTATTAATCGTATACTTATAGAGCAAGAGATGAATTTATTGGAATTGGAAGTTTATGGGCAGATGGAGGTGGAACAGTTTACATGCAAGGGCACATTGTAATCCCCAATCCCTGGGGCAATGTCTCCACTAATGGTACAACCACCACAACCACAGATGATACAACAGATAAAGATGGAGGGGATTGCGAAAATGGCGAAGATTGCAATAGTCTTTTAGGCCAATTTGCTGAAAATTGGACACTTGAACAGGGTTGGATAGCTGCTAAATATAGGTTCATAGCGACAGGGACAATTTACACACCAAAACTTCTTATTTCTATTGATTTATGGTATGAACTTGAAGAGCAAAAGTTTGCAACTGAATTTTTTAAAATGGTATTTGGTGAAGATTTTGAACAGGCCGTAGAAGAGATGTATGATAGAGAAATAAAGGAACATCGAGATAAATGGCGAGACGCCTGTAAAGAAATGTTTAGATTGAGATGCGAGGAAATTCCAAGAGAGTGTAGTGAAATAATGTAAACAAATACTCATCTAAAGATGTGAAGGAGTGTGATTAAATGTTTATGAAAACTCTTTTTAAGGGAAAAACAATAAAATGCATAGCTTTGTTACTCTTATGTTTCTTGTTAGTTTCAATGAAGTCTGGTAATGAGCTTTATTCGAATGATCAAAAGTCGGTAAAAATTGAGAAAGAGTGGGAAACTAATATTTCAACGATTTATAGTCCTATGAGTATTATAAAGATCTCAGAAAATGTTTTCTATATTAACTATTTCGATAAATTAATCTCGGTGGATAGTACTAATGGCAAAATTCTACAAGAATATATTCCAGAAAATGATGAAAGAATTCTTGATTTTCTCATTGAAAACTCCTTCTTTTATTTATCAATTGTAAAAGAAGATGAAAATTGCAATTCGATCTCTTTCCTCGAAAAGTTTGACATTAATAGTAATAAAATTATATGGAGAAAAGAGCTACCCTATGGTTATTACTTCTTTTTATACTCTTACACGTTAACTGATGCATTACTAATAGGTGGGTCGAACTTTTATAAAATTAGCAAGGATTATGGTGAAATTGTAAGGGATTATTTTAGCACTTTTATGAATGCAGAGTTGGAATTACTTTTACATTCTTCTTTCTCAATGAAAGATGACATTATATACTGGTATATATCTGATTGGGATGATATATTAAGAGTTAATTTACCGACTCTTAATATATTAAAAGATAAAACTCATTTAGAAAAAGAATTAAACAACAAACCTTTCGAACCTTCACATTTATATGGTATAGACGAAGATGACAATTTTATAATTTTATCAGACCAATCTCTATTTGTCGTAACAGATGAAGGTAAGATTAAAAAGGAGGTTTCGCCTATTGATTGCTTTCCAAATAGTTATTTTAATGTTGTTATTGCTGTTAATAGCGATGAGAACGAAAGCTCCAATCCCTTAATATACAAAAATTATGTTCTTCTTAAATATAAGAATAATATTCGTTTAGTTGACACTGAAAGTGGAGAAATATATAGAAAGAATACTGAAAATATAGATGCAAAAGTGGTAAACTATGATATAGCTTATCCAGTATTTTTTAGAGACAAATTATTCCTTCTTGATTTTACCGATAATATGGCAAGAGTAAGTATTATGAGTGTACCTGACCTTACAACTTTATGTTATCAATATGAAAGTATTCCTAAATTCAGAGAACCATCTGTTGGAGAGATACATTTTCCACCTTATCTGTCTTTTAAATTTATTGAAGAAGAAAATTCTTTAAAATTAATGGTTATTTATCCGGGCAAGGTTTGTCTTTATAAGATAAATTTAGAAGGGCAAAATTAGTGTAATAAAAAGCATAAACTCTTTGCAAGAAAATTTACACTAAATAACAATTAAACCAGTTTTTAGAATAAAACATTATATAGTATATGAGATAAATAAGAAAGTTGGAACTTTTACTATTGACCAGCAGGAATTGACAAGATTACAAGAACTCAAGGTGAGGTGCAGAATTTAACAATAGATTATAAAATGATGCAAATGATAGTGCAAATGGTAGAATATTATCTTCTGCATATAATGAAACAGAAGGATTTACTGGAAACTTTACTTATGTTTATGATAATTATGGGAATATAATTGCTTGGAAATTAGACTATGGAGATATGGCAAAAGCAGTATTAATTAATCCTAATAATGGAGCTATTGATACAAGATATGACCCAAATGATATTGATGATCCATTCTCCTATAGGGCAAGAGATGGATTTATTGGTATAGGACCTTTATGGGCAAATAATGATGATGGAACAGTTTACATGCAAGGGCACGTTGTAATACCAAATCCCTGGGGCAATGTCTCCACTAATGGGACAACCACCACAACCACAGATGATACAACTGATAAAGATGGAGGGGATGAAGTTAGGCCGTGTATAGGAGGTTGTCCGGGCGGTACTGTGCTTTGTTGTGTGCCTCCAACTGTGGACCAAGTTAATATGGTATGTGGTTGGTTAGTAGGTATAGCCATACGATGAATGCGCGGCTGAAGTGTACGAGGAATGGGTGCGGGAGAGAAGAAACTGTACCTGTTTACCTCCACCATGTAATCCTGTAGCATTTTAAAAAAACTAATAAACAAGGAGGAAAAGTTATGGAAAACATTAGAAAGATTTTGATAATTATCTTGATTACTTCATTAATTACATTTACTCAAAGCTGCAATAAAGGAAAGGAGCAATCAGAAACCCTGCCTTTTAAAGTTATTCAATTCGATGAATTAATAGAAGATTGTATCCCGCTAAATGATTCAATTATTATTTCATCAGGGAAATCTTTATTTAAAGTAACACTAGAAAATGAGAAATATAAAAAAGAACATTTGTTAGCAGAGGGTTTAACTGATTTAATTATTGCAGGGACTTACAATAGTAGAATTTTGGGTTTGAATAGAGAAGAAGATAGTTATAAACTACTTAATTTTTATTTGAACGATAAAGATGCCAATTTAAAAGTTGAGAAGGAAGAAGATTTTAATATCAGCACTGATTCGGATGAAATTTTAGGGAATGTAAATCTTTCCGGGGATTATTTATATTTTACCCATCCTTCAACCATTTTATATTCATATAACGTTAGAGAGAAATCTCTAAAGCAGACTAAAATGAATAATCCTATCCTTAAAGTTATAGGATTTAACGAAATTGCTTATCTATGCATGATAGATGAAGTATCAACTTTAAGCACAAAAATAATTGCCCTAAACTCTCAGAATGGAAACATATTATGGAATTACGCACTAAATCCTAACAAAGAGGAGTTGGCTTTTATAAGCGATGTTGATTTTGGAGTTAATAGTGATGAATTATATTTAATGTATAGAGCTATTCCTTATATTAGTGGAGATTCGAGAGGGATATTTGGTATAAAAGTTTTAGATAGGCTTAGTGGAACAGAAAAATCAAACCTCAAACACTTTACGCATTTCAGTTTTGGTAAATATATACCAGGCACTAATCTTTTTTGGGATGATGAAAACTTCTATGCTGAAGTATTTAAAGACTATGAGCTTTCTGCAATATCCAAAAAGAACAATAAATGTAATTGGACTTACCAGGCAGGTTCTCCTTTATTATATCTTTTATCAATAAGTGGAAATAAAGCATTATTATTATCTGAAAATGGTACTGTTAATATTATCAATACTCAAACTGGTGAAATCGTAAGAAGCTATAATCTAACTCTTGATCCAACAGAAGCAATCGTAACTTCTAATTTAACAAGAAATAAAGGAAAAATAGTGCAACTGAAAGATAATATCTTTGTTATTAATTTGAATCTATGCCAATACGAAGATAATAATCCTAAACAATTCTCTAAACTCTTCTTCATAAATATAAATGAGTAAAATTTAAGATGCAAGATGCAATAAAAAATGGAACAACCTCTACAACCACAGATGATACAACAGATAAAGATGGAGGTGATGATGAAGGGGATTGTAACCCATGCTGGGAATATTATCCTTTAAGCTCGGGAGGTCCGAGAAAATACAAAAATCATGAAGGTGATAAATTTGGAGGTTGTTGGGAAACTGAAATGGATTATTTTTATCATAGATGTCAAATGGATTATGCAAAAAGTGAAGAAGACAAACAAAGATTAGCAAAACAAGCGAGATATGCTGCTTGTTGCGCAAGCTATTTTGAATGTGGTTGGATGAAAGGAAAAGAGAATAAATATAACTACAGGGATTGGGAAATGACTTATTGGGCAGATAAATCAACTAATGCTGAGCTTGGATGGCAACCAGGGTTAATTAATGATTCAAGTGGTAAGGAATGTCCAAAGGAGTGTTGGGGTAGATGAAGCATAATAATTTTAGAGCTTATCATTACTTATCGAAAGTCTCAGCAATATTGTTAATAGTGATTTTAAATTGTGCTTTTTACCCTTCTAATTCTAAAGATTATCTAAAAGACCCTGTTCTATTAGAAATAATTAATGCTGATTGGATTGCTTTCAGACAGGAAGTTGAAATATGTGCAAGTGAAGTGGAAAAGGAAAACGAAAGAGAGATTGTTTTTTTAACATATCTAATAGATGATCTTAATAGTTCATTTTCATTAGTACCTTATGAAGATTCAAAAATAAGGGGCGAAAAACTGCTTCAATCTCTTAACAGAGAGGGAATCCAAGAAACAGTTCTAAATGGAAGACATTTATTTGCAGGTCGTCCGTCAAGTTCATCGGATTGGGAAATAAGAAAGAAAGAGCTAAAAGAAAGAATTGCAAATGGAGCTAATAATTGTTTTCATAAAGAGTACTTTGCCATGACTGATTATTCAATTATGAATGAAGATAAAAATTTTAAACTAAAAATAAACTTAAAAGCAAAAGAAGAAATAAAAGAAATAATTTTAAAGGATACAAAAGTTCTAATTTTTACAATACTTGATGAAATTGAAAGTAAAAATTGTCTTTTACCGCACAAGAATGTTGCATACAAATTTATATCTTTAAAAGGATTTGAAAATGAGAAATTTGATGGAACAGGTAATAGGCTTTCACAAATAGTAAGTAAAAATTTTATTTCTGAAGGAGAAAATATAGATTTAGAGTCAGTAGAATTTAATATTGACAATACAAAAAATAAAAATTGGAGCATTGTTTTAATAATAGAGAATGATAAAAGAAGAGAGATTTTATTGACGAGAAAGCTAAAATTAGTTATTGATTAAATTAGGGAGTAAAGCCTATTTTTGACAAACTGAGAAAAGTATTAGAAAATGAAAACGTAAAATGTTTTATTTAGCAAGAGATGGATTTATGGGTATAGGACCTTTATGGGCAAATAATGATGATGGAACTGTTTACATGCAAGGTCATATAGTAATCTCCAATCCCTGGGGAGATGCAGTAACAAATGGTACAACCACCACAACCACAGATAATACAGTTAAAAAGAATGGTGGAGATCTTAGTTGGTATCGACCTGGTGTAGTAAGAAGATGTGAATGTGATCCACCACTTGGTTTTGATCCAGGCATAGTATCTGCAGATTATACAGGAAGCGTGAAATGGTCAGGAACAGAAGATATTCCAGTTAAAGACATGTCTTGTGAGCAGCTAGGTAATGCAATGAAATGGGCAAAAGAAGATTTTGATCGGATGAATGATTCATCATATGATGGCAGTTTAGGTGATATAGATAATCCGCACGATGCTGAAGCTGTTTTCGATAAAGATACAAGTCCTGATCGCGAAGTAACATATACTGTCTGTGAATATTGGCAAGTTAAGGAAGAATTAATGAAAAGACACAGAAGAGGTGAATGTTTAGATATTCCCTCAAGACCATAACAAAGAGTAGATAGGAGAAAAGTTTATGAGAATGAGATTTTTTAAAATATTATTTATAATGATTTCAATATTTCTTTGTTGCATATCTGTCATTAATTCAGAAGAAATACCAGAAAAGATAAGGATTATAATGGAGATTGGCAATAAAACTGTAAATGTAAATGGTGTAAGAAAAACTTTAGATGTAGCCCCTTATCTTAAAGAGGGAAGAACAATGGTTCCTTTGAGATTCATTGCTGAAGAACTTAAAGGAGAAATTAACTGGAATAATGATAAAAAACTGTAAATTTGATATTTGATAACCCTGAATATTTAAAAAGAGTAAAAGAAACCACAGAAAAATTTACAGTTTGGATTTCAAATCCAACTAAAAGTTCTCAAACAGCTATTTTGATTTATCTTCCAATTAAAATAGACAACAATTGTTTTATTCGAGGATCAATAAATTTTCCAGATGGAACAAATGCTGGTGTTTTTGAGCCCAATAAGTTTCTTCCTGAGGAGTATCTAAAAAAGATAATGCTGAATGGTAAATCAATTCTTGAGCTAAAACCTCCTAATACTGAAAAATTTGGATTTATTAACTTTGGAAAAGAAAATAATCCTTTAATAAGATTCTATTTCTCTACTAAAGAGCCAGTTGATGAACTTAAACTATATCTTCCATCCGACTTAGGAATGAAATTTGAAAAAACAGGAACTTTTAACATTCTTTTAAAAATTTTAACAGTTGAAAGTAATGATAATTGGTATGAGACTCCTTTTCTGGAATCGCAGAAGTTTACGATATTTGAAAATCTGCCTTAAAGAAATGCGTTTTCTAAATAAGTTTATTCAAATGAAAGAGATATGTTAAGTATGTTAACTTACTGCGGAAAAAGGTGAAACTAAAACTAATATTTCTTTCTCTTATGATGGAATGAATAGAATAAGTGGATATGCTAAAACTATAGGTGACATCCAGTAAGAGCAATTGAACCTTTACTATGGACCTACTGGAATGTAAAGTGATATCTTTTGGCAAACTTAATTGATATCAGAACAAGAAGAAACCACCCAGAGAACAACCGTAAGATTGAATGGTGGAATGGATTACTAAGGCAAGAAGCGGTAAGATTTGATTATCCAGTAACGGTTTACAAGAAGCAGAAAGATTAATTACAAAATATATTGATTAATACAACAACAAGAGGCTACATTCAAGCATTAATTTATCTAAGACCTGTAGATTACTATAGAGGTAATCCAGAGGCGATATTAAAAAGAAAGAGGGTAAAAAAATATTAAGAGCGAAAGAAATTAGAAAAATAAAAAATAAGGAATATAATTTAAAATTGAAATTAAGCTTAGGAGCTACTGATTAAATATGAGTGAGATTTTGTCTCATTTGAAACAAGCAAGACACAACCACCGGGGGGCGATATTTAACAATTTTTAAAGATTAGATTGGATATAAATATGTTTAAATGGAAAACATTTTTTTTAATTGAATTAGTTTTACTGATTATTTCATCATTTCTATACTTTTGTTTACTTTTTAATTTAAAAATGTTAGAAGATCATTTTTTAAAGTTTTTTATCTATTGTGGAGTAATAATGTTCTTTATAATAAATATTTCTTTTTTTGTACAAAAAAACTTTAGATTTGAAAAACAAAACATACTTTTAAATTTTTTCAAACCGCTACTTGTAAATTACAGTCAGTTTTACATAAAATATTATTCTGATGCTTCTCTTTTAAATCTTTTCATATTAAGAACAATAATATCTATAATGGCTGCTTATGGCTCTCTTTCACTATTTATTTTGGATAATATTTTTAACTATTCTGCTTTATTCTCTCTTTTACCAATTTATCTTTGTATATTATTACTTATAATACCTGAGAGATTTTTGTTATTAATAAAAATTTTCCATTTTTTACCTATTATGAAATCTAAATCGACGAAATTAACTGAAAGAATCTACTCGAATTATTCATTCTTTTACAAATTAGACAAATATACAATGGTATTTTGGATAATTGGTTTTATCCTTTTAGCTATATTAATGTTTATATTAGCTTCATTATCAAAACTTTTCTCACTCAAGATAATATTTTCTCTATTATTTTTTATTACTCTTGAAATATTGATTTATCCGAAAATAATCAAGGAGGCTAATAAAATATTGAATTTCTTTAATAACTTTTAAAAAGGGATTCTTGAATTTCCCCCCACAAAAACTAGACAAAGTATTCCTCCGAAAATAATTAATTCCAAAATTATATCGGGTAAAGAGATTGAATTTGGACTATTTAGTTAATGCTATCAATGAGTTACACTACAACAGGAAGCTACAGTGGGGAACTCTTCTACACATTTGATAGCTTTGGAAATACTTCCACTTTTACAGATAGTCAAGGAAATGTATTTGTAGAATATCTGTACGACTTAAATAATGGAGCAATTAAGAATGAATATAATCCTCAGGGAATAGATAATCCATATAAAGGTGGTGGAAAAGACTTAATAATAAATATTTCTGACTTTCTCAATATTAGTAACTTTACTTCCCTATATCTTGCAAATAAATGGTCAGATATTATAATTGCTTTATAAGTTGTACCTCCACCTAAAAAGAAACAGATTTTAAAGATGAAAATTGTGTGTTAGCCAGATGAAATCAAGGGTGGCGGAGATACTTATGGAGGTCATCTTATAGAAGATGAATGGAAAAATCGATATGATAATCTCAAGAATGCTAACTGTGATGAATTGCGCGAAGAGCGTCGTTCATGGCTTGATATGTGGTATTATCATGTAGGTTGGAGAATCGGGAATGTTGAAAGCGAAAATTATCAAGATTATCATCCCTTTGATGCTGATACATGGCGAAAAGAAACAAAAGACTGGGAATGTCCAGGCATATGCAGTAGCAATTCTCGATTTGAGGCTGGAATGCTCCAAATTATAGATTGTCTTTTAGGGGATTGCCCTCCCTGCATAGGATTTAAAGCTTAACTATTGGAGGCTGAATAAAGAATGTTTAATATTTTCGCAAGTTTTTTAGTCTTAATTTCTCTGATTGGAAATATATTCATTCAACAGCCATTTAAAGAAGAAATAAAGATGCCTTTTACTATTCCATCCTATTTCTCATATTTATCATTTTGTGAAAATTCGATGTATATTGTTGAAAAAGTTCCTTGTACCTGCAATGTTCCAGTAAATATATATAAATACACTGTATCCAATGATAAATTCTTATTTACAAAAATGATAAATTTAAGATGTTACCTTTCTGAAAATCAATGGCTAAACCCAATCTCGATAAAAATAAGAGAAGATAAGCTCTATATTCTTTGTAATTCATCTGATTTTATTGATAGAGAAAAAGGGAGAATATTCAACATCAATGTTCTATATACATACGATGCAAAGAATTTACAGTATTTGAAGGAATTGGAGTTTAAAGATAAAGAAATGGTCGATTTTGAAGTTTTAAAAAATTCAGATGACATTCTGTTTATTTGTGCAAATGGAGAAATTTCTACCCTTCTTATTACAAATATTAATGGTGAAATAAAAAAACAGTTGAATTTACCACTATTAAAAGGTAGATGCGAGTCAATTAATGATGAAATAATATTGTTAGCCGGGATTAGACCTGTTACTCCTGCTTTCTCTTCAAAAGGAAGTTATGGCATATACATATATGATATTACCAACAATATTCTTAAAGAAGTTGAATTTCTAAAAAGAGAGCTTATTTATGATTTCTTCATTTTAAACAGTAATGAAATCTGTTATTCAACTATTATTGAATCTAAAGCAAACAATGAAAAAGTTGCCATTAAATTTATCGACCTAAACGAAGAAAAGGTTAAAAAGCAATTTGTTTTTGAAGATATAGCAGGCAACACTCTTTCTTACGATAAAAACTCCTCTTCAATTTATCTCTACAGCGATTTTAAAGATTGCATACCCTTAAGAATTATCAAAGATCAAGAAATAAACATGGTACCAATACTTGAGCAATTCGAATTTCCAAGAAATTCATACATTTACCGACCATTCCTCGCTTCTTTTTCGAATTCTTCTGAAATGATAATTGCAGAGGAGGATGGCTATTTGAAAAAATTCAATATATCTACTAAAGAAACAGATATCCAACTATATGATAAAAAGTTTATAAATTCTTATGATTTAAAAGATATTGATTCAATAGATGAAAAAATTTACCTTCTACTCGAAGATGAAATAAAGATTCTTAAAGATAAAGATTTGATTGGGACAATAAACATTAATTCTGTTAACTCTCCCAAAAAAATTCTACCAGGAAAGAATGAATTATTTATAGAATCAGATGATAAATTCGTAAATATTGTGAGTTTAGATACTAACTCCTTAAAGAAAAAATACAAAATAAATTTTGACTATAAACTTCTTACCTCATATAATAGCGAACTCTGGGCATTACTCCCAAACTGGTATATTGCAAAAATAATCTTTGATGATGCTAATGATAAAGCCTATATAGAAGAAAAAATTAAGCTTTTTAAAGAATTCAGTGAAGATAAGATTTCTAAACTAACTCAAAATACATTCCCTAATTTCATTTGTATTGATTCTGATATCATATTTATTGCTGATATTAGGTCACTTAAACTCGATATCTTTGGTTTTGATTTGGAAGGGAAAAATATTCTTGTTCACAAAGCATTAACAAAGCCTATAAACTATATGGAATTCGCAGATTTTATATGCAAGAATAAAGTATTATATTTAATCGATAATTATAGAGGGAGAATTCTTTCCTATTCTTTACATGAATAAGTTTTCAGGTTAAAAAAAATATATACAAAGGAAAAATTTTCCCTTTTTGAGTTGGAATGGAAAGAAAGGAGATAATATAACTATTCAACAGGTTGGAACTGGTAATGATTTAATCTTTAATGCAGGATGTAGTGGGGGCTTCTTAATTACAAATCCCTGGGGAGCAATTGATATTACAGGTTCAACAACCACCACAACCACAGATGATACAACAGATAAAGATGGAGGAGATGAAGAAGGGGATTGCGAAAATGGCGAAGATTGCAATGCTGTATTTGCGAGCTGGTATAGAAATTTCTCTTTATGGAATGGATGGTTAGCAGCGAGGCAAATGTTTAGAGAAACACATCAGATATGGGTTCCTACGTTCTCAATTTGGGGCACAGATCCATATACTGGAGGAGAAGGATATGTTTTAGATGTTGAGCTTTTTGCAACTGATTTTTTTAAAGAACTTTTCGGAGCAGACTATGAAGATGCAGTAGAAGATATGTATTATAAGAATATCGAAGAGTATGAACATAAATGGTTAGAGGACTGTGAGAAAATGCGTAATATGAATTGTGAAAATATACCTGATGCATGCAATAACAGGTATTAGAATTGGGAGGTTAAAAAGGATGAGAAAATATCTGCTTAGTATAGTTCTTTGTATTTTAATTATTTTACTATCAGCGCCATGTGGATCTTCGTATTTAAGATTACCTAAAACTTCAAACCTTATAAAAGAATGGGAAATTGATTTAACTCAAGATGATGAGAATGCACTTAAATATCTTCAGCCAATAGAAATTGCAGAAAATCCAGAAAGAAAGAGATTTACATAAATTGTATAGGTAAAATATTGTGTATCAATCCAGAAAATGGGAAAATATTAAAGAAATATTCTCCAGAAGAAAATATGCTGTTTTTTGACTTTATACTTGATAATTCTTTTCTATACATATCTTCAACACCTAAAGATGAAGAGTCAGATCTTAAACCATATGTAAAAAAGATCAACACTGAGAAAAATGAAACTGTCTGGAAGACAGATTTGCCTTTTGATCTTTGGGGTTGCTATCTTACACTCTATCTCTCGGACGATAAGCTACTTGTAACTGACAAATATCGATTTTGCATATTGGAAACTGAAGGTGGAAAGATTCTGGAGAATTTCGAGTATTTGCCTCATGTAATGGAATATCTTTTCAATTCTTCATACTTAATAAAGGATTCATCGCTATACATATTTGTTGAAAATTGGCAGGACATTTTAAAGATTCAATTACCCAGCATGGTTTTGTCGTCACAAAAAGTTCATGTTGAACAAAAACTCTCAACAGCGAATTATGAATTGGCTTTTATTGGTGTAATAGGTTCTGATTGTTTTCTGTTTTCACTAAGAAATCAACTTTTTCTTGTTGATGAAAATGGTAAAATTGTTAGTACATTAAAAATGGAGGATCAAAATATTAGATTCCCAATGTATCGAGTAAGTAACGGAACAAGTAATTACATGAATCCTGCTATTTATGGAGATTACGTCTTTGGACAGGGAGATAAATCTATCTGTTTGGTGAATTTTGCAAATGGAGAGAGTTATCAGAGAAATTCTGAAAATTTCTTAAATATCAGTTTACCATGTTTTTATAGTGATAAGCTGTTTCTTTTAAATAAATTGAGTTACAGAAATTCAGAAATCATGGTTCTTAATATTCCGGATCTTGAGATTGTTTCTTCTATTAAGGAAGACGTATTTAATTGGAGCGAGATCAAAATAAGAGAATCTCTTTTTCCTCTTTCCTCACCCTTTTTGATCATGGAAGGAGAAAAAAGCGTTAATCTAATAGTAGCTCTTAGAAGCAAAATTTGTTTGTATAAGGTTTCTGGATAGAAAAATTTAATTTTTTGAAAACTTTTCATTATGCAGTATAAAGATTCATTTTACAAACCAGTAAGAGATGGATTTATGGGTATAGGACCTTTATGGGCAAATAATGATGATGGAACAGTCTACATGCAGGGACACGTTGTAATCCCTAACCCTTGGGGAGATGCAGTAACAAATGGTACAACCACCACTGATACAGAAGATGTAGTTACCAAGGAGGGTGGAATTAGTGTAGGTGACCCAGAGTGTATAATTGAACAATGCGAAAGAATGGCAAGATTATACGTATTAAACTTCAAAAGAGGCGTATTAAGCGGCGATTATTCTGGTGAGACTTTATATTCTGGCCAAGATAGAAATATCTCAGAGATGAGTTGTGAGGAAATAGAACATGCTATGGAATTAGCTTCGGGAGATTGGAACCGATTAGGTGTATTGTATGATTATGATATAGGGGATATAGACGATTATTGTAATATATATGATCTAATAATGAAGCATCAAGGAAAAGATCATAATATGCATACTGCATGCCAATATTGGCAATAGAAAGGAGAGCATCAGAAAAGATGCTAAATAAAATGTTAAATTCCAAATTCTTAAGATATTTTGTTTTCTTATCCATTATCTTCCTTTTATTTCAATACAGTTCTTTTACTCATAACATAAACGGAAAAATAACTGATTTAAATGTAATTGTTGATCCAAATTTAGCTGGAATTAATGCAACATATAGCATAGAGTTTTCAATTGAGAATGATTTGGCTCTATTTGATTGGATTTGTGTCCGCTTTCCTGAAGAAACTCAATTTCCTGACTTACCAGAAGATGAACTTGAGTATAACAAAGCTTTAGTTTTAATGGCGGATGATATTATTGTTGACTCAATAAGCTTAATAGAACGTAAAAGTATGCCTTATATTGTTTTTGATAAAAGAGAATTTAGATTCTTAAATCCAATAGATATCTTAAAAGCAGGCATCAAACACACTATAATCTTTAAAAAAGGCTGTGGAATTGTAAATCCAAGAGAAGCAGGTTTCTATAAATTAAAAATAAACACTCAAAGAGATTCAGAAATTAAGGAGTCAAATGCATATGAAATCATTAAAGATATTTCCTCTGCAGAAGTTTCAGAAAAGATAAGGATTATAATGGAGATTGGGAACAAAACTGTAAATGTAAATGGAGTAAGAAAAACTTTAGATGTAGCCCCTTATCTTAAAGAGGGAAGAACAATGGTTCCTTTGAGATTCATTGCTGAAGAACTTAAAGGAGAAATTAACTGGAATAATGATAAAAAACTGTAAATTTGATATTTGATAACCCTGAATATTTAAAAAGAGTAAAAGAAACCACAGAAAAATTCACAGTTTGGACTTCGAATCCAGAAGTAAATTCTCCAACATCTATCATTATTCATATACCAATTAAAACTGGAGATAATTGGTATATGAGAGGTAGCCTTATTTTACCTGAGGGAACAAATGATGGAGTTTTTGAATCTAATAAACCTCTTTCTGAAGAATATCTTAGAAAAATAATGTTAAATGGTGATTCAATTCTTGATAAAAAACTTCCTGATGATAAAGAATTTGGATTTGTTAACTTTGGAGATGAAAATGAACCTTCTATGAGATTCCATCTCTCTGGGAAAGATCCATTGAATGAATTTATATTATACTTACCAAAAGATTTAGGATTAAAGTTTACTAAGGCTGGAACTTTTTCTATTCTTTCAAGAATTTTAATTGTATCTAATGGAAATAAAAATGATTGGTATGAAACTCCTCTATTGGAATCTAGTAAGTTTACGATATTTGAAAACTTACCATAAAGGTGTTAAATTATTCAGCAACAGAGGGTGGGACAAATACAACCTTTTCTTTCTCTTATAATGGCATAAACAGAATAAGTGGATATGGTAAAACTATAACTGAATTAGGCTCACCACTTCAAACTGAAGAGTAGAACTTCTACTATGGTATTATTAGAATAGAGAAAGCAGTTAGGTTATAGAATGGAATGCAAGAATGTAAGAATGCAAAATAAATGAAGGTGATTTGCATGAAGAAAGCTTATTTTATTGAGATAACTCTTCTAATTTTAATCTTGGTGTTTTCAGTATTAAACTTAACAATTAGCTATTCCTCTTCAAAAGGACCAAAACTTGAATCTGAACTTGTCCGCTTATATAAAATTGGAGATAGGGTATATAGCATAAAACCTAAAGGTGGAGGGATCAAAATAGTGTGGGGCACTGCAAGTTATCCGATGACCAGCCTTTATGAAATGATAAATGATGAAATAGACTTAAGAAAAATAGATTTAGAAAAAGTAAAATTAACTGATTATGAAAATATTCCACTTTTTATTACAAAAACAAATTTTAGATTAGGTGAAAAAGAATATAAATTCAATATTGTAATCGACAATAGGTTTCAGGTATAGTTCGATCCTGACTACAATTTTAATAATTCTATTCTTAAAGGCATATTTTGGCAATTCACTACATTCTTTGGGATACAAACATTTGAGGAATTATTAGATGGCAAATACCGAGATAAACTTGATAGTTCAAGTGAAAACAATACTATAGGACCATTTGTTTTCAATCCTGGTTAGTTCCTCCAAAAATAATTATTTCCAAAATTATATCGGGTAAAGAGATTGAATTGTTTAGTTATATAAGAGGCACAAGAAAAGGATTAAAGTTATTATTTTCATGCTTGTGTTGTGGCGGAAATACAAAGAGATGTTAAGGTTAAGATATTTATGCATTCAAGAAAAGCTTTAATACCATTATCTATTATTGAGTCGGAAGGATAAAAATAAGGGGAATGTAAACCAAAAGCATCTTCTCCCTCTCTGCTTCCGAGCCAGAAATAAAATGAAGGATATATTTTGGAAAAGTATCCAAAATCTTCAGCTGTGAGTTTTCTACTGCAAACTAAAAATGGAAATTTAAGTGATAGTGGATCTTTTAGCTTATCAAAGAGATGATCATCTATAATAACTTCGGGGCAGGTAGCCCCCTTTTTTAAATCCACGTTTATACCGCTCTTTACTGAGAAAGAATCAATTATGGAGCTAAACGATTCTAAAAAATTTTGGATATCTAATAGACTTCCTCCTCTAATTGTTGCTTCAATCTCTGCATTACCTGGAAGAATATTTCGAGCCTCACCAATGGAAACTTTTCCTATACCAAAAAATATTCCCCCACTTTTAACCTGCTCCAGCTCTCTTACTTTAGATACAAAATCAATAAATCCAGGAATAACGCTGATACCTTTATCAGGAGTCACTATATGAGAGCTTTTTCCAGTTAAATTTATGTCTAATTCTACTGAAGATGAAAATAGAGTTCCCTTTCTGGTTGCAATCTCTCCATAAGGAAATTCATCTGTTACATGAAGCGCAAAAGCATAATCAACTTTATAGTTAGATAATATAGAGCTATCAAGAATCATTTTAGCCCCAATCCCTGCTTCTTCGGCTGGTTGAAAAAGAAACAAAAAATTTTTTTTAATATTTTGTTTTAAAGCTTCGATTATTAAACCATACAGTATTGCAGTGTGAACATCATGTCCACAAGCATGCATAAAACCATTTTTAGAAGAGAACTGTGAGGAACTTTTTTCTGTAATTGGCAGAGCATCAATATCTGCTCTAAAAAGAAGATAACTTCCTGAATTAACTCTATATTCGCAGATAAGTCCAGTATTTAATGGAGTAAGAATTTTTAAATCCTTTGAAATAGATTTAATCGATTCAATTATAAGTTTTGTAGTATTGAATTCTTTTAAAGAGGTTTCAGGATTTTGATGCAAAATGTGGCGTAATTCAACAGGATCAGGATATAATTCCACTTTCTATTTAACTCCTCTATAGAGATCATTAAAGGTTTCCCTTGTTCTTATTAGCTCAATTGAACCATCGTTATGAACTAAGACTTCTGGTGGAAGGGGATAACCATTGTAATGATTAGCCATCGAAAATCCATACGCACCAGCTGCACAAAAGGCAATTAATGAACCTTCCTCTGGTAAAAAATCAGTAGCATTCCTATAAAGAACATCACCGCTTTCACATATCGGTCCAACAATATCATAATTTTCTTTAACATTAGAGGTTTTACCGATTATCTTAAAAGGATGAACTGCACCATACAGAGCAGGGCGTATAAGATGATTCATTCCTCCGTCTACCACGACAAATGTTTTTGCACCATTATGTTTTATTCTAATAACTTTTGTAAGATATACTGAAGATTCACCGACTATAAATCTACCAAATTCCGCAATTACTTTAAAATCTTTTAATATGGGCACTACTCTTTGCCTATACGCATTAAGATTAATTTCATTTCCTGTATAATTGATTCCAAAGCCTCCGCCTATATTAATTTCGTTTAAATTGTATTTTTTAAGTATTAAGGTAGCTTCTTCAAAAGCCTCAACAAATGGTTCTATTTCAGTTATTTGTGAACCTAAATGAATATGAAGACCAGAAATATAAAAATCTTCTCTCTTAGCAATGTCTATGCAATCAGGAATAGAATTAATTGGAATTCCAAATTTATGTGTAATTAAGCCTGTTTTAATAAAATTATGAGTATCTACGCTTATATTAGGATTTATGCGTAAATAAAACTTAGGTTTATTTTTAAAACTATTACAACTAAAAAGTTCTATCCAATCCTTAAGTTCTTCGATAGAATCAATATTAATTCTCCCAACGCCACTATCTATGAAAAATTTCATCTCTTCTTTAGTTTTACAATTACTATTCCAGATAACATCTTTCAGTTTTATATGAGCTTTCGTAACTCCAAATAATTCACCTATTGAAGCAACTTCCATGCCAAAGCCATTTTTCCAAATTAACTCTAATAATTTGGGGTTAAAATTTGCTTTAACTGCATATGTAGGGGAAAAATTAATTTCAGAAAACAGATTAAGAATCTTTTGTATTTGCTCTATTATTATTTCCTCCCAATAGATATATACAGGTGTACCAAATTTAGAAGAAATAGAATTAATTAATGAAATATCCTGCATTATAAATCAAATTCCTCCGCAATACATTTAACTATTTTTTCAGTGTCTTCTTCTCTAACAAGACATGATATTTTAATTTCAGAAGTAGTTACCATTTTGATATGGTAAGGCTTTAAAACCTTGAATAGTCGTTGAGCTACTCCAGGGCTTGACCTCATTCCTATTCCTACTATTGAAACTTTCGAATAACCTTCATTAAACTCTATTCGTGAATCACTATATTGTTCGCATAGATTTGTAAGAGCTACATTAAGACTATCTTTCTTTGAAGAAAGGAGTGTAAAAGATAAATGTAAATTTAATTCAGTTTGAATTAAAGAAATCATATCAACATTGAAATTTTGTTTGAACACTTCATTAAAAATAGAGAAAACAATTTCTGAATCAAGCGGAAGGTTATAAATTGTCACCTGAGTTTGATTTTTGCACACACTTAAACCAGTCACAAGAGGTTCTTCTATTATTTGATCTGCTGAAACCACGTAACTTCCCCTTTCATTGGAATTTGATGATGCACAATAGATTGGAACATTAAATTTTTTGGCAATCTCGACACTTCTACTACTTAAAACCTTTGCCCCAAGACTTGCCATTTCTATCATTTCGTCATAGCAAACTAATTTTCTTTTCTTGGCAGTTGGATAATACTTCGGATCAATTGAATAAATTCCATCTACATCACTGTAAATCTGGCAAGGAGCAGATAAAGACGCTGCTAAAGCTACAGCTGTTGTGTCTGAGCCTCCACGCCCAAGAGTTGTTAAATCACCTTCATCATTTACTCCTTGAAAGCCTGTAATTACTAGCACATCATGATCGTTTAAAAGATTTATTAGTTTAACTGAATCAATCTGGCTAATTCTGGCATCAGTAAAATCATTTGTAGTTTTTATACCAGCTTGAAAAGCAGTCATAGATCGTGCTTTATATCCTAAACAATTAATCGCCGTAGCCAAAAGTGAAGCAGTAACCTGCTCCCCTGTGGCAAGAAGCATATCCAACTCCCTTGGTGGTGGATATGCTGATATCTGTTTCGAAAAGTTTATCAATTGGTCTGTTGTATTTCCCATAGCAGAAACAACTACCACCAATTTATAACCTTCCTTTACTCTATCCGCAACTCGTTTTGATATAAGCTTTATCTTATTAGTATTTGATAGAGAGCTACCTCCATACTTTTGAACAAGTATTTTCATTTGTATAGATTCCTCAGCTCATCAATTATCTCGGTTTTCGAAATAGTTTTTTCGTCAATTCTTTTTATAAATTTAGCAGGTACCCCAGCTACAACCGTAAAAGACTCAACATCTTTGGTAACAACAGCCCCTGCACCAACTATAGCACCCTTACCTACTCTTACACCTTCTAACACCACAGCATTTGCTCCAACTAAAACTTGATCCTCAATTATAACTGGTTTTGCGCTTGGTGGTTCTATTACTCCAGCTATCACTGCTCCAGCACCAATATGACAGTTTTCCCCAATTATGGCTCTCCCACCTATTACTGCATTCATATCAATCATAGTTTTTTTACCTATAATTGCTCCTAAATTAATTACTGCCCCCATCATTATCACAGCTTCATCACCAATTTCTACATAATCACGTATTATTGCTCCTGGTTCAATACGGGCATTAAATTTGGTTAAGTCTGCTAAAGGTATTGCAGAATTCCTACAATCTAAATCAATCTTAAATTTATAAATAGATTGTTGGTATTTCTCCTTAAAAGCAAGAAAGTCTTGATACTCGCAAAACATAACTCCAAAAGAATTAGCCCCATAAAAGTCAATGCTGCTACCAAAATCTACATTTTCGAAATTTCCCTCAATATAAACTTTTATTGGGGTCTTTTTCTTTGAAGATGATATTATTTTTATAAGTTCTTGAGTATCTTTAAGACTGCTCATTCAAAGCTTCTCCAGAAAACAGGACTTGTGAATATGAGTAAAAGCCACATTTTTTTCCTTTAATAAATTGCGTGGCTTTTAAAACTCCTTCTGCAAAAGTTCTTTTTGAGATTACTCTATGAGATAGTTCTAAAATTTCACCAAAACTACCAAAAATTACTTTATGGTCACCTGGTATGCCACCTATTCGTAAAGAACTTATCGAGACATCGTTATTCAGTTTTTCCTTTAGCATAAGAGCAGTTCCAGAAGGCTTATCTTTCTTCTGGTTATGATGCGTTTCAACTATTTCAATATCCCAGTCAGGTATATAACTATTAGTTAATTCTACTATTTTAATTAGAAGTTGTATTCCTGTTGAAAAATTATATGCTTGAACAACTGGTACTTTTTTTGATAATTCTTTAAGTTGCTCAATTTGAGCTATAGTTAAACCTGTTGTCCCAACAATTAGTGGAGATTGAAAATCTTTAGAATATTTAATAGAATCAGCTAAGGCATTTGGAGATGAAAAATCAATTATTACATCAATATTTCTTGTATTGTCTAACTCCTCAATTGTTGAATTCTTTTTAAAGGTACAAATGTAACCCTTTTCAGAAAAAAGTTTTGAAATCTCCTCTCCCATTTTTCCTGAAAATCCAATAAGTCCATAATTTATTATTTCAGTCATTATAATAGACCTAACTTTGATAATTCTTCATCAATTAAATTTTCTGTACTTTTTGAAGCTTGAATCAACGGAAGACGTAGATAGTTTTTGCACAAACCTAATTTATAAGCTGCATATTTAACAGGCATGGGGTTCGTCTCAACAAACAAAAGGTTTGCGATTTTAAGAAGCTTGTTGTTTATTGTCTGTGCTTCACTAATTCTTTCTTTTAGAATTAGATGCGTCAATTCTCTGAATTCAGACGGAAAAATGTTTGAAACAACAGATATTACTCCACATCCACCAAGCGTCATAATAGGAAGTGTTTGATCATCATTCCCAGAAAATACATTTAGAGAATCAGGCTTAATTGCCATTAATTCCGCAATTTGTGAAATATTTCCGCTTGCTTCTTTAACACCTATCACATTAGGGCAAAGACTGTGAATTTTAACAATTGTTTGAGGAGTAATATTCATTCCAGTTCTGCTTGGCACATTGTAAAGAATTATTGGTAAGATAGTATGCTCTGAAATATATTTATAATACTCGACCAATCCATTCTGGGTGCTTTTATTGTAATAAGGATTTACAATTAAAAGTCCGTCTACTTTAAGACTTTCTGCGATTTTATTAAGTTTTAATACTTTTTTTGGATTATTGGTTCCCGTTCCAACAATTACAGGGACTTTTCTATTAACTTCATTCATAATAAATGAAACAATCTCTTCGAATTCGTTTATTTCAATCGTAGGAGCTTCACCAGTTGTAGCTAAAACAATCAAAGCATCAACATTACTTTTAAGCTGAAATTCGACAAGCCTTTTAAGAGAGACATAATCCACACTAAAATCCTCATTAAAAGGAGTAATTAAAGCTGTACCAACACCTTTAAACATAATTCTAACCTCCATATAAAATATATTTTAAAATATTAAAAGCATTATATGCTGCACCAACCCTTAAATTATCTGCAACGACCCACATTAAAGCTTCATTTCCATTAATAATTCTTAATCGCGAAACAAATGTATCATTCTTTCCTTCGCAGTCTTTCGGTGTGATTAATTCATTTGAATAAATTGTTCCTTTGTAATTACTATAAAGCTCTTTTATTTCATTTAGATCCATATCATACTTTGTTCTTAAAAAAATAGATTCTGAATGCCCAACAACAACTGGAACTCTAACAGCTGTTGGGTAGAGTTTAATAGCGGGGTCAGATAAAATCTTTCTGCTTTCAAAAATTAATTTATTCTCCTCTTCAGTAAAGCCATTTTTACCTATTTCTCCAATCAAGGGAATTACATTTTCATTTATCTCTTTTGGGAATACAGAATCTTTTTCTTCGCACCTTAACTTATTCTTTAAAGCTAAAACACCCTCTAAACCAGCTCCCGAAACTCCTTGGTAAGTCGATATAACAATTTCCTTTATGCCATACCTAACGTAAATAGGATAAATAGCCTTAAGCATTTGTATTGTTGAACAATTTGGATTTGCAACTATTCCCTTATATTTTTTAATGATGCGTCCATTTATTTCAGGAATAACAAGTGGGATATCATCCACTCTTCTAAATGCAGAAGAATTGTCTATAATAATTGGACTAATACGGGAAGCTTCTTTTGCGTAAGTCTCAGAAATAGAAGAGTTTGTGCAGAAGAAAAGAAAATCATATTTTTTAGATATACTCTCAGAACTGAGTGGTTCAACATAGAGCCCTTTGTTATGAAATAATATTACATTATTTGCAGATTTGCATGAAGCAAATAAACTTAATTCATCTATACTGAGGTTTTCCTCTTCCAAAACTTTTATCAGAGTACGGCCTACTAAACCAGTAGCACCAATAATTCCAATTCTCACTTTTTCTCTATCTCCTTTTTACTCTTTCGAGGAGATAGCTTTTACATTTGATTTTAGCTTTGGAGTATGTTAAACCAATGATAAAGGGCTCTCCACGAAAGATTTATCAAATACTTTCGTGACAGTGATGAGAATATCATTCGCACCCCCAAGATAACAAAAATGAGGAATTTTGTTTCTTTCGGCAGTTGTACCCTCTCTCTGCAAGTATAGCCTCCTTATGGCACTTGCAGGGATACGCTTAACTGCTCCTCCACTTTAAAAGTTTTCAAATTTTCTAACATTTTATAAAATTATTCATATCTGTCAAGCGAATGTATAAAAGTCGAGTAGAGCACATAGTTGCACAATGGTTTATTGCAACTATGTGCCCCTTCACAGAACCTTTTGTGCTGTTTTCCCAGTAGCGAGCTCTTAAATCTCATTCACTAAATTACAGCGTAAGGATGATAGATCTGCTGTAATTTTAGATATAAGGGTAAGGTTCGTTTTCATAAAATTACCTCATTAAGTTCATAGACTTAATTATGTTTCTCTTATCCGTTTAAATAAGATTTTGGGTTCCTTCGGGTAGATTTAATTCTTCACAGGACATTACTCCTGTTACATCCCTACTATGAAACCATCCGACTTTCAGATAGTTATTTCTCCATCCTCATCTTTTTTAAACTTGTTTAAACTTGATTGGAGATATTCATCTATGAAAAGCCTCCTGTAAAGTGGGTTATAAAAATTTAATTTATCCTTCATTTTTCTTTTATTTCCTCTCTTTTTTATCTTTTATCTTTATTCTTATTCCTCTATCCGTCATTTGTTAACATATCTTAATATTGAATATAAGAGTTCC